>Ga0315276_10000965_pt1 | contig 25425 bp, 37 predicted proteins | sample YL17G05_0_MG_FD_204542 | JGI IMG/M metagenome (GOLD analysis project Ga0315276, IMG submission 204542) | Sediment microbial communities from Yellowstone Lake, YNP, Wyoming, USA - YL17G05_0 | ecosystem: Environmental > Aquatic > Freshwater > Lake > Sediment | place: USA: Wyoming | collected... | reverse complement strand
AAGGACAGAGAATAGCCAATACATGGATATGCAAACAAAACAAGAAATTAAGCGCCTGGAAATGCAATCTAGAGTCAGACAAGCTGAATACGAAAAAAATTTGAGAGTGCTTGCAGAAAAATTAGCAGAAATCGCTGAGAACCCATTAGAATTTGCAGAGCAAAATCCCCTCCTGCTTAGCTTATATGAACATGAAACACGCGGGATGAAAGTAATGAACAAAGAGGGAAAATGGGTGGGGCCTCTTGAACACTGGCTCTTAATCAGAGAAGCAATAACTTCTGAATTTAATAAGATAGCCTCTTATACTGGCCATTTAGTACAGCTGACTACACAATTCTCGCATAATGACGGACCATTCGAAGTATCAAAATTCAGTGGCAGAATTCTAGATGTAAAATCTGGAGAAGGAGAGTCTGTGTACAGAAGAATTCCTACCTTAATTGTCACTAAAGGAGAGGGTAATAAAGAGTACTGGCTGGACAATATTCTTACAAACAAATCCCATAGAGACGGGCTTATAGAATTAGAGGTGCGCATAGAAAAACCAGAGGGAATATCTTGCGCATTATACGGGCCAAAAACAGAAAACTTTCCAAGCGCAATGCTGGCTAGAGCGGAAAAAATCGCTAGTGATGCTTGCAGTCTATGGATAAGAGAATACCAAAGTAGGAGGTAAGAAGAGCCATAAAAAGCCTTAAAAAGAGGTGGCTCTTTTTTCTTTTATGAAAAATGAGGGAAATATTATTCATAACAGGAAATGAAGATAAATTCAGAGAGTTTTCTGAAATTCTTACTTGTGTTAAATTAAAAAGAAGAAAAATAGAGCTTCCGGAATTGCAAGGCACTCCAGAAGAAATTGTGAAAGAAAAATCAAAGCTTGCATGCAAAATTACAAAAAAGCCCTGTTTTGTAGATGATACTTCTTTATGTTTTAATGCTTGGAACAGCCTTCCAGGCCCTTATATTAAAGATTTTTTAAATCACTTAGGCCAAAGAAAGCTTTCTCAAACTTTATTAAAATCTTCAAGAAATATAAATGCTAAAGCAATAACCTCGATAGGCTATTGTGAGCCAAATAAAAAACCAGCATGTATTCAGGGTATTACAAAAGGGAAAATCTCCTATCCAAAAGGAAATAAAAATTTCAAAAAAGGATGGGATTCTATTTTCATTCCAAATAATAAAAATAAAACATTTGGGCAGATGGAGCCAAAAGAAAAACACAAGATTTCACAAAGAAAAAAAGCAATTGTTTTATTTGAAAAATTTTTAGAAAAAAAATTCAGGAAAAAATAGAGGAAAAAATGAAGCAAAAAATAATTTTAGCAACAACCTCTCCAAGAAGGCATGGCTTAGCTCAGGCAATAGGACTTGATTTTGATATTGTTCCAAGCAATTATGAAGAAGACATGACTAAAAAAATGAAGCCAAAAGACATGGTTATGGGATTTGCATATGGAAAGGCTTTGGATGTTGCTAAAAAATTTAAACAAGGTATTGTTATAGGTGTTGATACTATAGTAGTGTTCAATGGTAAGAACTTGGGAAAGCCAAGGACAAAAGAAGAAGCATTTAAGATGCTTAAAAGTTATTCTGGAAAAAAGCAGTATGTTTATTCTGGTGTATGCCTGATTGACTGCAAAACAGGAAAAACAATAAAAGATTGTGAAATAACAGAAGTTTATTTTAAAAAACTTGAGGATAAAGAAATAAAAAGTTATATTGCAACAGGAGAAGCTTTAGATAAAGCGGGGGGTTATGGCATGCAAGATTTAGCATCAATTTTCATTAAGAAGATTAATGGCTGTTATTTTAATGTAATGGGATTTCCAATTTATAATATTTACAAGAACCTTAAAAAACTTGGGGTAAACATCTTCGAGTATGAAAGGTGGAAAGGAAAGTAAGTAGTTAAAATTAATACCTACCACTCAAGCTTCTCCTTTAACTCGTTGATTTTTTTCTCGTAATTTCTTCTTTCATCATCTAGATGTTCTCGAAATCCCTCATTCATAGAAATTCTTATTTTCTTACTATAGAGTTTAGTAAACATTTCTAGTTCATATTCTAGTCCATGTTTTCCAACAAACTCCCTGATAGAAGGAGTGAGGCTCGAAAATCCATTTGCTTTAAGAAATTCTCTTGTAAGATTAGGGGTTTGCCGCAAACCGCTACTTATTGCTTCAGTTTCATCTTTGGAAAGTCTGCATACTTCAGAGCGATATAATAATCTCCCAAACTCATCAAATTCTTCTTCTGGAAGTCTATAGTACATATACTCTGACAAAACCTCCCCTTTAAAATCTGAAAAGAGTAGTTCTCTTTTAAGATCCGGGTATTTTTTTCTTGCTAGTTCATAGAGCTTTTCTAAAATTTCATGTTCTTCCATTTTTGTTTTTTATTGCTTTATTTTTCCTCCTGCATGTTTAGTTAATAACCAGAGAAAAAACACCTACTTAAATTTCTGTTGGGGAAACATCTACAACAATAATCAATATAATTTCATTTCGAAATAAAAACAATGAATGTTGCAGTCCTTTTGCTTCCGTCTGAAAATGGATGGTCAACAAGGATTGCCCTTAATAAATAAGCTAGTTTCTTATACTCACCTAATTTATAAATTTAGAAGTTATTTCTTAACGAATTCCACATTCGGCAAATCTTCAAACTCCTTATCTCCTGTTAAAAATTTGATATTTAGCTCTCTTGCGATCACATAGCCTAAACAATCTGCATAAGATAATTCGCTTTTTTTATGCTCCTTTCTAAATTCAACTGATTTAGGTATCCAGTCAAAGTTCAGCTCAATGCAAAGATTTTGCAGAAACTCAAAAAAATCTTTTATTTCTTCTTTAGAATAACCATTTCTTATTAAACTATGATAAACTTCATAAACCTGAAAATAAGAAGTTACTGCCTTTGTTTTTGCATATTTTTCATAATTAAGATTTTTCTCATATATCTCAATTAAAGCATAACTATCAAAGAAAAAAGTCAATTCATCTTCCATAATTTTCTTGCCTCGTTTTTTTCTTTTTGTGCATCTTTAATCTTTCCTTTTCCCTTTCCAAAAAATTCTTCTAAATTTTGCTTTTTGTCAATACTGATTGTGACTCGGTCATTTACCTTAAATCCTTCCTGGATAACTAATTCCCTAGGGATAACTACCCCATAGGAATTGCCCCATTCTCTTATCCTTGTTTTAGCCTGAATTGTCATGGTATAATTAATAATTATACGGATTATATAAACCTTTTGGTTTCGAGAGTTCGATGGCATAAAAACAGGCTTTGATTCATGAAGATTTAAAGTATGGAGTAGATAGATTAAAAGAGGAAAAAAGGAAAACAATAGTTCATATAAAAAATAGTTCAATCAAGATTTACGGCCCCATTTCTTTTTTAATAGAAGTTCTGGTTTTCCAAGATTTAAGTCTGGACATACCTTAATTTTAAGAGATTCTATGAAATCCCGGATTTCTTTTCTTATCCTGCTTATATCTGCATTACCCCTGACTTTAAGCTTTTCAACTTCTAAGAACAATCCTAGGTCTTCTACCTCTTCAAGAACAATTTCATAATCTGGGCTTTCATAAGTATGCTTTATATTATTTATTTTTATCAACTCTTTGAATCCAAGTTTTTCAATAATCTGTTTTAAGACATCCAAGTCTTGTATTTTTGTTTCATACTCATGTGAATGTGTCCATTTATCCTTCTCAAAAACATCTTCTTTGTAAGTAATATAATTTTCATGGTTTTTCTTTCTTATCCTAAACCATTCTTTTAGTATTTTCCCATCTTTTGCTTGGAGGTTCTTTCTTAAATGGTCAAAAAAATAAATATCCTGTGTTTTCTTCTTCCCTTTAAACTTAAATTTTTTCAAGGATGCAAGAATCTTGTTTTTATTGTCCAAAACTTCGACCAATATTTCAACTTCTTTCATGAGACTAGTTAAGAAAATCAGTTTATTAATCTTTTTGGTTAAGGTAATAAAAATATTGTATAGTATAAAAAGTGAAAGCCCCCACTTTTCTTGATTCTAAAAAATAACAACTTTTTGGTTATAATCTCCTGTTAAATGAAAGACATTTAATCTATCTCGATTTAAAAAAGGATAAAGCACAGAACGCTTGCCAAGCAACTCTTCTTTACATCCAAATCTGTTATTAAACAATCCGCGCAGATACGCATGTTCTTTGTAATCTTTTGCAATACAACATCCGCACGCAACAAAATAAAGCCCAATGTTTGGATACCCCCCAAGCTTTTTCCTTATTTCCTTGCTAAAACTATTAGTCCTATTCCAACTGGTTCTATCCTGCATTTCAGCAAGGGTTGTTTCTAAATACTTAATTCCAGACTTTTCCATTATTTGCTCACAATCATAAATGTCTGACATTCCCAAATGCCTATCCCTGTTTGAAGTATTTGGTTCAATTAATAAGGCTCTTTTTACATTTCTGGCTTTTAATAACTCTTCAAATCTTAAAAAATCAAACCCATTACCACTTAAGTGACTAATCTCTGCATCATACTTCTGCTTCTTTAGACTCTCTTCCAATCCTGGGAAATTAAATTCTATTACTCTCCTGATTTGCTCATCTATTCCCATATCTAAATACACCTCCTTTCAATCAATTTCTTTAAGTATGATCCTGGTTTTGTTTGCATTTTATTCTGGCTCCATTCTAAAATCCGAAAAGAAAATCCCTACTTAAATTTCTGTTGTGGTAAAGTCTACAACATAATAATAAAAGTTAAATACCCGAGATTTTATCATGGAAAACCAAATCAAAAAACAATTGAAAGGAGGCGCGAATGAAAAATGAAACAAAATGAACTGGAAAAGTCGCTAATGAAACTTCAAACAAATCCAGAGAGAATTGTAAAGAATATTTCAAGGATTCTGCAAGAGTATCCTAAAAGAAAGGTTTTGATGGAATTCAATGGAATATTTGTACATCCATTTGCAGATGGTGTGCCAGGAGTCTCTGATTCACATAAAATAACTCATCAAATTGTGAGTTTAGGCAAAGGCAATGAAGAAGCAGATGAAATCTACATTTGCGATACGCATGAAACTTGCAAATGCTACTGTGCTTATTGTGGAAAAAAAGATTTAGTTATAACTCTAAATAGATTTGATGAAAATATGAACCCAGAAAATATAAGAAAGTTTCTTAAAAACATCTCTGCGCTAAGGGCTCCCGGAATTAGAGAAGTTGAACATGCACTTGGAACTCCAGACTGGCCAGGTTACTTGGATCTTCCTTGCATCGACAATGGTCTTTTGGCTATAAAGGCATTAGAACAAGGCGGGACAGACTACATGAAAGAAAGAGAAGAAAAACTAGAAATCTGGGTTGATGGAAAATTTATTCCAGATTGTCAGCCATCTTATAAAGACGCAAGAACTCTTATAAGAGACATCGAGAAAACATATAGCTGAGCAAAACTCAAAAAAAGTTTAGTTGTAGAAAATCCAACAACAAAAGAAAGCCTTAAAAAGAGGTGGCTCTTTTTTCTTTTATGAAAAAAGAGAAAATGAAAACAAAAAATGAAAACATAATTGTGGTATCTCTTGGAGGGTCGCTGATTGTTCCAGAAGAAATCAATGTTTCTTGGCTTAAAGAATTCAAGAAGCTTATTGATTCTAAAATAAAAAAAGGCCTTAGGTTTATAATAATAACTGGCGGAGGAAAAACAGCTAGAAGATACCAAAATGCAGCTAAAGAAATAATCCTGATTGAAAGCGAGGACCTTGACTGGCTTGGAATACATTCTACAAGGCTTAATGCGCACTTAATCAGGACGATGTTTAGGAAAGATGCTCATCCTAAAATAATTAAGAACCCAAACGAAAGAATAAATTTTAAGGAAAAAATACTTGTTGCTGCTGGCTGGAAGCCTGGATTCAGCACAGATTACGATGCAGTCTTATTGGCAAAGAATTTTTCAGTAAAAAAATTAGTGAACCTCTCTAATATTGATTATGTTTGCGATAAAGACCCGAATAAGCATAAAGACGCAAAGATAATAAAGCAGATTTCTTGGGTTGATTTCAGGAAAATAGTCGGCGATAAGTGGAATCCTGGCTTAAATGCTCCCTTTGACCCCATAGCTTCAAAAGAGGCTCAGAAGCAAAAAATAGAAGTTGCAATAATAAATGGGAAGAATCTTGATAATTTTGAAAAATATTTAAATGAAGAAGAATTTGTTGGGACAATGATAAAATGAGGCAAAACAAAATCTATATGTTAAAATATACACCACAATTAGATGCTCTTTATACTTTAATAAGAAACAAAGAGACAAAACGAGAGGATTTTATATTTTATTCAGACAGAATAATAAGACTTCTGGTTGAAGAAGCATTAAATTTACTTCCTGTAAATAAAAAAAGAATACTAACACCAACAGGCTCTGAATTTTTAGGAGCAGAATTTAAAGGAAAAATATGTTCAGTTTCAATTATCAGGTCAGGCGAATCTATGGAAAAAGCAGTAAGGCAAGTTTGTGAAGATATTAGAATAGGAAAAATATTAATCCAAAGAGATGAAGAAACAGCAAATCCCATTTTGTTCTACTCTAAGCTTCCGAAAGATATCTCGAAGCGTTATGTTCTGCTGTTAGACCCCATGCTTGCAACAGGAGGCTCTGTTTGTAAGGCAATAGAAGTATTAAAAGAAAAAGGCGTGAAAGAAGACAAAATTATTTTCATCAACTTAATCTCATGCCCTCTTGGAATTAGTAGATTGCATAAGGAGTTTCCTAATGTAAAAATAGTTACTGGTTTTATAGATAAAAAATTAAATTCTAAGGCATTTATCTTGCCAGGACTAGGAGACTTTGGCGATAAATATTTTGGAACAACCAATTAACACTTAAAATGAAGCATAAAAAAGAAAAAACACTCATCATCATAAAGCCAGACGGAGTCAAAAGAAAGCTCATTGGTGAGGCATTGGCAAGATTTGAAAAAGCAGGCCTAGACATCTCACATCTTGAGGTGCGCAGGATAAAAAAGCCAGTCGCAAAAAAGTTTTATTCACATTTAAAGCCAATGGTGCATCCAAAAACCTTTGACAATATAATCGAGTATATAACTTCTGGAAAAGTTATTATTGGGATATTAGAAGGGAAAAATGCGAGTAAAAAAGTAAGAAAGCTCTGCGGGCCAACAAACCCAAAAGAAGCTCCCAAAGGCACAATCCGTGGAGATTTTGGAATAGACAATATGATAATGAGAATAAAACAAAAGAAAGCAACAAAAAACATAATTCATGCTTCAGAATCTCATCATCATGCTAAAAGAGAAATTAAAATACTGAGGAAGAAATGAAAGAGCTATACAATCAAATTTTAAGTAAAATTTTAGAGAAACATAAAGATACTTTAGCAGTTTTCTCGCATGGATCTTCGATATCTGAAGAGCTAAAAGATTATGGCGATATAGATATTAATGTTTATATTTCAGGAGAGCCAAAAACAGTAATTGAAAATGAGATAATTAAACTAGATGGCAAGAAAATCCTTCTTAATCTAAACTTTGAAAACTATCGCTCTGCTTTGAATTCTGCTAAGAATGAACAAAACTTGGAGCAGCTATTGATTCTCCTAGTAAGCTTCCAAAGGATAAAAGTTATTTATGACAAAAACAAGATTCTTCCAAAGGTGATAAAAGAGATAAACAAACGGAAAAAGGAGATAAGAAAAAAACAAATCAAGCGCTTTCCAGTACAATTTAATATAATGGTTGATTTTTTCTTTAAATTAAAAAGGTCTTACAACAAAAAAGATATTTTAGGGGTAATTTATTCTGCAAGAATAATTGCAAATAACTGCGCGAGGCTTGTCCAATTTTTCAATAAGTCCGAATTAGAAGACTTTTATAATCCTGTTAGCAGCAATTATATGGCTAAAAATATTCTAAAGTTTAAAAAAGTTCCTAAGCATTTTAAAGAAGATTATGTTATCTGCTCTGGAGTAAAAGAAAATCTTACAACTACCAAAATTTACAATTCAAGTGCAAGGATGATGAAGGAAGTTATTGATTTTATAAACATTCAGAAACTTAAAGAGATAAAAAATAAAGAATTTTTTAAATTGCTTAATCAGGCAAAGGAGCTGTGAAATGTCATTTGAAGAAACAAGAGAGAAGTTGAAGAAAATAGGGCTTGGGCATAACGAGAGCAAGATTTATCTAACTTTAATTAAGCTCGGCCCAAGCATGGCTGGGAAAATAGCAAAAGAGTCCAACATAGATAGAAGTGCTTGCTATGACTCTTTAAAAGCTCTTCTAAAAAAAGGTTTAGTAAACTATGTAATTGAAGCTAACAGAAAAAAGTTTGCAGCTTCAAATCCTGAAAAATTAAAATCATACTTAACAGAAAAACAAGAGCTAGTTGATGAAATTCTTCCGGACTTAAATGAAATGTTTAAATTTAAAGCAGAAGAAAGCCAGGTTCAGATGTACAAAGGATACAAAGGAATTAAAACAGTTTTTGAAGATATTTTAAGAGAAGCTAAAGACAGTGAAAATTTAGTTATTGATTCTTGCGGGGAGTTTATGGAGAGAATGCCATATTATGCTCCTCATTTTATAAAAGGATTGGAAAAAAATAAAGTGAAAGTAAGGCATATTGTAAGGTCAGATAAAAATATACACCCAAGCAAAACAACAGAAGTGAAATATTTTTCTAAAAACATACAGCAGACAATCATAACAACAAACATTTATTCAGGAAAAATTGCGCTTGTCCTATGGAGTGATGTTCCAGAGGCAGTTATAATTGAGAACAAATCTGCTTACGAAGCATATAAAAGTTATTTTGAGGTTTTGTGGAAACATGCCAGAAAATAAAATTTTCAACAGAAACATTTATAAATGCTGTAAACCTAATAGTTTATAGCTATCAACTAAAATGGAGACACAAAATACAACAAATAAAATATTAATGATGTTGCTTAAAGAACCACTTATGGAGCATACTGCAACATCTTTATCAAAGATTTTAAGCATAACAAGACAAGGTATTTGGAAAACTCTTAATAAGCTTTCTTATGAAAAGCTTGTTTCTCTTAGGTCTGTTGCAGATACAAAGAAAAGCGCTATGAATATAAAGCTTAATTGGGAAAATCCTGTAACTGCTAAGACTCTTTCTTTGCTGTTGACAAAAGAATCTTTAGATTATGAAAGATGGAAATTTAATTTTGCAGAACTAGAGAATAATGTAAAATTTCTCATACTTTTTGGAAGCATTTTAATTAACCCCAAGGAAGCAAAGGATATAGATGTTTTTGCAATTGTAGACAAAAAGAACTTTAAGGCGATAGACGAAAAAATCTTGAAGATACAAACAACACAACTTAAGAAAATTCATCTTATTGATTTAACTGAATCTGAATTTAGTCAGGAGTTAAAAAGGCCAAATAAAGCTTATGTTGATGCACTTAAGAAAGGAATAATACTCTTTGGCCAAGAAAATTTCATTAAATTTATTAGAGGATTAGAAAAATGATGGCAGAAGAACTTGAAAAAGAGATGTTGGAATGTTTCAGAACTGCAATAAGAGATGAAAAAATTGGCAAGAAACACAAAGGGCTCCTTATAGTTGAGCCAAATAAGGAAGAAGCAAAAATATATCTTCAAAAAGCCAGAGATAGCTTGGACTTGTGTGGCATTTACAAAGAAAAAAGATATGATTATAAAATACCTGAAGAGTGGTTTTATGCACTTTATTATTGTGCATTAGCTATTTTATTAAAGTTTGGAGTTGAAAGCAGAAGCCAGAAATACACTGCCCTATTTTTAGAATATGTTACAATTAAACATTTAATTGATTATGATATGGAATTTATTAAAAGAATAAAAGTGTATAGTGAAAAAGGAAAAGAGTCTGAGGTGGACAAAAGGGAAGAGGCGCGATATGGCCCGTTTATTAAAATTGATAAAGTATTTGAGAGATATGAAGAAATGACTCTTCTTTGCAAAAAAGCTATTTCTCAGGCAGAAGAAATAGTTTTTTCTAATGAAACTCTTAATGTTCCTAAAGAGTTGTTAGAATGAAGACAGATTAAATACACATTAGAATTGATGATAGCTGTTTTAATTTAGGAGTACACTAATTGATAAATCTCTTCGATAATTTATATTGCTAAGAGAATCTATTATCAATCAGATTATGTAATTAAATAAAACAAATTAAAAAAAATAAAAATTTCTCTTTAGTTTATAGGCAATCCTTCTTTTTTCTGTTTGATAGGAACTCTCTTTTTACTATTTTTTATTCTTTTAAGTCACTTATTCCTAGCATCAGGAATAGCAATCCTATCATTATTACAAACCAGAAAATTCCTCCTTTAAGGAATTCCCAGCCAGCACGCCAGAAGTTTAAAGACTTTCCTGCCACGGTCCATCCCTGAGTAGAGGAATAATATCCTACAAGGATCATTCCTATTACCAAAACTAAACCAAGTAAAATTTCAATCCACTTGTTCATTGTGCTATTAAAAGAAAAATTGCATTTATAAATATTTCTATAATCAAAAAATCCTTGTGTTTTACCACACCTTGAAAGGTGTGGTTTATTAGGATTTTTGGATGCTCAGAAATGCTCATCCACATCCTAAAAGATGTGGTTTTCGCAATGCATTTCTGACATCAAAAGATACCAACGAAAATAGACGAAATGCAGACCTGCTCACGAGATGCAATCCTAAAAGTATTATTTTAAGGGGCGGTTAAGCCCCCATAACCTGCTTACAAAGATTTTTAAATACAGTTGATTATAGTATTATTAAGATGGCATGGTTTACATATGGAGCAATAATTTTTGTATTGTTTATAATAAGTTCTGGTCTGAAACTTTTATATCAATATGAAAGAGGAGTTGTCTTTACACTTGGGAAATATTCTCATATTAAGGAACCTGGTTTAAGGTGGATTTTTCCGATAATCCAGACTATGAGAAAAGTAGATATTAGAATAAAAACCGCAGATGTTCCAAGACAAGAAGTTATAACTAAAGATAATATTCCTCTTTTGGCAAACACAGTTGTATATTTCAGAGTTGAGAAACCTGCAGATGCTATTATTAAGATTGAAGATTATGAGTTTGCAGTCAAACAATACACTCAAGCTGCTTTAAGGGATGTTGTGGGAAATGCTGAATTAGATTTTGTCTTAACAGAAAGAGAAAAAATAGCAGAAAGTATAAAGAAAATAGTTGATGATGAAACAGGCGGATGGGGAATAAATATAGAATCAATCAAAATTCAAGAAGTTGAGTTGCCTGCTGAAATGAAAAGAGCAATGGCTAAACAAGCAGAGGCTGAAAGAGAAAAAAGAGCAGTAATAATCGCAGCAGAGGGAGAGTTAAAAGCATCAGAAAATCTTAGAAAGGCTGCAGAAAATCTTTCTAAAAGTCCAGCTGCAGTTCATTTGAGAACCCTACAAACCATAAGAGACATTGCTGCAGATCCTTCTGAAAAAATTGTTTTATTTTTGCCTTCAGACATTTCTGATATTGTGAAGAAATATTCAAAATAAAATGTTAGATAGAAAGAAAAGATATCTACAAATTGCTTTTAATTCTGATTTAAACTCTGTCGAGAGTATTTTACCTTATATTGAGGAAAATGAAAGAATTTTAATTGAAGCTGGAACTCCTTTTATTAAAAAAGAAGGAATGAGAGGCATAGCAAGAATTTCTCAATTATGGGGTGGGATTATTGTAGCAGATATAAAAACCTCAGATGGAGCTATTGGGGAGGTTCAAATGGTTAAAGAAGCTGGTGCTGGAGCTGTAACTGTCCTAGGAAGCGCTCCTATTGAAACCTTAAATCTTTTTATTGAAGAATGCAAAAAATTAGAGATGTATTCAATGATTGATATGATAGGAATAGAAGAGCCATTAAAAGTTATAAAAGATTTAAAATCTCCTCCAGATGTTGTTATTCTTCATAAAGGAAGAGATGAAGAAAGTACTAGGGGGAAAATGATAGGGTATAAAAATGTAAATAAGATAAGAAGCAAATATAATGTTCTAATCTCTGCTGCTGGCGGAGTAGATTTAAGAGAAGCAAGAAGCGCCATATTTAATGGAGCAAATATAGTTGTTGCTAATATTGTTGGTGAAGGGCAGCCTTGGACAGGGATAAGTGAGGATGATGATGTTGCTGAGATGGCTGAAAAGTTTTTGAAAACAATAGAATAAGGAATAAAATGGCTACATTTTTTATACAAGATGTTTATAACATAGCGGGTATTGGTGCTGTTCCAGTTGGTAAAGTAGAAAGTGGGGTTCTAAGAATAGGCATGAAAGCAAATATTGATGGAAAGATTATTGAGATTAAATCTATAGAAAAACATCACGAGCAGATAAAAGAAGCTCAACCTGGTGATAATGTAGGAATTAGCGTAAAAGTTACTAGTCAAGGCTCATCAACAAGCCAAAAAATTTCACTCTTCAAAAAATTGTTTGGCGCTTCCAATGGTGAATATGATATCCTCAAAAAGCATATTAGAAGGAGCATAGAATTTATTTAACAAAACACCAAACGATTACTTAATATTATTTTAAGAGGTGGTTAAGTCCCCGACCAGTTCACAAAGTTTTTTAAAGTATATTTTACATTAGGTGGTATGGTAAAACCACTTAAGATAGCTGGAATTTTTGGAATTGTTTTATTGGTTTTAGTAGTTATCTCTGTAATTCTTTCGCTCTCCACTTTTTTTGGAGTTGTTAGTTCAATAAAATCTGGTGGGGAAATTGAAGCATTTCAAACACAAGCAAAGGGAATATTAAATTTTGTTACAATTATACTTTTAATTTCCTACCTTGTTAGTTTGGGGTTCTTTTATGGTTTCGTTGCTCTTGGTAAAAGATTCAAGAACAAAATGCTTTTAATTACTGGATGGATTTTTATTATTTTAGCAATTCTCGGATTTATTTTAACTCTTGGATTTTATGTAACAGGAAATTTGTATCCTGAAAAACAAGCTTCATCTGCAGATTCTTCATTTATCAGCCTCTTGCAACAAGAAGTAAGCCAAACACCAGTTGTTGGAACAATTCTAAATATGTTTGGTGATGCTGGATTTTTACCCTTGCTTATCTTATTTGCTGCTGCAATTCTAGCTCTCCATTTAGTTTTTTCTATTGGTTTAATCCAATTGAAGAAAAATGAACTAGTTTTGGGTAGTTGGGCAGGTTCATTTGAAATAGGTTCACTTATTGTAAATGGTCTTGGAACTATAGCTATGCTTCTTGAAACAATCATGTTCTTTCAGGCATCAAAGAAATTTGAATAAAAACTACTTTAAACGTGTTAAAACAGCATACATGCCAAACGATTACTTTATACTTAGGATTAACTTCCTGATGTTTTCCTCAAACAAAGAGCTTTTCAGAATTTCGTTATCTTTATAACTTTCACTTAATACTTAGTATTATGTCTAATCTTCCTAAAAAAGTATATGTAAAAACAAGAGAAGAATGGAGAGCTTGGCTTCAAAAGAATCAAAAAAAAGAAAATAAAATTAGCCTGATAAGATACAAAAAACACACAGGCAAACCAAGCCCAACTCATATGGAAGCAATGAAAGAAGCAATCTGTTTTGGATGGATTGACACAACAATAAAGAGATTGGACGATGAAAAATATATTATTAATTTTGCAAAGAGAAATAAGAACAGCAAATGGAGCGACAATACTTTAGGTTATGCAAAAGAATTGGAAAAGCAAGGAAAGATGTCTCCTGTTGGATTATTAGCATACAAGCAAGGTCTTTCAAAACCAACTCACGATTTTGGAATTCCTGCTAACCCCTCAATTCCTGAGAATCTTAAGAAAGTTCTAAGTCAAACAAAAACAGACAAAAATTTCGATTCATTCTCTTCTTCTTATAAAAAGAGTCTATTAAGATGGCTTTTAAGAGCCAAGCTTCCGAAAACAAGAAAAAAGAGAATAAATATGATCGTTGATTTTGCAAAAAATAATGATAAAACTGCTTTTTATACTAAAAAGGATAAATTGTCATAATTTGTATAATAAATAATATGACACTAAGTGTAACAAAAAGTATTACACTCCCCCACGATTAGTTAATCCTAAGGTTTCATGCCCCCACGAGGACTCGAACCCCGATTACAAGGTATAAAAATGGGCAAGCGAGGATTCGAACCCCGGTCATTTCCTTTTTGTGAGCCCCTGTTTTCTCTTTAGCTCTTTTATTTTCTTCTTTTAGAGCTTTTCTTTTTTTCTAAAGAAAGAAGCTCACCGCAAGGAAATATTCTATCCACTGAACTACTCGCCCATTACAGTATGCAGTATGACAAAAGTAATATTTATTAACCTTCTTATTGTTTATTTAATATGGACGAACAGATTAAAAAAGAGGTTAAAAAGATTTTATGGGTAGCATTGTTTATTTTTGTAACTATAATTGTTGTCCTGCCTTATCTCGTCCAGATATCTACTTATTTTCATGAAAGAGCACATCAAAGGGCGTTGGATAAGTATGCAGTAAAGAACTATTACATGATTAACTTATTAACAACTATCCCAAATTTTTATAATCCCGAAGCAGAAGCCCTTGGTGTAACAAAATTTAATCTAGATGAATACAGAAAATTAAGCAGATATCAAAAAACAGAAGTTAATATAGCAGGAATTGTTGCTGATTTAAGATTGTTATTTTTAGTAGCAGTTTATTTAGCTCTCGCGAATGTATACGCTTTTTATAAAATAAGGATAAGAAAAGAGCTAAGTTTAACAAAAGTTTTAGCTGTTAACTGGATATTGTGCATGTGGTTGCTTGTTTTGATACAAATAACTGTTTCTAATATAACTCAAGCTTCAGGAGATGTTTATCAGCTAGCTAGGTTTTTAAGCGTTTAAAAAATGCCCTCTTTATAACAATAATCTATAAAAACAAGCTCTCTTTTAGAAAAAGAGACTTTGGAGAGAAAAAAACTAAAAATGGAAGAAAAAGAGCAAAAAGAGATTATTGCAGACCTGCACATACACTCGCGATTTTCAAGAGCGACAAGCAAAAATATTGATATTCCTAATTTAGTAAAATATGCTAAAATTAAAGGGATTAGTTTGTTAGGAACAAGTGATTTCCAGCATCCTTCTTGGTTTAAAGAGCTTGAGGTTTTAGAAGAGCGAGAAGGGCTTTTATATTATCAAGATTTTCCTTTTTTATGGCAGAGTGAAATTTCTTTAATGTATTCTCAAGGCGGCAAAGGAAGAAGAGTTCATTATGTTATTCTCGCCCCAAATAAAGAAGTTGTTAAGCAGATAACTGCATTTTTGCAGAGCAAAGGAAGATTAGATTATGATGGAAGGCCGATATTTGGTTTTTCAAGTGTTTTGCTAGCAGAAGAAATGGAGAAAATTTCTGATGAAATTGAGATTATCCCGGCGCATTGTCTAACTCCTTGGTTCGGAATTTTTGGAAGCATGTCGGGATTTAACAGCTTAAAAGAAGCTTTCCAAGATAAAACAGATAGAATACATGCAGTAGAATCTGGAATGTCAGCAGACCCTGAAATGCTAAGAAAATTTTCTTTTTTAAATGATAAAAGCATTGTTTCATTTTCAGATTCACACTCATTTTGGCCTTTTCGTTTAGGAAGAGAAGCAACTATTTTTTCAGGCGAGCTTAGTTACAAAAATATTTTAAAACAAATTAGGGAAAATAGTTTTAAAGCAACAATCGAAACCGACCCGGCGTATGGAAAATATCATTACGATGGGCATAGGTTATGCAAATTTTCTTGCTCTCCACAAGAAAGCAAGAACATGAATAATATTTGTCCTGTCTGCAAAAAAAATTTAACAATCGGAGTTGAAAACAGAGTTGAACAACTTGCTTCCAATCCGCAGGGTTTTATGCCAAGAAACGCCAAGCCCTTCTATAAACTGTTGCCTTTACAAGAGTTAATTGCTTTGGCAAAAGCAAGCACATTAGCAAGTAAAAAAACATGGCAAGTTTACAATCAATTAATTGAAAAATTTGGAAATGAACTTAATATTTTGCTTCATGCAGAAAAAATAGATCTCGCAAAATTTCTAACAGGAGACGAGCTTCTTGTCCAGCTTATTATTGACAATAGAATTGGAAATCTAAAAGTCCAACCAGGATATGACGGCGAGTACGGCATTCCAATGCTAAAAGAAAAACAGGAAAGGCTGTTCTAACCCTGTTTTACTTTATAATTTTGAGAGCATCATAAATTATATTAATAACTGTGAAGCAGATAAAATGTTTTAAGCTGCCTTCTATATCTGATAATCTCTTTTCCTATCTTCTATAAGTTTAGTGAAAAAATCAAAACCAACCCATTCTCTGTAGATTGTTGGTTTATTATCGTACATCTGACATTTATCACTAAATTGTTTATATATTTTGGATTCTTCCTGGTGGTCTTTTATAACATACTCCAGTCTTGCTTTTGGATTGTATCTAGATTTTTCAACAATTTCCCTTAATAAATCCAAAGCAAAACCAGCTTTGTCAAGCATCCATATTCTGTCGGCTTCTCTATGTATAAAAAAAAGCCTCTCATCTAACCCTGAATAATCAAAATCTATTCCAATACCCGGATTATCGTGCTGAGAAACTATCTTGCACACTTGCTCTATATCTTCTTCAGTATAATACTCTTTCCCTCTTTTTCTTTTAAAGTTTTTATTAATCTCTACAGCCCATTTTTGAAACTCTTCCACAGCATTTTTCATATGCTTGGTTCTATTTTCTATGCTTGTAAATTCTTCATAACTATTAACTTTTGGATAAGCACAATCATGCACTATCATTGCGCTCATGACTATTTTTTTAAATCTGTCTTCTAGATGTAACCTTTCACAAATATCATCGGTGTATATCAAAGAGGCAATAGTATGCGAAAAATCAGTATCTTTTACCCATTGAGGGGAGTAGTGTTTAATATACGGGGGAACTTCTTCAGATAGAGAAATAATCTCTTCTAATTTTTTTGGGAGGTGTCTATCTCTACCAGTTTCTCCATTAACAATTTTGTTTTTAACATAATCAAAGAGTTGATTTAATGGCTCTAACCCACTAACTCCTCCTGTTTTTATCGAAACCTCATTCAGTATCGATTTCACTAGTACTTGTTCATGCGTCTTTAAATCTTCTAATCTTCCTAAACCTAGAAGAAAGTCTTCATCAACCATGTACTCATCAATTATCTTCTTTTCAGCTCTAGGAACCTTAATAGTATATTTTTGTTTGTCCATACATAAACTTGTATACTTTACTATATATTTATTTTTAAAGTATAATAAGTATTGATAAGTATATTAAGTAGAAATATTTATATAGTTGTTTTTCTTGTTTGTATTATGAAAAGAAAAATACTTCAGGCTGGCCAGGCAACTTTAGCAGTTTCTCTGCCTATGCCTTGGGCTAAGAAATTTAATCTTAAAAAAGGCCAGGAATTAGAGGTAGAGGAACAAGGCAGCTCTTTAAAGATTAAAACTACGGCGATGGCAGAAGAAGACAGCGCCACATTAAATATTAGTTCTTTGCATCCCATTTCTACAAAAATTATTGGGATGTTATACAAAGCAGGCTACAAAAAAATAAAAGCTATTTACACTCCAAACAAAAAAGTTATTCATAGGGGAAAAGAAGTTAAAGAGCTTGATATGATAAAAAATACGTTCGACCATTTAATTGGAATGCAGCTTTGGGAGTTAGGAAAAGAAAAAACGAGTGAGCCCAAACGAACAGGATTGGCTGGCGAATTGGCGAACGAGGAAGAAAATTATGCTACGGTAATTGAAAGTGCAAAAGTAAATCCAAAAGAATTTGATAACACTTTTAACAAGCTTTACTTGCATTTAATACATCAGTCAGAACAAATTTACGAAGCACTTTCACAAAACAAAGATATTTTCGATGAAGCTTATTTAGCTGAAAGATTAATAAACCAGACAGCTGATTTTTGCACAAGAATCTTAGTCTCTTATGGGCATGAAGAGCATAAAAAAACACTTCAGTACTATAATCTCATAGACAATTTAGAAACTATTGGAGACAAATACTTTTATATTGCCTTAGAGCAGCATGAAAATAAAACTAAATTTGACAAATCCAATTTAGAGTTTTTTGAAAAAGCATTGAGATTTATAGGAGAATCAGCTTCTGTTTACAGAAAATTTGATTTTGATAAAATTAAATCCTTAACTAAAGAATTAGATGAAACAATAAGCGCCTATGAAGCTAAAATTAAAAAAAGTAAAGGAAAAGAAAATTTAATTTCATATAATCTGTATTCAATTTTTCTAGAGCTTTATGAAATGATTGAAAAATTATATTTTTTAAACTATGATTTTTTTAAAGATTAAGTTTTAACTCCACCACAATAATCTATTTAAGCTTTCTATTTTTTGTTTTTTTATGAAGTATCGGGCTAAGACTTATGCGAAAGATGGGACAATAAAATACTTATTTGATGTTGTTGGAAGAAATTTTATAGGTGATAACATAGAGGTTTCTATAGAAAGTGCTTTTATTGACCTGCCAGATAGAAAAGATAATAAGCCCAGATATATCTTATGCTTATCTTCTCAAAAAGGGTGTGTTTTTACTTGTTTGATGTGTGCAAATATGAGAGAAGGGTATTATGGGAATTTAACAGCTTCTGAGCTAAACGAGCAAATAGATTTAGTTTTAGAGCGGGATGGAAATTTGGAAAAAATTTTAGAAGCAGGAAGTGTAGAGTATGCTTTTATGGGCCATGGCGAGCCTTTATTTGGGAATCATGTTATTAAATCAATAATTGAGCATAAGGGAAAAGTTAAAGACACAAGATTTGCCTTGTCTACTCTAGGAATTCCCAGAACAATAAAAAAATTAACAAAACACGAGCTTCCTTATCCTCTAAGACTAGAATTATCTTTGCATTTTCCAAATGATAAATTAAGAAATAAATGGTTAGTGCAAAATTCTTTTGTAAACCAGCTTCCTGATTTAAATATAAAAAAAGCACTAGATGAGGCAGAAGAATTTATTGGAAAATTTGGAGGGAAAGTGACTTTAAACTACACACTTATAGACGGGATAAATAATACTGATAACAATTTGCAAGAAATAGCCAGTTTACTTGAAGGGAGAAATGGATTTTATGTAAAAGTTATGAAGCCCAATTTAACTTCTTCTCTGGTTTATTCTTGGAAAGGGCGCTCTTTAGGATGCTCAAAAGACACAAGAACCTACAAGCCTAAGGAGTTTAGAGATAAGTTGTTGGAATTAGGAATAGAATCAACTTATTTTGAAAGTAAAGGAACAGATATTTTTGCTGGTTGCGGAATGATGAGAGTAAGATTTGGCAGAAAGGAAGGTGTTTTTGTTACTGGAGGCATACCAGAAGCAAACCCTGCGAGAATAGGGTTGGATTGAGCTTATTTTAACCTGTTTTTAATTTTGTAAATTTCTCTTGTTCTAAAAGCTCTGTTATATCTTTTGGTATTTTTCCCTTTCCAGTTGTTTCTATCCTTACTAATCTTCTGTATTCTAATGTTTGTTCTCTATCATCATAAACATAAGCTTTAGAAATCTTAACTATAGTGAGTGTTCTGTCTTTGTTAAAAGTTAACTTACCATCTTCTAATTCTATGTGAGGAAGGTTTTTTATTTCTCCTTCAATTATATCTCCATTTTTACAACCTTCTATGTCTACATATCTTTTCTCCCATAATTGAACTGCTCCAGTATAATCCCCAATCATGCTGAAAAGTAAAATTTCAGCTATAAATATATTGTTGTTCAAGAATAGTTATTTAGAAGTATACTCTTTAAGCTTACATCCGGTTTGTTTTGTTGAGAAAGAGAGAGGCTGTTTTAATTGGCTTGTTTTTATTTTTGGACTCTTACAAAACCCTTAGAAACCAATAAATCAGAAAGCTCTTTTGGAGTTTCTACATGTTTAGATGTGATTTGAATTCTAACAGCTTTATGATGGCAATCATCTTCTCCATATTCTATTAACATTAATGAACCATTTTCTTCATGTAAGTACTTCATAGGATTAATAGTTTCTAAGTCAATATAGTTTTTTCTTAAAAAATCATTAACCTCTTTTCTAAGAATTCTTTCTTCTTCAGCCCCCTTTAATTCTAACTTAGGAGGGAGCCTGTAAATTTCTGTTCTTTTCATGAAACTGGTTCTTATTTTTAGTTTATATTATCTATTGTTTTCAGAAATATACTTTGCTCTTACATACTTGTATCCTGCTTACTTTGTTAAGAAAGGGAAAGGCTGTTTTAACTGCATCACTGATAATTACTCGGTGTAAACGAGCGGAGATGTTTTTTTACCTTTTTTAGTGAGCACTTTTTTCTCTATTTTTTATCTCTCTAAACTTCTGATAAATTCCTGAAATAACATTTGTCACTATAGGCACGCCAAAAAGAAGAGCGACTAACCCTGCAGAATTATTATCTACGAATCTTTGAAAATTTTCATTCAAAAAGTAAGGGGGCAAACTCGCAAGGTAAGCTGTTGCACCTATAGCCATACCCACAATGCTCCCACCCATAACATTTCCAAAATTACTATCCTGTACAAGACTCGGAAGAGCATAACCTACCTTGAATATTTCTAGCTTTAGCAAATCCCTGCACATTTTCTTTTCTATGTCAAATTTTTCCATTTTTCTTAAAATTACAATATATTTTAAGCTTTTTAAATCTTTCTATTGCTGTTACTTTATAGTTACTAACCAAGAAAATTGTATGATAAAAAATGTTTAATTTTTTAGTCAAAAAACGTATCTACTCAGTGTAAACAAATATAACCTTATTGTTCTTTTTTTATTAAACAGTTTTTATGATGCATTTATTTTATCTTTAATTCGTATAAATTTATTACAAATAATGGTTATTGTTTAGAGTATCGGATTAATCTATTTTACTACCTTAGAAACAGATTGCTTTTTAATTATTTTTCTTTGTTAAATAATAAACAATAACTAATAATATTGCAAGATAAAATGCGAGAGAACCTAAACTATTAAAAAATGTAAGATGACTTAAAAAAGATAATGAAGTTAATTGTCCATTAAAATTCATATTGAGTATAATAACCGCAAAATATCCAATTACACCCAATATAATTGAAAGTATAATTAAAAGTTTTGCTGTATTAAGATGTTTATTTTCTAAATTGTTTTGTTTTTCTTTATTTATTAAGTATAAAAGTATAAAAAACACTGCAAAATTAAATGCAACTGAACTGATGAGGCCTATATAAGTAAAGTAAAAAAGGACTGAACTAAGTATTGGACTAGGAATTGATTTCCCACTAGTCGCAAGAGTTATAAAATCATAAATTAAATTAATTATACCGATTACAATAATAAAAACTATCAAGTACTTTGAATATTCTAAGTATTTTTTAGTTCCCATAATTATATCTCGCTTTAAAGCTATATAAATCTTCTTTTTTTGCGCTTAATCATGACTCCACGCAGAATCGAATCGCGGAGTCCTTGGTGTAAACGAGTGCTATTTAAACTTGTATCCTGCTTGCTTTGTTGAGAAAAGAGAGGCTGTTTAATTAAGATGAGTCTGTGTTAGGTCTCTCACAAGCTCTTCTGGCAGAGAAGGGTCTTTCAAATGCTGCTGCTCATGTTCATTAACTTTTATTTTTTGTGCCCTGCTGAGAGTATCTAAAATTTGCACCCGCTTTGTATACGTGTCTGCAACTCCTAAAACCCCTATACCAATTTCATATTCTGAAACCTCTTGTGGGAGCCTGAAAGTAGAATAATGGCTTGGAGTTCTTTCTCTTAACTGCATCTCATAATACCCTATCATCTTTTTGATACTCCTTAAACTTATATCCTGCTTGTTTTGTTTTTTCTTTGCACTTTTCGCAAATTTCTTTTAGAGTGTATTGCTTGCATAAAGGGCATTTGCAGAGGTTCATTTTTATTTTTCAAAATTAAGTTTATCAACAAAATTCTCTGGAATATTTTTTAATATGTTATGGTTAAAACCAAAAACTTCTTTAGTTGGATTTAACAATTTTGTTAGTAAAATCTGAGGTTCAATGCCCACAAGTTTTGCAGTTGCTAAATCAACTTCAATTGAATTTTTCCCACCAACAATTAAATTAAGATTTTCTTTTAATCTCCCTTTTTCAGGAGAGGGTCCGTCTATTGCAGTAAAAATTCCTTCGTTAATAAAAATACAATCAAATAAAGCTCGGTAAATTTTATTCATATCAAGAATTGCATGTGGGAGTATTTTTACTTCATGGTCATGATATTTTGGAGAACGCTTTGGGTCTGGAATTAAGCCAAAGAGGTTTTTAGTAGAGAGAGTTAGTGCTATACTTCCATCTGTCTTAATTTTAGCAAAATCAATAAAAATAGCATCTTTGTTTCTTAATTCAAATATTTTTTTAGGTATCACTCCATAAAGTTCTTTATGTTTTACCGGAGGAAATTTTTTTTCAACAACTTCTTGAATCATTTTTGGATTAACAATTTCATTTTTCCATACTTCTTCAGTAACATTAACATACTCAACATTATATTCTTTTAATAATTCACTTAAACCTGTATATTCAAGAAACCATTTTTCTTGTTCTCTCAGAAAATCTTTTTTCTCGTTCATATTCTTTTCATTAACCACAACTTCACCTGTTTCTAACAAAATTTTGTTTCTCCATGCAGTATGGCTTTCAATGATTACTTTTTTGCCATCTAAACACTCAAAAAGCCAGCGCAAAGGTGTTGGTTCTGTATATTGCCCTTTGCTTGGCTCTACCCAGTTTGGTTTAATAATAAAAGTTTTTCCTTTTATATTTAATTTGTTAATGAAGTTTTCAAATTCTTCAAAAGTCTTAACTTTCATAAATATGACTTTTTTCATTTTTCCATACTAAATGCGCATCCTTCTTGTTTGGCTTTTTTTTCTATGTCTTGCAGAATCTGAACTATTTTAGCATTTGCATCTTTATAGTTTTTGTCTTTAATTGTCACTAAAAATTTGCCTGCTGCCAAATATGTAATCTCTTGCCCTTCTGGCAGAGTTTTCTTTATTCTTACTACTCCATCTTCTGCCTCGCTTTTCAAAGAAAATTTCTTTTTCACAACAACTTCTTTTTCTTTTTTTTCGTTTAAAATTTTTAACAGTTTTTCTGCCTCTTCCCCGCTCATTAATTTTTCCAGCAACTCGGGATTTTGTTTTGCTTTTTCTAAAAATTCAACTAAACTTGATTCTTGCTTAATTTTTTTTATTGTATTTTCAGCATCTTTTAAAATTGTATTAAGCGTAGCTGTTAAGTTTCTTTCCTTTTCATATGATTCAACCAACTCGCGTTTTTCCTTGGCTGTAACTCTTCTCAAGCTAAGGTGTATGTTTCCAGAGTTCTCTATCCTTAGAACTTTGCACACAATTTTCCTTCCAGGAGAAACATAGTCTCTTAAGTTTCTTATTCTGCCCGGAGCAACTTCTGATGTTACGAGCGTGGCTTCTTTGTCATAATCCTCAATTTTACAGAAAACCGCAGTTCCTTCTATGTTTTTCACAGTGCATAAAACAATCTGCCCTTCTTCTAATTCTTTTTGCATGCAAAAAGAATCTTATTAGAGATTATAAAGTTTGCTATATCACAAAATCCTTAGGGGTTTGTTTTTGGTTTTGTGATTCCCAAAAAAGTCTACACAATCTTTACTACAACATAAATATTGTAGACTTTTTTAAGGATTAAGGATTAAGAAAGTTTATAAACAAAAGAATTCTAAAGCAATTATGGCAGTGCAAATAGCATTTGGAGTTTTGTTTATTTTAATCTTAATCTTAGCCATGGCTTTATTTTTTATATTTTGGATAGTTATGCTAGTTGATGCTGCCACAAGAAAATTTAAAGAGAACTCTGAAAAAATAGTTTGGATTTTAGTAGTTATTTTAACAGGAATTATCGGCGCATTTATTTATTTTTTTATTGTATATAGGGAATTTAAGTCTATTAAGTGGTTCTGGGTAACATTAATGATAATGTTGTTAATCCTAGCATTCTTATTTTTAAGCGTATTTTTTGTGAGCTATGCAGCCTAGGTTACGAAACTTATTTATATATCAGTGTATTCTTAATAGTTATGCCAAAGCAAGATAAATTAGACTGCCTTTTAAATGGAATAATAGGAGATGAAAAACCTAACGAAGATATCAAAAGCTGGGAAGATGTTTTGTGGAGTGAAGATTGTGTAAACCATTTTCTTTATAGGATGCCAAGCGTGCAGTTTCCTAGGAGAGGGAGGATAACTGATCCTGACCCAAATAATCTTTATGTGCCCCAAAAAATGAAAGAAACAAGAGATAAATTATTAGTAAAACATAAATTTGATATTGGTGAGTATACAAAATTAGGCGACCAATTTTTAAGAGGAGAAACAAGCCAAGAAAGACTCGAAGCACAAAAAAAGTTATTTGAAATGTTTACTCCAATTTATTTTGGGCTTCAAGAAGCAGGGTTTTCTAATGAAGAGTTATTTGGATAGTAGATTATCATTTATTTAACTAAGAACTTCAATAATTTTTGCTTTAATTTTTGCCTTTCCACCAGCAGGCTCTACCAAAATGCTGTCACAGATTAAACATTTTACTATAGAAGAAGCTTTTCCAAATACCACTTGTTCATTCATGCACTTGCTACAGCGAACTTTAACAAATCTTCCTTTCATAGAATTGCTTAAGAAAATAGGGTTATAAAGGTTTTGCTTTTAAAGATTCGGGAATGGAAAAAATTTTAAATTAAATCTTATTTTTTTAAACTTTCTAAAAAATCTTTACACTCTTTTTCTAGTTGGCTTAAGTTTATTGAATCTTCTCTTTCTAATATATCTCTTACTGGTAAGGGTACTCCATTATGATAATTTTCCATTTGTCTCAAAATACCCTCTGCTACATTTTTTTTATTCCCTTTGTTAGTTGGATTGTGAAATTCACTTGAAGCATAACCTAAATAATAGAACTGTTCGGCGATTTTTGCTGTTTCTATAGTATCAAGTAGCATACTTTCTATTGTTCTAACCTATATTTAAATTTTTATGTTGTTTAAAGTATATTTTTAAATCTTTACTCTGTTAACAGACTTTGGTTAACATTATTAGCTGTAAGCTAATCTTTGATTATCGTTTTCTCTCCCAAGTCTCTTTTCTAAAGAGAGCTGTTTGCTAAAAGATTTTTTAAATCTTTACTCTGTTAACAGACTTTGGTTAACATTATTAGCTGTAAGCTAATCTTTGATTATCGTTTTCTCTCCCAAGTCTCTTTTCTAAAGAGAGCTGTTTGCTAAAAGATTTTTTAAATCTTTACTCTGTTAACAGACTTTGGTTAACATTATTAGCTGTAAGCTAATCTTTGATTA
>Ga0315276_10000964_pt1 | contig 25428 bp, 24 predicted proteins | sample YL17G05_0_MG_FD_204542 | JGI IMG/M metagenome (GOLD analysis project Ga0315276, IMG submission 204542) | Sediment microbial communities from Yellowstone Lake, YNP, Wyoming, USA - YL17G05_0 | ecosystem: Environmental > Aquatic > Freshwater > Lake > Sediment | place: USA: Wyoming | collected... | reverse complement strand
TGAGCGCATCGTAGATGTCATCTGCAGGAGCGATTGTTATAAGCTCACTAATCATTATGTCCTTGACAAAAGTCTTGGTCGGATCTTTGTTCTCTGCCATGGCCTTGCGCACAAAATCCTGCTCTGTAACAAGACCGATGAGGTTACCTTTCTCAATCACCAGCAGGCTTCCGACATGCTTATCCTTCATCAGCCTTGCGCATTCTGCAAGGGTAATGTCTTTAGAGACTGTTATTGGATGGATTGTCATGCAATTCCCGACTTCGTAACCTGTTTTCATCTTTTTCCTCTTCTTTGTTCATCCTTTTGTTTAAAAATTGTTATCTGCAAAAAAGGAATCTATTCTGATTTAAAAAGTTAATCCGCAAGGACCTCCAAATCATAGTAACCACTATATAGTTGTTAAGATAGGAAGATTTAAAAGAATGATGCGCTCTCCTAAAGAAACCATGCCAAGAAACAAATTTCCTATACGGAAAGCAATACTCTCATGCAGCTATGACGATTCTGGTGACAATCTAGAAGAGAAGATCCTGGCTTATCTTAAGAAAGAGCGAAAAGCAGGGAAGGAATATGTGACTCCTCTTTTTGCAAGGAACGGAACAGATGCAAAGGACTTCATGAAATTTAATTTTTCCCTTCAGGGAATTCCTCTTTTCTTTTACGGAGCATTTCAGCTCTTCAAGGCTGGAGTTGAAGCGGTTGTTGTTGGTAATGATGATACAGGATTTCTGCATGAGAAGATATGCAAATTCTTTGGCATAACCAACCAGACATTTGTCCATGAAGGAAAGCCGGATGAATGGAGCTTCTCCAATACCATAAGGAAAGGAATGCCTGCGCTTAATCTTACTGATACAGAAAACATGATCCTGCTGCCAGGAGACGCCCCTTTTGTAGATGTGAGTAGTGCAGTCAATGACCCTGATGCAAAAAAATATGATGCTGTGCTCGCCCTGAATGCAAAAGAGATAAACCCCTTTTTTCCAAGAGGATATTATACTGCGCTTAAGTATAAAGGAGAAATCTATCTCCTAAAAGAGCCAAACCTATGGATTCTGAATCTTAAAAAGCTAGAGAATGAGGGTAATAGGTTCGGTCTGGAGATATTTGATATACTATTCAAGGGAAGGAAGCGTCACACAGAAAATGATTCCCAGATGGCTATGCTAAAAAATCTTCTTTCAGATCCTGATGGCAAAGGTGGTTATGTTTTTTCAAGATACAGAGCATTAAAAGCAGCACTTCTGCTTGGTCCGGCCAACATTTACAAACTGTGGCAGTGGAGTGAGCAGAGAAAAGCAGGCATTGTTGAGAAAGGAGATGACATACCTATTATCAAGGCAAGAACAGCTCAGCGCGTCGCAGGATCGCTCCTTGACATTGATGGCTTTAAGATAAAGATAAAGCCATGCCAAGATCCTGCTGGCCTAATAGATATAGATACTTATCTTTGCCTGTATATCGCGGAAAACCTGCTCTCAGTTGAGCCGAAAATCTATCCCTACTATGATGATCTTCAAGAATTGAGAAAATCAGTTGGCGGAAAATGGGGATGCGCGATAACCGATGATTGGAAATCAATTGCCAATGATAAAGCGAAAAGATACGGGCTTGAAGCTCACTACGATGAATTGGGTGTCCTTCACCAGAATATATTCCCCATGTGGAAGATAAAGTGCGAAGCAGAGCTAATTCAGAATTATCAAATTCGGAATAAGAGATTAAAAAGAAATAATTCCTAAAATAAAAAAAATAATATTCTAATAATTTATCAGTATCTCGACATCTTTTCCAAAGATGCTCTTCAAGTCCTCAAAGATAGGCTCCTTGATGAACACCTTCTCTGGCATCTCAACCCCTGCTATCGCCTTCTCAAACTCCTCAAGAGAGCTCTGCTGGATGTTGGTCAATGAACCTCTATCTGTTATGTCTGCCTTTGAGATGTCTTTTGTCTCGTCCTCAAGGTCATGTATTATGAAGGCTTTCTTGCCTAGCAGGATCACCTCTCCGTATTTGTTGCCGTGCTTGACTCTGACCTTGGTCCTCTCGAGCTCGATGCCTCTCTTGCGCTGGATGTACTCCACCAGGAATCTTATCACTTCCCTTGAGTCCCGCTGAACATTGTTCACTTCTACCTTGGTGAGCTTTCCTTCATCATAATCTTTCTTTGCGTGCTCTATCTCCTTGAGCATCCTCAAATATTTTTCGGGCAGGAGTCCCTTGTGGACTATCTCTGTCTCCAAGAGCTTCAGCACCTCAGTGTCCTTTGCTTTCAGGATCCCTTCCATCCTCAATATATCTCTGATTATTGTTATCAGGTTCTCATAGCTGTGGAGCACGCTCTCCTCTTCCTTCTTCTTCTCTATGTCCTTGAAAAGCTCGTTGAGGCGCTTTATGTATCTCTCTGCATCCTTTATCAGCCTGTCAAGCTCTGCACCTGAAAGTTCTTTCTTTGTGCCATGCTCAAGCTCCTTCCTGACATCGATGTTCCTCTTGAGTATGTCGATATATTCTTTCTCGAGCAGCTTCTCCTTCTTGACGAATATGTCAGTCATGACTTCAGGAGTCTCCTTTGGAGTCGGAGGAGGGATTCCATATAGCATGAGGGCTGCCTGGCTTGGCGTCAGTATGGCATAGAATGTGTCTTCCATACCTATCTCTTTGAGCTTGAACTTTATCCTCTCAAGCATCTGGTCTCCTGTGCTCATGAACATATCAATTGCTTCAGGGCTTGGCTTTATGCGACCCATCTGCAGCAGGAGCTTCCAGGGCATGAATATTCCTCGGTCATAGAACGGTATGCCGTCCCTGAGGAATGTGAAGAACACAGGGTTCGCCTCCTTGATTCCCTCCCAGAAGTCTGTAAGGATCCATACCTGGATGTTGATCTTGTTCTCGATGCCTGTCATCTTCCCTGCATCGATGCCCATGCCTATGATTATGGCCCTGAGCTTGTCCTTGAGCTCTGCGCGAGTCATCTTCTTGACATCAGTATCGTCGATGATTAAGCAGACGTCGATGTCGCTTGTGGGAGTTGCTTTTCCCTGAACAAGGCTTCCTGCCAGGATGTATGATACTATGTACTTCTCAAATTTCTTCAGGACCATGGTCTTATGGATCTCTGCGATCTTGATGGCTGCCAGCATGCCCGAGTCATATACCGGCGCGCTCATGGCTATCATCTGGAGAATCTCATATTTTGCGTCGTAGCAGGACTGCCATACCTCTGTCAGGAGAACTGTCTCAGGCAGGAGGTTCTTGTCGATCTCTGTCGCAGTCTGTTCTATGATCGTGCTCAGGCGCTCCTTGAGTTCGTCCTTAGTCATCTTCTGCGAGTCAGAGTCATCCACCAGCACCAGGACATTGATCTTCTCCTTCTTCTCATCCTCCTTGTCAGGCGGCAGGAGAGCGACGCCCATGATGTAGCCCTCGAACTTTGCTAGGAGCTTGTTCTTTAATGTGTCTAGCTTGTCCTTGATCTGCTCAAGCTTCTTCTTGGCCTCATCAGGGATTTGGTCTCCCAGCTTGTCAAGCTCACTTGTCAGAGAATCATGCTTCTGTTCGTCTGGAGCAATAGCTCCTGCTGTCTCAATCTTCTTAGCGTTCATCTTTTTTGTCAAGAAAAATCACCTCATACCTCTCCTTGGAAAATGATAAACATCTTGATTAGTTTATAGGGATGAATATATCTATTATGTTTATAAATCTTGCGCTGGGCAAGACGAAAAAAAGAAAATATTTTTTTAGTCTTTCTTATACTGGCCGAAAGCACGCCTGTGAGCCAATAAGTATTCCTCGTTGACGTTACCTTGTTTGTGTCTGATATAATGAGAGAGCACCTTGTCGATGCTTGTTGATGGCTTTATTATCTTTCCATGCTTCTCTCCGAATTCGGTGTTGGCTGTATCTCTAAGCTCCTTATGATGCTTTGAATTCACCATCAGCTGCTCCTGGACATGGTTGATGTGATAAATGTCTGTGACCGATTCCTGTGAGAGCATCTCCAGAACCTGGTCCAGCATTTCAGACTTCTCCACGTTGTCTGCATGATCAATTAAATCCTTGTGAAGCTTTTCAAAATCAATCCCTTTCCCTCTAAAATGGTTTACGATTTTCTCAGGATTCTTCTTATATGCCACTGCCACCTCTTCCCCTAACTCTGCCTCAATATTCTTGAGCCCGATCTTGTAGAGCAGCTCTGTCGCCTCAATATGAGGATCCTTATCATCAAGCGCATAAGATTTTGCGATAGAGTCATCGTCACCCACTTTGCCTCTTTTATTTACAAAATAATTATTGATGACTGATTTGTACACTTTTTTGGAAATAATGAGGTCATTCTGCGCCTTCTCCCTTTTTTCCGCAGCCTCTTTTGTGTTTGCATACCAATCGTTTATCTTTCCGACAAGGTCCTTTGTGGACATCTTAGAGAACTGATCCACTTCTGGTTCCTCTGGTTTATCATCTTTTTTCTTCTTGTCTGCCATGGAAAATCACCTGTGCTTTGTTTTATCATATTATTTTTTATTATTATTCATCACTCCATAATTCAGACAGGATTTAAATCTTTCGCTTTGAAAGGCTTTGCGCGGGTTTATTTGTCGTCCTCATATTTTTTCGTTAACTTTAAATAACTAGCAGCATATGATATGTCGAGAGGTGACTGTTTTAGGTGGATGCGCTCCTTAGGTATGTTGATGAGCAGCTCAAGAAAGGCTATAGTCATGATGTTATCAGTGAGAGCTTGATAAGGCAGGGCTACAGCCCTGCGCTCGTGGAAGGAGTGATTGAGTCTCTTCTCTCGCGGCAGAAATCAAATGCTACTCTTATCCAGAACCAGCCTCCCGTCCAAGGATTCAGCCATGAAAAGAGCAGCATCCCTAAGATCTTGCTTGTTCTCATCATTATTGGCGTGGTCATAGCTGGAGCATTCCTTGTTCCTGGATTGATCAGACCTAGGCAGGCTTTGCTAGATGTTAGCCTAACGCATGAGCCTGAATCTGCTGTCTATAGCCCTGGTGACGAGGTCAAGTTCACGCTTGAAGTAACCAACATGGGTTCAAAGGATCGTTTTGATGTGAATTTCCAATACAAGGTAATCGATTCTGATGATAATGTGATCTCAAGCAAAGAGGAGACTGTGGCTATCAGCACTTCGACCAGCTATTACAAGTCAGTCAAGCTCGCTTCTGGCATGAAGCAGGGAGATTACACACTAAAGGCGTTTGCTAATTATGATGGAAAGATAGCCACTGCTGCATTCTCTTTCACTGTCGGAGAAAGGAAGCCATTGCCTACTACCAAAGCCAGCTGCTCTGATGGCCTTAAGAACCAGGATGAGACTAATCCTGATTGTGGCGGTGTCTGTGGCGGCTACTGGTATAATGGCAAGTGCAATTCAAAACCAGAATCTGGTGAGCTTGTGCAGCCAGAAGCTCCAAAAGCGACCTGCAGAGATGGTCTCAAGAACCAGGATGAGGGTGGTGTTGATTGTGGCGGTGTTTGCGGCGGCTATTGGTATGACGATGTTTGTCATGATGCTCCAAAATCTGATGTCAGGCCAGTCGAGCCTCAGCCAGAGCCGACCGGGGCTGAGAAGAAGACTGTTGCTGCCACCCTTATAGATGTGAGAGCCAAGGCTCTATCTGATCCTGCAGGCGCAAGCCAGCTATGCCTAGGTCTTGACAAGACAGAGGATAGGGACAGATGCTTCAAGAGCATCGCAGAGACCTCATTGAAGAAGGAATACTGTGAATATGTAAAAGGCATTGATGAGCGCGACAGGTGCTACTACATATTCTTCATACAGGGAGACTACACTGTCTGCGAGAAGATGCCGCTCGTCGACAGTAGGAAAGCATGCGAGACCTTGAAAGGAATAACAGAATACGCTGCGCAGATGCAGCCGTTCATGAACCAGACCAATGCCACTGCGCCCTATAATTCTACGCCAGAACTAAATCAGAATAATTCTACTGGTAATGAGACACAGTAGATGTGATTTGTCCTATTGCTTATGTGCTTATGCTCATGTTAAGAATGTAGGCATCAGCGCAGCTGAGAACTTGGTTGAGTATTCTTCTACATTGTTGAGCTCCTCAAGATGTTTCAGGCATCCGCCGGTCGGGTTCGCAAGCTTAAGATCAGGTAGTTTCATGACATGGAACTCAATCCTTTTTGCTGCGTCAAGCTGCTCCTTTGTTATTTGGAATGATCCTGCTGTCTTTGAGCTGATATCTACCCCTCCCCATGGCATTGACTCAAATAATTGCTCTTTCTCAGGGAAATAGGTGTATGATGGTAGTGGATTTGGTATTGGGCATGTGTCTCCTCTATCAGCGTCGCAGCAGAGCACATACTTGCAAATCCTGGTGCATTCCTTTGGTATTGTCCTGCGTGCATGGTCTATTAGAGTGGCAGTCACCTCGTATTCTCCTGGCACGATGTTTATTGCCTGGCTCTCAACCCCGTCCTTTCCAAAGATGATTGTGCTGCTCATAGGCCTTGCGCTTGAGTCAAATCCTACTTGCCTTATGGTAAGTATGACCTGCTCAGTATCGCTGAGCTCTTTCGCCTCTCCTATTGATGGTAAACCCTCTTTCCATTCCCACAGCTCTCGGTATATGCTCTTGATAATATCTTCCTTCTTTATTGTCGCGTTAATCTTCCTTATCTTGTTAAGCCTCTCGCTGGCAAGCCAGACAGGTTCATCCTCACTGGTGCTGAGCTTTATGCTCCTTGATCCAAAGCCATCCTTTATCAGGTTCAGTCTTCCTCCTTTGCATAATGGCATCTTTCCTGACCATGATGCTGCTGAGCCATCCTCTGATAGCTTGGTAGTGCCTGCGTAGCATTCATCATATGTTCCGCAGGAATAGATAACGCTAACGCCATCAAGAGGCGCTCCTGTGTCAGCATCTATAGTCCTTAGCTTCACATCTCCTGAAACCCATGTGTCCTGGTCGCAGAACATGCTCTTGGCAGGAGAGTACTTCCTTACCTCAACAGCTTTTCCTTGCTCATCAACAATAGATCCTTCAGGGATGTCTATGGTCATGTCTATGTTTGAGTAATCCCATTGCACAGTCCCAAGGCCGAGGTTCCAGGCAAGAGGCCCTTTATTCTCTATGAGGTTCTGCTCAAGCGCAAAGACAAAGCTGAACTCAGGGATCTCCTTTGATGGATCGCTGCCCCTGACCTCAACAACAACTGGATATGATACGTCATAGAAGAACTTGAAGGTGCTGAAGCTTGTCTCAGGTAGGCTATCATCTCCTTTCTGCACAGATATGCTTGGAGAAATTATATCCCCTCTTGAAGGCTTGACCTCGGAAAGCACTGAGTCTGATGGATAGTAGAAATTGATCGATAGCTTTTTTGTGCTCTCATAATCAGTCTGATTGAATATACTTAAGCTTAGGCTCTCAAAGAATCCGTTCTCGACAGGGTCTGCTCCGCCGAGTTCTATATGCTTGAAGCCCTTGGTGCCTTTTACCTGAAGCGCAGGAACATAGCTTATGAGCAGATCATTTATGTCATAGTTGACCTTTGAGTTGCTCCAGGTCGGAATTATCATGCTGTGAGAGTAATCGATTGTCGGCGGCAATGAGCTGAAATCAATTCCTGAGTGGTAGTTGATGAGCCTTTTTGTGAAGCTCTCAAGGAACTGGGAGTATAATTCGACATAGGCGAACTGCACCGCAAGGTCATAGTATCTCTTTAGAGGGAACCGCAGCACATCCTGATACTTTGTTATCTTTGTGCCTGTGCCTTCCTTTGTGATGTTCAACGGGTAGCCTACAAATATCTCTATCTGGTCGTCCTTTATCAGGACAGTGCACGTCAGGGCAGAGTTATCCTCTGAAACATCAAATCCTTGGCTTTCCAATGATTCGAATCCGCCCACGCAGCGAGGAAGCTCACGGATGATGTAGGCGCTGATCTGGTATTGCATATTTTCTATTGTCGGAGCAGCTGATGAGAGCGAGAACTGGTTAGGGCTTGCCTTTCCAGGGACGTGGAGATAATAAGGCACCAAGCTTCCGCTATCGCCTGTTAATGAGACCAGATCAGAATTAGTCTGATCAGCGCTATCGAATCTCAGGTTGACTGGGGTGAGCTCTTTGTCAAGAGGATTAATGTATCCTCCATGGGCTCCCATCTTCTTGACAGCCTCGACTCCTAATTGGTGGATGCATGATTGCACATAGTTGCTGACAGGCTTGAACTCCTCAGGAACAGATTCTGGCTTTAGATCTGATGATCCATTATTTTTTCCTATGTATATGAAGAAAATTCCTGCGACTATAAGAACTACCAATCCGACAATCACAAATATTGTCAACTGGGCTTTTTTCTCTCCTCTTTTTTTTGACATCATCTCACCTTGGTTATGATTGATCATTATCCTGAAATCTATTGCTTCATCCTGATATGGTTGACGAGCGAATTCATATAGTTCCTAGCCCAACCTATGAAAAACACAGTGAACAGCACGAACGCTATCATGAAAACAATATCATTGTTCTTGAAGAGGCCGTTTATCGACAACAGTATGATCCCGATCAGCAATGATGAAATCATGAATAATATGAAGAACCATATCTTGGCTATCACCTTGAGGAAAAAGCTGAAGCTTGCTCTGAGCCTCTTGTTCTCATCAAACGCGCTCCTGACTGCGAAGTCTGTGAAGAAGAATATTATTATCTCAATGAATATTATCAATGGTGCTGCGCTTATGATGAAGAGCGCTGCGCTGCCTGCTATGATTATGAACCAGAGCAGGAACCATAGTATGTTGAAAAAAAAGTATTTCCTGAGGAAAAGACCGCTGAACTTATTCTCCCTTGAGATAAGCCATGATCCTCCGTAGAATATTGACACCAACATGCAGAACAAAACAAAGGTGCATGCTCCTATTATCATGCTTTGGACCATTATATTCCTGTATGTGTTGCCGTACACTATGCTTGCCTGGTTCAATGCCTCTGTCTGGTTGGTAATCCTAAGCTCATGCATCTTCATAAGCTCAGGAACTGCCTGTGATGAAACAAGGTTTATCATCATCCATCCTGTTGAGAGCATGAAAGCGCAAATGATCAGAGCTAGCAGGTCAAGAATTGCTGAGATAATGAACTTCTTTGAAGCGACATTCCTGAAACTGTCCAGGAACGCATCCCGCTGGCTTGCCCAAAAGCCGAGCTTCTTCTCTTTATTATTATTTCTCTTAGCCATATTTTATCACACAATCATACTATCGGGACAACAAACTCATCGTGAGTTGTTCCGCTGTCAAGATCAACATACTCCAGCACTGCCTCATCATATTCTACATCAACATCCTCCTTGACCTCATAGCCCGTGTCTCCTACATACCTGCTGACCTCTTCATAGCTGTCATCACCGCTTCCTTCCTTTCCAACAATATATAATTTTGAGCTTCCTTTCTTCAGATAGACTTTGTATTCTATGTCTGTGCCATAAGGCATTATATACCATGAAACCTCATAATAGAACTTCTCATCATAAGAGACATACTTCTTCGCAGCAAGCGTCAAGGTCGTGACATAAAGAGCGCCAGAATCCTCTGACAATGAAGCATCAGACCTTATGTTCTCAGTCTCAGGGGAGAGGTCAACAAGGCAGGCCTCCAATTCCCACTTTGCCAAGCCAAAGAAAGTCCCATTATACCAGCCATAAATATCTGCGTTATCCTCTCCTTCAGGAATGTATTTTGAACTGTCAAAAGGATTTAATGAATGGAAGAAATCAGCAAGAACTCCTCCACTTCCTGACTCATAATCCTCATAAAACCTAGGCTTAAACTTATCATAAGATCCTGCAGAGGCAAAGCTGCAGCTAAGCAAGAGCAAGATACCAAATACGATAATACTATTATTTGCTGCTCGCATAGTCCACCCCGCTACAATAATCAACGCTTGATGAAGGAATATCTGTAGGAGTCGTTCCTGCGCCGCTCAAAGCATTCAATGGGTTCTGAGCAAACGACAATAATTCACTGGCTGACATCGCGCTGCCGACAATCCCGCAAGTGACTGTCTTCCAACCCATAGGCACAGGCACAGTGTCATAAGTCCATGTTGTCGGAAGCTGATAATCCCTGCAGCCAAGCACATAAGCATAAGTGATTGAGGTACCTATACCTACAATATTATTCATGAACTGCCTCCCTAGACTGCCCATCACATTGCCGAAAGTAGCCTCGTCGCCAGAAATCTTGTACCTCGCGCTTTCCACATACATACACATATCCCTTTGGTAATCAAAATCACAAGCCTCCAACGGGCCACCCATCTCCATCATCGCTTCATAACATCCAATCCTCTTGCAGGTCAATTGCCGCTCTTTCCTGTCGTTGAACATGATAGCCGGAGGGCACCAAGAATCATAATGAACGCTCTTATAAGGATTATAAATCCAGCTACCCTCATCACCAAGGAATCCTTGGATAGCCAAGTTCATAGTCCACATAGAGATGATTCCAGTAGGGATGCCCGTGCCTGAGTCAGATGGGGTTAGAGAAGTTCCAGCCACATCATAACCAGTTAAGCCAAAATCTAACTTACTATTGCTGCTACCACTATTAAGAAGATTAATGTTAATTAGATTACCAACTTCAGAAGTGACTTTTTCTGCTGCTTCGTCTGGCGTCTCCCATTCTCCCATGTCCTTTGCAGGGCTTGCTATGAACTCATCTCCAAGCGCCATTGCTATCGAGAACACTGTGTTGAAGTCGTATAGTTTGCAGGTGTATATTGTGCATGTCCATTTGACTGCTAATCCTATGTAGTTAGCATTTGAAGGCATCCATCCTGCTGGCCAGATCATTTTCTCAACTGTGCCATGCATCTCATTGCCGGCGATATTAGCTATTTTCCACACTGCTTCCGCAGCTCCTGTGCCTATGCCAGTAGAATATAATCCTATAGCGAAGCCCCACATGGTTGATCTCCAGGCTTGGATTATGCTGTTGGCTTTGCTTGCCCCTTCTGCGAGCTTGCATCCTAACCCAAGCCAGTCCCAGGTATTCTCATGCATTGTTATATCATCATCAAGAGTCCTGACTCTTGATTTCATCTCTTTGATCTTCTTCTCATAGTTCTTGTCAAGAGAGCTTAGCCCTTGGTTGAATGCAGGTATTTCGAATGATATTGTCTCATCCTCAGGCTCAGAGTATATTGTGTTGCCGCTCCTTAGCTTGAACTCCTGTGTGCAGTTAACATGCACCTTGTTATCATAATCCCATGCCTGGTCATATGATAATGGCAGTATGAGTATTGGATTTAGGCTGTCATCATTTATTATGTACGGCTCGCCGATTCCCGGAGTCCCGCTGCAGTCGATCCTGCTGCGCTCCAATATGTTGATGCTGGCGCTCTGGACGATCTCGAGCGATATTGGCACCTTGACCTCTATCTTGCTAGCAACTTTCTTATCAATCTTAGGCAGCTTTCCTGCAGCCCTAATCTCTTTGATGAGGCTTGGCGCTGCTGATGATGATACGCAGATGCTCACAGGCACTTCCTGAACCAACTGGTTGCCTGCTAAGTCCTCGACTATGACATTTAGCTTGGTGTTTGTCTGCTGGCTCTTTAGTCCTCCTATGTTGAGAGTGCAATGCCATTGGTCGTACTCGTTCTTGGAGCAAGGAGCCTCTGACAGGTTGGTTGAGCTTATTGCGCTGGTGACTGCTTTAATCTTCAATGCAGGGCTGTTGTCAATAACATCAACAGATACGCTTAAGCTCTCTGAGCTTGTAGGGCATGAAGGAGTTACGTTGAACTCAGCAGTCTTCTCAGGGACTGCAGAATCAATGACAATCCCTGTTGAGGTTCCCTGGATGGGGTTTCCTATGTCATCATAACCCTCGAGCTTTATAGCGCTGCTGCTAACAATGACTTTTGCTTTGCAGATCCAGCCAGACTCTGGCATGCAGGCAGCCTGGACTCCTCCTATCATCACGTCGCTGGAGTTGAAGCTGCTGATTGTATCAATCTGGGCGATCAGCTCGTTCTCCCCGCTCTTGAGATAGCATTTGTTCTCAAAGCATTTCTCTGATGATGGGCCTATGCTCTTGACAGTTCCTGCTGAGCTCACCATTGTGAAACTGAATGTTATGTCCTGGCTTGCCTCATTGCCTGATGAATCCTTAGCAGTCACTCTTATCTTAGGATTAGATTTCATCGGCTTGAAATTGATGTCAGAGAACACGCAGATGAAGTTCCCAGCCTGGTTTTCGTCCTCGTCGCAGCTAGATGCAGTGACTATGGTGCTTGGTGTTGTCTTGTCAAGCTCTGTCAGGTTGGCCAAGACATTGCTTGCCAGCATAGCTGAGTCAGTTATCACCACCTTGACATATGCCTTTATCATATTTGCTGATGCGTTCGAATATTTTGTGATCTGAAAATCAGACTTTGATATGTATACCTTTGCAGATGACGCTATCTTAGGCGGCTTTGACTCGAATGAAACGATGCTGCCTGTCCTATTGGCTTTCTGGTCAAGATAATCATAGACATTGATGCTAGTGTTAACGGTCCCTTCAAAATTAGCAATCGTCCCTACGATTGAACCGACAACATTACATTTGCTAATCGGATGAGAGGTGGTGTTGATCAGCTTGCCATCAAGCAAGAGTTCTACTTTCTTTATACCAGAGCAGTTATCAGGAAAAAGGTCGTTTGCCTGGTCTTTAAGATTATAATTAGCGATCACTCCCAAGCCAAGGCTTGATGTCGTTAGAGAATTGATCGATGGTGCAAGGTTATCAACATAGGCTGATGCTTGGTGCGTAATCTCAGAGCCTGACTCCTTCACAGTCACATCAATCTTCCCTGTTATATTAGGGAATGATTTTGTGTATGAGCATGTTATTGGCGTTCCCGAGCCGCAGGTCATTGCTATGAATGAATCATTTCCTGGAAGCTGCACAGAGCAAGGCATTATGCTTGTTGATTTGACAGTGAGAGAATCCCCTGATCTGACTGTTCCAGGGACATTGTCCCTGCCGTAGACATCGACAGAATATATTTCTGCAAAAGCAAGAGAGGCCACAAAGGTGAGAGAAATAATAATATATATCACTGAGAGAGATAAAAATTTATTAAGCTTCACCTTGAAAACCTCACCCTTAAGGCATTCCTTCAGAACAAGAATATATAAACCTTACGTTTTTTTAGAGGATTCAAGATTTTTTGTTGTGTTCATCTATCTTATTGAGCCTTCAACATCCTTGTCAAGCACAACATCCTCGTTGCCAGCCTTAAGATGGTTGCCATTGATCCATGCCTTTCCTTTCTTTCCCTCAATATTCACTGTAGCAAATTCTTCGATGGTGATCTCATCATCGTTCGGAGCAACGCTGTTGACAGTCACCTGTGTGCCTGGCTCTGAATGCTTGACTGTCAGAAGGCCTAGCTTCTCTCCCTGGCTGCAGGCCAGCAGCATGCCTCTTGATTCTTCACCGCGAAGATTGGCAGGCTTGAGATTATATACTATTATTATGTTCTTGCCTATGAGCTCCTCCTTTGTATAATAAGCCCTTATGCCGGCAACTATCTGGCGCTCATCTTTCCCAAGATCAAGCTTCATTATCATAAGCTTATCTGCCTTCGGATGCTCCCTTGCCTCTTTAATCCTTGCAACCCTCAGGTTCAGGAGAGCTGCTCCACTCTTTGGAGAGCATGATAATACTTTCTCCTCTTTCCTCGCGCCGCTGAATTTCTCCTTGAATGAATTCTTATCAGCGTCAAGGAGCTTTGTGAAGAGCACCTCTGCCTGTGAGACTTTATGGTTGTTCTCAAGGCTGAGAACACCAAGGTTATCCCATTGCTTTTTCTCGATGTTCAATTGCTTGAATATCCTCTCGCTGGTGAAAGGAAGATAAGGCTCAGATAGTATAGCGATGTCCTTCACAAGGTTAGCCAGCAGGTAAAGGGCATTGGCAGCTTTCTTCTTGTCTTCTTTTATGTTTTTCCATGGCTCTGACTCCTGGAAGAACTTGTTGCCCATGGCAGATAGAGCCATGATCTCACGCATAGCCTCCTTGAGCTTTACCTTCTCGAGCAGGTTCGTTATCTTGTTCTCCTGGTCGCGCACGCTGTCAAGGAATTTCTTCTCTGCATCGCCAAGATCGTAATCAGGGATGTTTGAATCATAATACTTGTTCAAGAAGACCATAGTCCTGTTGACAAGGTTGCCTAGATTGCTCAGCAGCTCATTGTTAAGCTTGTCCTGGAAATCATCCCAGCTAAAGACAGTGTCAGCCCTCTCAGGCCTATTGATCAGCAGATAATACCTGAAGACGTCTGGCGGTATACCTAGCTTGGCTGCATCATCTCCGAACACACCTGTGTTCCTGCTCTTGCTGAACTTGCCATTCTCATAATTAAGATATTCTGTAGTATTAATATGATTGAGCATGGTGTATTTGTCCCTTGTTCCGAGCAAAGTTGCTGGGAACAGCAGAGTATGGAATGGTACATTGTCCTTTCCCATGAACTGATAAAGATTCACATGCTCAGGATTCTTCCACCAGTCCTTCCAGTCATTGAACTTATGGGCTGTTATGCTGATATAGCCGATGGGCGCATCAAACCATACATAGAAGACCATCTCCTCAAAACCCTTGAGTGGGATTGGGATTCCCCATTTCAGCTGGCGTGAGATGCATCTCTTCTTCAAACCCTCATTGAGCCAAGTGTTGGTGTACATTATAGAGTTCTCTGTCCAGAAGCCTTCCTTGCTAGTGGTATGAATCCATTTCTCAAGCTCTGGTTGGAGCTTCTCAAGGTCAAGGAAAAGATGCTTGGTGTTCTTTTTAACAGGAGCTGCGCCGCAGATCTTGCACATAGGATTCTTGAGCTCAACGGCATTAAGCAGGTTGCTGCACCTGTCGCACTGATCCCCTCTTGCTCCGTCAAAGCCGCAATGAGGGCAGGTTCCCTCGACAAAACGGTCTGCCAAGCTCTTCATGCAATTCTCGCAATAGAGCTCCTCAAGGAAATCCTCGACGATAAAGCCATTGGCATGGAGCTTCAGGAATATCTCCTGGGTTATCTTCTTATGAGTTTCGGTGCTGGTCCTTCCGAACACGTCAAAGCTTATGCCGAACCATTCATAGATTTCCTTATGGATCTTATAGTACTTCTCGCAAACCTCTTTCGGAGTCAGACCTTCCTCGAGAGCCTTTGCCTCGGTAGTTGTGCCGTGCTCATCTGTACCGCAGACATAGCGAACATTCCATCCTCTGCTGCGGCCAAACCTTGCTAATACATCTGCCGAAAGCACGCAGCCGATAATGTTGCCCAGGTGAGGCACATTATTCACGTATGGCAGCGCGCTGGTTATGAGCACTTTTTTCATATAACGCTGAATGATTGGTTGAGTATTTAAATATTTTCTGGCGAGAAATAGTCATAATGGAATAATTCCGGCCGGCCTCCTGGCCTGATAAAACCGCTAAGCCTAATTGAGCCCGAAAGAATCAACGAAATCAACTATGAGATGGTATTTGTTGACATACTCAAAACCTTTCTGAGTCAGGGCATAGGTCCTGCTGTTCTTCTTATCAGTCTTCACCTCTATAAAACCCTTGGTTATCAGCTCCTCCATGTAATCATCAAGCATCTGATATGATAGGTTAGATTTGTATAGTATGTGGGTCGGCTTGATGCGGCCGTTCCTGTCCTGGATTGCCTTCAGAATATCATGTATGATTTGCAATCGGTCTCTTTTTTTGTTCATGATTTCCAACCATTATGAGATTCACTAATATAAGAATGTATGCAATCAACGTCAATAGGTGGGCTATTGCATAATCAAGATTGCGGCTGAGCGAGAGAAGGGAGTGGATGCTGGCAACGAAAAGCAAAGCAAAAGCTATTAGCACGATGAGAGTCTGAGTCCTGCGGATCTTTAGATAATTTCCTAGGTAATGAATAAGTATATAGAACAGCATGACCAAGGAGACCACATAGACCAGTAAGAGTTTGTTGGGTGCGAGTACTATTGATATGAATGATATCACGCAGAGCAGGACATATGTCTTTGGACTCTTGATATCCAAGGTCATATAGGCCAATGTGATGAGAGCCAGCATGAAAAGGATCATATGGATGTATGCACCAACATTATTAATTCCTACTAATGTGATCATATCAGTAGCAGAGACTATCTTCTCATCTATCCTTTCCAGGATTATGAAATTCAGTGCAGCCTGGGCAAAATAGCAGATTGAGATCATGAGGAACGATAGGCTGAAGAGCTTGACCTGACGCTGGGCAGACATCTTATAAATCCTGTAGGCCTTGAAGCTGACCAATAGGGTGATTATGGCGAACACCATCTCAAAGGCCACGTCAAAGCCAGAGAACCATTCTGGGACTAGGTAATATGTATGCATGCATACAATTACCAGAAACCTGTTTTTAAAGTTTATGTAACAAAAATCATATCTGAACTCTTGAACAATCCTTACGAACCTATTAATAAAGGCCTTCCCTAAGGACTATCATGAAAAAACCAACGAGGTGGTGAAGATGATAAACAAGACAATTGATGAGATTGAGGAAGAACTCCTCCTGAAGCAGCAGAGAGTTGATTTATGGGAGAATGAGCATAGGCTTCCATCCGGCAGAGAGCTTGAAGTCAGGAGCCTCTGGCTTGAGCCAAGCATAGAGTTGAAAGCATGAACCACAACCATGACAAATACGACAGGCGCAGGGATTATGACGAGTACTTCTATGAGATAGGAGAATACATGGACATTGAGGATTAGAAAATATTTTTTGGCTATTATTTTCTAGTTTCCCTATTTATCATCTGAATCGCCAGTATCCTCTTTGTCGGCCTTCTTGCTCTTCATCTTCTTGGTGAGACCGAGCTTCTTCTTGCAATTATCGCATTCAAAGACATAGGCCTGGACTCCATCCAAGAGCTTTCTCTTATTCTGGGTCGTGGCTTCGCCCTTGTTGCCGCAATATTGGCAGGTATACATCACCTCTACCATCAAGCTTTCCTCGTGCTGCTGCTTTGGCTCTGAGAATCCGCAGACAGGGCACTCATACGTGTCAGCCCTTATCTTAGGCCTCTTGGTCTTGGGATCTAGCGGCTTGCCCATTTTGGCCTTGCCGCATTTAGGGCATTTCTTCTTGTAAACCCACGCAATCGCCTTTCCGTTATTATCAAAAGCTCTCCTTGTGAAATAGATGCATTCATCCACACTCTCAGGCATCCTCAAACCCATACAATTCACCTCATAATTCAAAGCTAGTCTGTTATGCAAAGCAGGAACATAGCGACAGTCAGAATAGGCAGGAACGCGATAAGCGCTTTGAGGCCTTCTGGCAACGGAAAGAAAGGCGCTATGAAAAGGAATTTCAGGAATCCTACGCCGCTATACACCCATCGCAGGATTTTCTGCTGGAATCCGAGCACAAAGAACAATGATGCTGACACTATCGCGAAGATTATGGCCCAATTAGAGCTTTTCAGGTAGAAATATAACGCCAGCAATTCCAGGGCGATGCCGAAAGGCATCTTCCATGAATCCTTTATGAAGTCAACGAAGAGCGAGATTGCTAGAAGAGCCAATGCTGGCACGAAGAGCAGTATAGGGAGGATCATCGGGCTAGAGAGGATTGCCTCTGCAATAAACGTGTCATTGCCGAAAAACTGTGCAATAGCAGGCGTTGATTTCTCGATTACGTAGCTGATGTATTCCTCAAGCATTAGCTATTTCCTCTTAAGCTCAAAGCACACAGCCCTCTCATTCACCCTTATCGAACGAGGGCAGAGCGTGTATTCAATCCTTTTTTTGGCGCAGTAGTTTATTAATCTTTGCTTTTGGGATTCAGAGCAGTATCTCACTAGAATATTGATGCCTTTCTCGTTCCTATTGATTATATAATTTCCAAACTCAATCGCTTCCAGCTCTTCAATGAGTTTGTTTTTCAAATTAGTTAATCGGCCCAATCTGGCAGGCAGATCAAGCAATCGAAAGGCGAGCTTCGCATGATCGATCCCTTGCACAGGATTGCTCTTCTCCAGAAAATCAATATGCTCTTTCCTATCTGCTGCGATGAATCCTCCGCTTCCTAGGTTGACAGGCTTGTCTATGCCAAAGCTTCCAAGGACTACATCGCCATGCTTCGCCTCATCTGTCCCTATGCTTCCGCTCACGTCATTTATCAGAAAGATATTCCTCTGATTGCAAATATTCTCGATGACGCTCATATCCTGGAGGAATGAATATGCAGGCATTGAATTGATCAGCAGTACGCAACCTTCATATCCTTCAATAGTTCTAGGATCCATGACTCCATGAATTGTAGTAATCTCCACCACCTCAAGCTTCTCCTTTGCGCAGAACTGCTTATAGGTCAGCCAACCTCCCTGATCCTGCAGCAGGACTCTCATGAAACCAAGATGCTTAGCAAGCTTCAGAGCAAGCCTTATGGAGACATTGCCCCGCTTTGTAAGCAGGATGTGCTTCTTTCCAGTCAGCTTACTCAATTCATTAAGGCATTCATCATTCATGTAGCATGATAATTTGCTCAATTTTAAAAAACTATTTAAACCATTCATTAATCATCCAGGCCATACGCCCCTATAGCTTAGTGGTATAGTGCGTCCTTGGTAGCAAAGTGCGCAAGCACGAGCAGGCCAGAAATCATTGATTTCTGAACCCGCGGTCAAAGAGGACGAGGTCGCGAGTTCAATTCTCGCTAGGGGCTTTATTTTTTCTTAGTTAAAGCCTATTAAAAATCGAGGGCATTTAGGCTACCTTCATTTAAAAGGCTTTAAGCCTGAGCTACAATTTGGTGGCGTTTTGTTCCATTAAAACACCAAAGCCTTATCCGCCAGTAAGCTTGTTCTAAAGGAAAGGTGAAAAACATGGCAGATAGAGAAATAGATATACACAGCCACGAGGCAAAGCTCAAGGCACAAAAAAAGCATATACTGGAAGACGAGGGAATCAGCCCACGCAACAAGGAGCTCATTCTGAAGTTTGAAGAAGCCCTTAGAATGAAGAACCTATCAACATCCAGAATACTTAAGTATATGGTCATGTTAGGCATGATCGCTAAGAAGCTACGTATGGACTTTGATAAAGCTACAATAGATGACATCAAAAACTTTGTTCTGAATGAAATAGAATACGGAAAGTGTAGTCTTAAATTTAAGAAGGAAAAGGAATATACTGAGTGGACAAAGAAAACCTACAAAATATTTCTGAAAAGGTTTTACCAGTGGCTCTACAATTGCCCTGATGGAGAATATCCTCCAATAGTCAGTTGGTTCAAGACGACAATCAACTGGCGTAAGGTGAGAAAAACACAGCCATCTGAGTTAGTAACTGAGGAAGATATCAGGACACTCATAGAAGTATGCGACCATCGAAGAGATAAAGCCATAATTGCCTTACTCGCTGAAAGTGGTATGCGAATTAGTGAACTCGGCGGTATTAGAGTAAAGGATGTGCTCTTTGATAATGTCGGTGCAACCATTAGAGTAATTGGTAAAATGGGTGATAGGACAGTCAGAGTTATATCGAGCGTGCCTTACATTAAGGAATGGTTAAAACTACACAAATTCAAAGAAGACCCTGAAGCTCCACTATGGCTTAAACTCTATAACAAGGGTATTAAAAAAAGTGGTGGCAACTACAAACAAACAGAAGAGGAAAGGCAGATTGCCAAAATGCCCAGAGCAATACCGCCCATTTATGCAACATACAGAAGCCTTTTAGTTAGAATCTTTGAAAGGGCAGGGTTTGACAGTAGAAAAAAGAGAATAAATCCGCACAGCTTCAGACACGCAAGAGCTTCTGAAATGGCGAGGCACATAACAGAACATCAAATGGACAGCTACTTCGGGTGGGTAGTGGGTTCGAGAATGGCAAGTCACTATGTGCATTTAAGTGGAAAATCACTCGACACAGCACTAATGAAATTAAACGGAATACCAATATCTGAGGAAGAATCACAAAGTAAACTAAAACCAAAAATATGTCCGAGATGTAAAACAGTGAATGAATGCGAAAGAGAATTCTGTAAAAATGATGGGTGCAACTCGCCGCTAGATATGAAAACTGCCTTAAAGTTCGAGGAAGAATTCAAAAAGAAAAGCTACGAAGCAGAACAAAACCAAGAAATGATTAAATTAATGTGGTCGATACCTGGAGTCAGAGAAGCATTCCAAAAACATATGGAGTTAACAAAGTGATTTATTTTTTTTAACTTTATAGAATATTTGCTTGTTTTTTTTATCTTGCGTTGCCACTACTTTTCCTTCTTCTTCTAAACAAGCGATGGCGTAAGTGTATTGAGAATCAGTATATTTCTTTACCATAAGTTCTTTTATGTTGGCTGTTATGAATGTTCTTTCTGAGAGGTTTTCTTGAATACAATTCCAAATATCTCTTGTATATACATTAAGACCAGCAGTGTCAGATTTACTTGTTCGCCTTTTTCTTCCGCTATGTCTTAGTCTAAGAGTTCTTTTTTGTTCCATTATATTCTCCAGTATATATAATTTTAGTGAAATATGGTGCTATTTTTTATTTAGCCAAATAGTGCACTGAAATTAGATATTTTCACACACGGATTTATTTTTATAATACTTCAACTTAATATATTTTATGATAAATCCAACTCAACGTAAAAATCTAAAAGTTTATTTCTGGGTTGACGAGAATACTCTACACTATATCGATTCTGCCTGCCAAGAAAAAATGTTAAGTCGCTCTGCTTACCTTCGCTGGATTGTCCTGAACTTTAATGAAGGAACTGTTCATCAAATTAATGAGATTCACCAAGAGCTTATTGTTCGAGGTAAATTAAAGGAATTAATGAAATAAAAGGTGATAAAAATGGGAAAAATAAAACGTGAATTAATTGTTGTGCCAGTAACACACTTTGTGTCAAGGAAGAGTCTCAAAAGCAAATGGAAATTCCTATATGATGATTTGTATCTGTTGTTTACGCACAGTCTTGATAAATTAGGTTATGATGATGAATGGTTTCGTGTGAGTGAGGATGGTTGCAAATGGATGCAAATGTTAGAGAAAAAAAGGTATCATAGTCTTGCTACATTTGAAGAAACGATTGCAGCCATAGCTTATCTTGCTTGCAACAATAATATGATCACTATAAGTCTTGATGATATCAAGGATAAACTTGGTTTGGAGGAAAAATATGTTGCGGAAGAAGTCCTTAATATAATCAGAGTGTTGGAGCTGGATAAATCAATTTTTGAGGAACAATTTCCTGTTATGTTAAACCTTGACATTTATCTAAACCCCAAACTTAGCTCACCGTAAAGCTTAAATTTAACACAACCTTATCATATGTTAAGGGATGGTCACCAAAAATCCCAGCCAACTTTTTTGAGAATCGTAGTTAGTATTTTTTATCCCTCCCAGGTTCACCTATATTCTCAAAGAAGTTGTGACTAACATCATAAGAAGGTGTGAGGCGTTGTTAATCCATCGACGCCTTACCCTTTTCATAATAAGTGAATAAAAATGAACGTAATAATATACCTAAGAACAAGCACTGAAGAGCAGAACCCTCAGAACCAAATTATAGACTGCCAATCAATTAACAAATATGGAGAATGCACAGTATTAGAAGAACAACAAAGTGCCTGGAAAGATAATGTTAGGGAGAGAGAGGTTTTTCAAAAAGTCCTTAAACAGATCAAGTCAGGAAAGGTTGAACACTTCATTGTGTGGAGTCTTGATAGAATTTACAGAAACAGAAAAAAGTTAATAGAGTTTTTTCAATTTTGCAAACTCTATAATTGTAAGGTTCATTCTTTTCGCCAGGCATGGTTCGAAGACCTTCACAAAATGCCCGAGCCATTTAATGAGGCAATGTATGATTTCATGCTTCACATTCTAGGCTGGATTGCTGAAGAAGAATCCAAACTAAAATCAGAAAGAGTGGTCGCATCTATAATAAAAATCGAAGGACAAGAAACAACCTCTAAGATGGGAAACATCTGGGGTAGAAAACCTGCTAAAATCAATATAAACAAAGTGTTGGAATTATCAGAACAAGGGCTAAGCTATAGAGAAATTGCTGACAAAATAGAATACAAGGATAGCAACGGTAAGCTTGTTCATCCGAGCCATGTAACAATTAGCAATTTGTTAAAAAACTATAGCCAAAATCGAGTGGAAACAACTTGACTAACAATAACACATGAACAGTTCATTAGTGCCGACTTTATTGTCATGGTTGGTTGTAACTAAAACCTGTAAAATAATTTGTTGTTTTATTCAACCTTTGTTTTACACAACGCCACAAAAGGCGATAGGGTTCGTATGGAATAATAAAAAAGGTAAGGGTGTTGAAAATGGAAAGCCTAACTAAGATTACATATGTGGAGCTTGGCGAAACTAAAATCAAGAAGGGACACATCGTTAAGGAAGACGATTTGTTCATTTATCTTGATACCAAGATTAATACATTTAGGATAAGGAAAAAGAACATAGAGTCTCTAAAGACTCTTAAGGGTGATGAAAATGGAAACGGATTGGCTGGACAAATATATTAATGATGAAGAATACAAAAGTATAAAGGAATATCTTCAAGTTTTTGATAGGTATTGCTACAACAGTCCATTTATAGGCTTGCTAACTTTACTACTAATTCTAGGTCAACTATTCAAGGATAAAAAGATACCGAAAGGCGGTGGCTTTTTTGATTTAAGAATTCATATATTACTTATTCAGCCTAGTGGTTCAGGTAAATCAGAAGCTCTGAATTTTGTAACTTTGCTTGCAAAAAGACTGGGATTAAAAGTAATCACTTCAACAGATTACACAGATGCCGGACTAATAGGAGGATTAGAATCATCAAGAAAAAATAAGGAAGATACCCTCATAAAAAAGATTGGTGTTTTGGAATATGCAGATATACTAAGTATGGATGAAGCCAGCGTCTTATTCAAAGATAACAATCCCTTTGCCACCAACGCAAGAGTTTATCTACAACAAGCCATGAACAATTATCAATCTGGTGCAAATCTGATTGTTAAACTCATGAGAGATGGAGTGTTAGAGTTTCATCCTCATGCTAGCATATGGTTGACTACTGTAATGCCACACAGATTTGATGATGTATTAGATTCGGGATTGCTTCAGAGAATGTTAATCAGTATTGAAGAAGAAGATATTGAAAAAAGAAAAGCAAATTCAAAGGAAGACATCAAAAGAGTAAATTTTAACTCAACTTATGCTTCACAGGAAAACTCAGAAGAAACATTAAGATTAATTACACTTGCAGAAAAGCTTAACAAAATAAAAACATATTATGATACATTTGCTATTAAGATTACTGACGATAGCGAGGACTTATTTACGCTTTCAAGTGACGAAATGTTCGAACTTACTAAAACAATACCTGATCCTATAAGGCGTAATCAGATTGTTACTTTCGCTACAAGGTCTATGACAATGATATATAAAATATCATACCTGTTAGCTACCACAAGAAATGAAGGTAAAATAGCTGAGAAAGATATACGCTTTGCAAAAGACATAGTAACTCATTGTTTTGAAAATATGATATTATACTTGGAAGAAAAGCCTACTGCCATTATATCTATGCGTGAACAAAACTCTAACAGGATATTCCAGACAATAAAGAAAACAAGAGAAGCAGGAATTAAAGCTGATGATTTAGATTACGAGGTTACTAAGAAATTGAAACTTTGTAGCACAACAACATTATATAAGATATTAGGGCAGTTAATAAAACAAAAAATGATTAAAAAGGAACAAGTAGTTGAGGAAGGTCATGCCTTCAAATATTATTTTGCTCTTGAATCAAAGGCTGGTTTAAAGAAGGTTTAAACCAAACAATAATTTATCCATATGCCCAATTACACAATTATTATTGTTGGTTTATTGGTTTATATACATATAATATAACAATAAAAAACACAAAAACACAAGCCACAAACTAAAAACCAATAATGTGGCAACAAGAACATCAGCCATATTGATTATGGCGTTGTTTTAATGAGGACTATATCAGTTATAATCCTAGAATAAATCTATAATTCAGAATATGATGCTCAGCGAGAGCTATACGAGGTGGTTTAAATGGAAAGAAACAATAAGGAACTAACAACGTTGGAATATCTAATAAGGTTGAGGGCGTTCTCTTATGGTAAAAAATGTTGGATCTACTTGACTGTTCGCCAGCGATTAGCATTCTTAGGCATAATGAGTGTTATGGAAGATATAGAATGCGATGGCAAAAAGACTATACCTTTAAGCTGGTTGATTAACGAAACTAAAACTGTGCTTGATGAGAATATAACCAGATTCAAGAAAATGTATGGATATAAGATTCGTAATAGCTTCTCAAAGGATGCGATAAGGAGTGTTATCTATTTAGGTATTCCCTTGTATTTTTCAATCACCCAGCACGGCAGAGTTAAGGTAATCTCTATCACTACTAAAACAAAGGAGTTTATCGGGTGGAAAAACAAGTCCACAGTAACTAAGGAAACTGGCGAGGATGTTCCCAATAGCTTTCTGTGGATGTCAGTAGATAAAATTAATTTTATTGAGGACACTTTCCCGCCTCCAAATAATAATATAGCGGTTGGGGTAGAAAACAACCCCCAAAACAACATAAAAACACCTAGCCACTATATAACAAACAAGCCAAGGATAAAACATTAGTTGTGGCACAATAAACGCCACACTATAATATAGCCACCCACCACGCCAATTTTAACGTTCTGTATAAGCTAAAATAATAAAGTAGTTGGAGGTATAAACATGAAAAACGAAAAAGAAAAACCCAAATGCGAAGTATGCAAAAACACAGCAACACAAACAGGCAAGAGATACAAATTCTGTCAAGCGTGTTTCGATAAGGTTGCTAAGTGGGAAATAATACAGTATAAAGGCAAGTTTGTAGAGTTTGATAAGCTCGAACCAAAGGAAGCATTGAAATTCTTAAAGGATGAAGTGTTAGATAATTATTTGATGATACACAGCCTTAAAGAATTCCTTGTTCATGTAGAGCTTATTGATGAACCAGATTTCGAACTGTATTGTAAAGCAAATGAATAAAGCCCGCACAAACTCTTTTTTATTTTTTTATTTGTTATGTTGAATAAGTTTGAGTTGGGAAATTTTTGATTATTTCATCTATGTTTTCTGCCTGTTTAAAATAGCTCAAAAAGTGTTGTTCCATTTTTTTACTTAGAGCATTATTCTCAAAGATAGTTATATTATTATCATACTTATTACCTAAAATTGTATTAAAGCCCATATCCCAATCGACAAATATCTTTTTATCTATGACTAAATACCTTTTATGTAATATGGTTTGCACTTTATTCTTTTTAACAGCATCTTCATCAAAATATCGCACA
>Ga0315276_10000963_pt1 | contig 25433 bp, 26 predicted proteins | sample YL17G05_0_MG_FD_204542 | JGI IMG/M metagenome (GOLD analysis project Ga0315276, IMG submission 204542) | Sediment microbial communities from Yellowstone Lake, YNP, Wyoming, USA - YL17G05_0 | ecosystem: Environmental > Aquatic > Freshwater > Lake > Sediment | place: USA: Wyoming | collected... | reverse complement strand
CACACCGAGGCATTGGTGTCGATCGACGTCAACACCGGCCGCTTCACCGGCAAGAAGGACCAGGAAGAGACCATCTTCAAGACCAATCTCGAGGCGGCCCGCGAGATCGCCCGACAGCTGCGGCTGCGCGACCTGGGCGGCATCATCGTCATCGACTTCATCGACATGGAGAACGAGACCAACCGCAAGACGGTGGTCGACGACCTGCGCAACCACCTGCGCCGCGACCGCTCGCGCACCAAGGCCTTCGCGGTGTCGGACCTCGGCCTGGTGGAGATGACCCGCCAGCGCGAGCGGCCGTCGCTGCTCCATTACTACTCCGAGGACTGCCAGAGCTGCGGCGGGCTGGGCAAGGTGCTGTCGCTGGAGTCGGTGCTGGTCAAGCTCGAGCGGCTGCTGCGGCGGGTGGCCTCGAAGGGGGCGGAGAAGACCCTCGTCGTGCACCTCGCCCCGGACGTGGCGGTGTTCGTCCTCGAGCACAACGGCCGGCGGCTGTCCGAGTTCGAGAAGCGCTACCAGCTGCGCGTCGACCTCAAGGACGACCCGGCCCTGCGGCGCGACGAGATCCAGCTGGTGTCGGGCAAGACCCGCAAGGACGTCACGGGGCTGTACGCGTAAGTCGCCGGGGCCGGGGCAGCCAGGGACCGGGCGGGGTGGGGCCCGCCGGAGGGGATGGGCGGCCCGGGCGGCCGGCGCTCCGGGCGGGCTTGACGCGTCGGGGTCGGGATTGTTATAAACGGTGAGGCTTCGCGGAGGCCCGAGCAGGGCCTTCCTGGTTTATGGCCGGGGCCGGCCCGCCGCCCCGACCGCTCCGACGCGTGCGGGCGCTCATCGAGGGATCCACTTTCATGTATGCGATCGTGAGCATCGCCGGGGTGCAGGTGAAGGCCTCCCCGGAGGAGATCCTGGACGTCCCGCGGCTCGCCGCCGAGCCGGGCGGCACGGTGGAGTTCAAGGACGTGTTGCTCGTCTCCGACGGCTCCCAGGTGACGGTGGGCCAGCCGCACGTGGCGGGCGCCAGTCTGACGGCCGTCGTCCTCGAGCACCGGCGTGGCCCCAAGATCATCGTCGGCACCTTCCGGCGGCGCAAGGATTCCAAGAAGAAGAAGGGTCACCGGCAGGACTTCACGCGCTTGCGCGTGACCGGGATCAAGCACTAGGCCCGGCGCGCCGGGGCGCGCCCCGGCGGCTGACGCGGCAACGCGCGGGAGGGTTCGGGTCATGGCTCACAAGAAAGGCATGGGCTCGTCGCGCAACGGGCGCGACTCCAACGCCCAGCGACTCGGTGTCAAGGCATTCGGCTCGCAGTTGGTCAGCGCCGGCACGATCCTGGTGCGCCAGCGCGGCACGCGCATCCATCCCGGGACCAACGTCGGGCGCGGCAGCGACGACACGCTCTTCGCGATGACGCCGGGACGCGTGGTCTACGAAGGCATGCGTGGCGATCGGCGGCGGGTGCGCATCGAGCCGGTGGAGCAGCCCGGCGACTGACGTGGTCGGCACGGCGACTCCCCCGACCCGCGGACGGCGGGCGGGGGAGTCTCTGTTTGGGGGGGTGAGGCAGTGCAGATAGGTCGCCGCGGCGGCGGGGCCGCCCCCGTCGGCGGGTCCCGCGGAGCCGCCCGCCGCCTCGCGCGGCCGGCGCGCCGCCGCCCGCCGGGCGCTGCGCACCGGGCCCCATGAGAGTCCTCGCCGTCATCCCCGCCCGCATGGGCTCGACGCGCTTCCCCGGCAAGCCGCTGGCGATGCTGCGCGGGCGGCCGCTCATCGAGCACGTATGGTCGGCGGTGGTCGGCGCGCCGTCGGTGGAGCGCGCCGTCGTGGCCACCGACTCCCCGGAGATCGCGGCCGCGGCGCGGGCCTTCGGGGCCGAGGCCGTGATGACGCGCACCGACCACCCGACGGGGACCGACCGGGTGGCCGAGGCGGCCGTGCGGCTGGGCGCCGGCTTCACGGTGATCGTCAACGTGCAGGGCGACGAGCCGCTGCTGGCGAGCCTGGCGGTCGAGGCGGCGGTGGCGGCGCTGGCCGCCGACCCCGGAGCCTCGGCCGCGACCCTGGCCGTGCCGGACGACGACCCCGAGGCTCTCGCCAGCCCGCACGTCGTGAAGGTCGTGTGCGACCTCGAGGGCCGGGCGCTGTACTTCTCTCGCGCCCCGCTCGCCGCCGCGGCCGACGAGCGGCCGGCCCGCGCGACCTTCCTGCGGCACGTCGGGCTGTACGCCTTCCGGCGCGAGGCGCTGCTCGCCTTCGCCGGCTGGCCGCCGACCCCGCTGGAGACGGCCGAGCGGCTCGAACAGTTGCGGCTCCTGGAACACGGACTTAGGATGCGGGTCGCCATCACCCGCCAGCGGAGCCGCGGCGTCGACACGCCCGCGGACCTGGCTGCCCTCGAGCGCGGCTGGGATGGCTACGCCGCGGCCGGCGGCGGCGCGGCGCGGGGACCCGGAGACCCGGAACCATGACGCGATACGTGTTCGTCACCGGTGGAGTGATCTCGTCGCTCGGCAAGGGCATCGCCGTGGCCTCGCTCGGGCGCCTGCTCACGGCGCGCGGCCTCAAGATCGAATGCCTCAAGTTCGACCCCTACCTCAACGTGGACCCGGGCACCATGAGCCCGTTCCAGCACGGCGAGGTCTACGTCACCGACGACGGCGCCGAGACCGACCTGGACCTCGGGCACTACGAGCGCTTCGTGGGCGTGCGGGTGACGCGCTCGCACAACGTCACCGCCGGGCAGATCTACGACGCCATCCTGGGCAAGGAGCGGCGCGGCGACTTCCTCGGCCACACCGTGCAGGTGGTGCCCCACGTCACCGACGAGATCAAGTCGCGCATCGTGCAGCTCGGCGAGGCCACCGGCGCCGACGTGCTGCTGGTGGAGGTCGGCGGCACGGTGGGCGACATCGAGTCGCTGCCCTTCCTCGAGGCGGTGCGCCAGCTGCGCTGGGACGTCGGGCCGCAGCGCGCCGTCAACATCCACCTGGCGCTGGTCCCCTACATCCGCTCGGCCCAGGAGCTCAAGACCAAGCCGGCGCAGCACTCGGTGCGCGACCTGCGCTCCATCGGCATCCAGCCCGACGCGCTGCTGTGCCGCTGCGACCGCCCGCTGGGCGAGGCGCTGCGCGAGAAGATCGCGCTGTTCACCAACATGCGCCCCGCGGCGGTGATCGAGGCGCCGGACGTGGAGAGCATCTACGCCGTGCCCCTCGGGCTGCACCGCGGCGGGCTCGACGACCTGGTGTGCGCTCTCCTGGGCCTCGAGACCCCGCCGCCCGACCTGGCGGCCTGGGAGCGGCTGGTGGAGCGGATCCTGCACCCGTCGCGCGCCGTGGGCATCGCCATCGTCGGCAAGTACACGCACCTGCACGACGCCTACAAGAGCCTCACGGAGGCCTTCGTGCACGCCGGCGCCCACCACGACGCGCGCGTCGATCTGGCCTGGGTCGAGTCCTCCGACCTCGAGGCCGGCGACCCTGAGACGCTGCTCGGCGGCGCCGACGGCATCCTGGTGCCCGGCGGCTTCGGCGAGCGCGGCATCGAGGGCAAGATCCGCGCCGTGCGCTACGCCCGCGAGCGCGAGATCCCGTACTTCGGCATCTGCCTCGGCATGCAGGCGGCGGTGATCGAGTTCGCGCGCCACGTCTACGGCTGGCCCGACGCGCACTCGGCCGAGTTCGAGCCGCGCTCCAATCACAAGGTGATCGACCTGCTGCCCGAGCAGCAGCTGGTGAGCGAGAAGGGCGGCACCATGCGGCTGGGCTCCTACCGCTGCGCCCTGGCGCCCGGTTCCCGGGCGCAGGCGGCGTACGGGCAGGACACGGTCGAGGAGCGGCACCGGCACCGCTACGAGTTCAACAACAAGCTGGGTCCCAGCCTGGTCTCGCGCGGCCTGGCGGTGACCGGCCGCAACCCCGGGCGCGACCTCGTCGAGGTGATCGAGATCCCCGAGCACCCGTGGTTCGTCGGCGTGCAGTACCACCCCGAGCTGCGCTCGCGGCCGGAGAGCCCGCACCCGCTCTTCGTCGGCTTCGTGGGCGCCGCCCTGGCGCACCGGCGCTCCCGCGAGGCCGCCGGGGCCGGGGCGCGGGTCTGAGATGGCGGCGATCCGGCCGGTGGCCATCGGCGCGGCGCGCTTCGGCGCCGGCCCGCTGGGCATCATCGCCGGCCCCTGCGTGGTCGAGTCGGAGGACCTCGTGCTGCGGGTCGCCGAGCGGTTGCGCGACCTGTGCGCGGCGCGCGGCTTCGCCTTCGCCTTCAAGTCGTCCTACCAGAAGGCCAACCGGTCCTCGATCGCCTCTTACACGGGTCCCGGGCTGGCGCCGGGCCTGGCCGCGCTGGCCCGCGTGCGGCGCGAGGTCGGCGTGCCGGTCCTGACCGACGTGCACTCGGTGGCGGAGGCGGCGGCCGCGGCCGAGGTGGCGGACTGCCTGCAGGTGCCGGCGTTCCTGTCGCGCCAGACCGATCTGCTGCTGGCCTGCGCGCGCACCGGGCGGCCGGTGAACGTCAAGAAGGGCCAGTTCCTCGCCCCCGAGGACATGCGCCAGGTGGCGGAGAAGCTGGAAGCCGGCGGGGCCCGCGGCGTGCTGCTCACGGAGCGCGGCGCGACCTTCGGCTACCACGACCTGGTGGTGGACTTCCGCAGCTTCCTGCGCCTGGCGGAGATCGGCTGGCCGGTGGTGTACGACGCCTCGCACGCCATGCAGCGCCCGGGCGGGGCGGTCACCGGCGGCGACCGCCGCTGCGCCCTGCCCATCGCCCGCGCCGCCGTGGCCTGCGGCGTGGACGCGCTCTTCTTCGAGACCCATCCGGATCCCGATCACGCCCTCTCCGACGCCGCCACGCAGTTCCCGCTCGAGTGGGTGGAGGGGTTGCTCGACTCCTGTCTGCGGATCCGTGAGGCGTTGCAGGCACCGGGGGAGACGCGATGAGCAAGACCGGGTCGACCGGCCGCCGCGGTGCGGAGCGAGCGAAGGGCGCCGAGGGTCCCCGCGGTCGCGCGAGGAGCCGGGCTGCTCCGCGGGACCCGGCGACGAGCGCGAGCCCCGGGGCCGTGCGGCGCGCGGGCCCGAGGGCCGTGCGGCGCGAGTCGTCGGCCGCTCTCCTCGGTGCCCGCTTCCCGGTACGCCTCCGGCAGCTGGCCGGGCGCATCAAGATCGTCGGCCTCGACTCCGACGGCACCCTCACCGACCGCGGCCTCAGCTGGGACTCCGACGGCCGCGAGGTGCGGCGCTTCGACGTGCGCGACGGGCTGGCCATCGTCTGGGCCAAGAGCGCCGGGCTGCACGTGATCGTGGTCTCGGGGCGCACCAGCCCGACGCTCCTCCACCGCACCGACGACCTCGGCGTGCCGGCCGTGCAGGGCACGCTCGACAAGGTCGGCGCGCTCGAGGAGTTCTGCGCCCGCCACCGGGCGACGCGCGAGCAGGTGGCGTTCCTCGGCGACGATCTGCCCGACCTGCCGGCCCTGCGCTGGTGCGGCCTGCCGCTGGCGGTGGCCGACGCCCACCCGCTGGTGAAGCGCGCGGCCGCCTGGGTCAGCCCCTCGGCCGGCGGTCGCGGCGCGGTGCGCGAGGCGCTGGAAGCGCTGCTCGAGGCCACGGGGAACTGGGACCGGGTCCTGGCGCGCTACGGGGAGAAGCCGCGGTGAGCGCTCCGCATCGCCCCGCGGCGGCGGCCGCCGCCGCCGCGGCCCTGGCGGCGGGGCGCTCGGCGCTCACCGGCATGGCGCGCGCCCTCGAAGCCCAGGCGGCGCGGCTCGACGAGCGTTTCGCCGCCGCGGTGGAGTTGCTGCACGCGGCGCGCGGCAAGGTGGTGCTCTCGGGCGTGGGCAAGTCGGGGCTCGTCGCGCAGCGGCTGGCGGCCACCCTGACGAGCACCGGCACGCCGGCTTTCTTCCTCCACCCGACGGAGGCGGCGCACGGCGATGCCGGACTCCTGCAACGCGGCGACGCGGCCCTCTTCGTGTCGAAGAGCGGGGGCTCGGAGGAGCTGGGAGCGCTGCTCGAGTTCCTCTCCCGCCTCGAGATCCCGCTGGTCGCCATCACGGCGCGGGCCGACTCGCCGCTCGCTCTGGCCGCCCGCGTCGTGCTGGAGACCGGCGACGTGCCCGAGGCCGGGCCGCTCGAGTTCGTGCCCACGACCAGCGCCACGGTGGCGCAGGCGCTGGGCGACGCCCTGGCCCTGGCGCTGGTGGCGCGCCGCGGCTTCCGGGCCGAGGACTTCGCCGTCCTGCACCCGGGCGGGGTCTTGGGGCGCGTCATGCGTCTCACCGCGGCCGACCTGATGCACGGCGGCCCGACGCTGCCGCGCGTCGGCGAGGCCACGGCGCTGCACGAGGTGCTGGTCGAGATCCTCGAGAAGCGTTTGGGGATCACCACCGTGACCGACCCCGCCGGCCGCCTGGCGGGCGTGGTCACCGACGGCGACCTCAAGCGCATCCTGCTCAAGCACGGGCCGGCCGCGGGCCCGCTGTGGGGGCTCTCCGCCGCCGACGTGATGAGCCGCTCGCCCCGTTGCTGCGCGCCCGACACACGGGTCGCGGCGGCGGTGCGCCAGATGGAGGACAATCCGGGCGGGCCGATCACGGCGCTGATCGTCCTCGATCCCGACCGCCGCCCGCTCGGCGTGCTGCACCTGCACGACTGCCTGCGCGCCGGCTGGCGCTGATCCTCCTTCTCCGTCCTGCCCACGACCCGGTCGGAGACAAAGTCGCCGTCGGTTGGCACCGTCTATGCTTGACCCCCCGGGGGGGCCTTGCTAGCGTGCTACCGAGACCGGGGCATCGCGTGCCGCAGTGGCGCCCCGGGCACCCGTCCGAGGAGAGTGCGATGCGCTGGAAGAGCGAACCGCGAGTCTGGTCCGGATGGACCGCGGCCCGCGGTCGCGGGGGGTGGCTCCTCGCCGTGGCCTGGCTGGCGGCGGCGGGGTGCGAGCGCCAGGCGCCGTACCCGCCGGCGTCCCCCGAGGTGCCGGATCAGGTCGTGCGCCAGTTCACGCTCACCGAGACGGTGAACGGCCAGCTGCGCTGGAAGCTCACGGCGGGCGGCGCCTCCACCTACCGGAGCCTGGGCGTGATCCGGGCCACCGGCGTGGCCATCGACTTCTACGGCGAGGACGGCAGCCCCTACTCGCACCTGACGGCGCGCGAAGGGGAGATCCGCACCGCGACCAACGACATGGCGGCGCGCGGCGACGTGGTGGTGACCACCCAGGGCGGCACGCGCGTCGAGACGCAGTCGCTGCGCTTCCTGAACCGGGCGCAGCGCATCGTCTCGGACGAGCGCGTCACCGTGCGCCGCGGCGGGGACGTGCTCTCGGGCGTCGGCTTCGAGAGCGACCCGAGCTTGGAGCGCTGGGAGTTCCGCCACCAGGTGCGGGCGCAGGTGACGTCGCCGTCGGGCCGGCTGCAGGTGCGCGAGCGCGGGAAGACGCCGTGAGGGGCGAGGCCCCGGAGGGCCCCGCGGCGCTCGGCGGGCCGGTGGTGGCGAGCTGGGCCGGCCAGCCGGCGGCGCAGCCGGGCGCCGCGGCCGGGGCCGCGGGCGCGGGCATCGTCGCCCTCGGGCTGGGCAAGTCCTACGGCAAGCACCGCGTCGTGGACGGCGTCTGCCTGCGCGTCGGGCGGGGCGAGGTGGTCGGCCTGCTGGGGCCGAACGGGGCCGGCAAGACGACCACCTTCTATCTGATCGTCGGCCTGCTGGGCGTGCAGGAGGGGCAGATCCTGCTCGACGGCGAGGACCTGACGCGCCTGCCGGTGCACCTGCGGGCGCGGCGCGGCATCGGCTACCTGGCGCAGGAGCCGAGCATCTTCCGCAAGCTCACGGTGCGCGAGAACGTGCTCGCCGTGCTGGAGACGATGCGTCTGGAGGCGGCGGAGCGGCGGCGGCGGCTCGACGCGTTGCTCGCCGATCTGAACCTGACCGGGCTCGCCGACCGCCCCGGCACCAAGCTGTCGGGCGGGGAGCGCCGGCGTGTGGAGATCGCCCGGGCCCTGGTGCGCGCGCCGTCGTTCCTGCTGCTCGACGAGCCGTTCGTGGGCATCGACCCGATCGCGGTGGCCGAGATCCAGGGCATCGTGGCGGCGCTGCGCGAGCGGGGGCTGGGGATCCTGATCACCGACCACAGCGTGCGCGAGACGCTGAGCATCACCGACCGCGCCTATGTCATGTATCAGGGGCGCATCCTGGTGGAGGGCACGTCGGAGCAGTTGGCCACCGACCCCCAGGCGCGGCGCTTCTACCTGGGAGAGAAGTTCAGCCTGTGAGCCGCCCCGCGGCGCGCGCGCTGCGGGCCGGGGACGCCGGCCGGGAGAGCATCGGAGGACGAGGGGCGTCGCCATGGAGATGAAGCAGAGCCTGTCCCAGCGCCTGACCACCTCGCTGATCATCACGCCGAGGCTGCAGCAGGCGTTGAAGCTCCTCCAGGTCCCCACGCTCGAGCTGCAGCAGATCCTCAAGCTGGAGTTGATGCAGAACCCCCTGCTCGAGGAGGTGGACGACGCCGTCGAGAGCGAGGACTCGGAGCAGGCCGAAGATGAGACGCCGCGCGAGGAGCCCGAGTCGGCGGCCGACGGCGACGAGGACATCGACTGGACGGAGTTCATGCAAGAGGGGCTGGACAAGACCTACGTGCCGGCCCAGGAGCAGCAGACCGAGTTCTACGAGAAGGTGCCGGTCACGCGCATGAGCCTGGCCGATCACCTGACCCAGCAGCTGCGCCTCATGGAGCTGCCGGCCGCCGACGTCGAGCTGGGCGAGTTCATCATCGGCTCGATCGACGAGCGCGGCTACCTGGTCACGCCCCTGGCGGACATCGCCCAGGCCACCGGGCGCCCGCCGGAGGACGTCGAGCGCCTGCTGGGCGTCGTGCAGAGCCTGGAGCCCGCCGGCGTCGGGGCGCGCGACCTGCGCGAGTGCCTGCTGCTGCAGCTGGCGGCGCGTGGCGACGAGGACACGCTCGCCTGGCGCGTCGTCGACGAGCACTTCGACCGCCTGGTGAACAACAAGAAGGCGGAGATCGCCCGCGCCCTGCACGTCAGCCCCGAGGAGGTGCAGGAGGCCACCGACGCGCTGTCGCAGCTGTCGCCCAAGCCCGGGCTCGAGATCACCACCGACGAAGAGCGCTACGTGGTGCCCGACCTCATCGTCGAGCGCGTCGGCGAGGACTACGTCGTGCTGCTCAACGACCGCAACGTGCCGCGGCTGCGCATCAACGCCGCCTACGAGTCGGTGCTGCGCGCCCCCAAGAGCGGCCGGCGCGACGCCACCCGTGACTACATCCAGTCCAAGCTCAACTCGGCGCGCTGGCTGATCCAGACCATCGAGCAGCGCCGCCGCACCATGACCAAGGTGATGAACTGCATCATCGCGGAGCAGCGCGAGTTCTTCGACAAGGGCATCCAGTTCCTGCGGCCGCTGACCCTGCAGCAGGTGGCGCGCCAGATCGAGATGCACGAGTCCACGGTCAGCCGCGTGACCACCAACAAGTACGTGCAGACGCCGCGCGGCGTCTTCGGGCTCAAGTTCTTCTTCTCGAGCGGCATCTCGACGCAGGACGGCGAGGACGTGTCGTCGAAGACGGCGCGCGAGGCCATCCGCCAGTTCATCGAGGAGGAGGACAAGAAGGACCCGCTGTCCGACCAGAAGATCGCCGAGCTGCTGCGGGCCCGGGGGATGAACATCGCCCGGCGCACGGTGGCCAAGTACCGCGAGCAGCTCCACAGCCTGCCGGCGCGCTTCCGCCGGCGCATCTAGCCGGCCCCCCTTCGAGGGAGGAATGATCATGGAAGTCCACACCACCGCCCGCCGGGTCAAGGTGACCCCCGCCGTGCGGCGCCTGCTCGACGAGCGCCTCGCCAAGCTCACCCGCTACGTGCCGGAGCTGGGCGAGGCCCACGTCAAGCTGACCGCCGAGAAGTACCGGCACCAGGCCGAGATCCTGATCCGCGTGCGCCACGAGGACGTCGTCGCCAAGGCGGAGGCGGCCGACCTGCTGTCGGCGGCCGACGGCGCCCTCGACCGGCTCGAGGAGCAGCTGCGGCGGCTGAAGGAGAAGAAGAGCCGCCGGGTGGTGGCTCGGCGCGTCGCCGACGGCGGCGTGCGGCGCTCGGCGGCGGCGGCGGCCCTGGGCGTGGAGCCGCGGCCGGCGCGCAGCCGTCCGGGGCGCCCGGCGAGCCCGGCGGCGGCCGAGCGGCGCCCGCGCGTGCTGCGTTCCGGCGCCGAGACCAAGCCGCTGTCGGTCGACGAGGCGGTCGACCGGCTGCTGGCCGAGGAACTGCCCTTCCTGGTGTTCGTGGACAGCCGGAGCGAGCGGCCGTGCGTGCTCCACCGCCGCCCGGACGGCAACCTGGTCCTGGTCGAGGGACGGCGCTAGCGCGGCCCGCGGCCGCCGCGTTTCCGAGAAAGGGGGGCGGCATCCATGCAGAGCCTCACGATGGCCCGCCTGTACGAGGACCAGAAGCAGGACCTCTCCCTCGAGGCCCTCACCGAGTCGTTGGCCTCGCCCGTCGACATCACGGTCAGCGACATCAACCGCCCGGGCATGGCGCTGATGGGGTTCGTCGAGAACTTCCTGCCGGAGCGCCTCCAGATCATGGGCTGGACCGAGATCGCCTACCTGAACCAGCTCGGCGAGGAGGAGCAGCGGCGCTCCATCGACCGGCTCTTCCAGTTCGAGATGCCGGGCCTCCTGGTGGCCAAGGCCCTCGACGTGCCGGCCTACCTGGTGGAGCGCGCCAACCGGTGCCAGGTGCCGGTGCTGCGCACGCCGATGAGCACCACGCCCTTCATCCACCAGCTCACCGCCTACCTGGACGCCATGTTCTCGCCGCAGGTGAACGTGCACGGCTCGCTCGTGGACGTCTACGGCGTCGGCCTGCTGTTCACCGGCCGCAGCGCCATCGGCAAGAGCGAGACCTCCCTCGACCTCGTGGAGCGCGGCCACCGGCTGGTGGCCGACGACGTGGTCACCGTCACGCGCCGCCACGGCGACATCCTCATCGGCACCGGCAACCAGCTCCTGCGCCACCACATGGAGATCCGCGGGCTCGGCATCATCGACGTGCAGAGCGTCTTCGGCATCCGCGCGGTGCGCATCCAGAAGCGCGTCGAGGTGCAGGTGGAGCTGCGCGACTGGGACGCCAACGAGGACTACGAGCGCACCGGCCTCGACCAGCGCAAGACCGAGATCCTGGGCGTGGAGGTGCCCTTCGTGATCATCCCCATCGTGCCCGGCAAGAACATCACGGTGATCGCCGAGGTCGTGGCCCTCGACTACATGCTCAGGGCCTACGGCTTCCACGCCGCCGAGCGCCTCAACGTGCACCTCATGGAGATGATGAAGCGCCGCAGCCAGGCGCGCGCCTGGGTGCGCGAGGACACGGAGTAGGCGGGCCCGATGCTGCGCGCCCTGCTGGTGACCCACGGTGAGCTCGGGCGGGCGCTGCTCGCCACGGCGCAGGGGATCGTCGGCGTGCCGGCCGAGGACATCGAGGTGCTGAGCAATCGCGAGCTTTCGCGCGAGGCCCTGGCGCGGCTGGTGGACGAGCGGCTGGCGGCGTGGGGCGGCGCCGAGGGCGTGGTGCTCACCGACCTGTTCGGCGGCTCGTGCACGCAGGCGGTGCTGGGCAGCGGCCCGCCGCGGCCCGGCGTCGGGGTGGTGTGCGGCGTCAACCTGCCGATGCTCGTGGACTTCCTCGTCAACCGCGGCAAGTACGGGGGGGCGGAGATGGCCGCGCGGCTCATCGACAAGGGCCGGGCGGGCGTGCGCCTGCTGTCGCGTTGCGGGGATGCGCCGGAGGGCGGGGCGTGACCGTGGCCCTGGCCCGCGTCGACGACCGCCTGGTGCACGGCCAGGTGGTGCTCGGCTGGGGGAACGCGCTGCGCGCCAAGCGGGTGCTCGTCGTCGACGACGCGGCGGCGGCCCCGGGATGGGAGCGCGACCTGCTGGCGGCCTCGGCGGGGGAGCTGCAGGTGCGGGTGGTCGCGGTGGCCGACGCGGCGGCGGCTCTGGCCGAGGAGGCGCGGCGGCCGGGTGCGGCGATCGTGCTCTTCCGCTCGCCGCTCGCCGCACTGGCGGCGGTGGAGTCGGGGGCGGAATTGGCGGAGCTGAACCTCGGGGGCCTGCATCACGCAGTCGGCAAGCAGCGCGTCCTGGACTACGTCTACCTCGACGCAGCCGACCGCGGGGCGCTGGCGAAGCTGGCGGCGCGCGGCGTGCGGCTCACGGCGCAGGACCTGCCCTCCTCGGCCCCGGTCGACGCGCGCGTCTGGCTCGCGGCCGGACCCGGCGCATGAGGGTCGCCGCCGCTCGCCGCGGCCGGGCCGCCGCTCGGTGAGCCCGCCGCTGCTGCTCACCGGCCTCTTGGGCGGATGGCTGGCTGCCGACGCCACCGCCCTGGCGCAGGTGCTGGTGAGCCAGCCGCTGGTCGGCGGCGCGCTCACCGGGCTGGCGTGGGGCGACCTGCCGGCGGGCCTGCGCGTCGGCGCCCTGCTGCAGCTCTTCGCCCTCGCCGGGCTGCCGCTCGGCGGCCGCACGCCGCACGACTACGCCAGCGCGGGCGTGGTGGGGGTGGCGGTGGCCGCGGCCCTGGGGCGCTCGGTGCCGGCGCCGCTCTACGCGACCCCGGCGCTGCTGGGCGTGGCGGCCGGACTGGCGGCGGCACTGGCGGGGCAGCCGGTGATCCGCTGGGTGCGGGTGCGCAACGAGGGACTGACGCGCTGGGCGGAGGCGCAAGTGCTCGCCGGGCGCGCCGGCGCCCTCGATGCCGCGCAGTGGCTGGGCGTCGGACACGCCGCCCTGGTCGGCGCCGGCTTCACGCTGGCGGCCCTGGCGCTGGGGGCGACGGCGGCGCGCTGGCTGCTGGCCTACGACGGGCTGGCCGTGCAGCGCGCCGCCGTCGTCGCCATGCCCGTGCTCTGGGGCGTGGGCGCCGGCGTGGCGGCGCGGCAGCTCTTGCCGGCGGCCCGCGGCGCGCTCGTGCTCTTCGTGGCCGTGCTCGTCTTCCTCCTGGCGCTGCGCCTGGCGGCGTCGGGATGAGCGACCCGGCGGTGGTCCGCCAGGTGCGCACCGGCGACCTGTGGCGCGTGGTGGCGCGCAGCCTGCTCCTGCAGGCGCTCTTCAACCGCGAGCGCATGCAGGGCCAGGGCCTCGCCTACGCGCTGCGCCCGGTGGCGCGGCGGCTGGCTGGCCGCGAGGGTGAAGCGGGCTGGCTGGCGCGGCACCTCGGGTGCTTCAACACGCACCCGGTCTTCGCGGCCTACGCGCTCGGCGTGGTGGCCCGCCTGGAGGACGACCGCGCCGGCGGCGTCGACCTCCCGGAGGACGCCGTGGCGCGCGCCAAGTCGGCGCTCGGCCCGGCCCTGGCAGCCGTCGGCGACCCGCTCTTCTGGTCGACGCTGCGGCCGCTGGCGGCGGTCATCGGCGTGCTGTGGGCGGTGCAGGGCAGCGCCTACGGGCCGCTGGTTTTCTGGTTTCTCTATAACGTGCCGCATGCCATGGTGCGCACGCGGGGGGTGTTCGCGGGGTACGGGATGGGTCTGGCGGTGGCGGGGGAGCGGATGCGGATCGGCCTGGATCGCCTGCGCGGGGCCCTGCGTTTGATCGGGGTGCTGGTCGCGGCGGCGCTGGTGGACACGCTGGCCGGCAGCCAGGTCGCCGGCGGCCGGTGGGGCGGCGCCCTGTGGGTGCTGGGCGGCCTGGCCGTGGGGCTGGCGTGGAGCGAGCGGCGCCGGGTGCCGGCGGGGGCGCTCGGGATCGCGGTCATCGGGGTCGCCCTGGCGTGGGCGACGCTGGCGCGCTGACCGTGCGCGAGGCCACGCTGGTGATCCGCAATCAGCAGGGGATGCACGCCCGCGCCTGCCAGGTGTTCGTGCGCACGGCCTCGCGCTTCCGCTCCAAGATCATCGTCGGCCGCGACGACCTCGAGGTGGACGGCAAGAGCATCCTCGGCGTGCTCATGCTGGCGGCCGAGCCCGGCGCCGAGATCCACGTCCGCACCGAGGGCGTCGACGAAGCGGAAGCGCTGGAGGCGATGCGTCAGATCGTGGAGGACAAGTTCGGTGAAGAGTAGGACCCTGACCGGGATCCCCGCCTCGCCGGGCTTCGGCGTGGCGCCGGCCCTCGTGCTGCGCAGCCCCGAGGCCGCCGACCTGCGGCGCATCGCCCCGGAGGAGGCGGAGGGCGAGCTCGAGCGCTTGCGCGGCGCCCTGGCGCGGGCCCGGCAGGAGCTGGCGCAGGCCCTGGTGGAGCTCGCCGAACTCGGCGAGCACGAGGCCCGCGACATGGTCGAGGTCGAGCTCATGGTGCTCGAGGACCCGGCCAGCTTCGCGGCCTTCGCCGAGCGCATCCGCGGCGAGCAGCTGAGCGCCGAGGGGGCCATCCAGGCGGTGTCGGCGCCGTACACGGAGCGCTACTCGGCGCACACCGACCCCCGCTTCCGCGACCGCGCCCTCGACGTCGCGGCGGCCTTCCGCGCCGTGCTGAACCACCTGCAGCGGCGCGAGCTGCCGAGCTTCGAGCGCCTGCAGGAACCGGTGGTCATCGTGGCCCGCGACCTGGCGCCGCACGAGACCATCCGCTTCGAGGCGCACCGCCAGCGCATCGTCGCCATCGCCACCGAGGGCGGCGGGCGCACGTCGCACTCGGCGATCCTGGCCCGCACGTTCGGGATCCCGTGCGTGGTCGGCGCCGCCGGGCTGATGGCCGAGGTGCAGAGCGGCGACTGGCTGGTGGTGGACGGCTTCAGCGGCACCGTCGAGCTGCGCCCCTCCGCCCAGGCGCTGGAGCGCCGGCGGCGCCGCCTGCGGCTGCTCACCTCGCACCGCGAGCGCCTGGCCGAGCTGCGCGACCTGCCGTGCGTCACGCGCGACGGCCGCCGCGTCGAGCTGTCGGCCAACATCGAGCTGCCGGTCGAGGTCGAGCACGTGCTGCTCTCGGGGGCGCGCGGCATCGGCCTCTACCGCACCGAGTTCTTCTACCTCGACCGCCCCCACCTGCCGACCGAGGAGGAGCAGCTCGAGGCCTACGAGACGGTGGCCCGCCGTATCCACCCCGAGAGCGTCATCGTGCGCACGATGGATCTCGGAGGGGACAAGGTTGCCTCCTACCTGGGCGCCACCAAGGAGGCCAACCCGTTCCTCGGCTGGCGCGGCATCCGCTTCGCGCTCAACCACCCGGGCATGTTCCGCACGCAGCTGCGCGCCATCTACCGCGCCGGCGTGCACGGCAACCTCAAGATGATGTTCCCCATGGTCACCACCTACGCCGAGCTCGAGCAGGCGCTCGGGCTGTGCGCCGAGGTGCGCGCCGAGCTGGCGCGCGAGGGGCTGGCCCACGATCCGGCGCTGCCCATCGGCATGATGGTGGAGACGCCCTCGGCGGTGTGGTCGGCCGACCACATGGCGCGGCGCGTGGCCTTCTTCTCGGTCGGCTCCAACGACCTCATCCAGTACACGCTGGCCATCGACCGCGGCAACGAGCGCATCGCCCACCTCTACGAGCCGCTCGAGCCCGCCATCCTGCGCTCGGTGGACCACGCGGTGCGGGCCGGCCGCACCGCCGGCATCTGGACGGGGGTGTGCGGCGAGATGGCCGGAGACCCGCGGGTCGCCGTGCTGCTCGTCGGCCTGGACGTCGAGGAGCTGTCGGTGAGCCCCTTCGACGTGCCGCGGCTCAAGTCGGCGGTGCGCGCCGTGGACGACGCGCACGCGCGCGCCGTGGCGCAGGCTTGCCTGGAGATGCGCTCGGCGGCCGAGGTCCGCGCCTACCTGGCGCGCGAGTTGGACCCGCTGCTGCCGCGCGACCTGCTCGGCGAGGCGGAACCCGGGGAGGAGAACCGCGAGGCGGCGGCCGCCGCCGGCGAATCCGACGAGGAGGGCGTCGCGTGAGCGGCGGCGCCGGCGGGGCGGCCGGCGGGCGACTCGGCCCCGAGGCCGTGGCGGCGGCCGACCCGGGCGGGATGCGCCGGCTGATCGCCGCGTGGCCGGAGCAGATCGCGGCGCAGCGGCAGGCGCTGGCGGCGCGGCCGTGGCCGGAGCCGATGCCGGCCGGCCCCTTCCGCCTGCTCGCCCTCGGTGGCCTCGGCGGCTCCGCCATCGGCGGCGACCTGGCGCGCGGGCTGGCCGAGGACGAGCTCGCCCTGCCGTTCCTGGTGGTGCGCGACTACGAGTGGCCGGCGGCGGTGGGGCGGGGGACGCTGTGCGCGCTCTCCTCGTACTCGGGCGACACCGAGGAAGTGCTGGCGCTGTACGACGACGCCGGCCGGCGCGGGGCGGCGCGGGTGGCGCTCGCCTCGGGGGGCGAACTGGCGCGGCGCGCCGCCCGCGACGGCGTACCGTGCGCTACGCTGGCCCCGGGGCTTCCCCCCCGTGCGGCCCTCGGATATAGTCTGGTCTCCTTGCTGGCGATGCTGCGCGCGCTCGGCTGCGCGCTCGGGGGACCGGCCGCGCTCGAGGAGGCGCAGCAGGTCCTCGCCGCCGAGAATCGCCGGCTGGCGCCCGAAGTCCCGGAGGCCGCCAACCCCGCCAAGCAGCTGGCGCTGGCGCTTCACGGGAAGATCGTCGTGGTCTACACCGCGACGCGCCACCTGTCGGGGGTCGGGCTGCGCTGGAAGGGGCAGATCAACGAGAACGCGAAGACGCCGGCGTTCCACGGCGCCGTCCCCGAGCTGAACCACAACGAGACCGTGGGCTGGGAAGCGCTGCGCCCGCTGCACGCGCACGTCGCCGTGGTCTGCCTGCGCGACCGCGAGGAGCACCCGCGCGTGGCGCGCCGGCTCGACCTGACGCGCGAGCTGGTGGCGGAGGCGGGAGTGGCGGCGTACGCGGCGCACGCGGCGGGCGAGGGCCGGCTGGCGCGGCTGTTGTCGCTCGTCCAGCTGGGCGACTGGGTGAGCCTGTACCTGGCGGTGCTCGCCGGGGTGGACCCGATGCCGGTGGCCCAGATCGACCGGCTGAAGCAGGCGCTGGAGGCGACGGAGTGAGCGGCTCGCAGGGGGCGCTGAAGGCGATCGTGCCGGTGGCGGGCGTGGGCACGCGGCTGCGGCCGCACACCCACACCACGCCCAAGGCGCTGCTCTACGTGGCGGGCAAGCCGATCCTGGCCCACATCCTCGACGACCTGGTCACCCTCGGGGTGCGCGAGGCGGTGCTGGTGGTCGGCCACATGGGCGAGCGCATCCGCGAGTACGTGGACGCCCGCTACGGCGGCGGCCCGCTGCGGGTGGCGTACGCCGAGCAGAAGGAGCCCCAGGGGCTGGGGCACGCCATCCGGCTGGCCGCCCCCGAGGTGCGCGGCCACCCGGCGCTCATCCTGCTCGGCGACACCATCTTCCGCGCCGACCTGTCGCAGCTCCTGGCGGCCGGCACGAGCGCCATCGGCGTCACCGAGGTCGAGGATCCGCGGCGCTTCGGCGTCGTCGAGGTGCAGGACGGCCGCGTGGTCCGTCTGGTGGAGAAGCCGGAGGTGCCGCCCTCGCGGCTGGCGATCGCCGGCGTCTACTATCTGTCGGCGGACGCCCCGCTGTTCGACTGCCTGGACGAGCTGGTGCGCCGCGACCTGCGCACGCGCGGCGAGTACCAGCTCACCGACGCCCTGCAACTGGTGGTCGAGCGCGGCCACCGGCTGCGCCCGTTCCCGGTGGCGGGCTGGTACGACTGCGGCAAGACGGAGACGCTGCTCGAGACCAACCGGCTGCTGCTCGACCTGGTGGGCGGCGAGCCGTCGGTGCCGGGCTCCGTGGTGCGCGGGCCGGTGGTCATCGAGGCGGGCGCCGAGATCGTCGGCAGCGTGATCGGCCCGCACGTCTCGATCGCCGCCGGCGCGCGGGTGGTGAACTGCGTGGTGCGCAACTCGATCATCAACCCCAACGCCAGCGTCGAGAACATCCTGCTGGACGCCTCGGTGCTGGGGGAGAATGCCGTGGCCCAAGGCACCTTCCAGCAGCTGAACGTCGGCGATTCCTCGGAGGTACGATTCCTGTGAGCTCCCGCACTCCGCACAGCAGTGCTCCGCACCCGGCCTCGGCCGGAGGCCGGAGCGCGGCGGCGCCCCAGATCCGCAGCTACCTCTTCACCTCGGAATCGGTGACCGAGGGGCACCCGGACAAGATCGCCGACCAGATCTCCGACGGCGTGCTCGACGCGCTCATCGCGCAGGACCCGCACAGCCGCGTGGCCTGCGAGGTGCTGGTCACCACCGGCCTGGCTTTCGTGGCCGGCGAGATCTCCAGCCAGGGCTACGTGGAGATCCCGGGCCTGGTGCGGCAGATCATCGGCGAGATCGGCTACGACAGCGCCGAGTACGGCTTCGACAGCCACACCTGCGCGGTGATCACCGCCATCGACGACCAGTCGGGCGACATCGCCCTGGGCGTCGACAAGGGCGGGGCCGGCGACCAGGGGCTGATGTTCGGCTACGCCTGCCGCGAGACCCCGGAGCTGATGCCGCTGCCCATCATGCTGGCCCACCGGCTGACGCGGCGGCTGGCCGAGGTGCGCCGCAGCGGCCTCTTGCCCTACCTGCGCCCCGACGGCAAGAGCCAGGTGACGGTGGAGTACGAGGGCGACCGGCCGGTGCGCATCGACGCCGTGGTGGTCTCCACCCAGCACCACGCCGACGTCAAGCACGCGCAGATCGTCGACGACGTCACGCGCGCCGTCATCGCGCCGGTGCTGCCGCCGGAGCTGGTGGACGAGCGCCGCCCGGTCAAGCACTTCATCAACCCCACCGGGCAGTTCGTCAAGGGCGGCCCGATGGCCGACACCGGCCTGACCGGGCGCAAGATCATCGCCGACACCTACGGCGGCGTCGGCAGCCACGGCGGCGGCGCGTTCTCCGGCAAGGACCCCACCAAGGTCGACCGCTCGGCCTCCTACGCGGCCCGCCACATCGCCAAGAATCTGGTGGCCGCCGACCTGTGCGAGCGCTGCGAGATCCAGATCGCCTACGCCATCGGCGAGCCCGAGCCGGTCTCGGTAATGGTCAACACCTGGGGCACGGGCGCGCTCCCCGACGCCGAGCTGACGCGGCGGGTGCGCGGGCTGTGGGACCTGCGGCCGCGCGAGATCATCCGCGCTCTCGACCTGCGCCGTCCGATCTACCGCCGCACCGCCGCCTACGGCCACTTCGGCCGCCGGGAGGACGGTTTCACCTGGGAACTGACCGACCGCGTCGACGACCTGAAGCGAGGATAGACCCCATGCCGACCCCTGCCGCCAACCGCGACACCCACGACGTCGCCGATCTCCTGCAAGCGCCGGCCGGCCGCCGCCGCATCGAGTGGGCGGACCGCCAGATGCCGGTGCTGCGCGCCCTGCGCGAGCGCTTCGAGCGCGAGCGGCCGCTCGCCGGCCTGCGCATCGCCGCCTGCCTGCACGTGACCAGCGAGACCGCCAACCTCATGCGCACCCTGAAGGCGGGCGGCGCCGAGGTGACGCTGTGCGCCTCCAACCCGCTGTCCACCACCGACGAGGTGGCGGCGTCGCTGGTGGCCGACTACGACGTGGCCACCTTCGCCATCAAGGGCGAGGACCACGAGACCTACTACCGCCACATCGAGCAGGCGGTCGCCAGTCGCCCGACGCTCACCATGGACGACGGCTGCGATCTGGTGAGCACCCTGCACACTCGCTTCCCGGACCTGCTGGCGGGCGTGGTGGGCGGCACCGAGGAGACGACCACCGGCGTCACCCGCCTGCGCGCCATGGCCCGCGACGGGGCGCTGCGCTACCCGGTCATCGCCATCAACGACGCCGACACCAAGCACCTGTTCGACAACCGCTACGGCACCGGGCAGAGCACGCTCGACGGCGTGCTGCGCGCCACCAACATGCTGGTGGCCGGCGCGACCGTGGTGGTCGCCGGCTACGGCTGGTGCGGGCGGGGCGTGGCGACGCGCGCCGCCGGCATGGGGGCGCGCGTGCTGGTCACCGAGATCAACCCGTTGCGCGCCCTCGAGGCGGCGATGGACGGCCACGAGGTGTTGCCGATGGCCGAGGCGGCACCCCGCGGCGACCTCTTCGTCACCGTGACCGGCAACACCTCGGTCATCCGGCCGGAGCACTTCGAGCGCATGAAGGACGGGGCCATCGTCTGCAACTCCGGTCACTTCAACGTCGAGCTGGACCTGCCGGGGCTGGCCGAGCAGGCGGTCGAGACGCGCCCGGCGCGCCCCTTCGTGCAGGAGTATCGCCTGCGCGACGGGCGGCGCGTCTTCGTGCTCGGCGAGGGACGGCTGATCAACCTGGCCGCCGCCGAGGGGCACCCGGCGATGGTCATGGACATGTCGTTTGCCAATCAGTCGCTGAGCGTGGAGTATCTGTCCCGGCACGCCGGGGCCATCGGCCCGCAGGTGATCCCGGTGCCGGTCGAGGTGGACCGCGAGGTGGCGCGCCTCAAGCTCGCCGCCATGGGAATGCGCATCGACACCCTCACCCCGGAGCAGGAGAAGTACCTCGCCTCCTGGAGTGAGGGCACGTAGGCCCGGGGCGGCCGGCCCGCCCCGCGCGACCGAAAGACCTCCGCGCCCCCGCAGGAGACGGAGTCCAATGTCCTGGTTGCCCGAGCTGTCGGAGCGCAGGCAGCGGCAGGTGCTCGGTGTGCTGCTGGTGGCCTTCGCGGGTCTGGCCACCGCCAGCCTGGCGACCTACCGGGTCCCCATCCTGGGGGCGCGGCCGTGGGCCGAGGCCAACGCCTCCGGGCCGCTCGGCGCCTGGATGGCGCACGCCCTGGTGCAGCTGCTCGGGCGCGTGGCCGCCTGGGGGGTGCCGGCCCTGGCGTTCGCCTGCGGCTGGAACCGGCTCGCCGCCGCGCCCGCCAAGCCGCTGATCATCCGCGGGGCGGTGCTCGCGCTGCTGGTCCTCGAGGCCCTGGCGATCGTCGGCCTGGCGGGACCGGCGGGCGCGCCCTGGGCGGGCGCCGCAGGCCTCGGGATCGCCGGCGCGCTGCGCTCCGTGGCGGGCGGCGTGGGCGGCGGCATCCTGCTCGTCGCCTGCTTCCTGATCACCGCGCTGGTGGCGTCGGAGCTCGGGTTCTCGGCGCTGACGGTGGCGTGGGGGCACCTGGGCGGCTGGCTCGCCGATGCCTGGTCACGGTGGCGCTCGGGGGCCGACCGCCCGCCGGCCGAGACGGTGCGGACCAGGACCGCGCTGGCGGTCGCCAAGGCGGCGCGCCCGGCCGCCGCCGGGGAGCGCGGATCCGACCGCGCGCCCGCTCCCGCAGACCCTCGCATCAACGTACCGACCCCGGCGGCCATCCCGCCCACCGCGGAGTCGGCGCGCGAGCGCCGCATCTCGGTGCGCGGTGCGGCCCCCGCCGCGGGCAAGGACGAGACCGCCGCGCGGCCGGCGCGGGACGGGGCGGCGACGGCGGTCGGCGCGGCCGCGATCCCCTCCGGCGCGGCTCCGGCCCCGGGACCGGCGGCGGGCGCGGCGGCCGGGGGGATTGCCGCCTCGCTGGCGGGCACCGTGACCAGCGTGCCCTACGCGGGGGCTTTCCCGCCGCTCGAGATGCTCGAGATCCCGCGCGAGACGGTGATTCGCGTCAACCACGACGAGCTCAAGGCGGAGGCCCAGCTCCTGGCCACCAAGCTCGCCGACTTCGGCATTCGCGGCACGGTCACCGAGGTCAACCCCGGGCCGGTGATCACCACCTTCGAGTTCGAGCCGGCGCCGGGCATCAAGGTGAGCCAGATCACCAGCCGCGAGGACGATCTGGCGCTGGCCCTGCGCGCCAGCCGCATCCGCATCCTGGCGCCGATCCCGGGCAAGGGGGCGGTCGGCGTCGAGATCCCGAACCGCAACCCGCGCAAGGTGTATCTCCGGGAGGTGCTCTCGTCGGAGGGCTACGTGCGCCAGACGGGGGCTCTGAAGTTCGCTCTCGGCGTCGACGTCAACGGCCGCCCGGTGGGCGCCGACCTGACCCGCATGCCGCACGTGCTGGTGGCGGGGGCGACCGGCTCGGGCAAGAGCGTCTATCTCAACGTGCTGATCGCCAGCCTGCTCTTCAACAAGGGGCCCGACGCGCTGCGCTTCCTGATGATCGATCCCAAGATGATCGAGCTGACCGGCTACAACGGCATCCCGCACCTGTTGATGCCGGTGGTCACCGACGCCAAGCGCGCCGCCAAGGCGCTGCGCTGGGCGGTGGGGGAGATGGAGCGCCGCTACCGCGTGCTGGCCGCCTGCGGGGCGCGCAACATCGAGGGCCTGAACGAGAAGATCGGCGGCGCCAGGCCGCCGGTCGGGCCGGCCGGCGAGCCGCTCGGCAAGCTGCCGTACATCGTCATCCTCGTCGACGAGCTGGCCGACCTCATGCTCACCATGCCGGTGGAGATGGAGGAGCCCATCGGGCGGCTGGCGCAGATGGCCCGGGCCGTGGGCGTCCACCTCGTGCTGGCCACCCAGCGCCCGTCGGTGGACGTGCTCACCGGGGTCATCAAGGCGAATTTCCCGTCGCGGATCGCCTTCCAGGTGTCCTCCAAGACCGACTCGCGCACCATCCTCGACATGAACGGGGCCGAGTGCCTGCTGGGCATGGGGGACATGCTGTACCTGCCGGCGGGCCGCGCCGAGCCGCTGCGCGTGCACGCCCCCTTCGTGAGCGACGGCGAGATGGGCAAGGTGGCGGATTTCTGGCGGGAGAACGCCCCCCAGGCGGCGGCCGCCGGTGGGCTCGAGGAGGCCATCGAGCGGACCCAGGAGAGCGACGACGAGGACGACGACGAGCTCGTCGGCGAGGCCGTGCGCCTGGTGGTGTTGCACGAGCAGGGCTCCACTTCGCTCCTGCAGCGGCGGCTCAAAGTGGGGTATTCTCGCGCCTCGCGGCTGATGGACCGCCTGGAGAGTCTCGGCGTCGTGGGCCCGTTCATGGGCTCGAAAGCAAGGGACGTGCTGGTGGACGAGTCCTACCTCGAGGAGCACAACCTACGATGACCCCGCGCGCGTTGACGGGCGCCGCTCTGCTGACGGTCGCCGCCTGCGTCCTGGTCGCGGCCGCGCCGGCGGAGGCGGCCAAGAAACCGCTGCCCGAGAGCAACCTGGCCCTGCTCGACCGGGCCCTGGCCGCGGCGGCGCGCCAGCTGGTCGAGGGAGCGCCGCTGGCCCCCGGCAGCAAGGTGGCGCTGGTCAAGGCGGAAGACGCGCCGCTGGCGCTGGGCGTCGAGCGCGCACTGCTCGCCGCACTCACGGAGCGGCGCATCGAGGTGTGGTTGGCGCCCGCCTCGGCGGTGGCCGAGTCCGCGACCGCGGTGCGCGCCGACACCGCCTGGCGCCGGGGGCCGGTCACCGCGGAGACCCTGGCCGAGCTACGGGCCCGCCAGCAGGCGCTGTCGACGCCGGCCAAGCCGCAAGAGATCTTCGACCCGGGCACCGGGGCCGCGCCGCTGGGCGGCGCGCCGGCCCCGCCGCCGGAGATCGACCGGCTGCCGCTGCTCACCGTGCGCGCCGAGGAGGCGCGTGTGGACTACCCGCGGCTCTACCGCTCGGGCCTGTTCGGCGGGCTGCACGTCGAGCGCCGCGCCCTCTCCAGGCTGTCGGCCCGCCTGCTGCGGCCGGAGTCGCGCGCCGTCTACTGGGTGGCCGCCGCCGATACGGCGATCGCCGACCACGTCGCCAAGTCCGAAGTGAAGATGCTCGAGGACCCCGCCCGGGCGGAGACCCGGGGCACGGTGCCGTCGCAGAGCTGGCAGAAGTTCGTCGAACCGATCCTCGTCGTGGCCCTCATGGTGGGTCTCGTGAGCCTGTTCTACACCAACCGCCCGTGACCCCCAGCGCCGTCCCCGCCCGAGCGGACCGCGCCGCGGCGCGGCCGGGGCGGGCGGCCGCCCGCTCGGCGGCCGCGCGCTCGGCACTCTTGCTGCTCGTCGCCGCCGCCGCGCTGGGCGCGGCCGGCTGCGGCCGCTCCCCGTCACGCCCGCGCACCGACCTGCCGGCGGCCGACCAGTTGACGCTCGGCGAGCGTGCCATCCAGGAGGGCGACAACTATCAGGCGCAGCAGATGCTCAAGGGCTACCTGGAGCGCGAGCCCTCCGGCGAGAAGGCGGACGAGGCGCACTACCTGCTCGGCCTGAGCTTTTTCCGCACCGGCGAGTGGCCGTCGGCGGCCACCGAGTTCGTCATCATCGCCAACCAGTTCGCCGAGAGCCCGCGCGTGCCCGACGCCCAGTACTACCTCGGCCTCGCCTACTGGAAGCAGGCCCGCGGCGCCTCCTACGACCAGGACTACACGCGCCTGGCGCGCGATCAGTTCGACCGGTTCCTCGCCCTCTACCTCGACCACCCCAAGGCGGGCGAGATCCGCGAGCTGCGCGCCCAGGCGGACGGGCGGCTGGCGAAGAAGGACTACGAGAACGGGCGCCTCTACCTGAAGATGGGCCTCCTCGACCCGGCGCGCTTCTACTTCCGCGAGGTGCAGAGGAAGTATCCGGGCACGCCGTGGGCCCACCAGTCGGCGCTCGGCGAGGCGAAGAGCTGGATGAGGGTGGAGCGCTGGGCCGAGGCGATCCCCATCCTGGAGGCCCTGCTGGCGCAGGCCCCGGCCCCCCAGATCGCCGCCGAGGCGCGCCGCCTGCTGGCCGAGGCGCAGCGCCGGGCCGTGCCGGAGGCGGCCCCGTGAAGCGCGGCAAGCGCGTCGGCCTGCTCGGCGGCACCTTCGATCCGCCGCATCTCGCGCACCTGGCGGCGGCGGCCGCGGCGCGCCGCGACCTGGATCTCGACGAGGTGTGGTTCGTCCCCGCCGCCCGGCCGCCGCACAAGCGGGCCCGCCGCCTGAGCCCTGCGGCGACTCGCCTGGCGCTGCTGCGCCGCGCGCTGGCCGGGCTGAGCGGCTTCCGCGTGCTGCCGCTCGAGCTCGGTCGCCGCGGTCCGTCTTACACCGTGGACACCCTGGAGCAGCTGCGGCGGCGTCACCCGCGGCACGAGTGGTGGCTGGTGGTCGGCGCCGACATGCTCGCCGACCTGCCGAACTGGCGCGACCCCGAGCGCGTGGTGCAGCTGGCGGGCATCGCCGCCGTGCCGCGGCCGGGCACGGCGGCGCGCCGGCCGCGGGGGCTGCCGGCGGCGCGCCTGCGCATCGTGGACGCGCCGGCTCTCGCGATCTCCTCCACCGACCTGCGCGGCCGCGTGGCGCGGGGCGCCTCCATCCGCTTCCTGGTACCCGAGGCGGTCGAGCGCTACGTGCTCCGCCAGGGTCTCTACCGGGCCAGGAACCCGCGGTCCGCGACCCGCCCCGCCGGCTCCCGTCGGCGCCCTCCGGCGGGGAGCCACGGAGGATCCCGCCGTGGCTGAGCCGCGGCCGGCGGGCCCGAGCGCGCGCGCGTACGATCCGCAGGCCTTCTGGCAGGAGGTGCTCTCGACGCACCCGGACCTGCGCGGCACCGGCGAGCCCGGCCTCTCCCTGGCCTACAACCGCGCCATGTACCGCATCCGCGAGCGCGTGCT
>Ga0315276_10000961_pt1 | contig 25442 bp, 22 predicted proteins | sample YL17G05_0_MG_FD_204542 | JGI IMG/M metagenome (GOLD analysis project Ga0315276, IMG submission 204542) | Sediment microbial communities from Yellowstone Lake, YNP, Wyoming, USA - YL17G05_0 | ecosystem: Environmental > Aquatic > Freshwater > Lake > Sediment | place: USA: Wyoming | collected... | reverse complement strand
CACCGGCACTCATTTGGAGCGGCCAGCGGCCGCAAACGGCACTCGACGAACCGGGCGTTTTCAAGGAACCGCCGGTCTTCACGGTGGGTCCGCCGATGACGCCGAAGGAGCTCGCCGCGCGGGAGCAGGAGAAGCTCCTCTCGATCGCCAACGGGCAATGGTGGTCCGAGGAGTACGCGCCGAGACACGACCACCGCATCATCCCAACCCCGAGCGACACTCCCCTTCCCGTTATTGAGCACCCAGGCCTCACGCCCGCAGAGCTGGAAAAGCTCGCCGCTTTTCAAAATCGACCGCCCGAATCGATCGAGTACAAGCCGGGACCGCTGGACCCGAAGAAAGAAGCCCGAGTCTTACGATTCGAGGCTCCTTTACGCCCGCCGGGCGAAGAGGGGCTCACGCCGCAGGAGAGAGCGAAGCTCGAATCATCCCGCGCGCTCGATAAGAAGAACGAAGGGGGGCGGTCGCGATGACGGCACCCCAAATCATGCGAGCAACGGCGACGGTCCTTTTCACCATCGTCATCATGACGACACTCGTCGGCGCGCCTGTGCCAGACGCCGCCGCGCAAACGAGACCGCTCCAATCGGAAGTGTGCGTCGACACGGTGAACGTGCCGACCCACTACAACTTCACGCAGATGAGTGTGCCGTACTGGATGGTCGTGGGAGTCGCGCCGCAAACGACCGACGACAAAGATATCCGTCTCTACACCGGACCGAACGCCACGGGGAGCCTGCTGGCGCAATCGACGGCCGTCGACGGTTTGGATTTCATCGTCGGAGACTTCAACCACACGCCGTACGGCACGTACTATCCGACTGTGACGTACGGCAGCACGGCCGCCTCCTACAAAGTGGAATGGTACCGGGGTGGGTACATCTATCCGGTCAACGAGGAGGCCAAGCTGGAGATCGCCCAGTCGGGGTCGGCGTGCAACATGTTCAACATCTGGGACGTGAAGCTGGAGGCCGGAGCGGCGTATCGGCTTCTCATCACTTACGCGAGCGCGCCGGTGCGGCTCGCCCTCTTTCGCAACCCGGGGACGGGTGCGTACTGGGCCGGGAGGTCGCAAGCGGTACTGCAGCTCTCCGGCACCTCCGCCAACGGTGATTACGTCGCGCCGGCGACGGATTGGTACGGGCTCGTGTTGTGCCCGGCGCAGCGGCCCGCCGGCCCCATCCTGGTGACCATCGAGGTGCGGAAGCTCTACAGCTGCCGGCCCCTCGCCTCCAAAGTTTGCGAGTCCGCCGTAGCCTATACCCCCGAGGCCGGCCCGGATGATTCTTTCTATTTCCAACAGGACTGTTCGTGGTGGTCTGCCGTCGCGGTCTCTCCATCCGCAGGGCAGTCGGTCATTGCCCAGCTGAGGTCCCAATGCGACTACGACGCGGCGGGTTACGCCCCCATCGTGTCGGACGGCGCGTACGACGAGACGGTGCTCATCGTCGGCGACTTCAACCACGTGGCGCTCCCAACCGCAAACTACGTCACTTTCGACAGCGGCGACCCGAGCGCGTCGGTCACGATCGAGTGGGAAGACGGAGCCGATACCTTTCCTATGAACGGCGGCGTGTCGGCAACGGTCGGGGGTACGGAAGGGACCTGCAACCTGGTCGAGATATGGGATCTCCCGCTCAATGGCGGGTCGACGTATCGCGTGAACTTCACCGAGAGCGGCACGGCCGACATCCACGTCGCGCTCTTCGGGCACTCGGACACCGCGCCGTACTATACAAGCCTGTCGGGGGCGTACTGGCAACTCACCGACCCGGGAACATTGGCTTCATACACGGCCTCCTACACGGATTACTACGGTCTCGCCGTTTTCGCGAACAAGCGAGAGGTCTCCGGGTCGTACTCGGTGACCATCGAGGAGTTGAACGACTGCGACGACATCGCGTCCAACACGTGCCAGGAGTCACAGGGGAATCTCAAAGATTTCCATATCGGCGCCCCCACGAACGACTACTGGGTCGCGGTCGGCGTCCTGCCGGCCGACGCGGACGACAAGGACATCTCGGTCTACTCGTCGTGCGACGGCGGGGTGCCGCTCTTGGGTTACTCGAACGGCACACAGGGGATGGATTTCGTGGTGGCGGATTGCAACCACCCGCCCGTGTCCGCCTCGTCGGAGGACGTTCAGGAGCCTCAGGAGCCCGCAGCCAACAACTGGTACCCGCGCGTGACGTACGGTTCGAGCTATGCCGAGTACACGGCGGCGAGCGACCTGGGGAACTCGATATCGGAGGATCTCTTGCCTCACGATGTCGTGGTCCCTGGGACGGTGGGGGGCTTGAGCGGAAGCTGCGGGATGCTCAAGATCTGGGACGTCTACCTCCAGCAGGGGCTCGCGTACACATTCGGTTTCACGCGCGGCGGGGATGCGGACGTTCGCGTGGCGCTCTTCCGCAATACGACGAACAACCGGGTCTGGCTCGGCCGCGCGGGGCGGCAATGGGAGCTTACGCAGTCGCAGAATTTTGACTACACCGCGCCGGCGACGGATTACTACGGCCTCGTCGTTTTCGCGAACCGGCGGGGGAAGACCGGGACGTATACCTTGCGGGTCTCGCGCGCTTCCGGAGTGACGGGGATCGATCCGGAGCCTCTTGTGCTCGATCGCTACGCGCTCTATCAGAACGCGCCGAATCCCTTCAATCCGACGACGGAGATCCGGTACGACGTGCCGTCGAGCGGGGGGCACGTGCGGCTTCGCGTCTACGACGTCCACGGGAGGCTCGTGCGAACGCTCGTCGATTCGGAGCAATCGGGAGGGGCGAAGTCATTGATTTGGGACGCCCGCGACGACGGCGGGAGTTTGGTTGCGACGGGGGTGTATTTCTACCGGCTCGACGCGCCGGGGTTCAGCGAGACACGGAAGACGGTGGTGATGAAGTAGGAGCCGCTCTAGTCCGCGCTTATCATCGTAGACGGCGGGGAAGGGGCACATGCCCGCTTGTACTTCCCCGCCGTCTCTTTTACGATGCCTCGAGCCCCAGGCTGATCCAAATGAATCCAGAACTCACACAGAAGAGCTCCGCGGCGGCGGGACGACCTTCCCGGACCGGCACCCGCCTCAAGAATGTGCTGGGGTGGGCGTTCGCGGCGGCGTGTCTCGCCTGGGTGTTCCATGGTGTCGAGCTCCACGAGATCACGAGCCACATGACCTCCATCGGCTGGGGTTGGGCGGCCCTGGCAACCGGGTTCAACTTCCTGATCTACGTGATCCAGGGGCACAGGTGGAAGATGCTCCTTCGCCCGACGGCCGACATCTCCGTCCTGCGTACCACCCAGGCGATTTACGTGGGGCTTTTCACGAACGCGATTGTACCGCTTCGTGTCGGCGAGCTCGTTCGCATGTTTCTCGTGTCGCGGTGGCTCAAGACCGACTTCATCTCGATATTGCCGTCGTGCATGGTCGAGCGGATGCTCGACGCCATATGGCTCGCCATCGCGGTGGGACTTTCCGTGGCTTTCGTACCGCTCCCCCGCGAGTTGCTCGTGGCCGAACAAGTTCTCGTCGGGGTCATCATCGTTGCCACGGCCCTCTTTGTGTTCGCCGTCGTGAAAAAAGGGAGGGTGCGCGGCGCGGAGGAGGCTGTTTCGAGGCCCGCGAACACAGGCGGGGCGGCTCCGAACGCCATTGCAAACGCGGCCGCCGGCCCGAGCGCAGCTTCGATGCCGGCCGGCGCCGCGCGGCGCCGGAATCCCTTCCGTTTCGTGTCGCGTTTCATCGATGATATGGCGACCGGCTTCCACAAAATCGGCCTGTCGCGCAACTTTTTCATGGCGGCCGTGGGATCGCTCGGGGTCCTCGTGTTTCAGATCCTGGCGTTGTGGTTCGTCATGCCGGCCATGGAGATCCATCTCTCCGTGTGGCAAGGCGCCGTGGCGTTCCTCATCGTTCGCATGGGAACCGCGCTCCCCAACACACCTTCGAACATCGGGTCGTATCAGTTTTTCGCGGTGGTGGCGCTCGAGATCTTCGGAGTCGACAAGACGACGGCCGCGAGCTTTTCCCTTGTCTCTTTTGTCCTGCTCACAATGCCTCTTGCGATCGTCGGCCTCTTCGCCCTTTGGCGCACGGGGATGAGCTTTTCGGCCATTCGTTCGGAAGTGGCCAACCTGGGACGGAGTCGAATCAAAATCTCCCGATCATCCGGCTGACGACGGCGAGGTTCAAAAGCACGGCGATTGCGACGATGAGCGACACGATCGCGACGATGGTGAAATAGGGCAGCTTCGAAAGACGCGTCGCGGTGACGGCGAGCGCCGCGATCAAGAAGAAAGCCGCGATCAATCCGGGGCCAACCGGTCCAGCGACCCAAATGTAGAGGGTCGTGAGAGCCAGGAGCGTGAGAAGCACGCCTCCGGCGATCGCTCTTCCAACGCCGCCGTCCGCCGAGCCGCGGGACCCGCGGAAGGGATAGAGCGCGAGAGCGATGTATGCTGCGGCCGCTGCCGCCGCGACACCGAGCAGAAGACCCGGCGATGCCGGGAAGAGTCCATACGGCCACCCCGGTGTCGATCCGATCGGCGTTCCATGGATTCCTCTTCCAAAAGCGTTTGCGAAAATCCGCATTACGATGGCGGCATGAACGCTGAAGAAGAGAAGAACACCCACGCCCACAAAGAAGATGAGTCGCCGTGTCCGCGACACGAATTTAGCCCCATTTACCGGTTTTTCGGGCGGGGTTGACTTCGACCGGCTGAGGACGCTATCGACCCGCGCGTCTTTGCCGAACGCCGCGCGGCAGGCGTCGCACCCGGCGAGGTGCTCGTCGACGAGACGGCGCGTCTCGGCGCTCGCCTCCCCCGACTCGTAGGCCGCCATGAGATCGGTGACTACTTCACAGCTCAGCATCGTATTCCTCCTCGTGTGTCATTTTTCGCGGGCCGCCGATTGACGGCGCCCATCGTGTTCTGTGCAGGCGCTCATCCCTTTTCCAACAGACCGGCGAGCCTTCGCCGCGCGCGAAAGAGCCTCGTCTTTACCGCGGTGAGCGAGATCTCGAGAACATCGGCGATCTCGCGGCAAGACAGCTCGTCTTCAGCCGAGAGGAGCAGGATCGAGCGGTCGTCCTCGGCGAGCGACCGGAGCGCCTTGCGGATCGCCTCGCTCTCTTCCTCGCGGATGAGCCGCCTTTCGGGGTCGAGCTCGTGGACCTCGGCGTTCATTCACCTGTCTTCGAGATCGTCGAGCGACTGCGACCTGTCGTCGCGCCGCTTGCGGTTGAGATAGAGGTTCCGCGCGATGCGGATGAGCCACGTTTTCATGCTCGAGTCCCCGCGAAAGCCGTCGAGGGCGCGCATCGCGCGGCAGAACGTCTCGCTCGTCAGATCCTCCGCGGAGTGCCGGTCTTCCGACATCCGGTGCAAGTAACCGAACACCGCCGGCGAGTACCGCTCGAAGAGTTCTTCCCAGTTTTGCACGTCCCCCATTACGTCGTTCTCCTTCGGCGCGCGCTGCACCATGGACACACGAGGACAGGAAAGGTTACACGTTACGTGAGCCGCTATGGTACTCTTCTTAAAACCTCACGAATCTAAAGAGGGTGTGAGCTTTATGGTGGCCTCTCGGTTTCGTTTGATTTGGATAATCGCACTGCTCCTCATCGCGCCGGCTTGCTCGAAAAACGGCGATGACCTCATCCACGCGGCCTGGCAGGGCGACGCCGCGATGGTCAATTCCCTTCTCTCGCACGGTGCCGACGCGAACGCGCGCGACATGACCGGTTTGACCCCGCTTATGGCCGCCGTCTGGAGCGCCACGGGGAAGGAGAACGTCGAGATCGCGCGAGCCCTCATCGCCCGCCATGCCGACGTGAACATCGCAACCCCGAGCGGCCAGACACCGTTGATGGAGGTCGCGGAGCGTGGGAATGTCGAATTCGTCGGGCTCCTCCTCGATGCCGGCGCCAACCCAAGCGTGAAGATGACGGGCGGCCACACGCCGCTCATGGGCGCGGCGAAGAGCGGGCACACCGAGATCGTGAAACTTCTCCTGGAGAAGGGTGCCGACCCGAATGCGAGTGACGACTTCAGGAACACCGCCCTCATCGGTGCGACCCGTGCCGGTGATGCTGAGGCGGTCGAGATGCTTCTCGACAGAAGCGCCCTGACGGATACGACGACGTCGACCGGTGATTCGCCTCTCACGCTCGCCGCGCAACAACAACAGGCGGGGATCGTCGCGCTCTTGCTCGCCGCCGGGGCGGACCCTGACATTAGAGACGAAGAAGCCGCGACGCCTCTCATGTGGGCCGCTTCCTTGGGCGACACAATCGTCGTGCGGCTTCTCTTGGAGCACGAGGCCGATGTGACGTTGACCGACATGACGGGTGCGACGGCCTTGACCTGGGCCGCGCGCGAAGGCCACACCGCAGTGGCGGCGGAGATCAAGCGCGCAACGCCAACGGACCCGCCCACCGCGCCGGCAGCGCCGCGCCAGAAGAAGTAAAATGCGGTTTCGAGGGAGCAAACTGCGCCGGCCGGTGCTATTCATCGCCGCGATGGGACTCGTGTGGCTCTGCGGCTGCGCCGCGAACGCACCCTGGCTCCACCACGCGGACGATAAACCTTTCTACGAATCGACCTACTTCCGTGTCGCATCCCCCAAGGGGACCGGTTGGAAGGCCGTCGAAGAGCGGCCTTCCGAGGTGCTCGAACGATTCGGTTTCCACTACGAACCGGATCTTTTCGACGAGTTCATCGCGCCGAGATTCAGCTTCGAGAGATACACGACGAGAGACGTCTTGCCACAACCGACTCGAGAGCGGCGCCTCATCGACTTCTACTCTTCGATGACGAGACCCGGGGCGAACGGGGGCAACCCCCGCGAGATCGCCGAAGCGGAGAATCGAAATACGCTTGCACGGATGATCGCGCAGGCGGACACGCTCATCGATCCCAAGTGGGTCCTCGAGCGGTCGTCCGAGTTGACGATCGGCGCTCGGGACTACCACGAGTTCGTGATGGCAAACGGCGGGACCGGAAACGCGCGCCGGTATCTTATCCAATATATTTCGTTTTCCAAGGACCTCGGCGTGGCGTGCATCGCGATCGTCCACTCCGATACGACCGCGCTTCCGGAGGAGGCCGGACGGATCCTGGAGACCCTCGAACCCGTCGAGCGCGCGGCGCCGCCGGCGACCCTCGCCATGGAAAGAGCCGTTCAGGACCTCTACGAACTCACGCTCAAGAGATACGAAGGACGCACGTTTGTCGTCTACCCGGGCGACATAGAGAGAGATCTCCATGAGGTCCTCCGCGCCGACCCTCGCCACAAGAAAGCTCACCTTTTCCTGGGCGCGGTTCAGCTTCTGACCGAGGACCTGGGACCCGTTCTCGGGGACGCCGGACGCGAGCGGGTGAAGCTCGGCCTCTGGGATTTCTACTGTGTTAGCGCGAAAGGGGCGATCCTCCACTCCCTGTTCGACGGGTATTCCCTGGTAGACCAGACGCTCGATGAGTTTCGTGCGGAGCTGCAAGCGGACCCGCGGTCCTTCTGGGCGAACTACTATCTTGCGGGGCTCTACGTGCGGCACGAAAAGTACAAAGAGGCCGAGTCGCAGGCGCGCCTCCTGACCGAGTACTACCCGGAGAGCGCACTCGCCTGGTACACGTTGGGGATCGCGCTCAAGCGCGCCGGAAATACTTCCGCCGCGCGGATCGCCTTTTCCACGGCGCTCCACAACTATCGGGGCGATTTCGACGATACGACGTCGGACGCCCTCGCCGCCAAGAACATCATCCAGGCGCAGTTGAGATCGCTGGATAACGAGTGAGGTGGCGTCACCCACGGAGAGCGGCGGCTGCCGCTCGAGGAAGCCCTCACTCATCCCCGCCCGAATCGGGCTCCTCGAGATGAAGCCGGTGGAGAAACCGGTGAACGGCCGGCGCGATGAGCACGGCGGCGGCGACTAGAAAAAGAACGCCGGCGAACAAGGAATAGAAGGACGCGAACAATTTGCCGCCGGTGGTTCGCAGCTCGTTCACCGGCCCCATGCCGCCCAGGATCATCGAGGCGTTGAGAAGCGAATCTATCCACGAGAACCCCTCGAAGCCGCGATACCCAAGCGTCCCGATCAAGAGCGATCCGGCGAGGATCGCGCTCGCAAGTCCGAAATGGCGAACGAGACGGACGAGAAACCACCGGTGGGGCAATAACGGTTGCGACCGATGTTCGAACATGACGCACCTCCCCTTCATGGATTCGCGATGTCGCCGTCGGACCGCCCGCCGGCGGCGCGAGAACTTACCGTGTCGCCGCGCACCGGCACGAGAAGAAGCGGCCGCGTCGTTTTCGCCTGGACCTTCGCTCCCACGCTATGCGTCCAGAACGCCTCCCCCCCTCTTCTGCCGTGCGTGCCGATAACGACCATGCTTGCGCCACAACTCTCCGCGGTCTGCGCGATGACCGATGCCGTGTCACCCGACTTCACTTCACCCGAGACGGCGACCCCGCGTTTCTCTATCTCCGACGCTTGCCGCCGCTGATACGATTTGAGATTCTCCACGGTCATGCCGAGCGCGGCCCGCGTCGCCGCCGGCATAAACCGTTCCGTGGCCGCGAGACGCCCGGAAAGCTTGGACGGAGTGGGCACGACGGATAGGAGACGCACCTCCGACCCGGCGGCCACCGCGAGTCCGACGGCGATGTCGAGACCGTGTTCGTGGACGGGATCGCCGTCGACGGGGACGAGGAGAAGACGGCAATCGAATCCCCGCGGAGCCGCGGACGGTTCGGGCTGGATGAGGAGCACCGGCGTGCGGCCGGACGCGATCACTTTTTGCGCGATGCTCCCCAGGACCATCCAACGGACTCCATGCCGGCCGTGCGTACACATCACGATGAGGTCGGGAGCGAGCTCGCCCTGATGCTCGACGATTCCCTCCGCCACGTCGCGCGTCTCCGCGGTGTGAACGTGGCGATCGAGAGTCGTCTCCGATGGGAACGATCGCCGGGCGATCTCTTCGAGGTACGCTTCGGCGTCGACCGTTTTCTTCAGATGACGCTCACCGTGGACCGTCGCCGGGGCATCCCGCTCGATGATGTGGAGCAAGGTCACCTTTGCCCGTAGGACCCGGGCCATGCAGACCGCCGGGGCAAGCGCCGCTTCCGCGAGAGCGGAGCCGTCGAGCGGAACGAGGATGTGTTTGAACATGACTCATCCTTTGAGAAAGATCCGAAACAGGAGATAGACGTTCAAACTGAGTATCAGTAGCGCCGCCGCCACCGTGACGATCGTCGTCAGACGCGCGTTGACGAGGTCCCCCATGAGGTCGCGCCGCCGAACGAAGATGATCAGAGGGATGACGGCGAACGGGAGCCCGAAGCACAGAACCACCTGGCTCATCACGAGTGTCCGCGTGGGGTCGAGCCCCATGAAGATGACCACGAGGGACGGGAGCATCGTCACCAGACGGCGCAGCCACACGGGGATGTGGCGGCTGAGAAACCCCTGCATGATCACCTGGCCGGCCATGGTGCCGACGGTCGTCGACGCAAGACCGGAGGCGAGAAGCGAGACCGCGAATATCCACCCCGCCGCCGCGCCGAGGAGGGGCTCGAGGGTCATGTGCGCCGTTTCGATCGAGGACACGTCGCTCATCCCCGCGCGATGAAAGGTCGCCGCGGCCATGATGAGCATGGCGGCGTTGATCAATCCCGCCACCCCCATCGCGATGGTGACGTCCCACCGCTCGAAGTGAAAGAGACGCCGCTTCTGCACCGGGTCCTTGACGACGATTCGACCCTGCGTAAGCGACGAATGGAGAAAGATCACGTGCGGCATGACGGTGGCCCCGAGAATACCGGTCGCGAGAACCACGCTCTCCGTCCCCTGGAAGCTCGGGACGAAAGCATGATGGAAAACTTTGCCGAGGTCGGGCTTGTCCAGTATGGTCTCGAGCAGATAACAGACGGCGACCACGCCGAGGAGCGCGGTGATCACCGCCTCGATGGGGCGGAAACCGCGGCTTTGAAACGCGAGAATCAAGAACGTGATGAAGGCCGTAAGAACGCCCGCGACCGGGAGAGGGATGTGAAAGAGGAGATTCAAACCCAGCGCCGCGCCCACGAACTCGGCGAGATCCGTGGCCATGGCGACGAGTTCCATGATCACCCACATGATCCACACCACGGGCCGCGAGAAATGCATCCGGCACAGTTCGGCGAGATTGTGCCCGGTGGCGATGCCGAGTTTTGCCGAGAGCGTCTGGATGAGCATTCCCATCAGGTTGCTCGCCACGATCACCCACAACAATCGGTAGCCGAACTTGGCGCCACCCTCGATGTTGGTGGCGAAATTCCCTGGATCCACATAGGCCACGCTCGCCACGAACGCGGGGCCGAGGAAGGGCATGAGACGAGCGAGCCCGCGCTTGCCGCTCTCGCCCGAGAGCACCTCCGCGGCCGTCGAGAGCGTCGCGGCGTCAGCGTGGGGCCTCACCTTGGAACCTTTTGATCTTTTCGCCATCGGTATCTTTATCTTTCCGAGTCGCGCGCGCCGGTGTGACGCGGGTGTCGTACCTGTGACGCGCCTCGGCGTCCCACTCTCGCCGCCCCAGCGGCGTGCGGGCGTCCCACTCTCGCCGCCCCGGCGTCGCGCGGGGACCATCCGCCGCCGAGAATCGCTTACCGCGCCCGTTGCTTTTCTGATAGCATACAGCGCTTCCTCACCGCGAGGGTTTTTGTGGACCCGGTCTTGTCGAGTTCCGGACATCCCTTGATGAAAAGGCACGCTTTCCCATGACGGATAGAAAACGGCTAGCCGCCATTTTTCTCGTCGTTTTCATCGACCTTTTCGGGTTTAGCCTGATTCTGCCGCTGCTCCCCTTTTACGCGGAGACCTTTGGCGCTTCGCCCACGGAGATCGGTTTGCTGGTGGCGACCTACGCCGCCGGCCAGTTCGTCGGCGCCCCGATCCTCGGTCGTCTCTCGGACCGGTTCGGCCGCCGCCCCGTTCTGCTCCTTAGTATATTCGGGTCGCTCGCCGGTTTTGTGATGCTCGCCTTCGCAAAGACCCTTTTGGTGTTATTTCTCTCGCGGGCGCTGGACGGGCTGACGGGCGGCAATATCACCGTCGCGCAGGCATATATCAGCGACGTCACGGACGAGAAGAACCGGGCGCGGGGACTTGGTCTCATCGGGGCCGCGTTCGGTCTGGGGTTTATCCTGGGACCCGCGCTTGGCGGGATGCTGAGCCGGTGGGGGTACGGCGTCCCGGCGCTTTTTGCTGCGGGGATCTCTGCGGTGAATCTGGCCCTTGTTGCGTCGTGGCTCCCCGAGTCCCTCACCAGGGCACGCCGCGCCGCGCTCGCCGCGACCGGTGCGAAGCGGGCGCCGTTGAACTTCGGGGCGCTTCAAGCGGCCCTTCGGCGGCCGTACGTGGGGCACCTCCTGCAAACGCGTTTTTTCTTTGCGCTCACCTTCTCGACGCTTCAAACGATCTTCGCCCTGTACGGCGAACACCGGTTCGGGTTCGATTCGCGCTCCACCGGGTTCGTCCTGGCCTATGTCGGGGTCTTGGCCGTTCTCGTCCAGGGTTTTGCGATCGGGTTTCTCACCGACCACATCAAGGACGGCCACCTCGTGACCGGGGCGACGGGTCTTCTCGCCGTGTCGTTTCTGGGGTGGGCGTTCGCACCCAATGTGCCGTTTCTCCTGGTCGTTCTGGCGCCGATCGCGCTCGCGGGGGGCGTTCTCAACACGGTGGTCAATAGTGCGCTCAGCAAGTCGGTCTCCCCCGCCGAGATCGGGGGGACGCTGGGGCTTTCGGCGGCCCTGGAGAGCCTTTCCCGCGTGCTGGCGCCATCTGGCGGCGGGTGGGTTCTCGAAAACGTGGGGACGTGGGCCCCCGGTTTGATCTGCGCGGGGGTGCTTTTCTGGCTCACCTGGTTCGTCTTCCGCAATATCTGCTGCCGGGAGCGGAGGCTGGCGAGGGAGCGGGCGGCGCCGTGAGGGGGGGCGGAAACTCGAGCGTAGGAAGCCGCGGAGCGGGCGGCGACCCCGGACCAGGTCGATATGGAGGCTTAGAGGGCGTCCCGCCGGGGTGTTTTTTGGAGGGGCGCGAGAAAAAGCCTGAAATTCCATCGAGATAGGCCCGAGAAAAAGCCCAAAATCCCGCCGAGGTAGGCCCGCGACGGGTATCCCCGTTCGCCCCCAAGACTCCTGGCCGGCCCCAGGACTCCCCGGTCGGCCCCAGGGAAAAAAATATCGATATAGCTTTTTTCCCCTTGTGGTACTATAGTGAGCGTTGTGTGGTGGATGGGTTGGGGTTTGTTTAGTCGTTCTGCACGTTAGTCGTCGTCTGCACCGGGCCGCAAGAAGGATAGAGTCTGGGTACACTGCCCTTGAGGTCGTGGTAGGGCACGACAATTTCTGTAAGGAGTCTTCATGGGAACGAGGATCTACGTAGGTAATTTGGATTACGCTGTCGGTGACACCGAGCTCGAAAAGATGTTCACGCCTCACGGCACGGTGCAGTCCGCACAGGTGGTCATGGACCGTGACACCGGGCGGTCCAAGGGCTTTGGCTTCGTCGAGATGGGCAGCGAGGAAGAGGCCCAGGCGGCCATCGCGGCGCTCAACGGCAAAGAGATCGAGGGCCGGACGATTACGGTCAACGAGGCTCGGCCGCGCGAAGGCGGCAGCCGGAGCGGTGGCGGTGGCGGCGGTGGATTTGGCGGTGGCGGCGGTGGAAGGCGTGGCGGTAGCGGTGGTAGTAGTGGTGGCGGTGGTCGTGGTGGAGAGCGCCGTGGCGGTAGCGGCGGACGCCGGTTCTAAACCGCGCGCAGTCCTCGAGAAACGAAGGGCTGACCTCTTCCCGGGGTCAGCCCTTCTCACAATAACGACCTCGGTATCGTCGGAGGCACGAACACACATGTCGGCTGTGAAAACCATCGGCGTCATCGGCACTGGTTCCTGCGACGAGGCGACGGCGTCGATGGCGTACGACATCGGTAGAGGGATCGCCGAGGCCGGTTGCGCGCTCGTGTGCGGCGGTCTTGGCGGCGTGATGGAAGAGGCCTGCCGGGGCGCGAGCGACGCCGGGGGGCTCACCATCGGGATCCTCCCCGGAGACACCGTCGCGACCGCGAACCCGTACGTCAAACTTCCCATCGCGACGGGGCTCGGTATCGCGCGCAACGTGATCATCGTCCGCTCATCGAGCGTGCTCATCGCGATCAGCGGTGGCCCGGGCACGCTTTCGGAAATCGCCTTCGCGCTCCAGCTCGGCGTCCCCGTCGTCAGCTTGAAGAGTTTCATCTTCTCCGAACAAGTCATCCAGGCGAGAGACCCGCAGCACGCACTGGAGGAGGCCCGCAAACTCGCCGGGTGTTGAGAGAAGCCTGGACGCGTCGTGCGTGGAGAACTCGATCGCGCCGGGTGTTGAGAATGACCGGGGCGCGTCGAGCGTAGACAGCTTGGACACGCCGGGTGTTGAGCGTGGCGAGTTTTGCGAGGATCACGCCGGGCGTGGATCTGAATTGCGGGGTCAAATGCAAAAAGAAATCACGATCAATACCACACGGATCGTCGCGGTCCGCGGCGACATCACGCAACAGGAAACCGATGCGATCGTCAACGCGGCGAACTCATCCCTGATGGGTGGGGGCGGCGTGGACGGCGCGATCCACCGCGCCGGCGGACCGAAGATCCTCGAAGAATGCAAGAAGATCGTGGCCGAGATCGGGCGGCTCCCTGCCGGCGAAGCGGTGATCACGACGGGTGGAAATCTCAAGGCCCCGTACGTGATCCATACCGTGGGCCCGGTCTGGCACGGCGGGACGAAAAACGAACCGAGGATTCTCGCGAACGCGTATCGGAACTCGCTCGCAATCGCTCGGAAGAAGGGTCTTCGGACGATCGCCTTTCCCGCGATCAGCACGGGCGCGTACGGGTACCCGGTGGCGGATGCGACGGAGCTGGCCGTCAAAATCGTGGCGAAGTTCGTGGCCAAGAACCCTCTCGAAGAAGTCCGCTTCGTCTTGTTCTCGGAAAGCGATTTCAAGACGTACTCGGATGCGCTCGAGGAACTCGGCTGAACCCGGCTCGCCACACTCTCGGTTGACAAGACCCCGACCAACGTGTTATTTAAAGATAAGGCGATCTCCTTAAATAACACCTGGAGTTAATTAAACCTTTTTCCCGACGTCATTCACATGGCTCATCGGACTCGTACAGGTACCTACCAAACCATTGCGGTGGGCGACACACGGGTTCGAGCGTTTATCCCCCATCCGCTACCACCGCACCCGACGCTGCGCACCAAAGCTCGACAACAACGTCTGCTGGAAAAAGCCCATCTCGCTTTGGGCCGACTGGACGGCGTGAGGACGCTTCTGCCTGGCACGGCGTTCTTCCTCTATACCTACGTCCGAAAGGAAGCGGTGGTCTCTTCGCAGATCGAAGGAACGCAATCTTCGCTTTCCGACCTCCTTCTGTTCGAGCTCGACGAACTGCCGGGCGTGCCGTTGGCCGACGTCGAGGAGGTGAGCCTCTACGTCGCCGCCATGAACCAAGGACTCCGGAGGCTTGAAGAGGGCATGCCGATGTGTGGACGCCTGATCCGAGAGGTCCACGAGGTGCTGCTCTCTCGAGGACGCGGGAGCAGCAAGGAGCCCGGCCGTTTCCGGCGAACGCAGAACTGGATAGGCGGGTCGCGGCCCGACCGCGCGCGTTTTGTTCCGCCACCCCCGGGCAAGGTAGCCGACTGCATGGCTCGCCTCGAGAAGTTCATCAACGACGATGAGAGCAACATGCCGGTTCTCGTGAAGACGGCCCTCGCCCACGCGCAGTTTGAAACCATCCATCCCTTCCTCGACGGTAACGGCCGTGTCGGCCGGCTACTGATAACGTTGATGCTCTGTGCCAGTGGTGTATTGAAAGAACCGTTGCTGTACTTGAGCCTCTATTTCAAAGAGAACCGCATGACGTACTACGATCTTCTCGACCGAATCCGCACGAACGGAGACTGGGAATCTTGGATCGACTTTTTTGTCGAAGGGGTCGGCGTGACCGCCGATTCCGCGGTCCAGACGGCTCAACGCCTCGTCAAATTGTTCGAGGCGGACCGGATTCGGATTGGCGGATTGGGGCGAGGCGCCGGTTCAGCGCTGCGTATACACGAGGCTTTGAAACAACGCCCGGTCGCCTCGATGGGGTCGCTCGTGGAGGCAACTGGTCTTTCCGCGCCGACCGTCTCGGCGTCGCTTGCGACGCTGGAGAAACTCGGAGTGCTCCGCGAGCTCACGGGACGCAGAAGAAGCCGGCTTTTCGGGTATGTTGGATACATCCGCATCATGAACGAAGGCACCGAGCGCGCGTGATACACAGACTCGCGGTTGGTTTCTTTTGATCGAAAACGATCAACGTTTCGTTACGATGCTTGAACGTTTAAAGTGATGTTCGATCTCGACTCCTTGAGACCTCTCGTCGCGACCTCGCTTCTCGCTCTGTACCTCCCCGTCCCGCTTTACATGATATGGATCCACGCTTTCGGACGGGTGTGGAAGAAGATGGGGCCCGCGTCCTACGCGATCCACTGGACGCTGTATATCGCGACGGTCGCCGCGGTCGTTCTTTGTCACCGCGCCTGGGGGTGGCGGGCATGGCCGTGGCCCGCGTGGATTTCGTGGACGGGTCTTTTCCCCCTCGCGATCGCCGCGTGGCTGGCGTATCGGACGTACGCGACGATCCCCGCGAAGACGCTGCTTACTTTTAGCCAGATACGCCCGGACGGTGACCGTCGCCTCATCCGCGACGGCATTCTCGGGACGATTCGCCATCCCCGTTATGTGATGTTCACTCTTCTTTCCCTTGGAAATCTCTTGATTACCGGGTACCCACTCGTTCTCGTCTCGCTCGCGGTGACAATCGTTGTGTTCGCCGCGGTCATTCGTTTGGAAGAAAATGAGCTTCGCGAATATTTCGGAGAGGAGTTCGAGGAGTACAGACGGGCGGTCCCGGCGTTTTTTCCGCGGATGACGGGGCGATCGCCGAGGGGCCGGCGGAAAACGGCGCAAAGATTTCCTCGACCAACCCCGCCGCGGGATCGGCTGCAATGAAAAGCGAGCGATCGAAGGGAGCGATCGCCGGGAGCGATATCGAATCGTTGTACACGCCCGCCGAAATATGTTATAATCATCCCACCTGGACACGCGCAGCGCACCTCGAGGATAGCATCACGGTTTTGACCCGTTGGGGGAGTCCGCTATGCATCCGACCGCCCGGGGCCCTGTGCGCGGCCAGGTTTTGTTTTTCCTTCCCCACGCGTTTTTCGGCGCGTGTTTCCGCGCGCTCGAGCTTCGATTGAGTGTTTCAGGATTCCTTCCGGGGTTTCTGGGTTTACTGTTCGTCTCGATAGTTGCCAATCATGCCCTCGCCGCTTCCCGAGGTTTTGTCGAAAACCAGGGTCAGGCGGATGCGCGGGTTTTGTACTACTCCCCCGGGGCGCGGTCTTCCGTCTATTTTACACGGGAGGCGATCGTCTTCGATCTTCGAGACGAACCCCTGCCGCGGGCTTTGTCGCGGCGCGGCCATCGCGGCGACATGTCTGAAAACGCGCCGGCCGCGGTCGGACGTCGTGGACGCGCCGTCTACGTTCGTTTCGAAGGCGCGAATCCCTCCGCGTGGGTCGAGGCCATGGGCGAGCTCGAGACCACGTACAACTTTTTCTTCGGCAGCGATCCCTCGTCGTGGCGGTCGGGTGTGCGCGCGTATAGCGAGATCGTGTATCACGACCTCTGGCCGGGAGTGGATCTTATATATAAGGAGAAAAACGGTCGTTTGACCTGCGAGACGGTCGCCCGGTCGCCCGCGGCTGCCGAGACCGTTCGGTTCACGTACGATGGAGCCGATCGAGTTGTCGATGAGGCGAACGGCGCGCTTCACATCGAGACCGGTTCGGGCGCGTTCATTCTCTCCCCACAAGAAAGGCCGGACCCGAGAGGGTCCTTCGCGAAAGACGGTCTGGACATTTTCGCAAGCCCCGTGAACGACGGCGCCGGGAGACTCGCGGAGCCCGCGAGCGGCGAAGTCCCGGTAGACAATCCCAACGCGCTCATCTGGAGCACTTACCTCGGGGGCGGCGACCTCGACGCTGGGATCGACCTCGCGATCAACACCACCGGCGATGTGTTCGTGATGGGCGAAACGTACTCCGTCGATTTCCCGACGACGCCCGGCGCGTATGACATCGGTTACAACGGGTGGGTGGATGTCTTCGTGACCAAGATGAAGTCGGACGGCTCCAGTGTTCTCTGGGGCACGTACCTCGGATCGAGCGACGCCGGTGTGGCCGATGTCCCTGTCGCCCTCGCCCTCGACGCATCGGGGAATCCGGTCTTGACGGGATACTCGTCCGTCGGTTTCCCCGTGACGCCGGGTGCGTACGACACCGGATGGGGCGGTGGTGATGACGCTTTCGTCACCAAGGTCGCCGCCAACGGCGCGAGCCTTCTGTGGAGCACCTTCTTGGGAGGGAGCGACTACGATTTCCCCGACGCGCTGGTGCTCGACTCTTTGGGGAATCCCCTGGTGACGGGCGCGACGTACTCGGCGAATTTTCCAACGACTCCCGGAGCGTACGACACGTCGTATTCGCCGGGCGGCGATGTCTTCGTCGCCAAACTCTCGGCTTCCGGGACGAGCCTGATGTGGAGCACGTTTCTCGGCGGAGGAGAGGGTGGGACGGGTTCGGGAATCGTCCTCGACACATCGGGAAGGCCGGTCATCACGGGGTACGCCAACGCAGCGACTTTTCCCACGACGGCCGGAACATACGATCCATCCTGGAACGGTGGTAACGACGTCTTCGTCACCAAGCTTTCATCCAGCGGAGCGAGTCTTGTGTGGAGTACGTTTCTCGGGGGGAGCGGGAACGACGACGGCGTCGCGCTCGCTCTCGCCGCGTCGGGGAACGTGGTGGTCGCCGGAAACACGGGATCCTCGAACTTTCCGACGACGGCCGCGGCGTACGATCCCACGTGGAATGGACAAACCGACGTCTTCGTGTCCGCGCTCTCGTCCGGCGGCACGAGTCTTCTCTGGAGCACGTTCCTCGGCGGAAGCGATGATGAACAAGTTTGGGACCTCGCCATGGATTCTTACGGGAGCCCCGTCGTCGCGGGGGTGGTTTCCGCGGCGGTCTCGACCGACTTCCCGACGACGTATCTCACCTTCGACGGGTCGTTCAACGGAGGCGGTCTGGACGGGTTTGTGTCCGCGTTGTGGCGCGACGGCGACGTGCTGATGTGGAGCAGCTTCCTGGGCGGGAGCGGAGCGGATGAAGTCCACTCCCTCGCGCTCAAGGCGTCGGGAGACCCCGTGCTCACCGGCGTGACGGATTCTCCGGACTTTCCGACGACGCCCGGGTCGTACCGCAACAACCTCAACGGGAGCGCGAATGATGCCTTCCTTGCGTTTTTGGACATCGAGGATCCGACGGGCGTTGGTGACGTCGCGGCGCCTTCTTTGACTTCGATGCTTTCGTGCGCGCCAAACCCGTTCGGCCAGTCGACGCGCATCCGTTACTCGCTCGCCCGGGACGCGGAAGTGGATGTCCGTGTCTTCGATGTTCTGGGGCGTCTCGTTGGGGTACTCGATCACGGTTCTCGCGCCGGGGGACCGCACGACGTACCGTGGGACGGCCGGAACGCGAGCGGCCAGGCGGTGGCGACGGGCGTGTACTTCGTACGGCTCGTTGCCGGAGCCGAGACGTTCGAACGAAAAGTCATGGTTATACGGTAAAGACCTTCGCTTCCGAGGTGTGGTATCCTGCAAGGGGGCGGGGTACGTGGAGCAACCGCCTCGGGAGCAAACAATGAAAATCCCCATCCACCGTGTAGCCGCCGCAGTAACGCTTGGAAGCGGAATCATAACGATCCTCTCCGTCATCGGCACCGGCATACCGGAGAGAAACGCCGTGCTCCACGCGGCATTCCCCATGGAATTCCTCGGCATTTCGCGATTCGCCGCGCTCGTCATCGGCTTCTCGATGGTCGTCTCGTCAGTGAGCATCTACCGGCGAAAACGGCGCGCGCTCTACTACGTCGCCGCGCTCGCCGGCGTCGCGGTCGTTTTCCACCTGACCAAAGGCCTCGACTACGAAGAGGCGGCCGTTTCGCTCCTGCTCCTCGTCTTCCTCATCGTATACCGCAAGAACTTCACCGTGGAGAGCGGCACTCCTGATTTTCGCTGGGTGGGTCTTCGTCTCGCCCTCGCGCTCTTCGCCGTCCTGCTCTACGGAGTCCTCGGTTTCTGGCTCCTGGACAAGCGCCAGTTCGGCATCGACTTCCATTTCGTTCGATCCGTGAAAGAAACGTTTCGGTTTCTCGCGTTTCTCGGCGACGCGGACCTCGTGCCGCGCACGCGCCACGCGAGGTGGTTTCTCGACTCGCTCTACCTCATTTCCGGTGTGGGCATCGCCTACGTAATCTGGTCGCTCTACCGACCCGTCAAGTACCGCTTCTTCGACCAGCCGCAGGCGCGGGCCAGGGCGTCGGTGATCCTCGACGCTTACGGCCGTTCGGCGCTCGATTTTTTCAAAGTGTGGCCGGACAAGTCGTACTTTTTTCCCGCGTCGGGAGATTGTTTCATCGCCTATAGCGTGGGCGCGAACCTCGCCGTTGCGCTCGGCGATCCGGTGGGGCCGGAGGACAAGATCGAGCCCGCCGTCCGCGAGTTCAAAGCATTTTGCTCCGGCAACGACTGGGGGACCGCCTTCCATCAGACGCTTTCCGACTTTCTCCCCCTCTACGAGAAACTCGGTTTCAGAAGGTTCAAAATCGGAGACGACGCCATCGTCGAGCTGGAGAAGTTCTCCCTCGAGGGGAGACCCATGAGGGAGCTTCGGCACAGCGCGCACAAGATGGAAAAACAGGGGATCCGGATCCAAAGATGGGAAGCGCCCGTTCCCAACGGCGTACTGCAGCAGATCAAAGCGGTCTCGGACGAATGGCTGGGAATCGCGGGAAGGAGAGAGCGGCGATTCACTCTCGGTCTGTTCGAGTGGGACTACGTGAAGTCCACACCGGTGGTCGCCGCCATCGACGCGGAAGGCCAGGTGCTCGCCTTCGTCAACGTCATCCGCTCGTACAGGAAAGGCGAAGCGACGGTCGATCTCATGCGCCACGCGAAGTCCGCCCCGAACGGCATCATGGACTATCTCTTTGTCGAAGTCTTCGGGCAATTCAAGGAACAGGGCTTCGCCAGGTTCAACATGGGCATGGCGCCGATGTCGGGTTTTCAAGAGGGAGAGAAAGCGACGATCGAGGAGCACGCCATCCACTCCTTCATGCAGCGCATGGGTTTTCTCTTTAGCTTCAAGGGGCTCCGCGCGTACAAGGCAAAGTTCGCGACGCAGTGGGAGCCGAGGTACGTGATCTACGAGGATCCACTCGCCCTCGCCCGCTTCGCGGTCGCGATGGGCGAGATATCCGAGCTATAGCCTGAAGCGAAGACTCTAGTGAGTTCGAGAACGGCATCCTCCATGACCAGCGGCGAGTCCGCCCAGCCGCCTGAGCCCCCGGTCCCCCGGCCGGCCTCGCCCGGGGCGTTCGTGAAGAATCTCTTGGGGTACCTCTTCGCCGCCGCGTGCCTTGTTTGGGTTTTCCACGACGTCGGATTCCACGAACTTGCCGCTCACATGAAAACGATCGTGTGGTGGGTAGTGGGGGCGGGGATCGCGTGCGACATCCTGAGCTACCTGTGCCAGGGTTTCAGGTGGAAAATGCTCCTCCGCCCGACGGGCAACTTGCCGGTCCTCCGCACCACGCAGGCGATCTACGTGGGGCTCTTTACCAACGAAATCATCCCGCTGCGCGTCGGCGAACTCGTCCGGATGTTCCTTGTCTCTCGATGGCTCCGCGTCGAATTCATCGCGATCCTCCCGTCGTACATGGTGGAACGAATGCTCGACGCAATCTGGCTGGCGCTGGCCGTCGGGCTTGTCGCCCTGTTCGTGCCGCTTCCCCACGAACTCATTGTGGGAGAGGAAGTCCTCGGCGTCTTGATCCTCATCTTGACGGCGGTTTTCACGATCGCCGTCCTCAAGAAAGGAAGCACACGTCCCGCGGACGCCTCCCCGATCCCCGCCGCGCCCGCCGTTTCCAGCTCAGCACGAGGGGCGCGCCCGGCCACCGCGCCCGCCGTTTCCGGCCCCCCGCGAGACGCGCGCCCGCTCGGGTTCGTGTCGCGTGTCGTCGCCGAGATGGCGGGAGGGCTCCAGAGAATCGGTTTGTCGCGCAATTTCTTTCTGGCGGCGCTGGGGTCGGCCGGCATCCTCGTGTTTCAGATCCTGGCGTTCTGGCTCATCATGGTGGCGATGGGGATACCGCTTTCCGTATGGCAGGGAGCAGTCGCTTTGCTCATCGTTCACATGGGCACCGCGATACCGAACGCGCCGTCGAACGTGGGGTCGTATCAGTTTTTCACCGTCGTTGCGCTCGCTGTTTTCGGGGTGGACAAGACGGCCGCGGCAAGTTTTTCGGTCGTCGCTTTCGTCTTGTTGACGGTCCCCTTGTGGGTGATCGGCATCGTCGCTCTCCGGAGGACGGGGATGGGATTTTCTGAAGTCCGCGCCGAGGCGGCGAAGCTCGGAGGTAAATGGCGGAACAGTGTCCCGCGTCCCCGTGTATAACAGCGGGGCGTATCGGAGAACACGATCTCAGGTCGAAAGAAGTACGGTTCCGCGAAGAATATGAAGAAATGGATCATCCCTTTCCTGCTGGCATCGGGGGCATTCCTGGGTTGCTCGGACGAGACGGCAACGTACCGTTTCGAGGTCAAGAGCGACACCAACTGGCGCGCAGTCTACAAACAGGTAGGCAGCAAAGACGCCACCGTTCTGTTGCTGGGCACCGGCAACCGGACGATCAATATCACGGATGAGCCACCGGTCTGCATGGACGCGAACAAGTTTGTTTCCGCAGGGTATCTCGAGGTGACCGCGTACAAGCACATCAAGAAGAAGAGCGCCATCTTCCGTGTCGATTCCGAGGAGGACATCGCTCAGAACCGGGGTCGCGCCGAGGGCGGTGTCCTGGAGACCGGCGCCTGCACGCAGTGACGCGGTTCGACGTTCGAGCAGATGATCACGGTTGTTCGGCAGCGCCGCGTGTGACAACCGGGCGCGAGGCCGCGTCGTCACGGAGTTGGTGACTCAGCTCCATGCTACAGTATTTTTCTCCGCACATCGAACAAAAGTGGGCGGTCTTCGCCTGATCGGCCGGCAGCGCCTGGTCGTGACGATCCCGGGCCTTGCGCGGGTCCAGCGCAAGATTGAACTGATCGTCCCAACGGAAATCGAATCGGGCCCTGCTCATGGCGTCATCCCACTCCCGATCGCGCGACGGGTTTCGGGCAAGGTCCGCGGCGTGAGCGGCGATTCGGTAAGCGATCACTCCCTCTTTCACATCGTGGCGATCCGGCAGTCCGAGGTGCTCGCTCGGCGTTACACAGCAGAGCATGGCCGCCCCGTACCACCCGATCATCGCCGCGCCGATCGCGCTCGTGATATGATCGTACCCAGGTGCGACATCCGTTGTCAGAGGACCCAACGTGTAGAAAGGAGCTTCATGGCACCACACGAGCTGTTTGTCCATGTTCTCCTGGATGAGCTGCATCGGGACGTGGCCGGGTCCTTCGCAAATCGTTTGGACGTCGTGTTTCCACGCCGTCTTCACCAACCCGCCTTGCGCGCGCATTTCCGCGAACTGCGCTTCATCGTTCGCGTCCGCGATACTGCCCGGCCGCAAACCGTCTCCCAGGGACAACGATACGTCATAGCAGCTAACGATCTCGCAAATTTCTCCGAAGTGCGTGAAAAGGAAGTTCTCTTTTTTGTGGGCAAGACACCATTTCGCGATAATCGCGCCGCCACGCGATACGATACCCGTGACGCGGTTCAGCGTGAGCGGAATGTGCGCGAGAAGAGTCGCCGCATGGACGGTGAAGTAATCCACCCCTTGCTCGGCCTGCTCGACCAGCGTATCGCGATAGATCTCCCAGGTTAGATCCTCGGCAACCCCGCCGGCTTTCTCCAGCGCCTGATAGATGGGCACGGTGCCGATCGGCACGGGCGAGTTGCGGATGATCCACGCGCGCGTGGCATGTATATTCTCGCCGGTTGAGAGGTCCATGACCGTGTCGGCGCCCCAGAGCGCCGCCCAGCGGAGTTTCTGGACTTCTTCCTCTATCGAGGAGGCGATGGCGGAGCTTCCGATGTTCGCGTTGATCTTCACCCTGAAATTGCGACCGATGATCATCGGCTCGAGCTCCGGGTGGTTGATGTTGGCGGGGATGATCGCGCGACCGGCGGCGACTTCGTCCCGGACGAACCCAGGGTCTAAGCCTTCGCGGATCGCCACGAACCCCATCTCGGGCGTAATCTCGCCGGCCCGGGCGTAGTGCATCTGTGTGAGGTTGCTTCGCCCACGCAGGGGCTTCCGCATCAACCCCTCGGGGATGAGCACGTGGCTGTAGCCCTCGATCGCCTGGCCCGGCTGCGTCGCTTCCTGGACGTGACGATTGGCGATCCACTCGCTTCGAAGCGGAGGAAGTCCGGTTCGCGCATCACACCCTTGCGGACCGCTGGTGTCGTAGAGACGGACCGGCGGCCGGCCGTCGGAAAGCGGAACCTCTCGCACCGGCACGCGAATCCCACCCGGCCCTTCGATGTACGCTTTGCGCGACCCCGGATAGGCGGCCTCAAAACCTTCAACGGGCGCTGACTCGCCGCGAACCGTAGGACAGTGTCGTGTCCTCTCCGCGGGCACGCTCATGTACGATCCCCCCTCTCCCGACCAAATTCGTCGGACGCGTGATGCGATGACAAAACGCCGGAGGGATTTCGCTGGGGAAACCAGACAGGTGACCTTGTGGGTTACGCAATCTTTGCGGTCTTCCGCCGTCCCTCCGCCGGTATGAACCGGATCAGGTTCCAAGGGTGTCCTCTCAATCCCAAATCGCCTTCGGGATACCCCTGGCGGATTGACGTCATGCTACATCCGGCGCAGGCAAGTGTCAACGCGGATCAACGGGAGTCACGCTTCAGGGTGTTTCGCGAGGGGGTAGGTGTATCCGTTCTCGATGCGCCGGCTGGACGCCAGACGGGCGCGCAAGTACTGGCCGCAGTTGCTGCCGATAAAGTTCTCCTCGACCTCTCCGACGCTTACGATGACCTCGTACCCCGCGGCACGCAGGGCCCTGATCACCCCGCCCTCCTTGCGCGGCCGAGAGGGATCGATATAGGAGGACAAGTTGTTTTCCACGGCGCGATAGGTGGGATTGAGGGGAGTAATCTTGATCAGGAACTTCTTCGGGGAAAAGTGCTCGCGAAGAACGCCCGGTTCGACCGGAGCGCCGCGGTCCAGGGCGAAATTCAGGGAGATCTTGCGATCGCCGGCAGCGTAGAATCGTTCGCCGTAGGCGGCCATCTCGGCGAAGCTCATCTTCTGAACGGGGATGAGGCGATCCCGAAGATCGGTGTCTGTGGTGTGGAGCGAAAACTGGAATTGAAAGTTGCCCCCGGAAAACCTGCGACGCTTCACCTCGAGCAACCTCTCGAAGAAATAACCTGTGCCCTTCGGCGCGACCGTGGAAATCGACGGCATGAGACCGGGAGCACGATAACGCTGTGGGAGTGCCTCCAGCACATCGAGCACGGCCGGGTTCAGCGAAGGTTCACCCATGCGGGCGAACTGGATCTTGACCCGGCGCGATGTGATACGGCCATCGGGGTAGCGGTGTCGCACAAGGAAGTCGATCTGGGCGAGTATCTCTTCGCTCGTCAGTTTCCCCTGGTAGGAGCCGCCGGCATCGCACATGGCGCAGCCGATCGGACAGCCGAACATCGTCGACACCAGCAACACCCACTTTTCCTCGCGAGGAATGGGCGGCTGCACCGCTTCGACACATTCAACCAGCTTCCCGCCCACCATCTCGCCGATGTAGACAACCGCGATGTCTTCTCTCCCCGCCGAGGCGACTATTCTCATACTGCCCCCTGTCCTCCTTTCAAGACTCGGTACACGCGCATGCCGGAGAGAACGCCGTCGCCCACCGCGATGGCTGTTTGCCGGAAGTTCCCGTTCTTGACGTCGCCGATGAAGTGGAGGATGCCGCGCTGCTCCAGGTCTGGAGACCGGTTCAGAATGGAGTCAGAAAGAAAGCCGGTTTGCGGATCGCGGCCGATCGCGCAGACGAGATAGTCGGCGTAGATGGTGAAGGCGTCTTTGGGGGAGGCACAATACACCGTCATGCCGCCCTTAGCTGCGGCCGTGAGTCTCGATATCGCCGTATTCGAGCGATAGTCGATACGCGGGCACGCGCTCGCACGTTCGCGCAGAAGGGGTAAACACTGGATCTCTTCGCCACGGTTCAATATTGTCACGGTGTTCCGTTTGCCGAGATTGAGCGCATAGTCGAACGC
>Ga0315276_10000960_pt1 | contig 25453 bp, 19 predicted proteins | sample YL17G05_0_MG_FD_204542 | JGI IMG/M metagenome (GOLD analysis project Ga0315276, IMG submission 204542) | Sediment microbial communities from Yellowstone Lake, YNP, Wyoming, USA - YL17G05_0 | ecosystem: Environmental > Aquatic > Freshwater > Lake > Sediment | place: USA: Wyoming | collected... | reverse complement strand
ACGGCCTATGCGGAGTGGGTGCTGGGCGTTGCGCGCACGGGTTCCGCGCCTTTCGTGGCGACCGACATCGACCCTGCGACCTCCGCCATGTTCGCGCGGAACCCCTGGAACGGGGAGTTCGCTGACCGGGTCGCCTTCGCCGACCTGGGCGGGCGCCCGACCTCCTTTACCTCGGACCGCCTCGAGTTCCTTGGCCGGAACGCGAGCCTCGACCATCCCGCGTCGCTGGAGCGCGGAGAGGAGCTCTCGGGAAACACCGGAGCGGGCCTGGATCCGTGTGCTGCTCTACAGAAGATCGTTGAGCTCGAACCGGGGGAACGCAGCGAGGTGCTGTTCCTGCTGGGGCAGGGGGAAAGCCGTGAGGAGTCCCGAACCCTGGTCGAACGCTACCGCGCGATGAACTGCGACTCGGTTCTCCGCGAGGTTCAGGAACACTGGGACCGGGTGCTGGGTACGGTGCAGGTCAAGACTCCCGACCCCTCCATGGATCTTCTTCTCAACCGCTGGCTTCTCTATCAGACGCTCTCCTGCCGAATCTGGTCCCGATCCGCGTCCTACCAGTCCGGAGGGGCGTACGGTTTCCGCGACCAACTCCAGGACGTCCTGGCCCTGGCGGTGACCCGGCCCGACATCCTGCGCGAGCACCTCCTGCGGGCCGCTGCCCGGCAGTTCAAGGAAGGGGACGTCCAGCACTGGTGGCATCCTCCCACGGGCCGCGGGGTCCGGACCCGGATCTCCGACGACCGCCTCTGGCTTCCCTATGCGGTGGCCCATTATCTCGAGACAACCGAGGACCAGGCGGTGCTCGACGAAGAGGTTCCGTGGCTCGAAGGGGCGCCACTGGAGGATCAGCAGCAGGAAGCGTACTTCGAGCCCGCGGAATCCCAGGAGCGGGCGACGCTGTTCGAACATTGCGCGCGGGCCCTGGATCGGAGTCTCGACGTGGGCAGCCACGGCCTGCCCCTGATCGGCGCCGGGGATTGGAACGACGGCATGAACCGTGTTGGCCACGAGGGCCGGGGAGAGAGCGTCTGGCTGGGCTGGTTTCTCCTCGTGAACTTGAGGGAGTTCGCCCGGATCGCCGACCTGCGCGCGGAGGGTGAGCGTGCGGCACGGTGGCGGATGAGGGCCGCTTCCCTCCAGGCTTCGTTGGAGCGGGAGGGGTGGGACGGGGAGTGGTACAGACGCGCTTTCTTCGACGACGGAACGCCGCTCGGGTCGGCGGCGAACGACGAATGCCGGATCGACTCCATCTCACAGTCCTGGGCGGTCCTCTCGGGCGCCGGCAACAGGGGGCGGGCACGCCAGGCCATGGAATCCGTGGAGCGTCAGCTCGTCCGGCGCGAGGACCGGCTTCTGCTGCTCCTCTCCCCGCCGTTCGACCGGACACCCCTCGACCCCGGATACATCAAGGGATACCCCCCCGGAATCCGTGAGAACGGCGGGCAATACACCCACGCCGCGATCTGGTCGGTCATGGCTTTCGCCGAGCTGGGCGAGGGAGACAAGGCCGTCGATCTGTTCGATCGATTGAACCCCATCCAGCATGCAAACAATCGTGCGGACGTTCACAAGTACAGGGTGGAGCCTTACGCCGTGGCCGCGGACATTTATTCCGAACCACCCCACGTGGGACGGGGGGGATGGACCTGGTACACCGGGGCTGCGGGCTGGCTCCACCGTGCGGGCCTGGAGTGGATTCTCGGTTTCCGGAAGCGAGGTTCCACGCTCTGCATCGATCCGTGCATTCCCCGAGCGTGGAAAGGCTTCGAGATCACCTACCGTCACGGCCGCACCCTCTACCGGATCACCGTCCTGAACCCGAAGGGAGTCTGCCGCGGGGTGTCCCGGGTCAGCCTTGACGGAGCCCTGCTCCCGGGAGAAGCGCTCGTCCCTCTGTCCGACGACGGCCGCGAGCACCAGGTCCAGGTGGTGCTCGGATAGGCGCAACTGCCATCAAGGAGACCCGGTACACCACCTCGACCGTGGAGGAGCTTTTGAGCGGGATGGGGCGTGATTCAGGATTTGGGCGCGTTTTTGCGCCTCACTTCCCGGATCTGTTCCTCCTGGCGGGACAGGAGGTGCTCTTGGTCACGGCGGTAGGCCTCCTCGATCTTCTCCACCCGCTCCGGGTCGCCTCTGGCCGCCCGCTGCTCAGACTTGAAGAGGATCTCTCGCTCAGCGAGTTTCGCCTTTGCCTCGCGGCGGATCTTCGCGATCTTCTCCTTCTGCCGGGCGGTCAGTTTCTCGGGCGCGGTTGACCCTGGCGTCGATTCCTTATCCTTGCGCGTCAGCTTCTCCATAGCCAGCTCGTAGGCCGACTTGAGCCTGTCACTCATCCCTTCCCTCCCCTCGAGCCAGGTTCGCGTGAACTCCGTGGCCGAAATTGTAGGCCTGGACGTTGGAGATGTCTATGCGCCGGAGGGCAGACCGCGGTGACCAACGTCTGCCGGGCCAGCAGGGACCTCTTCCCGGCGCAGAGATTCGCAAGGCATGTGAGCCCGTTGACGCCGACGATCTACACCCACCCGAGTGACCAGGAGATGTGGGAGAAGGTGAGGGGACTTTCCTGTTGAGTTGTGTGGACCGGGAGAACAAATCTCTTCAGGCGGAACAGCGCGGGTTAACTCTTCTTCGAGATCTTGATGTTGACGCTGCTCCAGCGCGGGTCCACGCGCCCGCCGCACTTAGGACAAGGCTCCGTTTTCCGGTTCTTCTTTATTATTCTCCGGATAACCTTGAAGATCTTCCTGCAGTTGAGGCAGAAGTATTCATAAACAGGCATGACGTCCACCTCCGTTTAATGGGTGAAATTCTTCCTTCCGCAAGTAGCCTCAGGATCGTGCGAAGATTGCCTTCCCCGCGCCCTACGACACGTCGATGGAGATTCTCCGGAGAAGGTTGAAATCGTTCAGCATCTTCCCCGTGCCCAGCACCACGGAGGCCAGGGGATCATCGGCCATGGAAACGGGGAGGCCCGTCTCTTCCCGAAGCCGCTTGTCCAGGCTCTTCAGTAGCGACCCACCCCCGGTGAGCACAATCCCCTTGTCCACGATGTCCGCCGAGAGTTCGGGCGGCGTCTGCTCCAGCGCCATGCGCACAGCCTCGATGATCTTGGCGACCGTCTCGGACAGGGCCTCCCGGATCTCCTCGTCGGAGATCACCAGGGTCTTGGGGATTCCCTCCACCAGGTCGCGTCCCTTGACCTCCCTGGTGAACTCTTCCTCCAGGGGGAAGGCGGAGCCGATGTTGATCTTGATCTCCTCCGCGGTCCTTTCCCCCACCAGGAGGTTGTACTTCCGCTTGATGTACTGGGCGATGTCTTCGTCCATCTTGTTGCCGCCGATCCGCACCGAGCGGCCATAAACGATGCCGGACATGGAAATCACGGCCACATCAGTTGTGCCGCCGCCGATGTCTACCACCATGCTGCCGGTGGGCTCCGTGACAGGGAGCCCAGCTCCCAACGCCGCCATCATGGCCTGATCCACCAGGTAAACCTCGGAAGCTTTGGCCCGGTAGGCCGAGTCCTTGACTGCCCGCTTTTCCACCTGCGTGATTTGCGACGGCACACTGATGACGATCCGGGGACGCACTCCCACGGATCGGTTATGGGCCTTCTTGATGAAGTGATCCAACATCTTCTCGGTGTGCTCGAAGTCGGCGATGACACCGTCCTTCATGGGACGGATGGCGATGATGTTTCCTGGCGTTCTTCCGAGCATCTCCTTCGCTTCCTTGCCCACCGCCTCTACCTTCCCCGTCTTCTGATTTACGGCGATGACGGAGGGCTCGCAGACCACGATCCCTTTTCCCCGGACGTAGACCAGGGTGTTGGCGGTGCCAAGATCGATGGCCAAATCGTTCGAAAAGAGACTCAAGATCGATCTCGGGGTCCACTGCATACCGCTAAATAGCTCTCCTCATGTTTGCCGCCTCCAGTCCCTCACTCGCTCAAACCCGCCTCAAGCGCGACTCCCTCCCTTACCCCCCTTGTCGGGCTTCCGCCAATCGCCCAATCCTGTCCCGCCGCAGAGAGAACACTTGCCAGACCCTCCACACTCCCGGCAGGGTTGAGTCTTAGATCGCAGCGTTCGGACGCTGCCTTTGCCTCCACAACGGTGGCATAGCCCCGGCCCGTGGCAGAATGGGCAGGCGCTCGATGCAGAAGGCACGGCTGCTCCGCTTGAAGGACCGGCTGTGTGGGAAAAGCCTACGAGAAGTATATGCCTAGAGCGAGCTCTCGAACACTGTCGTAGGGCAAGGCCTGAACCTTATGCTGTGAAGGCAGCTTCCAAGCGTGCAAGGATGTCCAATCGGCGTCCGAGGAGCTATTCCCGGCCCAGAAGTTCGCCCGGCCCGCGTCGCCGCTGACCACGACGATGTACACCCACCCGAGTGACCAGGAGATGCGAGAGAGGGTCCGGGGCCTCATCTGCTGAGAGACACTCCCCGCTAGGATTTGCGAGAAGTCGCCACGGAGACCCTGCCCATTGACGCACCTATTCAGTCAGACCAGCCTTTTCTCTCCTCCCCCTCCTCCCCCTCCTCCCCCTCCTCCTCTTCTTCTTCTTCCTCCTCTTCTTCCTCCTCCTCTTCCTGCTTTTCTTCTTCCTTCTCCACCTCCTCTTCTTCTTCTTCCTCCTCCTCATCCCCCGAGAGCGGTGCCGGGGGGTTCCAGCTGAAACTACTGCCCATCGCCTTCTTCTTGCCGAAAATCACTTTCCTGCGCATCTTTTTCCCCCTTGCTGTCGTCCTGGCCTAGCTTTCTTCTTTTTCGCCACAGCCTGGTCCTCCTGGAGAAGACTTGATGCTGAGTATAAGGGAACCTGCGCCATCCGGCATCGTGGACCCTCCTTCCCAAGTGAATTATTGTCCACGAAACCGGGGTAACTCCAGGATGCACGCATCCCATCCCTTCGAAGCCGAGCGCCCGGGAGCGTGCCGCCCACCGGGCGAGCCCTTCCATGTCCCCCACGTCGCCGAAGACCGAGTCGATGGCCTGGAGCGCGGCCGCCTTGGCCGCCTCTCCCTTCCCGGGCCTCCCGCCGTGCTGTTCTGTGCCATGGCCCTTGCCCCAGCTTCGCCAGGATGGCGTCGTTCCTCAGTGAAAAGGGCCTATTCCAGCCCCAGCTTTTTCCGGACCAGCTTCTCGGCGCCCCCGGCCACGTACAGCGACTGGGGAACGCTCCCCAGCGGGGGGAAGCGGAACGTCTCGTTGCGATACTTCAGGGTGGCGCCCGCAAAATCCACCTCGACCTCGTCGCCCGGAACCAGGGTGCGGGACCCCGATGCGATCTCCATCTTGAAGGTCCCCCGCAGCCGCTCCACCAGCTCCGGGAGCTCCACGCAGAGGAAGCCGTTGTTGAACGCGTTGCGCAGGTAGGTCTGGGAGAAGCTCCCGGCCACGGCCAGGGGGATCCCCTTCGCCTGGAGGGCCGTCACCGCCTGCTCCCGGCTCGAGCCGGTGCCGAAGTTGAAGCCCCCCACCAGGAGGTCGCCCGGCCGGGCCATCCCGGCGAATTTCGGATCGTAGTTCTCCATCACCACCGCCGCCATCTGCTCGGAGGTCATGTCCTCCCGGTAGGTGTAGTCCTTCCCGTAGATCCCGTCGGTGTTGAGGTTGTCGGGCGGGACGAAGACGAGCCGCCCCCTCACCTTGGCCGGGAAGCCGGGGAGGATCTCCACCTTCTCCGCCGGCGGCGGAGGGGCGGAGAGGATCTCGATCCGGGGGACGAGCCGCTCCCCCTTCCAGGGGCGCGGTGCGGAGATGTGGCTGGCCACGGCGGAGGCGGCCACCACCTCGGGGCTGGCCAGGTAGCACTGGGCGTCCCGGGCTCCCATCCGCCCCTTGAAGTTCCGGTTGGTGGCGGAAATCCCCACCTCTCCTTTTTCGAGAAGTCCCGTGCCGAGCCCGATGCAGGGACCGCAACTGGGCGGGAGAATCTTCGCGCCGGACTCCACCAGGACCTGCCAGACCCCCTGCTTCTCGGCCTCCTCCTGGACCTCCTTGCTGGCCGCCGCCACGTAGAAGGCGACCGAAGGGGCCACCTTCTTTCCCTTCAGGACGCGGGCGGCCGCTTGAAGGTCCTCGAACCGGGAGTTGACGCAGGAGATCAGGTAGGCCTTGTGGATCGCCACCCGCTTCGCCTCGATCTCCGGCAGCGGCGTCATGACCTGGACCGTGTCGGGCCCCGAGACGTGGGGGATCACCTTCGAGAGATCCAGGGTGATCCGCGCCGCGTAGGAGGCGTCCCGGTCGGGAGCGGGCGGGTTCGCCTCCCAGGCCCGGACCTCCTCCTCCTTCACGCGCTGGATCCCGCGGGAGGCCAGGATTTCCCGGCGGCGGCGGATCCACTTCAGGGTGACGGCGTCGGTCGGGAACCATCCCACCAGGGCGCCCCATTCGGTGCTCATGTTGGAGATCGACATCCGGGCGTCCATGGAGAGGCCGGCCACGCCGGGGCCGGTGAATTCCACGGCGGCGTTCAGGACCTCTTCCTTGTTGTAGAGGCCGCACAGGGCGATGATCACGTCCTTGCCGGTGGCCCCGTCGGGCAGGGCCCCCTCCAGGACCACCTGCACCGTCCTGGGAATCTGCCACCAGAACTCGCCGGTGGCCCAGACGGCGGCCGCGTCGGTCCGGACGATGGGGGTCCCCACGGCCCCCAGCGCCCCGTACATGTTGGAGTGGGAGTCGGAGGCCACCACGAACGACCCCGGCACCACGTAGAGCTGCTCGCACATCACCTGGTGCCCGATCCCGGAGCCGGCCGGGTAAAAGTCGATCCCGTGGGCCTTCGCGAAGGCCTCGATGGCCCGGTACTTCTTCAGGTTGTCCTCCGCGGTGTTCTGGATGTCGTGGTCCAGGCAGAAGACCGGGAGCTTCGGGTCCACCACCTTCGGCGCCCCGATGCTCTGGAACTTCTTCATGACCGCCGAGGTGTTGTCGTGGGTCATCACGTGCCGGGGACGGATGGAGAGGATGTCCCCGGTCCTCAGGGGCCTGCCCCGGGGCCCCTCCGCCATGTGGCTCAGGGCGATTTTCTCGACGATGGTCTGTCCCATTTGTTTTCTCCTAATTGCTGCTTAGCGGTCAGCCCGCAGCGTCGCCATCAGTTCCGAGATGGAACCGAGCCGGTCCAGGCCCCACACCGCTTCCTGACTGCGTCGCGCATACACTCTTCTCCCGCGGGAACTCCCGGAGTCGTGATGAAAGTCGTTGGGTCTTGGCGGATTCGGACGCAATCCTACCAGAACTGGCCCCGGGACGTGCGCCTTGCTGGCCCGCGGGCCGAGGCGGGCCGAGACAGAATCGCCCGCGCGATCCTTTGCAGGCCAGGTTCCAGCGAACGGAAGAGGAAAACCACCGGAAAGCCCATGGAAACAGGAGATACGCCTTCTTCCGTGGGTGGGAAATTGCGTCGGCCGCCCACCCCCCTCGCAGAAATTGCGCGAAAGTGCCCGACGACAGTGGGGATGGCGGCCGGGCCCCCCGAGGGGGTGACGCTGCCGGAGGACCTCCCCTCCGCCGGAGCGACCTCAAGTCTTTATATTTCAAGGCAATGCCCAGCGGCGTCCTCATTCAAGCCGGGCATTTTCCGGCGGTATCCCGGGAGAGATGGCGCCCCTGGGCGCCCGATGAGTTCGGACCCGTTCCCCACTTACGCCTTGGATCGCTTTGACACACCGGGATGAGGCTGCTAGACTCCGCGCGCTTCGGGCGGCAACCTGCGCCGCTCCTCCGTTAAGCCAGCGATTTCCCGAACCCGCGACTTTGTCGCAGACCGGGGGCCCCGACCATGGCTTCACGCACACGACCTCGCGTGCAGACCGGATTGGAGGTTCTCGCACGCTCCCGCCCGAAATGGCTCAAGGGGAGACGGATCGGCCTCCTGATGCACCCGGCGTCGGTCACCTCGGATTTCGTTTCCGCACGGCAGATCGCTTCGAGGCTCTACGGCCGGAAGCTCACCGCGCTCTTCGGTCCCCAGCACGGCTTCGGCGGCGAGAAGCAGGACAACATGGTGGAGTCCCCCCACGGGTACGACACCGAGCTGATGATCCCCGTCTTCAGCCTTTACTCCGAGACCCGGAAGCCCACGGCCACGATGCTGGAGCACCTGGATGTCCTTCTGGTGGACCTCCAGGACGTGGGGTGCCGCGTCTACACCTTCGAGTGGACAACGGCCCTGGCGCTGGAAGCCTGCGCCGCCGCCGGCAAGGAAGTGGTGATCCTGGACCGTCCCAACCCGCTGGGCGGGGAGGCGGTGGAAGGGAACCTGGTGCGGGAGAACTACCGGTCGTTCGTGGGGCTCTATCCCGTCCCGATGCGCCACGGCCTGACTCTGGGGGAGATGGCGGCCCTGGTGAATGCGCGCCTGGGGAACGCTCCCAAGAGCGCCCGGCCCCAGCCCCGGCGGGACGGCCCCGGCATCCTCTGTCCCGGCGCCTGCCGGCTCACCGTCATCCCGATGCGGGGGTGGAAGCGGAAGATGCTCTTCCCCGACACGGGGCTCCCCTGGGTTCTCCCCTCCCCCAACATGCCCATTTTCGACACCGCCCTGGTCTATCCGGGGCAGGTGCTGCTCGAGGGGACCAACCTGTCGGAGGGGCGGGGCACGACCCGGCCGTTCGAGATCTTCGGGGCGCCTTACCTGGACACCCGGCGGTTCAAGGCCGCCTTCGACTCCCGCAGGCTCCCGGGAGTGGTGCTCCGGGAGCAACCGTTCCAGCCCACCTTCCAGAAATGGAGCGGGAAGCTCTGCTTCGGCTTCCAGATCCAGGTCACCGACCGGAAGGCCTTCCGCCCCTACCTGACGACCCTCTCCATCCTCCAGGACCTCCTGGCGGAGCACCGGCTGGATTTCATCTGGAAGCAGCCCCCCTACGAGTACGTCACCGACAAGCTCCCCGTGGACGTCCTCACCGGCGATCCCGCCGTGAGAAAGGTCCTCGAGTCGGGGAGCAGCCTGGCCCGCCTGGAGCGCTCCTGGAAGAAGGAAATCACCGCCTTCCTCCGGGAGACCCGGCCGTTCCGTTTCTATCGCTGATTCTCAGTCCAGGTCGAAGGGGCGGGGCGGGGTCTCCCCCCTTCACGTACAGCCTCAAATGTGGTAAGAATCCCCTCAATAGCGTCGGTGCGGCCGGCGCGGAGGTCGTTCTCGCACTTCACTCCAGCGAGACGGCATGATCGTGCGAATCCTGTCTCGGAAGAAGTGAGTGCGGGCGGATGAATTCCAAGAGCTTCGAGCAATTCTTCAAGGAAGCCACCAAGGACGTCCCCTTTCCCTTCCAGCGGAGATTCGCGGAGGCTCTCCCCCTCCCGCAGCTCGTTAGCGTCCCCACGGGGCTGGGCAAGACGGCTATGGCCGTGCTCGGCTGGCTCTGGCGGCGTTTCGGCGCCGACGAGGAGCGGAAAGCCGCGACGCCGCGACGTCTGGTGTACTGCCTGCCCATGCGCGTGCTCGTGGAACAGACGCGGGACTGTGCGATTCTCTGGCTGCACAAACTCAACCTGCTCGGTGGGACGGCGGATTTCGAGGAGATAAACGGCAGGGAAACCCTGAGATCCTACACGCCCGACTGGGGCGATCCCGGCCGCGTCACGGTCCACGTCCTCATGGGCGGCGAGGATCAGGACGATTGGGACATTCATCCTGAGCGCGACGCGATCCTCGTCGGAACGCAGGACATGCTGCTCTCGCGCGCCCTCAATCGGGGATACGCTGCCAATCGTGCGCGGTGGCCGATGCAGTTCGGATTGTTGCACACCGATTGCCTCTGGGTGTTCGACGAGATCCAATTGATGGGTGCTGGCTTGGCAACGACGGCCCAACTGGATGCGTTTCGCCGGCTTCCACCGTCCAGAGAATCGCTGCCCGCGAAAGACGGCCACGGGTGCCGGAGCGTATGGATGTCCGCGACGATGCAGAAGGACTGGCTCAAGACAGTGGATTTTGGAACTTTTCTTGAATCGGCGCCCGAACTCACCTTCGACTGGGAGAAGGAAACCAAGGCCGAAGGGCTGGATGAGAGGACCCGCCAGACTCTGAGGGATCGCTGGAACGCGCCCAAGCCCCTGGCGAAGGCCGGGGCGACGATCGGAGATCCAAGCAAACTCGCCGTGGAGGTTATCGAGACACACCGGAATGCCTGCGCTGCGGCCGGCAAGGGGACTCGGACGATCGTTGTCGTCAACACCGTCAGGCGGGCGTGCGAAGTGTTCGAAGCACTGAACATCGCCGGCGGTGGGAGCCCGAAGAACAAAAGGAAGATCAAGAAGGCTCTCGGTCCGCAGAATGATGCGGGAACACCCCTCGCTTCCAAGCCCGGAATGGTCCTGCTGCATTCGCGCTTCAGGCCCGAGGATCGCGCGAAACAGGTGCAGAAAGCGCTCGCCGGGATCGAGCCGGGTGGCCCCGGGATTATCGTCGTCAGTACGCAGGTGATCGAGGCGGGGGTCGACCTGAGCGCCACAACGTTGTTTACCGAACTCGCCCCCTGGTCCTCGCTCGTGCAGCGCTTCGGGAGATGCAATCGTCGCGGGGAAGATAACGGTGCCCGCGTTTTCTGGATCGACCTGCCTGGCAACCGGAAGGATGCCGAGAAGACGGCACCACCGTATGAAATCGAGGCTCTCGACGCATCGAGGAAACTGTTGAACAAGTTGACGGATGTCGGCCTGACGACTCTGCCACCCGTCGAATTGGCTTTCGAACACACGCACGTCATCCGCCGCAAGGACCTGCTTGATCTGTTTGACACCACGCCGGACCTTGCGGGCAACGACATAGACATCGACCGCTTCGTCCGGGAGGTAGAGGACAGCGACGTCCACGTCTTTTGGCGCGCATGGGATCGACCCAAAGGGTATGAATCGCCGCCGGACGACGAGCCCGCTCCGCGGCGCGGGGAGTTGTGCCCCGCTCCCATCGGGACCGATGCTAATCCCGGGTTCCGTCAATTCATCAAGAAGGCTGGTGGCATGGTCTTCCGGTGGGACTTCCTCGACAAGAAGTGGCAGAAGGTTGCCGCAGCTGCGATCGCCCCGGGACAGGTTTTCCTCGTCCACACCGACGCCGGGGGATACTTGGCGGAACAAGGATGGGAGCCGGACAGCAGGAATTGTGTTCAGCTTGGCGACCCGCAGGGGGCTGCGAAAGGAGACGCTCCGGACGCGACCGAGGATGAACGGCTGTCGCGCATCGGCATCTGGCAGACCGTTGCCGACCACGCTGAGGAAGTGTGTTGCGAACTGGACGGCATCGTGAAGGCGCTGTCCGTCATGGGCCTTGAGGCGGAGGTGTTGCGTCATGCAGCACGCTGGCACGACCGAGGGAAGGCGCACAGCGTTTTCCAGGCGGCGCTGCCCGATGGCACCGGGGATGCAGCCAAAGTGTGGGCCAAGGCAGCGGGAACATGGAAGCGGTACAGCCGCCGGCACTTCCGTCACGAGCTCGCCTCCGCGCTGGCGGTGCTCGACCCACGGAACGACGAGATTCCCGATGAGCTCCGGGACCTCATCGCGTACCTCGTGGCCGCGCACCATGGCAAGGTGCGGTTGTCGATCCGTTCGCTGCCGAACGAAAAACACCCCGATGGCGGCCGCCGGTTCGCGCGAGGCATCTGGGATGGCGACACTCTGCCGGAGACGAATCTCGGCGGCGGGGTCATTGCGCCCGACGTGACGCTCTCACTCGAGCCCATGGAGCTCGGTTTGTGCGAGCAGCCGCCTTTCGCCGGCCGACTCTCCTGGGCCGAGCGCATGATCGGCCGGCGTGACGCGTTCGGTCCGTTCCGTCTGGCGTACCTGGAGGCAATCCTGCGGGCGGCCGACATGCGGGCGTCGCGGCCGCCGATCCGGAAGCCGAACAAAGGGAGAGAGTCGGCATGAAATTGGAGAGCGTCGAAGCAATCGTCGGGGCGCTGAACGGCGCCAAGGTCCGCTACCTCGTGGTCGGAGGCCTGGCGGTCATCGCCCATGGCTATCTGCGGTTCACCAAGGACGTGGACTTCGTCATCCAGTTGCGGCCCGACAACATCAGACGAGCCTTCGAGGCCTTCGCCGCTCTGGGATACCATCCCCTGGTGCCGATCACCGGAGAGCAGTTTTCTGATGCAGGTAACCGCGAACGGTGGACCCACGAGAAGGGCATGACGGTGCTTCAACTTTGGAGCGACAAACACCAGGAGACACCCATCGACGTGTTCGTCGCCGAGCCGTTTAACTTCGACACGGAATACGAAAGAGCCCTGCGCAAATTCCTGTTCGGCCGCATCGAAGTGCCGGTGGTTTCCATTTCCACGTTGATTGACATGAAGGAGGCCGCGGGTCGTCCGGAAGACAAGATTGATGTCGAGCACCTGCGCATGAGGTTGGATGACCATGAAGGGCGCTGACCCGCCACGCACCGAAGAAGACATCGACTGGGGCCTGACCACGTGGGAGGGCTCGCGCCGTGAGCAAATGCGCCGGTGGGCGGAACTTCCGCTGGAGCGGGCGATCATGGCCTTGGAAGAGATGGAGGCGCTATTCCGCAACCTGCAACCCGCGCCGTCGAGCATGAGCGAGGTACGCGAGCCCCCCGCCACGTATGGCCGGGACGCCGCTCCCTGCGATCTGCCGCTGCCCGGCTGCACGCCGGAGCCGTTGATGGCCTATCTCAAGGCCCTGGGCGTCCTGCGCCTGGTCAGCGAGCAGAGGGACGAAACCGCCCGCGGATGGTGGAAGAACGACGTGTTCTGGCTGCGATCCTCTCTCGATCGCCAATCGCTTTTGAGATTCTTCCTTGAGAAGTATGAGCCGACCCCGATCATAGTTCCGTGGAGCGGAGGCGATTTCTTCGCCGTCAATTGGAACCCGGGCCAAGTAAAGCATTCCAAGACACCGACATCCTCCAAGGCTATTGAGGCATTTCTTTGTACAAGATCCCCACGGTTTGACTCATACCGTGCAGTACTCATTGCGTGTAAGGCTGCTCTGGAGAGCTGTGGTATCGACACGCAAGAGAAGATGCAACAGCAGAAGTGGTCATTCATTCAGGCGCTGCGTTCGATTTGCGATGAACCACTCGTGCTCGATTGGATTGACGCGGCAGCGATCACCGGCATCGAGAAGTTCGCACCCCTGCTTGGCAGCGGTGGCGGCAGTGACGGCAATACCCACTTTTCAGACAACTTCATGCAAAACCTCTGGGACGTCCTCCCTGATTTTGATGACCAGCGAAAGGTAACAAGCGACCAAGTCCCTCCGTCTGTCGCTGAAGTCAGCCTAAGGCAACTGAACGAAGCCCTGTTTGCGGTTTCCAGCAATGACCGTGTCATCAAGCGCACATCATCCCTCTTTGACTCCGGTGCTGTCGGGGGCCCGAATGCCACTCAAGGTATGGTACGCGAGTCGCTCTCGAATCCATGGGACGTAATCTTTACCCTTGAGGGAGCTCTGTGTTTTGCCGGAGCAACGTCCAAGAGGTTGGCAGCGAACGCGCGCTCAGAAGCGGTGTTCCCGTTCCAATTGTCCGCTACCGTCACTAATTGCGATCGGCTCGCCGACAAGGAGGCCGGGGGGAAGGAAGTATGGCTACCGCTCTGGGCGCGACCGGCACGTTCGGGCGAAATTCTCACCTTTCTTCGCGAAGGCCGCGCTCAGTGCGGAGCGCGGCCGGCGAGGTCGGGAGTCGATATGGCGCGGGCCATAGCTTCGCTCGGCGTTGACCGAGGTGTGCAAGCCTTCCACCGATATTCCATCGTTAAGGGGCGGGTAGGCGGTGACAATTACAACACGGCCGCTTCTCTTGGCCGTTTCGAGGTCGTCGAACGCTCCGGTGTTGACCTTCTCCTCGAGATCGATCCCTGGCTTCGCCACTTCCGATACGAGTCTGCGAAGGATGCCCCGCCCCGCTTCGTCTCGGCCCTCCGCCGCATCGACACGGCCGTTTTCGACTTCTGCAAGTATGGTGGAGCGCCGCTCTTCCAAGAGATCGTCATCGCCCTGGGCGCGGCTGAGCGGGCATTGGCCGCTGGCGAGAGATTCAGGGAAGCAAGGAATCTACGGCCCCTTGCCGGGCTGTCGCCGGCCTGGGTCCAAGCGGCTTATGACGGCTCGGTGGAATTCGCCGTGGCGCAGGCTGTGGCTTCAGTCCATGACCCGGAATCGAAGATCGGCCCGCTCCGTACCAACCTTGAGCCCGTGGACTGGAGGAAGAAGTGCCGCGGGTGGGCGGAGAAGAACCGCGCCGTAGTCTGGAACGCCGCGGACTTGGCGACAAACCTGTCAGGCGTTCTCCAGCGCCGCCTGATGGACGGCCAGCGCGCCGGGTGTGCATGCCTGCCGCTGGCCTCCCACTTTACGATCCCGCTGCAAACGGTCGCGGCGTACCTTGCCGGCGAAATCGACGACCAGCGTATCGAGGACCTGATGTGGGGGCTGATGCTGATCAGGGCTGGGGGAGCCACAAGCCGCGGCCGTGCGGGAGCGGATGACGCATCGGTGCCGCGCGCCTACGCACTGCTGAAGTTGCTGTTCCTGCCTCGACCGCTCCTCATCGAACGAGGCGCTGACGGGAGATGCTTCGCTCGTCTGCTGCGATACAACGAATCGGGCGGGGTTGTCATTCGACCGGAACCATCCATCTTGCATCTGCTCCGCGGCGGCCGGCTAGGCGAGGCATGCGCGATTGCAATGCGCCGCCTCCGCGCCACCGGCCTGGACCCGATGCCCGGGCCGATCCGTGGTCGTGGCGTCCGTGACCGGGACTGGCGGGAGCTGGATCGCATGCGTGGCCCCCGCATTGACCCCCGACGCCTGGCTGCCGCCTTGCTCATCCCGATCGATGCCAATGCAGTGAGCAGGCTCGTCCGTCTCATTATCCGCGACGAGGACGTTGTTGACGACCGAGCCGGAACCGCCGCCGGAGTGACCTTCTAAGGAGGTACGCTGTCATGACCATTGACTACGGCAAGATCCAGGACGGCCCCCGTCTGCTCATGGAGGCTAGGCTGAAGCCGCTCCAGGGCCAGCGCTTCCAGCCCACGGGTTTCGCGGACCTTGGTCCCGCGCGCTACAAGCTCCCGGATGGGACCGAGATGCTGTTGGTGGAATCCGCGCAGTCCGTCGCCAACCGTATGGAACTGGCCTGCTGGGACCAGGCCGCCGACGACCTGATCGATGGGCTTAAGGGTCTGCCGTACATTCGAGTGAAGTCAAGCGACGGCGGTGTGCTGACCAACTCTATCCTCGAGGCCCACCGCATCAACTCCGAGTATGTGATGAAGGAGGCCCGCCGTAAGGGCGCCAGCGCAACTTTCAACGAAGAGTTCGCGGCAGAGGTCGGCTATAAGAAGGACGGTCGCGTAGACTGGAAGAAGTTCCACGCAGGCCTCCTGAAATACGACCCGAACAGTCTGATTCACGGATGCTTTCTGGAGGAGATCGGGGGACGGCTGCGCGCCACCCGAATCCTGTCCGGCTTCATAGAGGGTAGCGAGATCGCGCCGGCGGAGAGCGGCGGCGTGAAGAACAATATCGTTCAGCCGGAACTCACGGGTGGCGAGGGAAATGTCCCCTTCCACCGTACTGAGTTCGTTGCGAAAGAAATCAAGGCATACTTCAACCTCGACCTGGCCCTGCTCCACGGCTATGGCTTCAGCAAAGACGCGACGAACCTTCTCATTGCGCTTTCGCTGTTCAAGATCCGCCGGTTCCTCTCCACCGGCCTCCGGCTCCGGACGGCGTGCGATCTCGGGACAGACGGCAGCCTGACCGTCGTGCGGCCGAAAGACGGATTTGGCTTTCCGGATGAACCCGAACTGCTCCAAGAGTGCACCCGTCTCATCAAACTGTGCAAGGCCACCTCCCTATTCGCCGATCCCGCCATCACGGAAATCGAGTGGAAGCCCGGCAAGAAGAAGGGCAAAGGCAAGAAAGGCGAGGGCGAGGAAGATGCCGGCGATGAGAACGCAACAGACGATGAGGGCGAGAACGCATGATCGCCGTCTCGTTCAACTTCCTCAGCGGCCGCTACCACGCGACGCCGTGGGGGAGGCACGTCAACGAGGGCGCGGTCGAGTGGCCTCCATCGCCCTGGCGCCTCCTGCGCGCGCTGGTGGCAACCTGGAAGCGCACGCTGCCTGACCTGCCCCAGGAGCAGGTCGAGCCGATCCTCCGTGCCCTGGTCGAGCCGCCGGAGTTCGTCCTGCCTCTCGCCTCGACGGGCCATACCCGCCACTACATGCCGTGGTTCAAGAAAGGTCCGGAGGATCGGACGCTGGTCTTCGACTCGTTTGTGGTCGTGGGGCGCGAATCGGCCGAGAATGAAGGCGCATGGCGCCCGATGCCGCTTATTGTCCGCTGGCCGAATGCTTCACTCCAAGGCACGCAACGGGAAACGCTCGCCCGAATCCTTGCGAATTTGAATGTGCTCGGCCGCTCGGAGTCCTGGTGCGAGGGCGAGCTTGTGGACAGCACCGACACCACCACCAAGCGCATGTCCCATCCGCTTGAGGGCGACGTACCCCGCGACCACGAGATCGTTCGTCTGCTCTGCGCCGACCCTGGAAGCGCCTTCGCCGATGACCATGTCGTCACCGTCGTGGGGCGGGCCACGGGCCGCGGGAAAAGCAAGCGAACCGTGGAGGAGCGATCCACCATCTACGATCCCGCCTGGAATCTTTGCATGGAGACGCTTCAACTGCACAACGAGCGCTGGTCTGACCCGCCCGGGTCGCGCTGGGTCCCCTATGTCCGCCCTCGCGACTGTTTCAGGATCGAGCTCCGGCCACGGCCACGCCGGACCCGCGAGCCCTCCCGGATTCACGTCATCCGCTACGTTCTCGACTCGACCGTCCTTCCGCTCGTCACCGAGACACTGCCCGTCGCTGAGGCGGCGAGGCGGACGTTGATGGGCATTCACGGACGACTGACGGAGAAGAACCGCATTCGAGGACGTTCCAGCGTCCTGTCAGGCAAGGACGAGCATGGTCAACCGCTGGCTGGCCATCGCCACGCCTATTACCTTCCGACCGACGAGGACGGGGACGGTCGCCTCGACCACCTTACCGTCTATGCCGCTTCAGGTTTCGGTTCCGACGAATGGCGTGCCTTGGACCTCCTGCGCGAACTCCGGACCGGCCGCGAGGGCGAGCAGCGGCATCCGCTGCGTCTTCTCCTGCTGGGCATGGGCGCATTCGACGATTACGGCCCCGGCCCTTTGCGGGCGACGGAGATATGGGCTTCCGCGACACCCTACATCGCCACGCGCTACGCCAAGACCAGGGGGCGGAACCGGATTGACATGGCTTCGCCCAAAGCTGTCGCGGCTTTCCTCGAGGACGACGTCCGCGCCCAGTTGGCCGCTGTTCGGCCGGATCTGGCGGGCGAGGAGGCGCCGGAGGTCATCATCGAACCGCTCTGGGACGACAACCATGCCTTCAAGGCCGGAGCGCGCTGGCGGACCATTCAGTTCAAGCGCTTCCGCCGAAAATCCGGCGACGACGGCGGCCGGCGCCTCGCCGGCGCGTTCCGACTGACCTTCAGCCGCCCCGTCCGCGGTCCGATCGCGCTCGGCTTCTCGAGCCACTTCGGCATGGGGCTGTTCGCTCCTGCTCTGAAGAGGGACTCTTGCTGATCCTCGGATCCCTGTCGGGCATCCAGCGCTATGTGTTCGATGTCCCTGCTGCAGGCGGCGGACAAGCCCGCAGGCTGCGGGGGCGTTCGTTCTTCGTCCAGGTGGTGGCGGAGGCAGCGATGTTGCGCCTGCTTCGCATCCTCACCTGGCCTTTGGACGATTCTCATGTCTTGTTGTCCGTGGCAGGGAAGTTCGCGCTGCAGGGGCCCGGCGGACCGGAGGTTCCTGAACGCCTGAGGCAAGAGGAACAACGAATCAATAATTGGTTGCTGCGTGAGACGGGTGGTGAGCTGCGACTTTCGATCGGCTGGGCGGATCACGCCGAGCCAGGAGAGGCCTCCCATCGTGCAGCCCAGGTGGCGTTGCGGAACTCCCGAGCACGGCCGTGGGCGCCATCGACCAGCGGTGGATGGGATTCAGTCAGGCTCGTGCTTCCGCCGCTCGGCACACCATGCGACCTGTGTGGGCATGCGCACGCTGTGGAAGATGAGAAGGACTCCGAGACTGACGAGGTTCGCCGCCTCTGCCGTTGGTGCGCTGAGACCGAGCGACTGGGCCAGCGGCTACCGCGGGCCAGGTGGCTTGTAGTGACAAATCAACCCACCGGAGCGCAGATCGAGCTGTTCGGCCTTGGCGTCATCGTCTCGGAGGATGAACATATCTCGATAGGTTCCGACGTACTCGCCGTGGCCAACCTGCGTGATCCGGAAAGCCGACCGCCGTGGTGTCCGCCGGAACGATTCCTGACGCGCCGCCTCATGGCCTGCGTTCCCGTCGAAAGCGGCCGACTGGTTGAATTCCTCGATCTGGCGCGTCGCTCCGACGGCGACCACCTTCTTGCCGTACTGAAGGTGGACGCCGACTCGCTCGGGCTCCACATCGAGCAGACCATCTCGAAAAGCCACGACCTCCGGCCCCTGGCCGAGTTTAGCAAGGCATTGGATGGTTTCTTCGCCGGCCGCTTGAAGGCCGAGATCGAATCGGAGCTGCGTTGGCGATGGATCTACACTGTCTTCGCAGGAGGCGACGATTTCCTCATGGTCGGCCCCTGGAACGTGATGTTCGATTTCGTCGGGCGGGTCCACGAGATGTTTCAGAAACAATTCGGCGGCCAGGGGATGACCTTCAGTGCTGGCCTCGCTCTCGTCCAGCCCAAGCGCCCGATCAAGGCGGCGGTGGCCGAAGCCGAACGGCTCCTCGGGCGAGCCAAGACCAGCCCCGCCCCCGGGGAGTCCGATGAGAAGGACCAGTGCGCCGCTCTCGGCCAGATGTGGAAATGGAAGCAGCACGACGAGATCCTCCGGACTGCGCGCCAACTCGTCGAATGGGTCCGGACGGGGCAGGTTCAGCGCGGCTGGTTGCATACGCTTCTCGGTCTCGCCGAGGCACGGCACGGCGGCATGTTTTTGCATGCCGCAAGCACAAGGCCGCCCGATCCTCTGGCCACCGCCCGACTGGCCCATCATGTGGCCCGCAACTACCGCCCCGGCACGCCGGCTCGACTCTGGGCCGAGCGGCTCGTCGAACGGTTCGACGACCCGAGGCACATCGTGGTTCGGTATCTCCCGGCAATCGTTCGCTTCGCCCTGATGGGAACGCGGACGGCCGGCGACAAGGAGTGAAGACATGCCACAGCCCACGCGACATGGACATCCACGCGAAAGCAGTTTCCAAGGGGGCGGCCCCCCGCAACGAGAGCGGAGCCTGGAAGAACTCTGGCCGCAGTACCTTCGCAACGGTTACTTCGATGCCGCCGGCAACCTCCAGCCCGAGTATGTGGCCAGGGACCGCCTCCTCCCCCTCGTGAAGGCCATGAATGACGCCCGGCCTCCCCTGACCATGCATCAGGCACGCCGTTTTTTTCAGCACTGCCGGGCGATCGAAGCACGGCTGCGGGCACGCGCCTCAACATGGGCCGCCGAAGACGCCGCCTTCCGGAAGCTGGACGTGGCGGCCGCCGACTCCGCAGGCAAATCGAAGCCGAAGATCCCGCAGTTGTTTCATGACTTCATCAAAGCCAACGTCTCGGCCGTCCATACCGACAGGGACTTTATGGGGGGATTCCTTCCTCACTTCGAGGCGGTGGTGGGCTTCGGCGCTCAGTTCTTCCGCGACCGGGAAAGGAGCTGAACATGCGCAAAATCGGCTATCACGAGATCACGGGCGTCCTTCATTGCCTAAGCGGGCTGCGCATCGGCGGAAGCGATGAGCTGCTGCAGATCGGCGGCACCGACCTGACCTGCATCAAGCACGCCGTTACCCTCAGGCCGTACATCCCCGGCTCGTCCATCAAGGGCAAGATGCGGTCGGAGATCGAGCAGCGCGAGGGCAAGTTGACCGGCAACGAACCGTGCGGCTGCGCACGGGAGAATTGCTTTGTCTGCCGCGTCTTCGGGCCTCACAAGAACCCGAGCCACAATTTGGGGCCGTCGCGCATCGTGGTCAGGGACGCGCAATGCGTGTCCGGCGGGGAGACAGAGCTCAAGTCCGAGAACATCATCGATCGCAGAACCGGAACAGCTATGCACCCGCGCAAGGTGGAACGCGTCGTCTCCGGATCGGAGTTCTCGCTGCGCATCGGGATCCAGGTGTGGGACCTGGATGACAAGGTGCAATACAAGGATAAGAGAGGCGGAGAGGCGCTCGTCGAGTTCGTAAAGGAGGGACTGCGCGCTCTCCAACAAACAGGCCTTGGCTCCGGCGTCAGCAAGGGATCCGGAGAGATCGCTTTCCGCGACCTAAGGCTGGACGGCCAGTCGATTGCGCTGTAATGGAGACGGGATGAAGCTCTACCGGTTGCGCCTCGTTCCGGAATCCCCCTGGCGTACCCCCTGGCAGTCCGACACGCTGGCCGGGCTCCTGTGCTGGATGTGCGCGCGGACCGAAGGGGACGCGGTGCTGCGGCGCGAGATCATCGAGCCCGCGCTGGCCGGCTGCCCGCCTTTCATTCTCTCCGATGCATTTCCCGGCGACTGGCTCCCCGTCCCGATCACCGCCCGGCTGGCCGAATGGGCACCGAAGGACCGGAAGGTTGTCAAGCGGGCCCGGTGGCTCTCAGCCGACGCGTTTCGCCGCGCCCAGCACGGGGAATGTCCCAGTCTGGACGACCTTGTGCCGGTTTCCGGCATCCACGAGTACGCCCGTCTTCGCAACACGATCGGTCGGCCTGGCAATGCGACCGCTCACGCCGGTGGCCTGTTCCAGAGCGAGGAGACGGTGCTCGGTACCGATGAGCGCGGGCAGCAGATCGAGCATCTCACCGTGTACGTCCGCGTGAGGGACGAATTCGCCGAACACTTCCAACTTCTCATGCAGGAGTTGGCCGAATGCGGCTTCGGGGCGGATCGGTCTGCGGGCATGGGCCAATTCCATCTCAGCTCGCAACTGGAACCGGTCAAGGGAATGGACGCGCCGAACGATGCCGACGGCTTCGTCGTGCTCTCCACGTTCCAGCCTGCACCCAACGACCCGACGGAGGGCGCATGGGACTCATTCACAAAATACGGAAAACTCGGTCCTGACTTCGGCCTAGAAAACGTCTTCAAGCGCCCCCTGGTCCTGTTCCGGCCGGGCGCTTGCTTTCGCCACCCCCTGCTGCACGGCTGGCTGGGCCGGGCGATCCCAATGCGGGAACTGCTCGCCCCGGAAGAGGCAGTCCACCTCAACGCCCGCGGCGCCTCCGTCGTTCACTGGGCGTTTGGACTCTGCGTTCCCTTGCGCTGGCCGTTGGAGAAAAGGGGGGTTCCGGGATGACGGACGACTCGCACCGGCATAGACTCCTGATCTGCACGGTCGGCGGCACGCCCGAGCCGCTGGCGAAATCACTGCTTCATTGGCGGCCAGAGCGTGTGGTGTTCGTCCCCTCGAACCAAACTCGCCCGCAAGTGGACGCAGTCTTGGGCAGGTACGCCGAACACGACGGTCAGCCATTGACTCCCGGTTGTTACCGCGTCTGCCCCGTTGACGACGCCGAGAACCTCTCCGGTTGCCTTCGGGTGATTCGGGCGCTGGACCAGGAGGTGAAGGAATGGCTCAATCGGGACGGAGATTTTGAGGTCGTCGCCGACTTTACCGCCGGCACGAAGTGCATGTCCGCCGCGCTCGCGCTCCAAGCGCGCCGCTGGCGATGCCAATTCTCATACGTGGGCGGCGGCCGCCGGACAAAGGAGGGCGTCGGAGTCGTCGAGACGGGCTCCGAACGCGTGGTGCACGCCGCCAACCCCTGGGACACTCTGGGGTACCAGGTCATGGAGGAATGCGTCGAGGTGTTCAATCATGGCGGGTACGCCGCCGCCGGCGAGCTGCTTGAAAACGCGATCAGCAAAACCGGCGGTCAGGCTGTCAAGCGTGAGCTGGCGACGCTCAGGTCCCTCGCGGACGCCTACGCCGCCTGGGATCGTTTCGATCATGCGGCGGCTGCGCGCTGTTTCGACGGCACACTTAAGAACCGCAACGACCTGGCGCAGATCTTCCCGGACGCGCACTCTCTTATTGCTCAACTAGAGCGCCACCGCAATCACGTCGCTCAACTGGCCGAATCGAATGAGCCAACGATGGCATGGGTGGAGGATCTCTTGCGCAACTCCGAACGCCGCGCCGACGAGCGGCGCTACGACGACGCCGTGGGCCGCCTTTACCGCGCCACCGAAGCCCTCGCCCAAGTCCGGTTGCGCAAGGAGTACAACATCTCGGACACGAAAGCCGCCCCGATCGACCGCTTGCCCACACCCCTCCAGAACAAATGGTCTAGTCGCTGTCGCGAGGGCGTCGTCATGCTCGGCTTACAAGACATCTACTTGGTTCTCAAGGAGTTCGGAGACGATCTGGGCGCCCGCTTTACGGTGGAGCAACTCGACAACGTCGAGAAATCGCCTTTGATTGCCCGGAACCAGTCCATTCTCGCCCACGGATTTCACCCTGTGGGTAAGGACGTATACCTTCAGTTGCACGCGAAGTTTTGCCGACTTGCATCGTTGAGCAATGCGGTGGAGGATCGCTGGGTGCTGCCCGTCATGCCTTAGGCGGTCCCGGCGGTGCTGCACGACCCTCGGCTACGAGGGAAGGATCCGACATTACATGGTATTCTTTTCCACGATGACGATCTGAGCGCAACCTGAAGGAGAAAGGCGCCATGGCCGAGACCACCATAGAACACGACGCGGCTCTGGCCGAAATCGTGCGCCGGCTGGTGGCGGCGTACGAGCCCGAACGCATCTACCTGTTCGGCTCAGCGGCGCGCGGAGATACGGACGAGGACAGTGACTATGACCTGATGGTCGTGGTGCCGGATGACGCGCCGCCCGAGCGCCGCAACAGCGACTTCGCCTACCGCGCGCTCCGCGGAACCGGGGTCGCGGCCGACGTCCTTGTCTGGACGCGTTCGCGCTTCGAGGGGCGGGTGCACGTCGTGGCGTCACTTCCGGCGACGATCCTTCGCGAAGGCAGGCTGCTCCATGCCGCATGACCCCGCGCTGGTCGCCGAGACCTTGGAGGAAATCGGCGAGCAGTGCCTTCGCTTCGATCCCACCCTCAAGCACACGGTCGATACGGCCGTTCCACTCACGAAGTACGCGTGGAAGTTCCGCTACCCGGACGACCCTGACGAGCCTACCCGCGAGGAGGCGGAAAGAGCGCTCGCGCTGGCGCACGAGGTCTTCCAGGCCGTCCTCGATCGGCTTCCGCAGGACGTGCGTCCGTAAGAGCGCCTGCCCTACGGTTTCCTTTCCACGCCGATTGACCGGACAATTCGGCAACTCCGCTTGACTCCCCCCTCTTCCCGCCCATCTTTTACCCTTGGAACAGCCACCACCCCCGTGGGCACGAAAGGCGGGGAGTCCGTCATGGAGCCACGCGAGTCCGCCACCGCCGTCGAGTCCGACCTCCTCCCCGTTCGGATGCTCAACGAGTACGTGTACTGTCCCCGGCTTTTCCACCTCATGCAGGTCGAGGGCCGCTGGGAGGACAACGTTTACACCGTCGAAGGGCGCTTCGCCCACCGGCGGGGGGCGGACAAGGACGAGGTTCTTCCCGATCCCTCCCCGCAGGGTGAGTCGAGCGAGGACGGGGGCGGCGATCCCGCCCCGACGATCTCACGGTCGGTCCAGATCGGGAGCGAACGCCTCGGTCTCGTGGCCAAGCTCGATCTCGTCGAGGCCACGGCGGACGCGGCGGTGCCGGTCGAGACGAAGCGAGGGCGGGTACCGGACAACCCGGAGAGGAGCTGGGAGCCCGAGCGGGTTCAGCTCATGGCCCAGGGGCTGCTCCTCCGCGAGCAGGGGTACCATGTGGACCACGGGGTCCTCTACTACGCCGGCTCCCGGACACGCGTCGAGGTGCCGTTCACGGTGGAGCTCGAGGCCCGGACCCTCGCCTATGCGGAGCAGGCCCGCCAAGCCGCAAGGCGGACCTCCCTTCCCGCGCCGCTCGACAACAGCCCCCGGTGCAACGGATGCTCGCTCAACGGAATCTGCCTCCCCGATGAGACCCTGGCGCTGCAGCACGTGCCGGGCGACCCGGTGGCGCCGGCAGTCCGGCGGCTGTACCCCCCTCGGGAGGACTCGGTCCCCCTCTACGTTCAGGAGCAGGGCGCTTCCGTCGGAAAGTCGGGAGAAAGCCTCGTCATCTCCTTCCAGGGAAAGGAGATGGCCCGCGCCGGCCTCAAGGACGTAAGCCAGCTCGTGCTCTGCGGCAACGTTTCGGTGAGCGCGCAAACGCTGCACCTCCTGTGCGAGGCCGGCATCCCGACCGTTCACCTCTCGATGGGTCACTGGTTCTACGGGATCACATCCGGTATCACCCTGCGCAACGCGTACAACCGCGCCGCGCAATACGAGGCGGCTGCCGATTCTGACCGGCGGCTGACGCTTTCCCGCGCCCTCGTGCGTGCCAAGGGGGCCAACCAGCGGACGATGCTCCGCCGAAATGCCGACCCGCGCCCCGAGCGCGACCTCGCCGAGATGGAGCAATTGCTTAGGGCGGTTGAACAGGCCACGAACACGGATGAGTTGCTGGGCATCGAGGGGGCCCTGGCTGCGACGTACTTCGGGGGATTCGCAAAGCTCCTTCGAACCAGCCACGTGGAGACGGACTGGGATTTCAAGAGTCGCAACCGGCGCCCGCCCAAGGACCCGGTTAACGCCCTGCTTTCCTTCGGCTACGCGCTCCTTGCGAAGGAGTGCACCGTCGCGCTGCTGGCGGAGGGGCTGGACCCCTGGTGGGGTCTATACCACCGGCCCCGGCACGGACGACCTGCGCTCGCGCTGGATCTTATGGAGGAGTTCCGGCCGCTTGTCGTGGACAGTGCCGTGGTGACCGCAATCAACACCGGGATGGTGCGTCAGAAGAACTTCACTCGCTCCTCGTCGGGCTGCATGCTCAATCCGGCCGGGAGAAAGTCGTTCATTCGGGCCTACGAGGCGCGTCTCGACCAGCTCGTGACCCATCCCGTGTTCGATTATCGGTGCTCCTGGCGGACGCTGATCCGCGTCCAGGCCCGCTTCCTTTCCCGCTGGCTGCGCGGGGACGTCCCCCAATATATCGGAATGACGACGCGGTGAAGGCATGGCCCGGCGGCACTATCTCTTCTCCTACGACATCTCCGACGACAAACGGCGGTACCGCGTGTTCAAGGTCCTGGAATCCTGGGGCGACCACGCCCAGTTCAGCGTCTTCTTCGCCGAGCTGAACCCCACCGAGCTGGTCCGCCTCAAGACGAAACTCGACCGGATCATCAAGCACGGAGATGATCAGATTCTGATCCTCGATTGCGGGCCCGATACTGATCCGCTGGAGAAGGGCCTCGAGTGCCTTGGAAGGGCGTACTGCCC
>Ga0315276_10000959_pt1 | contig 25508 bp, 15 predicted proteins | sample YL17G05_0_MG_FD_204542 | JGI IMG/M metagenome (GOLD analysis project Ga0315276, IMG submission 204542) | Sediment microbial communities from Yellowstone Lake, YNP, Wyoming, USA - YL17G05_0 | ecosystem: Environmental > Aquatic > Freshwater > Lake > Sediment | place: USA: Wyoming | collected... | reverse complement strand
TCAGAAGAGTCGACATCATGGTAAGAACCATCATAAAGTTCCACCTTTACATCAGTCACAGGATAACCAGCTATGATACCGCGGGTAAGGGCTTCTTCAACACCTTTGTTGACTGCTGGGATGAATTCCCGCGGGATGCGTCCGCCAACGATAGAATCAATGAATTCATATCCTTTCCCTGGTTCATTAGGAAATACTCGAAGTAAAACGTGTCCATATTGGCCTCGGCCACCTGTCTGTTTTGCGTATTTCTCTTCATCCTCGACTTGTTTTTGAATAGTCTCTCTGTAAGCGACTTGCGGCGCGCCTACATTTGCTTCGACTTTAAATTCGCGCTTCATGCGTTCAACAAGGACTTCCAGATGCAGTTCGCCCATTCCGGAAATAATTGTCTGGTTGGTCTCCTCATTGGTTTTAACGGTAAAAGTCGGATCTTCCTCCGCGAGTTTCTGGAGTGATATGCCCATTTTTTCCTGGTCAGCTTTGGTCTTGGGTTCAATGGCGATTGAAATAACAGGGGTTGGGAAAGTAATGGATTCAAGAATCATTTTTTCTCCGCCATCATCTATCAATGTGCTTCCGGTCCGGATGGATTTAAGGCCGATAACAGCGCCGATGTGGCCAGCCGGGATTTCGTCAATTTCTTTGCGCTGATTCGCGTGCATCTGAAGCAAACGGCCGATGCGTTCTTTAAAGCCCTGGGAAGAATTGTAAACATAAGAACCGGCTTTAAGCACGCCTGAATATACGCGCACAAAAACCAGCCTGCCGACAAAAGGGTCAGTCGCGATCTTAAACGCCAGAGCCGCCAAAGGTTCATTATTATCCGCTTTTCGGGCGACAATATGCCCCTCATCGCTTTCCATATGACCAGTTACAGGCGGAATGTCGAGAGGAGACGGTAGATAATCGTTTACAGCATCCAAAAGCAACTGGACACCTTTATTCTTAAGCGCAGAACCGCATAACACAGGAACAAATTTATTGGCGATCGTGGCTCGGCGTATCGCGGCTTTCAGTTCATCCATTGTGAATTTTGTCCCTTCAACGTATTTTTCCATAAACGCGTCATCTCCTTCAGCGACTTTTTCGAGCAACGCGGCGCGCCATTCCTCAGCTTCAGCTTTCATGTTTGCCGGAATTTCAATTATTTCCATTTCTTCTCCAAGATCATCTTTATACATCACTGCTTTCATCTCTATTAAATCGACTATGCCTTTAAATTCTGATTCCAGACCGATAGGTAATTGCATAGGCGAAGCGTGCTGTGTCAGCCGTTTTAAGATGCTCTGGAATGAATTAAGGAAACTCGCTCCGATGCGATCAAGTTTATTGATGAAGCAAATCCGCGGAACATGATATTTATCAGCCTGTCGCCATACGGTTTCAGACTGTGGTTCAACGCCAGCGACGCCGTCAAAAACCGTGACGCCGCCGTCAAGGACGCGGAGAGACCTTTCGACTTCAGCCGTGAAATCCACGTGTCCCGGAGTATCGATAATATTAAACTGGTGCTCTTTCCAAAAACACGTTGTGGCGGCTGATGTGATAGTTATCCCGCGCTCGCGCTCCTGGTCCATCCAGTCCATAGTTGCCTCGCCCTCATGCACTTCTCCGATTTTATAATTGATACCTGTGTAAAACAGTATTCGTTCGGATACGGTAGTTTTTCCCGCGTCGATATGTGCGATGACTCCGAAATTCCGGACTCTCTCTAATGGGGATCGTTCAACATCTGGCATACATTTTCTTAATTAAATAATAATTTTTTAAACGATGTAACGAAACGACGATGCGACGATGTGACATTAAAAATGTCGTTTCGCTATTTCGTCATGTCGTTAATTCGTAAATAAAAGGCGGGAAAATTATACCCACTGCTGAGGAATTTGCAAGGCAAATTTTTAAATCGCAGGGTCGCATCGCGGGTTAGAAAACCCGCTCTGCGACATCAACAAAAAAACCGAATAAATCATAAATAAATTAACCGATATTGCAGAGTGGACTTTCTAGTCCGCGATGCAATATTGTAATGTATTTTTGGGGTTGCGATCTATGACTTTTTTTGCTATAATAATATGATACCCAGATATTCAAATTGCTTGCCACGAAAAACAAAATGAAAATCAGAAAATTCATCAGCGGAATAATAGCTAGTCTGTTTTTGGTAAATCTCGCAATTGCCGATTCAAGCACAAATTACAACATAGACCTAAGCGAGCTTGATGGCGGCGGAAACCTTTCATGGTCAACAAACTACAAATTGAATGATACGATATCAGGTTTTCTGAGCGGGGAACAAGCCGTTTCCACGAATTATAGTTTGGGCTCTGGCCTGGTTTATCTGGAACTTTGGTGTGGTAACGGAATACTGGAATTTGGTGAAGCATGTGATGACGGCAATAATGCAAATGGGGATGGATGCTCATCAGTATGCAGAACCGAAGTTGCCGGCCCTGTTTGCGGGAACGGAATCATTCAGGCTGGTGAACAATGCGATGACGGGAATTTGGCTAATGGAGACGGATGTTCATCTGCATGTACCACTGAGGGCGGTGGCGGAGGTGGGGGTGGGGGTGGAGGCGGAAGTGGTTATGGCACCTGCGGAAACGGCAAAATTGAAACAACCGAAAAATGCGATGACGGCAATAAGATTTCAGGCGATGGATGTTCATCCGCCTGTCAGGCTGAAGCGATGTTTTGCGGTAATAGAGTAATTGATGGCACTGAACAATGTGATGATGGGAACAAAATAAGCGGAGACGGATGCAGTTATTTGTGTAAAAAAGAATCGCTTTTTACTCTGCCTGTTTGCGGAAACGGCATTTGGGAAGTAGGCGAAGATTGTGATGACGGCAATAAGCTAAGTGGGGATGGCTGTGATTCAGGCTGTAAACTTGAAAAATCCAGTGTAGCGGAAAAAGAATCACGTGAAATCCGTATCATAGCGCATCCTGAAAAACGTATAAATTCGGGGAAAAACTGGAGCACCCAGGCTAAACTGGTGTTCTATAACAAAACCCTGCGGAAAACTTCGCTTATTACGACAATCAAATTAAACAATGTGGGATGGGGAATCTTTACAACCAAAAAGCTGGAAAAAGGTGTGTATGATATTTCCCTGAAAGGCCGTTCCCACCTGACTAAAGTCCTTCGCGGGATTACTATTGACAAGGCAAACAAAACTATCGATTTTACGTTAAGCGGCCAGTATTTCCTGGAGACCGGAGATGTGTATGCATCTAAGGATGATTTTGTTGACGGATTGGATATAGTGGCCACTGTTAATGCCCTGTATTCGCGAAACATAGATGCTGACCTGAACCATGATGGAATCGTTAACGCGCTGGATCTTAGCATTGTGGTAAGGAACATTTACAAAACGGGAGAAAAAATAAAAGTCTAACCACAGATTTACAGGATTTGACACGGATTTACAGGATTAGACCGCTTTAAGGAAATCGGAGACCAAGAAAAGAATAAATAATAAGACTGAACTCCTTAATCCGGCAACCAGTTTAATCCTGTAAATCCGCGGAAATAATCCGTGTAGTCCGTGGTCTAAAAACCAACATGAAAAAAAACATCATCACAATATTTGGCATTATTGCACTCTTATTAATAACGCCATTACCGGCGCACGCGGCCAAACTAGCCCTATCCCCCGCTAGGGGAGCATTGAATATGGGTTGTCCTACCGCCGTGAACATCATCATAAACACCGAAGGTGCGGACACCATAGGCGCGGACGCGTTTCTGCGTTATAACCCGAATGAAATCGAGATTATCGACCAAATGGCCAGTGTGGACGGCGTTCAGCTGCGCCCTGACAATGCGTATGAAAGTTATCCTGGTAATATTGTCAGCAATGGAGTGATCCGCATGACTGCATTTAACAGGCAGGGATATTACAATGGACGAGGCGTGCTTGGGTCTATTATATTCAAAGCAAAGCCGAAGGCGAAATCTTCAACCATCAGCTTTGATTATTCTTTGGGGCGCACCACCGACAGCAATGTTATTGATGTGGACTCGAATGATATATTAAACGGGGTGTATGGCGGGAAATACACCTTTAAAACCGGTAAATGTGAAGGAGATGTCACGCCGCCATGGATTGAAGACACAAAACCCGCGCCGGGAGAAATGGATATCCCCCTGGATAGCAAAATTACGTTTACTGTGCGTGACGATCGGGCGGGAGTAGCTTTGGAAACGCTGAACATTCAGGTCAATGGCATCATGTACTCAAAAAATGGGAAATATCGATTCAGCTTTGATGGCAAACCGACACAATACAAGATCACCATCGATCCCGCGGAGAATTTTCTAGATGGCTTTCCTGTTATCATAAAAATCAATGTCCAGGATTTAGATAGTAATGTCATGACTGAAAAAACCTATGGATTCAACGAACTGATGTCAGCCACAGAATGCCAAATAAATCCCGCGGCCTGCAAACCGTGCTCTGATGCTTTAAAGTGTGCCGTTCTGGGAAAACCAATCTGGATAACAAGCTTGTGGCCTTGGTGGTTTGAACTCGTGTTCAGCTTTATCCTGTAAACTTCCAAACTCCCTGATTTCAAACTCCCAAACTCCCAAAGGCAAAACTCCCAAACTCCCGAAACTCCCAAAAATTTGATACGTTTGGTACGTTTGGGTCGTTTGGTACGTTTGGGTCGTTTAATGTTATTTAAGAAGTTGTGGATACTATTTTGCTAAATATTCTTCTTAATTCATTTGCTTCACAAATTAATCCCTCTCTTTCGGCCATAAGATCAGGATTATCGACTATATATAAACGAAGCCATAATATGCTTTCTTTTGCTTCTTTTCGGCAAATTTTAGCCCTGAAACACAAATCTTTTTTGCTAACTCCTTCATTTGCCTCAATATAGTTAGCGGCTTGTGACCCAGAAGAACGAATGAGTTGTTTTGCATACTCTGAATTTGGGATATTTTTAGGAAGCTTCATTACAAAATCTCTGCAACTCTTAGCAAAATTATACGTTCTGTCCTCTAAATCCTTATAAGGATTATTACTAATATCATTCATTATACAAAATTTAATCTCTTAAATACTAATTAAAGATTTAAATATTATATTAAATTTCCGGAATTGGAAAGATTTTTTTATACGGCTTAGTTTTTGGGCCATTTGGGTCGTTTGGTACATTTGGGTCGTTTGGGTCGTTTTATAAGTTTGGTACGTTTGGCAGTTAATCAGAATTATTCTTTATATACATATATATATCTTTTTTTCGTAACCATAAGAAAAACATCAAAAAACTAGAATTATTGGCTTATTTAAGACAAAAAAAATGAACAACAATATATAATTTTGACAAGGGCTAGTCTCTTCATTTTTTGTCTGATTTATGCTATAATTATAAGATTTATTCATGAATCAAATCAAAAACAAAATATTGGCGCCAATAGTTACAACTGTTATGACAATGGCGGTATTGTTTGTCAGCGCATTTTCATATATGGGTTTTCCCACGTACGCGCGCGCGGCCGCGACGACTCCCGCCACTATCAATTATCAGGGCCGGCTCTTGAATAGCGCCAATGTTCCGCTGGCCGGAAACTACACATTCCGTTTCAGCTTATGGAATTCCGCTGACTGGCAGGCGGCTGATACTACAGGTGCCGGAGCAGTTGATGTCACATCGCCAAGATACGCCGGTTGGTTGGAAACACATGCCGTGACTACCGGAACATTCGGCTTGTTCAACATCAGTTTGGGTAGTGACGTCGCGTTACCGAACTTCGATGCCAACACGCATAAATTCTTGCAAGTGGAAGTTAAGGTCACTGGGGCGCTGGATACAACTTATGAAATTCTGGACCCTCAGGGAAATACGGGAGACTTAGTTGACCGTAAAACCTTGAATGACCAAGCTTACGCGGAAAATGCCGACACAATAGACAACGCGGAAATCGGCACAGGCGCTGGCAACCTTGCGGTTCTTGGCGCAGGCGGAGTATGGGACATAGCCCGCATACCAGGAGGAACCAATGCAAACAGCTTTATTCTGGATTACGACAATACGGATGGCGTATCCTCTCTTCAGTTTGGGAATGATGGAACCGATGGCATCATAAATTTCGATAACGCGACGGGCGATATGACTTTCGCCACGCCAGGCGCTGACCAGTTTGTTTTTGATAATGGAACTCTTACCGCGACATCGGATGCCGGGCTGGACTTTGCCAACGCTGACCAATTCCGTATCCGTGAAAGCGCGAACCCGAATCTTTTAGCGGCCTGTTCCGCTCTTGGCGAATTGATTTTCGACACTGGGTCTAACAAACTGATGTACTGCACTGTTATTGGCGCGCCCGGCTCTTGGGTAAACGTTGACACTGCTGGCGCAGTTGATGATTTTGAAACAGTTTACTCAGCAGATGCCGACAAAACCCTCAGTACGGCTAACAACAATATGACTGTCGATGCCGGTACAGGCAATTTTATTGTTTCAGGTGCCAATTTTTCAGTAGATGCGGGTGGAAATTTAACCACAGGAGGCACTGTTAACGGTGTAAATCTGTCCAGCATTTCATTCGGCAATATGGCGACCCGCGTTAAGGAAGCAGTATTCACGCCGGATTTCGCTGGCGGCACTTCTTATCCGGACGGTGCGGACAATCAAGGTACATTGCAATTAAAATTTGAAGATTTGGGCGGTGCAGGTAAAAGAAATTTTTATGAATGGACTACTCAACAAGTTTTAATGCAGGACATGGATGTGGTTGCTTCATTACAGTTGCCGCTTGATTTTGACAGTTTTACAGGAACTCCGTTGTCGGTTACTTACCGGACTTCCGATGGCGCTATTGCCACAAACCGCGTGGATGTGAGTTTATACGACACTACTGGCGCCGCAGTCGCACTGACTGGCGGTTCAGCTTTGGCAAATGCAGGCTGGACAACTGCCGCCATAACTTTTGGCGGAGCTCCGGTATTTACAGCCGGCGACACAATCACAATCCGCATAAAACTTTCTTCAACAAATGCCGGTTTCGCCCGAATATCTGATTTAGTTCTTAACTACAATGGCCGCTAACAATTGAAGGGACAATCGTTGGGACGATAGAAAGGACAATCGTCCCCACAATGGTCCCCACGATAGTCCCCACAATTGTAGCCACAATACGAAATACAATTTAACCCTTACGCCTATGTAACAACTTAGATTAAAGATTAAAGATTAATGATTAAAGTAACTTAAATCTTAAATCATAAATCTTAAATCTAAACCAAACCAACATCCTTCCGCCATTGTGCATACATATATATGTATAAAGGCGGGAGACAGGAGTCGTTGCCAATACGGCTCCGCATCGGTTCTCCATCCGAAGTAAATGGATGACCTTCACGTCAAAAAACTGAACATTACATTACCTATTAACTTACTTACTAACATGAAAACAAAAACATCCAATTGGATGCGCAGGCTGGCGGGGATTACAACCCTGCTTCTGGTCTTCACGAGTTTCGTGGGCCAGGCTTCTGCCCGCATCCTGTTCCAGGATGATACGACCGGTGTTTTCGAATCCGAAAACATGGTCATCGGCTCCAATGATTCAGGTGCCAATAACACCAGCATCACCTTGGGCGCCGATGGAACCTCTTCCGAAAACGGAAAGATCAACTGGAATATATCGACCAATACATTTGAGGTCGATCATACAACCGCTATCACAGGCGGTTTAAGCGCTACAGGCCAAGTCAACTTCTCCGGCGCCGCTGGCATGCGGGTCCGTGAAGTAGCTGATGAGGCTGCGGCCAGTTGTGCCACGGTTAAAGAAATCGTGCTGGATACAACTGAAAACAAAATATACATTTGTACCGTAATAGGCACTCCCGGCACATGGACATCTGCATCGCCTGCCGCAGGTGATTTTGAAACAACCTACGCGACAGACGCGGACAAGACTCTGACGACATCCAACGGCGCCTTCACAATCGCCGCCGGATCAGGCGCTGTTAGCGTAAACAGCACCAACGCGGGCGGAGTCAGCATTAACAGCAATGTGAATGGAAATGTCAATCTTGCTGCAGGTACGTCCACAGGCACGGTATCTATAGGCGGCGGTTCTGGGAGCGTAGCTATTGACTCTACCACTTGGGACATTACTACTGCTGGTGTTGCTTCCGGGCTTACCGGATTAAGCTCTTCCGGCACCGTTAGCTTTACGGGCGGTATGAGCGCGAGCGGAGGTACGGTCAATTTAAACAGCAGCTCAAATAATGCCGTAAACATCGGTACAGGCACCTCAACGGGCCTTGTGACCATTGGCGGCGGTTCCGGCACAGCGGCCATCAATACGTCCGACTGGGACATCAACGCCACGGGTGATATGACAGGTATCGGCGCTGTAACAATGGACGGCCTCCTGACAGGTACAGCCGGCGCGACAATGAGCGGCGCTGCTGTCAACGTGAACGCCAGCTCGAACTTCGCCACAAACATCAACACCGGCACCTCCACTGGCGCTGTTTCTGTCGGAGGCGGTTCAAATACCGTGGCAGTTGATTCAACTTCTTGGGATATCAGTACAGCAGGCGTTGGATCCGGATTTACAGGTTTAACTTCAACCGGCACAATCAACTTTTCCGGCGCCGGAGCGTTTCGTTTAAGGGAAGTTGCGGGTATTACAAACCCAGGTACTGCTTGTACAACCGTAGGTGAATTGATTATGGATACTGTCGATCAGGTTCTATATTCCTGCACTAACGCAGGTACTGATGCCTGGCAAAAAGTCGGCTCAGGATCTGATGCAGGTACATTAGATGGAATTGATTCCGCTTCATTCCTGCGCAGTGATGCAAGTGATAACTACACATCTGGCACACTGACATTAGACAACGGCACCACATTAACAGTGAATGGCGTTGCGAACATCGGTGACAACGGCGACACAGTAGCTATTGACTCATCCGATTGGGATATCAGCACAACTGGCGCTATGACAGGCATTTCCGGCATCACGAATGATTCTATATTCACCACTTCCGGAGGCGCGGTCAACGTGAACGCCAGCTCGAACTTCGCCACAAACATCAATACCGGCACATCTACTGGCGCGGTTTCAATCGGCGGCAACGCGAACACGGTTGCTATTGATTCCAGCGCGTGGGACATTTCCGCGGCTGGCGCGGCTTCTGGCTTCACCACCATCGGAGCTTCGGGTAATGTTACCACTTCTGGTGGAACATTCTGTGTTGGTTCAACATGTTTGAATGAAACCAATGCTGCTGGTGACAACGGCGCAACCTTAGTTGGCACATTTGATGAATTCGACAATTCTGCCAGCGCAAATGTGCAGGATGTTTTGGACGACTTGGATGCCAAGATCGGTCCAAATGCTCCAAATGCGGATGAACTCACGTTCTATCCTGAATATCCTGATATAGTCGTTTATAAAGACGGTTCAAGCAATCAGGGTACTTTGGTCAGTGATTACGACAGCGGTAACTCCCGCCAGTATTATGGCTGGACATCAACTAAAACTGCGCTTAATGATATTGACCTTCGTTTCCGCTACGAACTGCCAGCCGACTTTGCCGCTACAGGAGATCTGACTATGCAGTTAAAGACACTTACAACAGATTCTGCGGATAATAAAGTTGATTTGGTTTTGAGAAATGATACCGACAATGCAACATGCGCTACTTCTGCTGCCAATGTAAGCAGTGTAGCTAACACGTGGGCGTTAGTGACCGTTACCGCGGCCACGATTAACACGGGTTGCGCGGGTGGTAACACTTTGGCTGCCGGAGACATAATCGAGATACAAATCAAAGATTATGCCAAGAGCACAGGTGAAGCTGATGTTGGAAAGATTCAATTAGATTACACTAATTAAACTTTAATTGGCACTTTTGGCTCCTCGTTTAGTCGGGGGGCCAGCTAGTGCCCATTATCGCAAAAACTCATTAACTGATGAACAAATGAACTGATGAGCAAAATAAAATTTTATTAAATATTCATGATAAACATAACAAATAACATTTTTAGATTCAGAGAATTTCCAGTTTACAAAGCAGCCCGTGAGTATCGCAAAGAATTGAAAGAGCTGAGTAAAAAGAAATTCCCCTCAGAAGAACAATTTTGTCTGACCTCTCAGCTATGGAGAGCTTTGGATTCAATATTACTCAATATTGCGGAAGGCTGTGAACGGTATTCAGACATAGATTTTAGTCGATTTTTGAATACAGCACTTACCTCTCTTAATGAAACAGTAGCATGTTTAGATGCGGCAAACGATGACAAATACCTTACTGATGAAGAATGCGATCGGCATCTCATTAAGGCGGAAAATATTTATAGACAATTAAGAGCATTCAGCTCAAAAGTGCGAAAAGATAATATCAAAAAAGGTTCTTAAGTTTATCAGTTTACAAGTTAATGAGTTAGTTTATCAGTTAATGAATAAGAAATGTTTACAAAAATAAAATCAATCATCAAAAAAGGGCTAATCGGCTTGCTGACGCTGACGCTGTTTGCGACCCAAGCAATGCCTGCGAACGCCAATCTGGTGTTCACAAACGATGTGTTTACCAACGATGCAACGATATTCAGAATTGGCGCGGATAAAAACGCGTCTTCGGACACGATGACTCTCGAATTCGGCGGCACAAATACAAAGTCATTTACTTGGGACACCTCTAAATTCAATATCGGCAGCGATATCGCGATAACGGGTGGCGCCAGCGTGACTTCCAATATTGACCTTAATTTAAACCAACTCGTGGAAGGAAGGATTGAAAACCTTTCAGGCGGACCTGCATGCGATTCAGGTTCATCCGGCCGATTGTATCAAAATACCGTCAGTGGATATTCCTTTATCTGCAACGGAACTTCATGGATCCGCATTGATGACTCGACCGTACCAAGCGGCGATGATACTTTCGAAAGCGTGTATGCGAATGACGGCGACAGCGGTTTAATCACCACAAACGGCGCTTTCACCATAAATACAGGCACCAATGACTTTATTGTGGACAGCAATGACTGGAATGTGGATTCATCCGGGAATCTGGATGGCAATAACATAACCGCAAACGGTATTTTGGACGCCAATGGGGTTGTTACGATTGGCGATAACGGAGATTCTATTACGCTCGATTCGTCAGCTTGGGATATCAATTCGGCAGGCGTTGGATCCGGATTTACAGGTTTCACTTCAACCGGAACAATCAACTTTTCGGGCGCCGGAGCGTTTCGTTTAAGGGAAGTAGCGGGGCTAACCAACCCTGGCACCGCTTGTACAACTACGGGTGAATTGATCATGGATACAAATGATAACACGCTCTATGTTTGTACCAATGCCGGCACAGACGCATGGTCTAAAGTCAGTTCAAGCGGCGACGCTACCACATTGGATACTATCGATTCCACCCAATTCCTGCGCAGTGATACAAGTGATAACTACACTTCCGGCACACTGACATTAGACAACGGCACCACATTAACAGTGAATGGCGTTGCGAACATCGGCGACAACGGCGACACAGTTGCTATTGATTCATCCGACTGGGACATCAGCACCACAGGCGCAATGACAGGCATTTCAGGAATCACAAATGATTCTACATTCACTACTTCCGGAGGCGCGGTCAACGTGAACGCCAGTTCTAACAATGCGACCAACATCAACACCGGCACCTCCACGGGCGCGGTATCTATCGGTGGTAACGCGAACACAGTTGCTATTGATTCCAGCGCGTGGGACATCACCACAACCGGCGCTATGACAGGCATCGGCGCTATCACAATGGACGGCCTTTTAACTGGTACAGCCGGCGCGACATTGAGCGGCGCTGTTGTCAGTTTGAATGATAGCTCAAACTTCGCCACTAACATAGGCACAGGCACTTCAACTGGCGCTGTATCTGTCGGTGGTGGAGCAAACACTGTGGCCGTAAATTCCACCTCATGGGACATCTCTACCGCGGGCGTGGCATCAGGACTAACAGGAATCACATCAACCGGCAATATCGTGTTTACAGGCGCGACAAGCTTCCGTCCTCCGCAGGCAGCCTCTGCTCCGGGAACCTGTAGTGTGGGACAAATTTATTACAACACGACTACAAATGACTTTTGGGGTTGTACTACGACTAACACCTGGACAGTTATACCAGAACTTTCGTCTCTGGGTTCTTCCGGTCAGATACTCAGGTCTAATGCTACATCCATACCAAGCTGGAGCACCGCCACCTACCCGGCAACAGCCGGAACAGCCGGAAATATTCTGCGTTCAGATGGTACAAACTTCGTTTCCACTGCCGTTACATCATCTCAATCAACCCCTGCAAATCCAACGGGAACCACAAGTACCTCTGGAGTTATGATGGGTCTTGCCGGTTCAATTACGCCTGCCCGAAGCGGAATAATACATATAAATATATCCGGCAATATGACAAACAATACGATTACAGCTAAGGGCGCTTCGGCCCAAATCCGCACAGGCACCGGTACCGCGCCGGCAAACGGAGCGGCTCTGACAGGAACGGCTCAGGGCTCAGCAGTCAGTATGCTCAATCCTTCCGACTCTCGAGGCGGCACCATCACGGTTCCATTTTCGCTCAATGCGATTGTCACGGGCCTGGCCGTGGGCATCGCGGTCTGGATCGATATAAACCTTGCCGCCATTACCGGAGGAACTGCAAGCATCGCAAATGTAAACATTTCAACCAATGAATTGTAAAAGTGTATCGAAACCTTCAAAAAAATTGGTCCGCCGCCACAACCATGCTATGACTTATTTTATGAATAATGGGGTGGTAAAAATCGTAAAAATAATGATTTTTAGGATTTTAAATAAAAAAAATCCCGTTTGTTCCAATAAGGTTCTTACAAAATTTGACTTTGATAGATGTTTATAGTAATTTGGCTTTGTTTAAAGAAAAAAAGAAGACCATATGAAAAGGGAGATGTCAAAAATTATTATCGTTTTGGGTTTGGTTATAGCGGTCATTGGTTTACCTCTGGGAATTGGGACCGCAAAGGCTAATAAGATTTCAATCATATTGAAAGACTCTTCGATAGACTCTAAGAGTAATCCAATCCAATCCGCGCAGGATATCCGCATCAGCCTTTGGAATGTGTACAAGCAAAGGCCCGGAGATATCAACCCCGACGGCTCCATCAATACCAGCGCCAGTCACTATGGCGGATATCAGACCGTGTTAACCATTACGCCAGACAATGATGGATATTTCGCAAAGGGAACTTACGGATTGGTTAACATCGACTATGGTGCTTTGCCAGATTTTCCAGTAATCGCACCTTTCAACGCTTATTTGCAAATGGAATACAAAAACCACGGAGATCCTGATACAAGCTATCAGATCTATGATTTCATGGATGATCCGCCGTGGAACAATGTGGAAAGGCTCCTAATAGACCCACAGGCATCTTATTACACCTTGGAAGCGGGCCCACAGACCAACTGGAACACCTTCACTATCGACGGCAACAATAACGCGCCTACCGCTGTTAAACTGCAATTCGGCGAAACTTTGGCCGAATATCTGCAATGGAGCATAGCGAATATACGCTTTGAACTTAGTGATAATTTATACATCGATGGCTCGCTAACACTAAATGGCCATCTGGATTTCGGGCTAAATGAAATGGTTAATGCGCGTCTTGAGAATCTGGATAAAGCTCCCGACTGTGACGAAAAATCAATGGGCCGCCTTTACTTCAACATTATCGACACTCTCCCCTACTACTGCAATGGAAAGGATTGGAGGCAACTATAATTGTGAAGACTTGAATACTTGAAGACTTGAAAGCTGAATTACATTCTGTCTCGGCTACCGATCAACCGATGGAGCAGGGTTGTACCCTGGTCCATTGAATTTATATAAAATATTACGGACCAGGGTACAACCCTGCTCCTATCGGAGTGGCCCCACAATCGGCCCCACTATTGGCCCCACTATCGGAATTCATTCCTCTTTTCCGCCCACCTGCGCCAAAATTTCCCTCGCCCGGTCTTTAATGTGCTTGGCAATTGGCTGGGTTGCGTTATTGGCTTCCCAAGCTTCTGTGGCTTTATCTATGGCTTGATTCGCCCAGTCAGCAGCTTCCGTATATTTCTTCTGGATGCCGTAAATAAAAGCATCTACAAGCCAGTCATATGCGCGGGCTAATTTTGCCGCTCCCACAACAATATTATTATCAGGCATATTCTTGTAGGCTTGCTGGGTTAAGTCTACTGCGAGTTCAGACGAATGTTTGGCGTTCAAAACTTTATTTGCGGCAATATATACCTCAATTTGAGCTAATTCAGCCTCTGCGCGGTGCAATAAAAACTGTGTATCTTTTCCGTTTTTGATTAAAGTGAACAAATACAGCATCTGAACGGCTTCAGCTCTTGTAAGCAATTTGGATGGCTCAAGTAAGCCCTCGTTGTTTTTAGAAATAATGCCAATTTTAAGGGCGTAATCTATATAAGGAGCAAACCACGAGTCTTTGGTCACATCTGTGGAAACATCTGCGGTTATTTGTGCTGGGTCTATTTTAATGTTATTAGCCATTAAAAGCATTTTCAGAAATTCAGCCTTATTGACCTGTCGTGTTGGCGCGAATGTGCCATCCTGATCATTGCCTTTTACTATCCCCAGTGCTTTTGCTTTCATTACGAATGCGACAAACCAATCTTCTTTTTTTACATCAGGAAAAGTAATCTCGCCAAAATCCCCTGAGGTATCAATATTTGAACCTTTTAAAATTACTTTTAAAACTTCCGCCCGGTTAATCGGATTATCTGGTTTGAATGTCCCATCAGGGTATCCGCTAATTACGCCAGCTTGGTTCAAATAACTGATGGACACGTAATTATTATGCGTTCTTAAGACATCCTGAAAATCCGTTACCGTTTTTATGCCGGAAGCGGTTTGGGCTTCTTCCGCACGCGCGAAGGAAAGCGGTATTGTAAAAATTACAGCCGCCAGAAGAAAAATAATTGTTTTTTGTATCCTCATAATTTTATTTTTATTTTTAAGCGTAAATATTTTAGCACAAAATCCCCATATCTTAAAAGAGGAAATCAATTAATATGGGATGTCCAATTGAAATCCTGTTGTAAATCCGTTCCGCCGTTACGGCGGAACGTAAATCCTGTTGTTTGTTTATAGGTCTAACCACAATCGGATTTACAATCGGATTTACTATCGGCTCATCAATCGGATTTACTATCGGATTTATTTGTATCTCGCAAAATGCGCGAACGCTTTATTAGCCTGAGCCATTCTATGCACATCCTCGCGTTTTTTGAAAGCCGCGCCTGTTTCATTGCTTGCGTCGCTTAATTCCGAAGCCAGCTTTTCTGCCATATTTCTTCCTTTCTTGGTGCGCGCCGCCATAATTATCCACCTTATGCTTAAAGCCATTTGGCGTTTTGGGTTTACTTCAGTAGGTATCTGATAGACAGATCCGCCTACCCGCCTGGCGCGGACTTCTGTATTGGGTTTTACATTATCGATAGCCTTATGAAAAACTGATAATGGATTATTTTTCCCCTGGTCCTTTAGAATCTGAATCGCATCCGTAAAAATACTGCGTGCAATGGATTTTTTACCCCCTTTCATCATGCAGTTAATAAACTTTTCCTGCAATTCAGTAGAACCTTCCGGGATGTGCTGTGTTTTTTTCTGCGGCATATTTTTAATTAAGAATTATGAATTAAGAATTATGAATTAATTGGGAATTGGGTATTGGGCAATTGGGAAATTTATTTTGGCTTTTTCGTCCCATATCTGCTTCTCCCCTGTTTGCGGTCCTGCACACCCTGCGTATCCAAAATGCCTCTGATTATATGATAGCGGACGCCAGGCAAATCCTTAACGCGTCCACCCTGCACAGCGACAACAGAGTGTTCCTGTAAATTGTGCCCCTCGCCCATAATATATGCTGTAACTTCTTCACCGTTGGTCAGGCGAACTCTGGCTACCTTTCGTAAAGCCGAATTTGGTTTCTTAGGCGTTCTTGTGGTCACTTTAACGCATACTCCTCTTTTTTGGGGGGCTCCTTTATCTAAACGAACTGAACAGTTTTTTAAAGAATTGAATGTATACTGCAACGCTGGTGCTTTGCTTTTGCTTTTCGGGGTTCGTCTTTTTTTGCGTATTAATTGATTAATCGTTGGCATAAAATGGTATTTTATTAAAATTTATAAATTCGATTTAAAAAACTTAGAAATGCATTTTAAGTGCGGACTTTTTTAATTTCTTTAGGGATCTGGCGTCTGAAGACTTCGCCAGCGGGGATTAATTTACCAATAATCACATTTTCTTTCAAGCCTTTAAGCAAATCGACCATTTTTGTCGTCGAGGCTTCCACTAAAACGCGGATGGTTTCCTGGAAAGAAGCTGCTGAAAGCCAGCTGTCGGTCATTATCGCCACGCGCGAAATACCCATAAGCAAACGCTCTCCTGCCATCTCCTCTTTTTTCTCCTTTCTCAGTTTTTCATTCATCCTATCAAATTTTGCCAAACTCGTAGTTTCTCCCGCTAGATATTCACTGCCGCCGGGGTTGACTATCCGCACTTTTGAGAACATCTGTTTTACTATGATCTCAATATGCTTATCATTGATGGTCTGGCCTTGAGAGGCATAAATATGCTGCACTTCATTCATAATATACCGTTGCACAGTGTAAACATCCGCAAGCTGTAGTAATTCTTGTAAGTTAAGGTGTCCGCGGTTGAGTGCTGTTCCTTTTGCAATAAGTTGGCGGTTAGTTACTTGTAAATGCTCTCGATGGTTAAACTCATATGTCTTTACCTGCTTTTCGCTATGCTTAATAACTATTTCGTCTTTCTCGGCTTTTATTACTTTCCCGTCTGTCTTTGCCTTTATTAAGCTTTTATCGTGTTTGGTCCGGGCAATGATCTGTTTAGCCTTAACCTTATCCCCTTTCTTCACAATAATTTCGTATTTATGCGGAACGGCATATTCATCTTGTTCGACTTCCTGGCCCATCACGACAACTTCAACGCGTTCTTTTTTATGCCTGATATTAACAAGCCCGTCTATATCTGAAAGGACTGCGGGTTTATGTGGCGGACGAGCCTCAAATAATTCTTCAACGCGTGTCAAACCCTGGGTAATATCAGAGCCTTCGGCAACGCCTCCCATGTGGAACGTGCGCATGGTTAGCTGTGTGCCAGGCTCACCTATGCTTTGTGCGGCGATAATTCCGACAGCGGTTCCCAAATCAACTGTGTGATTAGTGCCAAGATCACGCCCATAGCATTTCTGGCATATCCCGTTTTCTGTCTTACAGGTCATAATACCGCGGACTTTAACTTCATTTATCTTAAAATCCTCAAGCTTACGGACGACCGTATTATCTATCTCCTGGTCAGTTTCTGCGATTATTTCTCCTGTTTTAGGATGTACTACAGGTTCCACCAAAGTTCTGCCGTAAACTCTTTTTTCAAACCTTTCGCCGATAAGGTCGCTTTCTTTGCGGGTTATTATATGCTGATGTTTAGAACCACAATCAGCCTCTTTAATGACAACATCCTGCACAGCGTCAACTAAACGGCGAGTAAGGTAGCCTGCTTCAGCTGTTTTTAGGGCGGTATCGGACTTGCCTTTGCGTCCGCCGTGAGTCGCAATAAAGTATTCCAGGATTGAAAACCCTTCTTTCAGGTTTGATTTGATTGGAAGTTCAATAGTTTTGCCGCTTGGGTTGGCAACCAACCCTTTCATCCCGCATAACTGTGTAATCTGCCCCCAGTTGCCGCGTGCGCCTGAATCAATCATATAATAAATATGGTTTTCAGGGTGTTTTTCAAATTCCTCAATCATGCGGTTGGTAATATCGTTTTTCAGAGACGACCATGTGCGTATTGCATGGCTGTAACGCTCTTCCTCTGTAATCCAGCCTTTCCAGTATAAGTTATTTATTTTTTTAACCTTTTCATCTGCTTTAGCGACTTTTTCGGCGCGGTCTGCAGGTGAGATCATATCTGCCACAGAAATGCTCAATCCTGATTTAGTAGCAAATTTAAACCCTATTCGTTTGAATTCGTCAGCTAATTTAGCTGTAACTTCAGGACCGACTTTTTCAAGGCATTCCGTAAGGAATCTATGAAGCTCATTCTTGCCTATAGGATAATTTACGTAACCAAGTACTTTAGGTAAAAAACTATTAAAAATCAACCTTCCAACAGTGGTTTCGATGATCTGGCCATCAACCCTTGCTTTAATGAAAGCATGCAAATCAACATATCCCATACGGTATGCGTTGACCGCTTCGTTTATATTACCGAATATCATACCTTCACCATTCTTACCCTTAATGCTTTTTGTAAGGAAATAAATTCCCAGAACCATATCCTGGGATGGAGTAATAATTGGTTCGCCCGCAGACGGTTTCAACAGATTTACGGAAGAAAGCATTAGCCTGCCCGACTCTTCCTGCGCGCTTTCAGATAATGGAAGATGAACGGCCATCTGGTCTCCATCAAAGTCAGCGTTAAAAGCCGCACATACTAGCGGATGAATTTGTATAGCTTTGCCTTCTATAAGAACTGGCTGAAAAGCCTGAATGCCGAGACGATGTAAAGTTGGCGCGCGGTTAAGGAGCACTTTGCGGTTTTTGGTTTCTTCCTCAAGGATATCCCATACCTCTTTTTTGCCCGCTTCTATAAGGCGTTCAGCGCCTTTGACATTATGGGCGTGTTCATTTCGGATGAGCTTGCCTATAACAAATGGCTTAAATAATTTCAGAGCCATCTCTTTAGGTAAACCGCATTGGTGGAGCTTAAGTTCGGGGCCCACAACGATTACAGAGCGCCCGGAATAGTCCACGCGTTTGCCAAGCAGGTTCTGGCGGAAGCGCCCCTGTTTGCCTTTTAACATGTCGGATAAGGACCTTAATTTTCGCTTATCACCGGCCATGAAGGCGCTTTTTCCTCCGCGAGGCTGATTATTGAAAAGCACATCCACCGCTTCCTGCAGCATTCGTTTTTCATTTCTGCAAATCACCTCTGGCGCGCCGATGGCCATTAAGCGTTTCAGGCGGTTATTGCGGTTGATTACGCGACGATACAGATCATTTAAGTCGCTCGCCGCAAAACGTCCTCCATCCAGCTGAACCATTGGGCGTAAATCAGGCGGGATGATCGGAAGCTGGGTAATAACCATCCATTCCGGCCTTATGCTAGCCTTTTTCAACGAATTTGCAAATCGTATCCGTTTGCTTAGTTTTTTTTGTCGCTGGCCAGTGCTTTGTAAATATTCCGTCTGTAATTTGATTATATATTCATCCAGATTTATATGCTCCAGTATCTGGCGTATGGACTCAGCGCCTGTTCCCGCGCGGAAAGCATGGCCGAATTTCATAGACAATTCCCTGTACTCAATTTCTCCGATTACCTTACCCACTTCAAGATTTTCAACTTCGCTTTTTGCCTGTGAGTGCTGTTGGTCGAGTTCTTCAATCTTCTGGGCGTAAGAATCTTCGATTTTCATAAGATCATTAAGCGGCAGGTCAGCGGAAGTATCGCCTTCATTCGCTTTTAAAGTCTTATCGCGTTTTTTGGTTTTAAATTCAGACTCTTTTTGCTTGAATTCTTCCTGTATCTGCTTTTTATATGATATGTAATCTTTCTCAAGCTGTTCCAGGACTTCTTTTTTAGCCTCCTCATCCACATTGATAACTATATATGCGGCAAAATAAATGACCTGTTCAATTGCTTTAATAGGCAAATCCAGAAGAAGGCCGATTCTGCTTGGCGTGGATCTTAGGAACCAAATATGAGTTACAGGCACCGCAAGGCTTATGTGGCCCATCCTTTCACGGCGCACTATAGAACGAGTCACTTCGACTCCGCATTTCTCACAGACAACTCCTTTATAGCGAATTCTTTTATACTTTCCGCAATAGCATTCCCAGTTTTTGGTTGGTCCAAAAATCCTCTCACAGAATAATCCGTCCCTTTCGGGCTTTTGCGTCCGGTAATTGATGGTTTCAGGTTTTGTCACCTCGCCATGCGACCAGCCTAGCACGTCTTCCGGGCTGGCGATCGATAGGGTTATCGCATCAAATTCATCCTGTTTTTTCTGAGGTTTTGTATGAGTCATAATATTTAAATTTATAATTAAATTTATTTATGAGTATCAGAAATTGATTAAGATTTTGATCCTGATATATCAGTTGTTGGGTCAAAAAGGTCATCGCTTTCAGGTATATATTCTTCTAGTTTTTCAATTCCGCTAGGAATTTCTTCTTTAGGCCGTTTCTCTAGCATTATCATGTCATAAATCACCACTTCTGTTTTAAAAATTTTAACGCCTTCAGGTGAATCCCATGAACGTGTTTTAAGATAGCCTTCAACATATATAAGTTTGCCCTTTTTTAAATACTGGTGGCAGATTTCAGCTAACTTTCCCCAAGCGACAAGATTATGAAATTCAGCTAAGGACTGTTTTTCGTTTTTACTGGTTACCCATTCACGGTTTGTCGCAATGCCAAAGGTGACTATGGACTGTCCGCTAGTGGTTTTTTTAAGCTCAGGATCACGCGTTATATTACCTATTAATATGACTTTATTGATGCTTCTCATACAATATTGATTAAAGATTTAAGATTCGTGATTTAGAGTTTAGAGTTTAGGATTTTCCGTCATAGGCGGATCAGCCTTTGGCTGAAGTTATTAGGTATTAGTTATTAGGTATTAGTTATTAGATATTAGTTATTAGATATTAGTTATTAGATATTAGTTATTAGATATTATGTTATTGATTATTATCGATTTAATTTCCCTTCCTCATCCTCCAAAACCTCTTCTTCATGTTCGATTTCTTTCATTGATATTTTTCCTTCAGGACCTTGCTCGCCCATCAAATTTTCTTCCATTTCTTCAATTGCATCATGTTCACCAATATTCGCTCCGTGCAACTCAGACTCAACTATTGAATTTGATTCTTTAGACGTGGAGTCAAGCTCTTTAATCTGGTCTGTGGAAGGAATATGGTCATCCCCCGTTTCGATGACATCTTCAAGCTTAACTTCTTCTAAGCCTTTTTCTTCAATTTTAGTCAAAGAGACATCAAGGCATAAGCTTTTTAATTCTTTAACAAGGACATTAAAGCTTTCGGGTACGCTTGGTGTTCTGATAGACTCTCCTTTAACTATTGATTCGTAAGCGCGCGCACGGCCAATTACGTCATCAGATTTTATTGTTAACATTTCTTGTAACGTATGCGCGGCGCCATAAGCTTCAAGAGCCCATACTTCCATTTCACCAAACCTTTGACCGCCATGCTGAGCCTTGCCTCCCAAAGGCTGCTGTGTAACCAGTGAGTAAGGGCCTACGCTTCTCGCATGTAGTTTGTCCTCGACTAAGTGCAGAAGTTTAAGCATATAAACAATGCCGACTGTGGATTTGTAGTAGAAAGGTTCACCTGTGCGCCCGTCGTAAAGTTGAATTTTTCCCTCTTTTGGGAGTTCGGCTTCTTCCATTATTTTTTGTACCAATTCAGCGCCTAAGCCATTCAACGCCGGTGTTGCCACATGTATTCCAAACTTTGATGCGGCCCATCCCAAATGAGTCTCCAGAATCTGGCCAATATTCATACGGCTGGATACACCAAGCGGATTAAGGATTATGTCGACTGGCGTTCCATCAGGCAAAAATGGCATATCTGCCTGTGAAACAACTCTTGAAATAACTCCTTTATTTCCATGCCGGCCAGCCATTTTATCTCCAACTTGAACTTTCCTGGTTTGCGCGACATAAACTTTGATTTGGCGTATTACACCTGTCGGCAATTCATCTCCCTGCTGCCTGTTGAATATCTGCACATCAACGACTTTACCGCCCTCACCGCCAGGCAGGCGCAAAGAAGTATCTTTAACGTCCTTTGCTTTATCGCCAAATATGGCCTGCAAAAGCCTTTCTTCCGCTGTAAGTTCGGTTTCACCTTTTGGTGTGATTTTGCCTACCAGAATGTCGCCTTCGTTTACAGTCGCTCCGATGCGTACAATTCCATCGACATCTAAATCTTTTAAGCGTGCCTCGCCGACATTCGGTATATCGCGGGTTACGATTTCAGGTCCAAGTTTTGTATCTCGGACATCTAGTGTAAACACTTCAATGTGAACAGAATCATAAAAACCTTTCTTCACAATCCTGTCTGAAAGAATAACCGCATCTTCATAATTATAGCCACCCCATGGCATGTATGCGACAAGAAGGTTTTGGCCTAGTGCCAGCTCACCTTCATCGACCGCAGCGCCATTTATCAAAACATCTCCTTTTTTGACTTTTTCACCTTTGTGAACGGCCGGCCGCATATGTATGGAAGTGGCCTGGTTGGAACGCATATAATTAAGTATCGGGTATGTCTCTTTCTTACCATCGTCATACATTATTACTACCTGGCTTGCGTCCACATCTGTTACAACCCCTTTCATGCGGGCAACAATAGCCTGACCAGAACTTTCTGCGGTAAGCCCTTCCATACCTGTTCCGACAATTGGGCGTTTTGGCCTTATTAAAGCCACTGCCTGTCTCTGCATATTTGAACCCATCGAAGCCCTTGTGTTGTCATCATTTTCAAGGAATGGGATAAGTGAAGTTGTTTCTGAAATAATCTGTTTTGGAGAAATATCGATATGCGTAAGATCGCGCACATGAACTAGTGAAGGTTCACCCCTGCGCCTTGCGGCGACGCGGCTGTTTAAGAGCTGTTTTTTGTTATCAATTGCGGCGCTCGCTTCAGCAACAATGAAATATTTTTCGGCATCCGCGTCATAATACTGTACATGCTCGCCCAAATGAGCGCGGACTTTGACAAAGTGTGGTGATCTATCCTGGACTTTTATCTTTGTAATTTGCTTATTATTCGCAATCATTCGCGCTTTAGCCTCATCGATTGATTCGCCCTTTTCCATAAATACCTTTCTGCCAAGTTTGATATCTTGGGCTAAGATTTTATTAAGAAGAGGCCGTGCCATAGAAGCGTCGACTTCCTGGGCGGGAGGTGATTTAAGGACTTTTTTTATTTTAACTACTTTAGATACTTGTTCTTTAGTGAGTTTATCGCCTATCTTGGCAACGATCTTCCGCCCATCCTTTATTTCTTCATCTATTATGCGTCCGATAAGCTCATCCGCTTTAGGTTCGCAGTAATGTTCGATCCGACGGTATGGAGTTTCTATAAAGCCATATTCATTTACACGGGCATAAGCGGCCAAGTGTACAACAAGACCGATATTCGGTCCTTCAGGCGTGGCAATCGGACAAAGGCGACCATAATGCGACGTATGCACATCGCGGACATCAAAAGAAGCCCTTTCTCGCGATAAGCCGCCAGGACCCATTGCAGATATCCTTCGTTTATGAGCGAGCTCAGCAAGGGGGTTTGTCTGGTCCATGAATTGAGAAAGCTGTGAACTCGCGAAGAATTCACGAAGCGCCGCGGTAATGGGCCTGCAGTTAACGAGCTGTGTTGGCGTTACGGTTTCCAAATCCATGACGGTCATGCGGTCTTTTGCTATACGGTCTGTACGCATGAGCCCAACACGGAATTTGTTCTGCACAAGCTCGCCGACAGAACGGATACGGCGGTTGCTAAGGTGGTCAATATCATCTTCAGTACCTTCTCCGTTATTCAGTTCTATGAGGTATTTCAGAATATTCACAAAATCTTCGACATGAAATACTCTATCCTTGATTTTCACACCAGTCGTGGTTCCAAACCTTTTATTTAATTTATAACGCGCAACAACTCCCATATCATAACGCTTGAAATCGAAAAACAGAGCATCGATTAATTGCTTTGCGTTCTCAGGAGTCGCAAGATCGCCAGGGCGAATTTTACGGTAAATGCTCTGATAAGCGTCTTCTACTGTTCTCGCATTATCTTTTTCTAAAGTTGCTTGTATATAATCACTATTAATGTTCACGTTTACATCCTTGAATATATCAAAGATCTCAGCATCCTTTGCGAATCCGAAAATACGAAGAAGCTGAGTAATTGGGATTTTTCTCTTCCTGTCTATTTTGACCGTAATCACGCCCTTTTTGTCTGTTTCTATTTCCAGCCACGCGCCTCTTTTTGGAATAATTTTCGCGTTAAAATATTTAGGCGCGGCCAGATTCCTGGAATAAAAAACGCCCGGGCTTCGGACAATCTGATTTACTACAACGCGTTCAATGCCATTGATAATAAAAGTCCCTTTTTCGGTCATCAATGGGACTGAACCTAAAAACACATCCTGTTCCTTGATTTCCCCGCTTTCCTTATTTATAAGCTGGACATGAGCCTTAAGCGGGGCTTCGAAAGAAAGGTTTTTTCGTTTCGCTGTCGTGGCGTCGTATTTTGACTTATCTAAAGTATGGTTCAAAAAATGAAGTTCCATTTTTTTGCCGGAAAAATCAGTTATCGGCGAAACTTCTTCCAGTAATTCTTTTAATCCGTCAGTTAAAAACCATTGGTATGAATTAAGCTGGATCTCGATCAATGGCGGCAGGCGGAATACATCTTCGGCTTCGGTAAAATAATAACGTCCATTAATGATTTTAGTTGGATTAATGGATAATGTTGGAGCAGCGCTTTTTTTAGCCATATATATAGAATTAATTTTTAATTTTACAATTTTTTTAATTTTTAAATAATTTTTAAAGTCTAATGTTTAAATTTTAAAAATTTAGACTTATTTATAAAAATTTAAAAATTGTAAAATTTAAAAATTGTAAAAGGGTAGGGCACAAAATAAAAAGAATCGATTGGCTTAAAAATTTAACCGAATCAATTCCTTTCTATAATCTATTTTTGGACACAATCATAGACAATTGAGTAATTTGGCCTGCCATATTTGTCACATCGGATATGGCTTACTAATGACGAAAATTTGCACTAGTGCCTTTAGCCTCAACACAATCATAGACACCAAAGATAGCCATGAAATTATAGACAAAATGTCATTGAAGTCAAATTGTCTTTTAAAATCGAATGGACAAATAAATTAATTATTTTATTTTATATTTAACATTTTTCATTTAAATGTAAAATGCAAAATGTAAATTTAAAAATGTTTTTTCTTCCCTTTCTTCTTTTAATATAAATTTTCTTCTTATCCCTTCTTAAGGCCGATGTACACCGGCCCTCTAACCCCATGAAGGGGATAAATATACGCGTACACGAAAAAATTGAAATTTATTTGATATAATATAGCCATGAATTATTTCGTGATCATCAGAGGCCCGCTTGGCGTGGGCAAATCTACAATTGCCAAAAAATTAGCAAAATTTTTAAACGCCGATTACGTCGATATTGATAAAATCCTACGCAAAAATAATCTGGATAAAGTCAGACCTGACGCTAAATGTATTCCAGCAGAAAATTTTATAAAAGCTGACGATCTGATTCTTCCTGGCTTAAAAGACAAAATGCATAAAGGTAAAATAATTATTTTTGATGCATGTTTTTACCACAAAAAACATATTGAAGATATCGTCCGAA
>Ga0315276_10000958_pt1 | contig 25522 bp, 18 predicted proteins | sample YL17G05_0_MG_FD_204542 | JGI IMG/M metagenome (GOLD analysis project Ga0315276, IMG submission 204542) | Sediment microbial communities from Yellowstone Lake, YNP, Wyoming, USA - YL17G05_0 | ecosystem: Environmental > Aquatic > Freshwater > Lake > Sediment | place: USA: Wyoming | collected... | reverse complement strand
GTGCGGCAGGGGCATTCGTTTTTATGACAACATACCTCTGGTTTCCTGGCTGCTGTTAGGCACGAAGTGCCGCTATTGCAAAGCCCCGATTTCGCCGCGGTATTTTGTTATCGAGTTATTGACCGGACTGGTTTTTGTTGGCATGTTTTTTATGTTCTTTAATACAGATTTGCGTGCCGGCGTCGGAACAATTCTTCAGGGCGGCTGGTTTATATATCTTACTTCAATAATTTTGTTAGCCAGTCTTATTGCCGCTTCGACTATTGACATGAAGCTGTATCTCATTCCACTGTCAATTTGCTGGTTTGCCACCGCGGCAGGTTTAATCTGTTCGGCACTCGGTGTTTTCATAGTAGACCCCGCTATAATTCGCAGCTACGGCCTATTGCCCAGTGCCTCGGCCAAGACGGCTTCTTTGGCTGCGGGAGCTGCGGTAGGGCTTGTAATATCATGGGGATTGTTGCTAACCGGCCTGCTTAAAAGAAGTTACGATTCTGAATATTATCAGGATTTTCCTCAGAAGCCGGAAGAGGCGGTAGAGCCGACGTTTAACCATCGTCTGGAGATTTGCAGGGAAATAATCTTTTTGATGCCGATTATCATTTGCTCGCTGGCTGCCTGCTGGCTCACTCAGGAAAACCAGTCGATACGCGTCTGGTGGCTGGATTTTTCGCAACAGCCTGTCATTGCAGGACTTCTGGGTAGTCTGTGGGGCTACTTCGTAGGCTGTGGGATTGTCTGGTTTGCCCGTATTTTAGGCACTTTGGGCTTTGGGAAAGAGGCAATGGGGCTTGGTGATGTTCACTTAATGGGTGCCGCAGGGACGGTAATAGGGGCAGGTCTAACGATAGCGGCGTTCTTTATCGCACCATTCTTCGGTTTGGCCTGGGCAGGGCTGAGAGCATTTTTTAAAAAAACTCGACAAATTCCTTACGGTCCCTTCTTGTCATTAGGGGTATTGACTGTTATGATTTTGCACGATAGAATACTTGACTACTTAAACGCAATGTTTTATCATTGAGAACTGAAACCTATAAAAAATAAATTTTGATGTATAAAGGAGATATCAAAATGCAAACCGTTAACAAGAAAGCAATCATTTTGTTGTTCTGTGTCGTATCAGCCGTATTTCTCTCGGGTTGTACCGATTGGAAGAAGAAATATAAGGCTATGAACGTGGAGCAGGAAAATCTGAAAGGTCTGCTTGAACGCGAAAGGGCAGAGAAGGGCCAGCTCACCGAGCAGGTTTCACAAAGCCAGCAGACAATAGAAGAGCTCCAGAGACAAATCGCCGACAAGCAAAGCCCTGCTCAGGCCAGTGGTTTCGGAGAAGGCTATGATGTCGCATTTGACCCCAAGGCCGGAACGGTTACAGTAACCCTCCAGAACGCAATACTGTTCGATGCTGGTAAAGCAAGCCTGAAGAAAAGCACCAGCGCCGAACTTGACCATATCCAGTCGGTGTTGGAGAGTAAATACTCCGGTCGGCAAATAGATGTTGTAGGCCATACTGACACAGACCCTATCAAGAAATCACAGTGGAAAGACAACTGGGAGCTTTCGGCCCAGCGTGCCCTTTCTGTAGTTAGATACCTGGTTGAACGCGGAGTTTCTAAAGATACTATTCGAGCGGTAGGCCGAGGTGAAAGCCAGCCCGTTGCTCCAAATGATTCTGCCGGCGGTAAAGCGAAGAACCGAAGGGTTGAAATCGTAGTTCATATGAAGTAACTGCGTTTGTTGGTATACCGAAAAATTAATAGCCTTTACTATGTAAAGGCTATTTTTTTTGTTTTACAAATGCGGATGTTTTTATCGTGCCGTCTTTCTCAATGTAAATAGTAACAGCCCCGTCTTTGGCCGTAGAAAACGGCTGTGCTTTGTCTTCTGTTTTTGTTGCCTGCTGCCTCTGGTAGTCCCGCCAGCCGCAGCTGCATATCAAAACCTCGGCACCGAGATTTTCGACAAAATGTTGTTCGGCGGTTTTCATTGAGCCGTGATGTGGAGCAATAACTACATCGGCTTTTAGATTTGGATTTTGCCGAAGCAGTTCTGTCTGCGCAAGTTTTTCAATATCAGAACATAGAAGTATTTTTTTGCCTGCAAATTCAATTAGCGAAACTGCTGATTTGTTGTTATCGCTCGATTCGTCAATTATGCCTGTCTGCTCATTCGGCCAGATGATTTTTACCCTTGCGTTACTGTGCAGGTTTAGCTCTTTGCCCAAATGTTGAACTTTGAATCTTTTTTTACTTAACGATTCCCTGAGAAATTTTGCCGTGCCCGGTTGGTTCATCTGACTGAAAAAAGCATCGTTGGCGTAAACATCATTGACATCGCAGTGCGCAACAATCTCAGGTATGCCGTTAATATGGTCCACATCGTTATGGCTTATGATAATCGAATCGATTCTGGTTATTCCGCTGTAATCCAAAAAAGGCGTTACAATCCGGCTGCCGACGTTGCTGCCGTACAGTGAGCCTGCATCGAACAAAATATTTGCGCCGCCCGGCATCTGTGCCAGTATCGCCTGCCCATGCCCGACATCAAGACAAGTGACTAACAGGCTGTCCCTGTGTGTTTTCTGCCATTTTGTAATACCCAAAGCAGCTATAACAGCCAGGACCATTAGTATAGAAATTGCTTTTTTCATAAAGGGACGTTTGAAATGAATAAAAACCGTAAACAAAATAGTGCAGTAGTAAAAAACTATCAGCCAAACCAACACATGCCCCATAAGCACCTGCGAAGAATCCCTTTGTGCTATATATTTTACGAGCCAGATGAGCAGGCTTGATAGCGGTTTTATTATCATATTTAGTATTGAAGCTGCCGTTGGCAGCGCCAGGCCGATAAGCAGCTTAAGATACCCCAGAAATGAAATCACCGCTATTAACGGCGAGGCAATCACCGTCCAGATACTTGTAAGAGGCTGAATTGTATAAAAATTATATAACAGGATTCCGGCACTTGCCATCCATGCGGAAAGACTTACGGCAAACACAGTGATTACTGGTGACATAATACCGGAGACGATACGAAAATAAGAAGGCGGTCTTCCGGTCATAAGGGCTTCGAACAATGCTGTTACTTTCTCGGAAATATAGCTGTTTATGCGTTTTGCCAGCAGCAGTATACCCAGCGCTGCTGCAAACGATAGTTGATAGGAGACGTCAAAAAGGTCCGTCGGCTTTATCATTAGAAGGATGACAGCCGCCAGGGCCAGTGAATTGAAGTGACTCGGCTGCCGACGGAAGAAAAATGACAAGCAGAATACAAGACAGATTATCGCTGCCCGAAACGCTGGTGGGTTCTGCGGAACCACCAGCACAAACGCCGCTGTTGCAATTATGCAGACAATCGCCTGAATCCTTCTTGTCAAGCCCGCCATTTTGCACATCCACCATATCATCCCGACAAAAATACCGAAGTTCATCCCCGATAGACATACGAAATGCAATAGCCCCGTCCTGCGAAACGCCTCGTAAGTGGCGATGTCCATCTCTGCCTTGTAACCCAGAACAAGCGCCTGCAGCAGGCGCTCGTTTTCATCCTGTGGATATGTGCTGCCCAGCAATGACTGCACAGCTATTTCTCTGGCCCTGCTTTTTATTCTCGCAAAAAAATCGGTAGAACCGCCTTGAAGTATTTCAATGGCGTTTCGTGAATCGACTGACGCTGCGACGAAGACGTTTTTCCTCGCCAGATAATCGGCGACATCGAACTGGCCTGGGTTAGTTGCCTTTTCGAATCTGTCCAGCCAGCAGTACGCCTGAATATAATCGCCTGCCTTTAAGTCCAGCACTGGCTCATCAACCTGTACCCGCACGGTTCCGCTTGCCTTTGCCCAGCCGTCAACGGCTTCGACCTCACAGAGATTCAGGTAAAAGCTGCCGGCTGGGTCGGTATGTGAAAACCTTGCAAACTCCCAGCTTTGGTTTTTGTTGGTATATGGCTCAGTAATAACAACGCCGCGAATTGTCGCCAACTTTCGCTCCTCAGCGACAAAATTGCGGATGTCGTTAGGTTCGGCTTGATAGTAAGTTGTCAATCGAATTGCGCCAAAACAAACAAAGCCGACCAAAGCCATATAGGCCAATATGCTTGGCAGTTGTTCTTCTTTGCTGCGATATACGATATACAAAATGATCATTGCGGCTGCGCAAACCCCGATGGATGCCAGCCAGAACCAAACCGGCAAATTGAATATGTCTTGTAGTAAAATCCCCGCGATTAAACCCACGGCGACAAACAGCAGGGGGGCTGTGCTTATGATTTGTTTGTGGGAATCCGCGAAGCCCCCCGTGAGCTGCTTATCAATCAGAGCTAATTTCCGCTGTATGTCGTCCATGACAAAGCAGCCAAACCCCATTTATTCTTTTGTTATTTTTTCTTTCCCGCCCATATATGGTCGCAGGACTTTCGGGACCGTTACCGAGCCGTCGGCGTTCTGGTAAAGTTCGAGAAGCGGTATCAAAACCCGTGGGCTTGCGATTACGGTATTATTTAATGTATGGCAAAATAGATTCTTCTTCGCAGCTGCGTCTTTGTAACGCAGATTCATTCTTCTGGCCTGGAACTCGTAGAATTTGCTTGCGCTGTGTGTCTCGCAGTAATTTTTGCGTGACGGCATCCATGCTTCGATGTCGTATTTTTTCGCCTGGCCTCTGCCTAAGTCGCCGGTGCATACCATAACGACCCGGTAGGGCAGTTCCAGTGCGGCCATTACGCCTTCTGAATTGGCCAAAATCTCTTCGTGAAACTTATTGCTTTCTTCGACGCTGTTTTTGCAGATAATCACCTGCTCGATTTTGTCGAACTGATGGATTCTGTAAAGCCCGTAAGTATCTTTTCCTGCCGCACCTGCTTCGCGCCTGAAGCAGGTCGATAGCGCCGCATATCTTTTAGGCAGCTCTTCCTCGCTTAATATCTCTCCCATATGGTAAGCCGTCAACGGAACTTCAGCCGTCCCAGCGAGATTAAGCTGGTCTGCTTCCATCCGGTATGTCTGCTCTTCGGAGCCGGGGAAAAAGCCCGTCCCTGTCATTGTTTCATCTTTCATAAGCAGCGGTACCGACATCGGCATATACCCCTTGCCCACCATAAAGTCTATTGCGAACCGCAGGACCGCCCAGTGCAGCATCGCGCCATCACCTTTTAGAAAATAATTTCTCGACCCTGCTAATTTCACGCCGCGTTCGATATCTATAATACCCAAAGCCAGTCCCAACTGAATATGGTCTTTCGGCTCGAAATCGAATTGCCTGACTTTTCCCTCTCTTCTTATCTCAACATTTTCGGTGTCATCTTTGCCGACCGGCACATCATCATCCGTCGGCTGCGCAACCTGTAGAATCAACGCATCAAATTTCGGTTGAAGCTCTTTTATATTTTCATCGAGGGCGGATGTTTTTTGTTTTAGTTTTGAAAGTTCGTTTATTACTTTTTGTTTTTCAGCGTCTGCAAGTTTTGGCACGGACTTTCCGAGCTTGTTAATTTCGGCGGTAATATCCTGAAGCTCTGATTTGTCCTTTCGCAATCCGGCTTCAACTTCGAGCAGTTCATCTATATCAACTTCGATGCGTTTATCTTTTGCGGCTTTTTTAAATTTTTCCGGATTTTCGCGAATTTGCTTTATGTCTATCATAGCTTAATTTTCTCTGAAACGTTTTATAATGACAACATTATTCTGTCCACCGAAGCCGAAAGATTCGTTCATCGCGATATCAATCTGCATTTTTCTCGGCTTATTCGGGACATAATCAAGGTCAAGCTTGGGATCGGGGTCGTTTAAATTCATGGTCGGCGGAGCTGTATTATCCCGTATCGCCAGAACACACGTAATCAATTCCGCGGCACCAGCCGCCCCAATTAAATGTCCGAGGGTGCTTTTGACGCTGCTGGCAGGGGTGTTTTTCGCATTTTCCTTGAAGACCGTCTTAATGGCCTTGGTTTCTATCGAATCGTTTTCCGCCGTGCTTGTGCCGTGGGTGTTTATGTAATTTACATCGCCGCAGCTAATTCCCGCATCAGTCAATGCACGGGTCATCGCTTGTATTGCTCCTCTGCCTTCTTCGTGCATATCCGTGATCCTAAAGGCGTCGGAACTGCTGCCGTAACCGATGACCTCGGCTAAAATTTTCGCTCCTCTTTTTTTCGCTGAACTCAGGCTTTCGAGAATTAGAATCGCCGCACCTTCACCAATAACAAAACCATCCCTGCTTGCCGTAAATGGTCTCGAAGCTGTTTCGGGGCTGTCATTTCGCCTCGATAGCGCCGTAAGCCGGCTGAAACCAGTAATACCCAGCGGGTGTATCATCGAATGCGCCCCGCCTGCAATCACCACATCCGCACCGCCCCGGCGAATCATCATTGTTGCTTCGCCTACCGCCTGGGTACTCGCCGCACAGGCGGTGAGACAACTTCGGCTCGGCCCGCGAGCGCCCGTAAGCATCGCGATATGAGCGGCCGGCATATTTGCCTCCTGCTCTAATTCGTGCATCGCTTTCATTTTTACCGCTGCGGTATTGGCCCATTTTGTCCAGTCCATCTGGTTTGTCTGGTTGTCCCACCCGGCCGCGATTGCGCCGAAAAATGCTTCGTGATTGGCTGCTCCTTCACCTGCCCCAAGATAAATACCCATTCGTTTTCGGTCGATGCCGTCTGCCGGGGTATCAGTTTCGACATTGATACCAGCCTGTTTGCACGCCTGAACTGCCGCTCCAACGGCAAACTTGCTTCCTCGGTTGCCGTCTTTGTGCAGATTGGGGTTCTTCGTGAACTTCGCGAAATCGTAATCTTTTACCTCGGAGCTGAACGTCGTCGGAAACGTCGATGCGTCGAAAATGGTAGTCTTAGCGGCTCCGCTTTTACCCGCCAATACCGCCTGCCACATCGTTTCTACGTCGTGACCGAGCGGGCAAACAATCCCCAACCCTGTAATTACAACTCGCTCATTTTTTCCGTTGTGCGTCATTTTGATTTAATTCTCAAATTTCTTGAGTATAACCGCTGCTGTTTGTCCGCCATACGTGTAACCGCAGCATAGTGCGTAGCGGATGTCTGTTTTGGTGGCTTCTTTAACAATGTTAAGATTGCATTCTGCTGCTTTTCTCGTGCAGTTTTTCGCGGCTGGTATGAGACCATCTCGCATAGCGCAAACCGCCGCGATGACATCGAGTCCGCCGCACGCTGCCCCTGTGTTACTGAGCATACTTTTCGTCGGCCAGACAGGTATTCGCTTAGTTTCCGTACCCATCGCCGCCTCTATTCCCCTGGCTTCGGCAGCGTCGTCCTGCGGTATGCCAACGCCGTGCGGGATTATCAAATCTATGTCCTTAGGCGAAATATTGGCCTGTGCAAGCGCATTCTCGATAGCAATGGTAAGACCTTTGCCGTCCGGCTCAATATGTTCATACGCCGGGTTTATGCTGGCACTTTGACCGGTGCCGACAATTTCCGCGTAAATTTTTGCGCCGCGTTTGGTGGCGTTGTCGAGATTCTCCAAAACAACGATTCCGCCGCCGTCGCCGAAGACTGAGCCGCTTGCCTCGGCATCGAATGGTCTGCATGCCCCTTCACAATCATCGTTATGTTGGGTGGTTGCTCTTTTAATCAGGCATTGGCGCATTATCAATACAGGATTTATCTTCGATTCCGCGCCGCCGGCCAGAGCTATGTCGCTGCTGCCGCGTGCGATAATCTCCGCTGCCTCGGCTATCGCGATGTGTCCGGCGACCTCCGCGCAGGTTATCGTATTGCTCGGCCCTTCAATATCGTGAATAATACCCACGTGACAGGCCAGCATATTGGGCAGGTATTTCAGCAGCCATAATGGTGTCACCAGCGAAAGACCATCTTTGCCCCACTTACGCATGTCGAATTTGCCGTCTACAAGGCTCGCTGCCACCGCAGGGGCCATCTCGATAACATCACAACTGATAAGTCCAGCCCCCAGATTGATTGCCATACGTTCCGGCGTCACGTTGATTTTTTCCGGGTCGATTCCTTTTGTGATAAGCCCGCTGTCGGTCAGCGCCTCTTTTGCCGCCACAACGGCCAGCTCAATGTCTTTGGACATCAGCTTGACGGCCTTGCGATGGCTCTTTGGAACGTATTCCTGTATCTTGTAATCAGGTACCTGTCCCGCTAACTGGCAGTCGAAACCAGCCGGGTCGAACGCCGTGATTTTGCTTATTCCGCACCTTCCGGCGCAAAGTCCCTGCCACATATCATTGACAGTTAATCCGAGAGGGCTTATGGCGCCTATGCCTGTTATTACCACGCGGGTAGAACTCATTACTCTTGCCCCGATTCCACAGAAGATATGCCTTGCAGAAGTGATTTGAACGTATCGGTGAACACAAAGTTTTCTTTCGGGAACTCTTTGCCAGCCAGGTTCTGGTCGATATGGCTGAACATCAAATCTATCTCGGCGATTAATTTTTCTCCGCAACTAATCTTACCGCTTATGCTTGCCGCTTCGGGGGCAAGGCTTTCAATCTTCGCGTATAATTTCAGTGTATCGCCGGGTTTGACGTAATCGAAAAACACACACTTTTTTATTTTTGCGAGAATCACCTTTTCCTTAAAACGATTTGCCTCGCCGACAAGTATCCCTGACGTCTGGGCCATCGCTTCTATCATCAAGGTCTCCGGCATAACGGGAAAGCCGGGGAAATGGTCGTGCAAGTGCTCCTCGGCAAGCGTTACATTTTTCACCGATACGGCACTTTCGCCGCTGTGAAACTCAATAAATTTATCAATCCATATCCAGCGCATTTTTACCTGCTAAAATCATCGGCAGGATTGCATATCGTCAAAGCTGCCGATAGCTTCTCAAAGGTAATTTGAATTATTATTTAGCGTTCAGTTTGGTAACAATGAAATTTACAATCGCACCGACAGTAAACAAATCGCCCAGTTTATTGATATCCGGGTTGTTCTCGAATGCGGCCAGATCAGTGTGCGGCATTTTCTCCCGCAGCTCCGTCAGTCCCGCCTCGGTCAATTTCCCGTTATTTATGAAACCGGGATTATTCATCAGGCTTTCAGCAGGAAACAATTCTTCCCGTGGAATCTTTATACCAAATGCTTTTTCCAATCGGAATACTATGTCCAGAAAATCGATGCTTTCTGCTCCGAGGTCGCCCATCAGGGTCGCTTCTGTCGTAACCTCGTCGTTATCAACTCCCAGCGCGTCAATCAGGACCTCCTGAACTTCCTGAAAAATCTCATCCCGATCCATTGCCATAGTTACCTCCTGTATTTTCTTGCTTTGTCTATGAACTACCAACTATCTTAGCAGTTCCCATCGTGCTTTCATATTTTCGATTACTTTTGCGTCGGTCGCCGCCATTGCGGAATTCTTGTCGGCAAGATTAAAGTGCCTTAATCCGAATCTCGCTTCCAGAATCTGCTTACCGCCTGATTCGCCGACGCCGGTGAAACTACTTATATTTTCTTCTATTGTTTTTGCTTCAACGGTATATTGTATCTGAGCGCCCGGTGCCGCGAAACTCTTATATTTTACATTTCTTGCCTCTTCAAGCAATATCATGCTATGGGCGAAATTTTCTGTCTCCCGAACCAGCCATGATGCCGATTCAATCAGTCCTTCGAGCAGCAGCACACCCGGCAGCACCGGAAACGTCGGAAAATGGTCGGCTAAATACTCTTCAGCCAGAGAAACACTCTTGACCGTCTTTATAGCCCTGCCTTTTTCCAGCGAAACAACTTTGTCAATAAGTATAAATCTCATAATCCCGGCTATTGTAGCTATATGCAATCATTTTTCCAGACTTTTTTTCCTTCCTTTTTTTGTGCTTCCCGCGGTCGAACTTATTTCCATCAAGATTAATGTTGGAAAACCAGCACGATTGGATATACTTTTATCTATGGAAATACGCGGCGCAAAAATTGCTGATGTCAAAACTATCCATTCACTGATTAACTCTTATGCGGAAGAGGGTAAGATGTTGTTTCGGTCAATGGCGGATATTTATGAAAACCTGCAGTCCTTTATCGTTGCCGAAATAAATGGCGGGGTAGTGGGCTGCTGCGCTTTGCAGGTTATCTGGTCGGATCTGGCGGAGGTAAAATCACTGGCAGTTGACGGAGCAAGCGCCAAAAAGGGTATCGGCGCCGCTCTTGTGAATGCCGCTGTCGAGAAAGCAGCCAAACTTGGCGTAGCAAAAGTTTTTGCTCTTACATTATATCCTGACTTTTTTATAAAACTCGGCTTCGAAGTGAGTGAAAGAGATAAATTGCCCATGAAGGTCTGGAGTGACTGTGCCAGATGCTCCAAGCAGCGAAAATGCGATGAAATAGCTTTAATAAAAACAAACAATATCTCGTGAATCATAAGTCGGGCCGCAAGTTACGAGAGATGTTTTGATGAGTTATCCTACCTGGCGTTTTTGGAACAGCGCAACCGCCGATGCAAGTATAGCTGTTGTGTAGCAAACAGCGTATGTGGCGCTTATTGCGATATATTTTAATGGAACTACGATTTTACTGTCTTCGGTGCTTTCGTAAATCGCATCGCTTATCCAGAAAATCTGCAAATTCGGCACCAAAAACCTGCCTATCCTGGCCCACAATTGCGTATCCGCGAATCTGCCGAACGCATAGTCGCTTATAAGGCCCAACAGGGAAATCCCCATACAGGCCGACAGCGTTACCACAATATTAAACCTGGCCGAAAACGCCACCGCTATGGCCACGATTATAATTGCAGCGAACAACAACAATACCGCCCCATAGACATCCAGGGCGTTTATGCCGTTATTTCGCGGATTAAACTGCCAGTTTTGGTCTATAAAGAATAGAAATACCATGCCCAAAGTGCCGAATATGCTGAGCAGCACGACGGCTGTTGATGGAAAATTCCAGTCATAAACGTAGTTAAAAAAGGCACTTAGCAAAAATGTTGCTGTAATAACGGCTGCTACGGTGCTTATGACCGTCCAGTCGGACTCATCGTTTACCGAAAGCAGAACGCCATGCCTGATTGCCATTAGCAGGGCGATAGTGCAGATATAATGCGCCAGGGCCACTGCCGCGGCTACTCCAAAAAACTTGGCAATAATGAATATCGGACGTTGTATCGGCTTGCTGAGGACGGTAATTATCGTCTTATTTTCAATTTCATCGGCCACGGCCCCGGATGCGGAAAATATAGCTATGAACAAGCTGGCCAAAAACAACGTAGATAGCCCTATCTCGCGTAAAAGTTTGTTGTCGTCGCCCATGGTATACATTGCCAGGGACGGACTTATAAGGAATAGAAACAGAGCCGTGACAATTATCACGGCATATACGGGCTGTCTCAATGTTTCCGTAAAAGTATTTTTTGCTATTGTTAATATTTTTTTATACATTGTTTGTTATTTACAGTTGCCTCTATACTAAATTAATAATGTTTATTATATTACACGGTTTCTGACTTGTAAAGAACTTGCATATATTGCATATATACCATAATTACGGTTTTTTTGTTCGAGGCAAAGAATCTGGAATAGAGAATGACAATATCATCCAAACGTGCTGAATATGTAGCTCGGGCGTCTTTGATTTTGAGCATTGTATTCTTCGGCATCGTCTTTTTCGTGGGCCGATGGAGTGAACTCTTTGCGCTTTCCGCGGTTAGTTGGCTCATCCTCTCGGCAGCTCTGATTTGGTTCGTTCTCGTTGTTCAGTTCCATCAGCGGAGCCTGGCAGAGCAGGAAAAACTCGATATGGGCCAATTGGCCGAGAGCAAGCAGGGCTCCACAATATTTCAGGCGGGGGGGGAACGGGCGGTTATGTTTGCCGTTGCTCAACGCAGGCTCGATTTGCTCGAAAAATGGTTCCTTCCTGTATTCTCAGCAATTATAGCCGTTTACGAAATAGCCATCGGGCTGTATTTGTTAAGAGCAGTTTCAACGGCTGCCGACTACGAGGCCAGGCAGTATTTGGTTTGTGCCGCTTGTATGACGGCCATAGCGTTCGTCAGCTTTATAATCTCCCGCTATGCTGCGGGTATGTCGTCTCAGCCGTTGTGGAAACCCTTAAGGGCCGGCGGCAGCATTTTTCTCGGCATAGCTATTTTATGCTTTGCGATGGCTATCGGCCTGGCGATGGCACAATTCAAGATTTTCGCCGTGATAAATGCAATCGACTTTATCATCCCGGTTTTACTGCTTCTTATTGGCGCGGAAACTGCCCTCAATATCATTTTTGATATCTATCGTCCGAGATTGAAAGGCCAGTACGCAAGAAGCGCGTTTGACAGCAGATTGCTTGGGATTATAAATGAGCCGGGCGGAATATTCCGGACCGCCGCAAGCACCGTCGATTACCAGTTTGGATTTAAAGTTTCTCAAACATGGTTTTACAAACTCCTCGAAAAAGCAATTGTACCTTTGATTCTTTTTGCTGTGGTGACTCTGTATTTGTTGAGTTGTATTGTTGTAGTTGACCCGAACGAAGAAGCAATAATAGAGCATTTCGGCAATCCCTTAAACAAGGCCGGCCAGGTCAGGTACGCTGAACCGGGCTTGACTTTCAAATGGCCCTGGCCTGTCGATATCGCCTATAAGCATCCCACGAAAATGATTTCGGAAATCAGCATTGGTTTCGTCCCGAAGTACAAACCGGGAACTAAAGAGCTGGAACGTGGCCCGTTGTTATGGGGTAAGATGCACTACGAGCAGGAATACCTTTTGCTTGTCGCCAGTGGGCAGACAGGCAAGATGTCCCCCGGCGCCGTGCCGGTAAGTCTAATAATCGCTACCGTTCCGGTTCAATACAGAGTGAAGGATTTATATTCTTTTATTTATAATCATAATGAGCCGGAAAAACTTCTTGAGACTATCTGTTATCGTGAGCTTACTAAGTTTGCGGCCAGCGCTAAGATAGAAGTGGATGGCCAGGCCAATATGAACCAGAGCCTGCTTGGAGCCGGTCGTGCCGAAGCACAGCGCATTTTAACCAGCCGTGTTCAGGCCGCTGCTGACGAAGAAGGTTTGGGTGTTGAAATAGTTTTTCTGGGCCTTGCGGGTATTCACCCGCCGACCGAGGTCGCAGCAAACTATCAAAAGGTTGTCGGGTCTGTTCAAATGAAACAGGCAATCATCCTCAGTGCTTATGCAGAGCGTAACAGAGATTTAAGCGCTCTCGCAGGTTCGGTAGAAGAGGCTGACAAGCTTTACGCCCTTGCGGCTGAATACCAGCAGGCTGAGGGGAAAAAACAGCCTGAGGAAACTAAGAAGCTTGCCGCTGATTTGGATTCGGCCTTCGCAGAGGCAAAGGGCGATATCTTCAGCATATTGCGGCAGGCGCAGAGCTATGCCTTTGAAAAGGCGATACTTGCTCAGGCCACAGGACAGCGATTTAACAGTCAGCTTAAGGCATACAGAGCCGCGAAAAATATTTACAAAGTGGAACAGAGATTAGCGGTTCTTGAAGAGGCCCTGGCGAACATACGAAAGTATGTTGTGGTTGCTGACATGAATGACACGCAGGTTTTTATATTTGATGCCCAGGAAAAATTAACGCCGAGTTTATATGAAATAAGCGGTCTTGAGGAGAATAGCGGAAAATGAAAAACATAGCCATTACAATTTTTATTCTGCTTGTAGTCGCCATTATGGTGCTGTATTTTGTTTCGTTCCAGGTCAGGGAAATAGAATCTGCTCTGGTAACTACCTTTGGCAAGCCTACCCGTCAAATCACCGAGCCGGGCTGGTCTTTCAAATGGCCGGCTCCGATTGAGCGGGTTTATAAATTTGATTCCCGAATGAGAGTCTATGAAGCCGACCTCGGCGAGACAACAACCAGAGGGGCCGTTCCGATCATCGTGAACACCTACATCGTTTGGAAAATCGCCGAGCCGCTTGTATTCTTCAACGCTGTTGGAACTATCAAGGAAGCCGAAAGCAAATTGCACAGCCAGCTTACTGATACGCAGAATAAGATAATTGGCAGTCATGACTTCGCTGAATTTGTGAACAGTGACCCTTCGAAGATAAAATTCGAAGATATTCAAAACGAGATGCTCGCTGACCTTCAAAAGTCTGTCAGGGCCGATTATGGTATTGAAATCAAGACCCTCGGGATAAAACAACTCAAAATCAATGAGGATGTCAGCAAAGACGTCTTTGCGAGAATGCAGGCCGAAAGAAACCGTAAGACGGAAGCTACTATCTCCGAAGGAAACGCCGAGGCTGTCAGGATAAGAACTGACGCCGATTCGAAAAAGACGGAGTTGCTCGCCGCCGCGGAGGCAAGAGCAAAGGCGATACGTGCCGAAGGTGACGCTGAAGCCGCGAAATATTATAAATTGCTCGAAGAGGACCCTGAATTCGCGATTTTTCTGCGGAACATCGAGGCGCTTAAAAAATACCTGGAGAACAGGTCAACAATTGTATTTAGCGCTGATACAGAGCCGTTCAAACTGTTAAAGGAAATACCGAATATAACACCTAAAAAGTAATTTCGATTTTATATGCACGAACATAATCACCACAATAACGAAGTTATAAAACCTCAGCTGCCCGGCAGAGCTGCCGGTGACGAGTTTGATGCCGCCGGCAAATCCATGTCGGAGGCGCTGCGAATCAGCTTTGTTATCCTCAAGATAATAATGGTTGTGCTTGTTGTTGTTTTTATCGCTTCGGGGTTCAGGACCGTTGAGCCTGATGAGCAGGCGCTTGTTTTAAGATTCGGGAAGATTCACGGCGTAGGAGAAAACAGAATTCTCAACCCGGGATTGAAATGGGTATTTCCATATCCGATAGACAAAATGGTAAAAATTCCGGTAACTAAAAAGCCAAATTTGCCAATAAATTCGTTTTGGTATTATCAGACGCCTGAGGAATTACTTCCCCAGGCTCCGGGAACCAAAATTCGGCCGCCGGCGACGTTAGATCCTGTAAAAGATGGTTATTGTATTACCCGAAGCGAAGAACAAGGCCAGGCTGATTTGGCCGGGAATGATTATCATATTGTCCATTGCAAATGGCAGTTGACCTATAAAATAGATGACCCCGAACGTTTCTTTAAAAATACTTACACTGAAGATACAACGCCGGGGCAAAGTTACGCTGATGTCATAACCGAAAGCATAAACCCGTTATTGCAACGGCTGTTCGAGTCCGCGGTTGTTAGCGCTATGGTCCACTACACCATTGACGAGGCGATTTCGAGCCAGGACAGGATCCCAAAACATGTTAAAAAATTGATGCAGGAAAAATTGGACCAGATAGAAAGCGGAATAGCGGTTGTATCGGTTCAACTCACTGATATAACCTGGCCTCGACAGGTTGATAACGCGTTCCTGGCCTCCATCAGGGCAAGCCAGGAAAGTCAAAAGACTATTAGTCAGGCTAAGGGGTATGCTGAAAATACTCTTAGTGAAGCCGCAGGTCCCGTTGCCGTTCAGCTTTTCGAATCTCTTAAGAATAAAACTGCCGATGAACCTGTCCTGAGCGTAGTCGAAGGAAAGGAAGACGAGTTGCTGTGGTCTGAATTAGCAGGCCAGGCCCAGGAAGAAATCGCCGGCGCCAGAGCATACAGAACGAAAGTGGTGGAAACCGCTAAAGCAAACGCGGAATACCTCCAAAAGTTACTGCCTGAGTATCGTAAACGACCCGAGCTTGTTGTTCAAAAAATCTATCAGGATGCTATAGAATATATCCTTAGCAACGTAGATGAGAAAATTATAATCCAGCCTACAAAAGGTACCAGGGGCAAAGAGATCAGGGTTCTGCTTAATAGAGACCCAACGATAAAACCGAAATCCGTGGAAAAGTAAAACTTAGGATGCAAAACGCAAAATATGGCTCATGACCACCTACATTTGAATGACGACATTACCGCTGAACATACTCGCGGCAAGCAAATTCGCGTAAGCATTGCGATGCTGGGTACTTTGGCAGGCGGAGTGCTGCTGATAAACAGCCGGTTAGCGGAATTCTTTTACGGCAGCGGCAGTTTCAATGCCGAGTTTCTGGCTATGGTCGGCGCGATACTGCTTGGCGCTCCGATTATTCTGCACGCGGTAAAAACTCTTGTCCATAAAGAGATGCATATGGATGAGTTAGTGGCTTTGGCGATAATTGCCGCTTTTGCCACGCAGAACTATGTTACCGCAGGGGTCGTTGCCTTCTTTATGCTTCTAAGCCAGCTTATAGAAAGCCGATCTGCTCTTGGCGCTCGTGCTTCCATTGAATCGCTTATTAAACTTACGCCTACCAGGGCGAGCCTTATCGAGAAGGATGGTTCTGAAAGAGAAGTAAAAGTCAGCGATCTTTGGGCAGGGGATTGTATCCGGGTTCGGCCGGGTGATAACATATCCGCAGACGGCGAAGTCATAAGGGGTTTCAGTTCCGTTAATGAAGCGACAATAACCGGCGAATCCCTTCCCGTCGATAAAGTGCCGGGAATGCAGGTCTTCGCCGGAACAACAAACTTCACCGGTGCACTTGATATCACCGTAACAAAAGCCGGCAAAGATACAACGCTTGGAAAGGTCCAGTCGTTGATTATGCAGGCCGAGCAGACAAAAATACCGATTATGCGGATAATCGACAGGTATGTTAAGTGGTACACGCCGACTGTTCTGATGATTGCGGGTATCGTCTTGTTCTTCACCGGCGACATTAACAGGGCCATTACGATACTTGTTATTTCATGTCCCTGTGCGTTGATTTTAGCGACCCCTACTGCGATGGTTGCGGCGATTTCCGCTTCAGCCAGGCTTGGAATCCTCATAAAGAATGTTGCCGACCTTGAGATTGCCGGCAAAATGACGGCTATGGTATTTGACAAGACCGGCACCGTAACGACCGGCCGCTTGTATGTAACAAAATTAACGCCCGCCAGAAACATTGACCCGGCTGAACTGCTTTCTGTCGCCGCTTCTGCCGAACGGATGAGCAAACATCCGGTAGCAAGGGCGTTGCAGGAGGTGGCAAAAGAGGCCAATCTTACTCTGTCCGCGGCGGACAACTTTAGAGAAACGCCGGGCAAAGGTATAACCGCCACTATTGATTCAGTCAAAATAGTTCTCGGAAGAGATACGTTCCTGAAGGAAAACAACGTTGATATAACCACTGTCGCCGCTCCGGGCCTTCATGAAAAGCAGGGCTTCAGCACGCTCTATGTGGCGAAGAATTCCAGGTGCATCGGCTGGATTGGTTTGCAGGACAAAACCAGGCCGGAAGCACACCAGGCTATCGCCGAATTAATTGACCTCGGCATAAAAAGGATAACTATGCTCACCGGGGACAGGGATGAGGTTGCCAACCGTGTTGCTGCCGAATTGGGCTGTACCGATTTTAAGGCCCACTGTTTGCCTCAGGACAAACTTTCGATTGTTGAGCAAATCAAATCCGAGGGACATACCGTTACCGTTGTTGGCGACGGCATAAACGATGCGCCGGCGCTGGCGGCAGGCGACCTTGGTATCGCAATGGGGGCCGCGGGAAGCGATGTCGCTATAAATTCCGCCTCCATCGCGCTTATGAGTAATGACTTGAGGCGGCTGCCTTTCCTTGTTCGCCTTTCGCGGAAAACCAGAAACGTTATTAATCAGAACCTTTGCTTCGGAATTCTTTTTATCGTTCTTGGTATTGCTGCGGCTGCTGCCGCGTGGCTGCCTGCTATTTACGCCGCCTTTCTGCATTTCGTCGGCTCGTTGCTTGTTGTTTTTAATAGCGCTCGGCTTGTCCGGTACGGCGAAGAGCTTAACCACGAACAATAATCGGGATGCGTTAGTTGCATCACATTCGGTATATTAAATACGAGATACGAAAATATGGAATATGCCATTGAAATTATTTCTTTGACCAAAATCTTCTCCGACTGGTGGGGCAGGGACAGGGTTTATGCCGTTGACAACCTCAATTTACAGATTCGCCACAATGAAGTGTTCGGTCTTTTAGGCCCCAACGGTTCAGGCAAAACCACAACATTGAAGATACTGCTCGGCTTGCTTTACCCGACCAGGGGCAAAGTCCTCTGTCTCGGCGGGGATGTCGCTAATCCCAAAATTAGCGCTCGGATAGGATTTATGCCTGAAGAGTCTTATCTTTACAGGTATTTGAACGCCCGTGAAACACTGGACTTTTACGGCAGATTGTTCGGTCTGCCCTCTAAAGTGCGGAAAATGCGCATTGAAGCGCTGCTCGATATGGTCGGCCTCAAGGCGGTCGCGAACAGACCTATTGGAACATTTTCAAAAGGTATGGCGCGAAGAATTGCTCTCGCTCAGGCCCTTATAAATGACCCCGACCTTTTAATGCTTGATGAGCCGACAACAGGGCTTGACCCCATCGGGACAAGGCAGATAAAAGATTTAATCCTCGAACTTGCCAAACGCGGCAAAACAATCCTGCTTTGCAATCACCTCCTTTCCGATGTCGAAGATGTATGTGACAGGATTGCGATTCTTTACGGCGGCAAAATCCATGCGGAAGGCAAAGTCAAAGAGCTTTTGCAGCAGACAAACAAAAGGCAAATTACTACCGGCTCCATCAGCGATGCCGCTGTTGATAAAATACGGCAGGTAATTAGGGATGAGCATACCGACTGTGTTGTTACTTCACCAATGGATAAGCTCGAATCATTTTTCATCCGGACCGTTGCCGCAGCTCAGGAGCTTTCCTCGCCCACGAGCGGTGCGGTTAGTACCACCAAAATCGGGCATTTTCTTGCCCCTGAGGCCCATCCCGAAAACGTACTCGACAAACTTGTCTCTGCGCCTGTTTCAGGGGAAGTTTCCTCAAAACCTCCGGCAACTAAGCATGTTGTCCCCATTGAAACTTCTGCACCTAAAGCCGATGAGCAGTTGCTTGGCAGGCTGACCGAGCAGGCCGCACCGGCCGAACCCAAACCAACTGTTAAAACAAAACCGGTTGAACCAGAACCCCCTCGGAAGGAGCAAGTCAAGAAGAACATTTTAGACCGGCTCACAGACAGTTCGTCCGACCGAAGCGTTAACACAAAGCAGACCGACAAACCGCCGGCAGGAGGCCCCGGCAATGCGTAGTATCTGGGCTGTCGCCACAAATACTCTAAAACAAGCCGTCAGGATGAAAGTTGCCGTTGTCTTTATAATCCTGCTGTTTGTCCTGCTGCCGCTTATGGGTGTTACAATGACAGGCGACGGCAGTCTCAAAGGCAGACTCCAGACCTTTGTAAGCTATGGCTTTTCGCTCACCGACCTTTTACTCTCATTGCTGACCATAGTGGTTTCAGTTTATTCGTTGACCAGCGACCTCCGGCAAAAACAACTGTATACCGTTCTTACCAAACCTATACGCCGTTTTCAGCTTATTCTTGGTAAACTGCTCGGCGTAATATTGCTGGATGTGTTTTTACTCGTTCTTTTTTCTGCCGTAATATACACCATCGCTATTTACACGCCGAAATTTTACAAAGCAACCCCAGACGAGCTTGCACAGGCCGACAACGAGTTTTTCACCGCCAGGGCCGGCTTAATACCTCCGGAAGTCGATGTCAAACAAGAGGTTATGGATACTTATGACAAACTCGAAAAAACCGGACAACTGCCCATCGGCGTTTCTGACAACAAACGGTCACGTGAAAGTTATATCGAAGCTCTTACCCAGACTATAAAACTTGGCAAACGGGCTGTTGTGGTTGGTCATGATTTGATTTGGGAATTCAATAATGTTAAACCTTTCGACCCCAATCAGAGTCTGTTTATAAGATTCAAATACGATGTTTCGGTAAATCCGATTGACCTGCAGGTATTTAGCAAATGGTTCGTAGGTGACGACCGTCAGGTCAAGTATGCCACAGGAATTCAAACTCCAATTTATAGCTTTGACCGCAAAGATCTCATTCGCACTTCTCATGAGATAGTTTGTCCCGCTGATGCCGTAGCCGAAGATGGCTACCTGGCTGTCGGATTCTTCAACGTTCCCCTAAACAAGACCGTCGTAATCTTTCCGCCTCAGGAAGGTCTGGAGGTGCTTTATAAAGCGGATACCTTTACCGCCAATTTCCTGAGAGTTGTTCTTTTAGTTTTGTTCCGTTTGATTTTCCTTGCTTGTTTGGGGATGTTAGCTTCGACTTTCCTCTCGTTTCCCGTGGCCATACTGTTTTGTCTTGCAATTTTCTTCACCGGAACCGTCAGCGAATTCTGTCTGGAATCTTTTACTTTTCTAAGTAAAAACTTGAGCAGCGTATATTCCTATACTATCAGGCCGCTCGTTCAGCTCCTGCCGCAGTTTGATAAATTCAGCCCCGTAAATTTCCTGGTCCAGGCGAGATTATTGAGTTGGTCTTTTTTGGCTGAAGTGGCATTGTCCTTGATTTGCATTAAGGCGCTTTTACTGTTGCTTGCGGCTTTGCTTATTTTCAGGTATAAAGAAATAGCGAAAGTTATAATCTAAAAAATAAATAAAGTATTTCCTGGAGCATTTTGGATTCTGAGTCCTTACTTTTTCTATGCGTTCGCGCGATACAATAATCTGTTTTATTTGCATTGTGCTCGCAGCCTCTTTGTTCATTGCCGCCGGTGTGCAGCTTGACTACATAAATTCCCAGCGCAAGCAAATGAAATTAATAATCAACGAGCCTCTTCAAAATGCTCCGCCCTCGCTGGCGTTTGCAACTGTCGCTATGGGCGCTTTCCGGGGCCTGCTTGTGGATATGTTATGGATGCGGGCGGACAAACTAAAAGACCAGGGTGAATTCTTCGATGCCAAACAGATTGCGGAGTGGATAACCATTTTACAGCCCCGTTTCGCGCGTGTCTGGGAGTTCCAGGCGTGGAATATGGCATATAACATCTCCGTTGCCATGCCTGAAACACAGCCGGATGAACGTTGGCGATGGGTCAAGAACGGCTATGAACTGCTTCGTGACCAGGGCATTCCGCTCAACCCCAAAAGCATTCTGCTCTATCACGAGCTTGCCAGAATATTCCAGCACAAAATGGGCTCTGTTTCGGATAATGTGCACAAATATTACAAGCTCCAGCTCGCAATGGCGATGGAGCCGCTGCTTGGGCCGGCGGATAACCAGTATTTCGAAACGCTTGCCAACGCCCCTGCGGACTGGAAGCAAATTATAAAAGACCCTAATATCGCCTCGTTGGTTGCGGCCTTAAAATCAGCCGATAAAACATTCGACGACGAAGATGATTTTGTGAGCAATTATTTGTCCTTAAGACAAAACCCGGACAGATTCAATCCCGATGCCTTTAAGGTGATAGACAATTTCAGAGGCTCAGAAGCTATCGGGAAATTCGATATTTTTGCCAGGGCTTACTATTTGCGAAACACCTGGAAACTTGACCCCGTCTTAATGCAGCAGTTGAATAAAACGTATGGACCTGTCGACTGGAACGACCCCAACACACATTTGCCTTTGGATTGGAGGCACCCGGACACGCACGCAATCTATTGGGCGGTCAAAGGCTTGCAGGTGGCGGGGAAAAACGAATTTTCCGCAGCCGAGATTAACGCAGACCGTATCGTAGGCCATAGTTTGCAGGACCTGTTCCGCAATGGGAAGATATTTATCTACGATGTGCCGGTCGAAGTGTCTTCGGATCCTTGTACGCAAACACCGCAGGCGGAATTGTCGAAGGCAGTGAGAAAAGAGATATTCTTGCGCCCTGATTTGAGAATGTTTGAGCCATACAACAAGACCGCGTTAGCGAGAATAGAAAAATATAACAATATCGAGGATGTAGGGCAGGGCAGCCTTGAATCCCTTAAAAACGGCCACCGAAATATGCTAAAAAATACTATTTTCTCCTTCTATCAGGCTGGTCATATTCAGCAGGCCCAAAAAATCTACGACCAGCTAAAAGAGCTTTACCCACAGGATGAATCCAAAGTTCCTCTTGTTATCTTTGTCAGAAATCGTCTCCGCGAAGAGCTTCAAAAAATTACCATAGATAACGCAAAAGAAATTGTGCAAATGATGTTACGGGAAAGCTATTTCAGATATGCGATGCACGATGACGACGAGGCCTTTGGCAGAGAAAAAATGGCAAAAGAAGTTTTCGACCATTACCGGTCCATGTATCCAGATGAAGACAGGGTTGACCTGCCTGATTTGGCGCTCTTAAGATACCTTGCGCTTATGGATTTCTTGAATGACCAGGCGTATCCTCCTAATATGAGGCTGGTTCTTTATAACCGCATAAAATTAGAAAGGCCCGAACTCGCCGAACAGCTTAAAAAGCAGGAGGAGCAGTTACTTAAACAGCTTGAACAGTCAAAATGACCCGTGGCTAAGAACACCCTTTCTTTTTTCTTCATATGGATAATGAACTTTTTAAGCAATTGACGCCTTCACAAAAAAAAGCGGTTTTTCACGTTGAAGGGCCGTTGCTTATCATCGCAGGCCCGGGCAGTGGTAAAACCCGCGTTATCACTTATCGAATCGCTGCCCTTATCGACTCAGGCGTAAGGCCATACAATATTTGCGCGATAACTTTCACCAACAAGGCTGCCGATGAAATGCGGCAAAGGGCTGTCGTCCTCGGTGTTTCCGCGGGGGCCCATATCAGTACCTTTCACTCTTTATGCGTGAGAATCCTTCGGAAATACGCCGATAGGGCGGGCATAAAACCAGCCTTCAGCATCTATGATGATTCCGACCAATCCAGATGTATTAAGCAGGCAGTTAAAGATTGCCAGCTTGACACCACGAACTTTTCCCCGGCTCGAATGCTTGATGCTATCTCATCGCGGCTGAAAAATAACCTGATAGACGTCGATACCTTTAGGGCAGACGCCGATGATTTCTTTAGCGAAGCATTGGCTAAAGTATATGACCGTTATCAGCGCATATTAAGTGAAAATAACGCTCTGGACTTTGACGACTTATTGATGAAAACAGCTTTCCTGCTTCGTGATTGTCCCGATGTCTGTTCCGAGCTTGGAAATCGCTTTAAATTTCTCCTCGTCGACGAATATCAGGATACCAACCGCGCCCAGTACAGTATTGCCAGGGCGCTTGCCTCGGCTCACAACAATATTTGCGTAACCGGCGACCCCGACCAGTCCATTTACCGCTGGCGCGGAGCGGACATTCGCAATATATTGGATTTCGAAAACGATTGGCCCAATGCCGTTGTCGTCAAACTTGAGGAAAACTTCCGCAGCAGACCCGAAATACTCGAAATAGCCGACAAACTGATTGCCAAAAACCAAAACCGAAAACAAAAAACGCTCATTCCCACAAAGTCGTCGCCTGCCACCGTGGCCGTAAACACATTTGCCGATGAGCTTGATGAAGCCCAGAATATTGCATGGAAGGTCAAAGAGCTGGTCGAAGGCGGCGCTTCTCTGAAAGATATGGCCGTGTTCTATCGTGTTAACGCTCAGAGCCGCGCCCTCGAAGAAGCGCTCATACGAAATAAAATTCCGTACCAGATTGTTCGCGGTGTCGAGTTCTACGGCAGAAAAGAAATCAGGGACGTACTTGCCTATCTGAAAATTCTTGTCAATCCTGACGACGAAGTTGCCCTGCTGCGCATCATTAATACACCCGCCCGCGGCATAGGAAAAACCACTATCGACAAAATCCGCGATTATGCCGGACATAATAACATTACCCTTTTCGAATCTCTTAAAAAGACAACGCATATCGAATCTCTCTCCGAGGCGGTAAAAGCTAAAATATCCGCTTTTGTAAATATGCTCGAGGGTTTCAAAAAAGATGTTACAGGCAAGGTCGCGCCGCTCATCGGGCGTGTTTCCATCGAAACCGGTATGGAAAAATCACTTCACGAAACCGGCCCCGACGGACAAAATGCCGTTGATAATATCTACGAGCTGATAAACTCCGCTGCCCAATATGACCAGCAGGCCGAAGAACCGTTGCTGCTCGATTACCTTCAGCAGATAGCTCTTTTCAGCGATGCCGACGCCTATGACGCCGCGACCGACCGTATTGCTATGATGACCCTGCATGCTGCAAAAGGTCTGGAGTTCGAGAATGTCTTCATCGCTGGTGTCGAAGAAGGCTTGCTGCCCCACGAAAGAAGCAATACCGATGAACGGGATGAGTTGGAGGAGGAACGCAGAATCTTTTTCGTCGGAATTACACGCGCCAAATCCGGCCTTTATATAAGTTACGCCCAGTATCGTAAAATACGGGGCCAGTTGCTCCGGGCAATACCCTCGCAGTTTCTTTTTGAGCTTGGGCTTGATTTCGCCGGCCAGCCGAAGGATAGTCAATATAATTGTGATGATGTTGATGACCCCGGCAGGGCGGTCCCTGATTTTGCCGCGGGTCAGATGGTTCGGCACAAACTCTTCGGCCTTGGCACTGTCAAAGAGTTCATCGATATGGGCGGAGATAGCGTTGTTGTTATAAAATTTAACATAGGACAAACAAAAACACTTATGCTAAAATACGCCAACCTTGAAAAGATAAGTAATATTTAGCCCCCGGGCTTGGATACAATTTAAGGAGTATATCCGTGCTGAAATCACAAATTAAGCTCTACTACAAAAATGTTACCGCCGAGGCGGTTGGTTCCGAACACGGCATCGACAAAAAACAATTCGAATCCCTTGCGAAAAAAACTGCCGCTCTTATCCCAGGGATTAAAGATGAAATTACCGGCGGCGCCACACGGTATGGTCTGCTCCCGAATAACGTGCAAATGGCGAAAAACGTCAAAAAAATGGCAGGGCAGTTCAAAAATAAATGCAAAAACCTGGTCGTCCTCGGCATCGGCGGTTCCGCACTCGGCAATATCGCGCTGCAAACCGCTCTTAACCCCTATACCTACAATCTCGATGATAGCCATCGAAAAGGCCCGCGTCTCTTTGTATTCGATAACGTTGACCCCGCACAGTTGGGTTCGTTTCTTGACTTCATCAAACCGCAGCTAAGTAAAACCGTTTTTAACGTCATCAGTAAATCGGGCCAGACCGCCGAAACTGCAGCGCAATTTTTAATCATTCGTAAAATACTTTTGGACAAGTTCGGCCCAAAAGGACTGAAGAATCACGTCATCGCCACCACGGACCTCCAAAAAGGTACGCTTCGTAAAATCGCTACCGAGGCCGATTTGCCCACGCTCGAAGTCCCCGATGGTGTCGGAGGCAGGTTCAGCGTCTTAAGTGATGTCGGCTTGCTCAGCGCAGCAATGTGCGGCGTAAATATCGACCAACTCCTCGCCGGCGCACGCGATATGCATACTCGTGTCACAAATCCTGATTTCTACAAAAACCCGGCCGCCATTTGTGCCGCTGTTAATTGGCACTATTACAATCTCGATAAAAAAATCTCCGTAATGATGCCATACAGTTACGCCCTCTATGGTTTGGCTGATTGGTACCGCCAGCTTTGGGCCGAAAGTCTCGGAAAAGCAAATGACCTGAATGGCAGCGAAGTCCACATCGGCCCGACTCCGGTAAAAGCCTTAGGTGCTACCGACCAGCACAGCCAGGTACAGCTTTACCGTGAAGGTCCCAATGACAAAGTTTTCACCTTCCTCGAAGTGCAAAATCACGGCAGAAAACTCAGAATACCTTCGCCG
>Ga0315276_10000954_pt1 | contig 25603 bp, 26 predicted proteins | sample YL17G05_0_MG_FD_204542 | JGI IMG/M metagenome (GOLD analysis project Ga0315276, IMG submission 204542) | Sediment microbial communities from Yellowstone Lake, YNP, Wyoming, USA - YL17G05_0 | ecosystem: Environmental > Aquatic > Freshwater > Lake > Sediment | place: USA: Wyoming | collected... | reverse complement strand
CCGGCATTGGTAATTTCATTCCTCCCGGCAACATTCAGGCTGTGCAATAAATCACGGGAATTCACCTTTTTAACTTCGATATTCGCTTCTCTTAGAAAATCCCTAACTTTCTCCTTCGATATGTCGTCCCAGGTCATATTCCGGATAGCTTTATCTTCAAAAGGGATAAGCTCATTTTCCTGAAACATAATGCGCAGTTCCGAATTGGTCATCTTTTGTGTGGTGCCATCCAGCCGCCTGAAGTAACCCGACCCACAGTTATAGGGCTTATCTTCACCCTGTGGCACATCTATAACAACCACATCCTGAATCTTTTGAATACTTAAAGAAATGGGTGGTTGGCAATTTCGGGCGAGAGAATTAATGCGTGCTTTCAAATCATTCGTCAATTTTTCACCGGTGAGGGTTTTATCATTTTTGACACCAAGAAGGATCACGCCTCCTTTTGTGTTGGCAAAGGCCACCATATCTTCATCAATGCGTGACGAAAAATGTTCCTTGAATTCTACAGTAAGTCCCTCTCCTTCTCTGATCATCATATTTATTGCATCTGGATTCATCATTTTGCAGTTCCCTTTTCCAAAAAGCGCATTTCCCCTTTCAAGCGAGCTTTGGTTTCCTGGTAATTCCTTTCAAGGTTCATCCAAAAAGAAGCTGGAACTCTTAAGACATGTTCGAGCTTGAATGCCATCTTGGTTGAAATTGCAGCGTTGCCACTAACGATATATTTGATGAGTTTTAGGGATTGACCTGTACGCTTTCCTAATTCTGTCTGGGTCATACCCAGCGCATTTAAGGTTTCCTGAAGGGTTTCTCCAGGGGGAATTGCATAATTTGGAGAAAAAGAGTCCTGTTTCTTTTTCACGCTGGGTCTAAATTAATTCAGGATGATTTTCTCTAAGCCAATTCAAACCGGAATTTTTTACTCGTTCGATGGCGGCGGAGCCAGCCATTCTCAAGCCATTGCTGCAAGTTCATTTTCATTTCCGATAATGAATATTTTCGGCGATTCAAGAACTTGAATCAGAAAATGATCCCTGTCTGCTTGGCGTTTCAAGAATTCCTTTACGGTAAAGATATAAGGATTTATTTCCCTTCCGATTTGCTGGGATACCCCTGATAGGAGGCTGGTCAGCTGCCGCAAACCGAGGTCCCCAATCACAACCAAGTCGACGTCGCTTTTGTCCTTTTCTTCGTGACGGGCAATGGAACCAAAGACAAAAACCAGTTTGATATGATGGGCTTTTCTTACGGCCTCCCTGATCACATCCGCCAGCCCGGAGGTTTTTGATACCATGCTGCGGATGTCCGGATAGAGCGGGTGTTCTCTGTTTGCTTCATAATAAACGCGGTTCCCATCTTTGCACGCCTTGAGCAGTCCCAAACGAAGCAATTTCTTAAGTTCCTGCTGGATCGTCCCTATGGAGAAGCCCGAACGCCTTTCAATCTCGCGCATATGGAGCTCTCCACCACCGTTCACCCCAAAAAGCATGCGGAAGATTTCTGACCTAATTTTTGAGGATAGGATCTCAGCGAGTAGGTTCATATTGTATGCTTATACCATACAATTGTATGGTTATGCCATACAAAATTATAGAAATTTTTGGCCGGAGATCCACCCAATATAGAGAGAGGATTCATTCCCAGACAGCTATTTTCAAAATTTTTTTGAGCTGTCTTTTTTTGATGCGAATGGGCCGCTCGCAAAAGAACCTGTAGGCCTTTAAACGTTCTTTGTGCTCCGGAACTTTGGTGCTTAGATACAGAACAAGGGCGTCGTGGATCACGTCACTTAAGGATCTTCCTTGCTCAGCAGCGAGACGCTTCGCTTGTTTAATGACTTCTTCTTCCATAAGGGTGTTAACCCTTTTTCTCATCCCTCACCCCATTTACATGCCTTCATCTCGGAGATATTTTTTGATTACCTCAATGAACGCCTCGGAATAAACGCGCAATTTGTGGTCGCCTACTCCGTAGACCGTGGCGAAAGCTTCGCGGGTTGTGGGTTTGATCTTAGCCATGTCCCTTAAGGACTTATCACCGAAGATGACAAAGGCCGGAACACCCTGCTTTCGGGCCAGTTCCCCCCTTTTCGTGCGAAGCAGTTGAAACAGATCCTGGTCAATTTCCGCCCATTCTTCTTCCTTTTTCTTGCGGCCCCTTCGGGTAATTTCTTTCTTTTTCGCCGCCACCAGCGGTTTGGCCAGAATAGGGGTCAGCTCTCCACGCAGCATTTTTCTTCCGGAGTCGGTCAGGGAGAGCGTCGAAAATTCGCCTTCTCTTCGCAAAAAACCCTGCCCGATCAGTTGTTCGATCATATACCGGATGAAAGCCACTGATTCGTTGGCCATCAAGCCAAAGGTCGATAATCCATGATGACCCCACTTCTCCACATGATCGGTCAGGGCCCCCTTTAGGACGTTGGCGATATGACCAGCCCCGAATCCGAGGCCGCTCACCTGATGCACCCGGTAAACGCAGGAAAGAATCTTTTGGCCCACGATCAGCGGGTCTTCCACCATTTCCAGCTCGTTCAAACAATAATCACAGGCCTCGCAAGAGGGCTTCTCGTAGTCCTGGCCGAAATAATTCGCCAAGACCTTATGCCGGCAATGCGGCTGGGCGCAGAAATGATAAAGGCGCTGGAGTTTGTCCAGCATGACTGCCTTTTGGGGAGAATCTTCCAGTAAAGACTTCCAGGTAACATAATCACTTCCCCCATAGAACATGGAACAGTACGCGGGGAGGCCGTCTCGGCCGGCGCGTCCGGTCTCCTGGTGGTAGTGCTCAATGCTTTTGGGCATGGCCGTATGGATCACGAAGCGAATGTTGGAACGGTCGATGCCCATACCGAAAGCAATCGTGGCCACCATGATATCCATCTCTTCACGGGCAAACCGATCTTGATGAAGACGGCGAGTATCATCGTCCAGGCCCGCATGATAAGGAAGGTTTTTAAAGCCGAGTTCATTCAGCCTGGCGGAAAGGGTATCCACATCATCCCGACGCAGGCAATAGATGATGCCCGGTTCATCTGCGTGTCTCTTCAGGAGGTCCGAAACCTGGTCTATAATATGGGAGCGGGGCCTTACCCGGTAGGTCAAATTGGGACGGTCTACCAAGCCGATATGGGTCTGCGGATTTTCCAGGCGGAGCTGTTCCAGAATATCCCGGCGCACCTCTTCCGTGGCCGTGGCCGTAAACGTGTGCACGGCAATCGGCTTAAAAGTTTCCTTGATGATTCCCAGGTTCCGGTAATCTTCCCGAAAATCATGGCCCCAGTGGCTGATGCAGTGGGCCTCGTCGATCACAAAAAATGAGAGAGGGACCGCTTTTAAAAGCTGGGTCGTGCTTTCCTTCTGGAGACGCTCCGGAGAGATATATAAAAGCTTCACTTCCCCTCTTTGAATCTGGCTCACGATAAATCTCTGTTCCTGGGGGGACCGGCTCGAATTTAAACACTCTGCCGGAATATCCATATCTTTCAGGCTGTCCACTTGGTCCTTCATGAGAGAGATCAAGGGAGAAATGACCACGGCCATCCCGTCTTGCAGCAAAGCAGGAAGCTGGAAACATAGCGATTTTCCCCCTCCCGTGGCCAGCATGGTTAGGGTATCTCTTCCCGCCAGGATGGAAAAAATCGTCTCCTCCTGCAGCGGCAGAAAAGAGGTATAGCCCCAATGCTTCTTTAAGACGGCCCTCAGCTTTTCCTTGCCTTGATTCAGAAAAATGTCTCCTTCATAAGAAAGCCACCGGCTTAAAGTCCCAAGAGTGGGTTAGACCACTGGGCCGTTCACGGGGGGAACACTGAGGATTAAGACGGCAAGAAGATGATCCGGTTGCGCCTGGGGAGAGTCGAGGCCGAGAGCTCTACCCACCTTGGCGCTTCTCGATCGCTCGCCTGTGCCCCTCTAAGTTTTCCATCCGCGCCAACCGCATGGCCGGAGGGGAGAGTTTCTTCAGTCCTTCCGGTGAAAGGCAAATCAGACTCGACCGCTTGAGGAAATCGTAAACCCCGAGGGGAGAGGAAAAGCGAGCGGTTCCGCCGGTTGGCAAAACATGGTTGGGGCCAGCCACAAAGTCTCCGATCGGTTCAGGGGAGAAATGACCTAAGAAGATAGCCCCGGCATTCTCAATCTTGTCCAGGAGCATCCAGGGATCCCTCACCGCCAGTTCCAGGTGCTCCGGCGCCAATTCATTGGAAATCTTCGCTGCTTCAGATAATCTTCGGACAATGAAGATCGCTCCCAAGCCCTTCAAAGAGCGCTCGGCAATTGGCTTCCGGGGAAGTTTCGTCAGTTGCCTGGAAATCTCCCGCAGAACCTCTGCCGCAAAAATTCGAGAAGTGCACACCAGGATGGCCGCCGCCTGCTCATCGTGTTCCGCTTGAGAAAGCAGATCCGCCGCCAAATGAGCGGGGGACCCGCTGCCGTCCGATATGATCAGGATTTCACTCGGCCCGGCGATCGAGTCAATGGACACTTCCCCAAAGACCAATCGTTTCGCTGTTGCCACATAGATGTTTCCTGGGCCTACGATCTTATCCACTTTGGGTATAAGTTGGGTTCCGTAAGCCATGGCCGCAATGGCCTGGGCGCCGCCGACTTTAAAGAGGGCCTTCACCCCGGCAACGTATGCGGCTGCCGGAACCACAGGGTTTAGATACCCCTTTGGGGTGGGACAGGCCATAATGATTTCTGGTACTCCGGCGACCTTTGCCGGAATCGCATTCATGAGGACGCTTGAGGGATAAGCTGCTTTTCCGCCCGGGACATAAATGCCCACCCGAGCCATCGGTCGGACAATTTGGCCAAGAATGGTCCCGTTTTCTTCGGCAAAGGACCAAGACGTTTGTCGCTGAAGGACATGGAACCTTTCGATCCGCTCTGCGGCAAACTTCAGGGTAACGCGCTCTTCCCGGCTCAAGCTTCTCCAGGCGACTTCCATCTCTCGGGCGGAAACCCGCAGGTTCTTCGGGGTGGCTTTCCATCCATCATATTTTCTGGTCAACTGCAAGAGCGCTCGATCACCCTGTCTTCTGACCTGCTTGAGGATCTCCCGGACGGATTCCGCCACGTCCGCGAAACCCGCTTCTCCCCGGTGGGTTAATTTTTTCAAAAACTGCGCAAAGCCTTTCGTTCCCGAGATCAGGATTCTCATGGATTCATTCCTGCACCCTTTTGATTTTTGCCCCGAGCTTGCTAAGCTTCTCGTCAAGTTTTTGATACCCCCGGTCCAGATGGTAGATGCGAGAAACTTCGGTCACTCCCTCCGCCGCGAGGGCCGCCAGGACCAGAGAGGCGCTGGCCCGCAAATCCGTGGCCATCACCGGTGCCCCTGTCAGGTTCGCCAGACCGCGGACAATCGCATTGGCTCCCTCCACCCGAATGTCTGCCCCCATCCGTCTTAGCTCGCTGACATGCATGAAGCGATTCTCGAAAACCGTCTCGGTGATGACCGAAAGTCCGTTGGCCAAACACATCAAGGCCATAATCTGCGCCTGCATATCCGTGGGAAAGCCCGGGAAGGGTAAGGTTTTTACATCCACGGCCTTGATGTTCACGGGTCCGATGACTTTCACTCCTTCTCCATCCGGAAATATTTCCAATCCCGCCTCTCTCAGCTTGGCCACAACCGCTTCCATCTGGGCAAGATCACAATTCAGTAGCTTTAGATTCCCCTGGGTAATTCCAGCGGCTACCATGAGGGTGCCCGCTTCGATACGGTCCGACATGATGGTATACTCAACGGGACGAAGTTCTTCCACCCCATCGATGACCACGATGTCGGTGCCAGCCCCCTGGACCTTCGCCCCCATTTTATTCAGGGCCTTGGATACCTCCACAACCTCGGGTTCACGGGCGGCATTTTCCAAGATCGTTCTCCCCTCAGCCAGGACCGCCGCCATCATGATATTCTCGGTTCCCGTCACCGTGGGAATATCAAAATAGATTTTCGCCCCCTTCAGTCGATCGGCCCGGGCCTCCACGTAGCCGTGTTTGAGCTCGACCTTGGCTCCCAGAGCCTCGAGGCCTTTGAGGTGCAGGTTAATGGGCCGGGCGCCGATCGCACAACCCCCGGGGAGGGAGACACGGGCTCGCCTCCATTTGGCAACCAGAGGCCCCAGGACGAGAACCGAGGCGCGCATGGTTTTAACCAGGTTGTAGGGCGCCTCGCAAGAGTGAACTTCCGCAGCGTTCAGGCGAACCGTCCCCCGATCCCCCTCAACTTTCACACCCATCTGCCGCAGGAGCCGGGATATGGTCCGGATGTCTGCCAGTGCCGGGACGCTTTTTAGGGTCATCCATCCATCCACCAGAAGAGAGGCCGCAAAAAGTGGCATGGCAGCGTTCTTGGCCCCGCTGACGGAGATTTGTCCCACCAAGCGATGCCCCCCTTCGATGATCATCTTCTCCATAAGCCCTGCTCCAAATTCTTTTTTGTTGGGACGCAGATTTTCGCAGATTTACACAGATAGAAACGTAAAGAACCCTGAAGTCGGGAGCCAGAATCTAAAGCCATATTTTCTGTACTTCTTGTTTTTTATTCTAGTACAAACGCAGGAAGTATTTTGACATTAGGCTCCCTCTCCCTCGATGGGAGAGGGTTGGGGTGAGGGTGAGCGAAGCCTTCGCTGCTGTAATCCCCCTCACCCTGGCCCTCTCCCGCGAGGGGAGAGGGAAACGAATTTAAGGCAAAGCATTTAATGCGTTTGTATTAGCTCCTGAATTCCGTCTCCTCCGAGGTAATCCTGAAAATCCGTATTTTCTGCGTCCCATTAAAGAAGTTCTATCATTTTTTCCGGGCTTTGAAAACCCGTTCAATCCCGGCCAGGTCCGGGACGAAATCGCCGGAGGCGAGCTCGGGGTTTCCCCCGGCAATCCGGCGGATTTTCTCTTCCTGCCCGGCGCCGATCTCCGCCAGGAACCACCCTCCGGGGCTGAGAAATTCGCCCACTATGGGCAGGACCCTGCGGAAGAAAGCCAGGCCATCTTTTCCCCCGTCCAAGGCTAATCGTGGTTCAAAACCGCGTACCTCCGGCGGCAAGGATGGAAAATCATCCTCGGCGATATAGGGCGGGTTGGTGATGATCAGCTCAAAGGCGGATTCTTTCTCCAGAGGGACGAAAAGGTCGCCCCGCAGAAATTGGATCCGTTCGCCCACGCCGAGGCGCGAAGCATTTTCCTGCGCGATGGCGAGGGCTTTTGCAGAAAGGTCGGTGGCCACCAGCGAGGCCGAAGGGAACTCCTTGGCCAGGGCGACGCTGATCGCCCCGCTCCCGGTCCCCATCTCAAGAATCCGGAAATTTCGCCCCGTTCTTGCGGGGGAAGACAAGACTTTCAACGCTTCGGCAACGAGTATTTCCGTCTCTGGACGGGGGATCAGTACGTCGGGGGTAACTTTGAACGTAAGCGACCAGAACTCCCGCCTGCCGATGATATAAGCCACAGGTTCGCGCCGGAGCCTCCTCTGGATCAGCTTTTTGAACCGCGCCAGCTCCTCTGGGTGAAGAGGCTGATCAAAATGGGTATATAGCCCCACCCGGTCCACCCCCAGGGCTTCGGCCAGAAGGACTTCGGCGTCAAGGCGAGGTGTACCCAGGCCTTCTCTCCGTAAACGTTCATCGGTCCAACGAATCAGATTGAGGATCGTCCATGGAACTTGAGGCAACGGGAGTTCCTTATCCCCGCGATTTAAGGGACTCGGCCTGGAAATGCGTGTTCAGGGCATTGATCACCTCGCCCAGGTCGCCTTCCAGAATGCCGTCTAGATGGTACAAGGTAAGGCCCAGGCGGTGGTCGGTGAGGCGATTCTGGGGGAAGTTATACGTGCGCACGCGTTCGCTCCGGTCCCCGCTGCCCACCTGGCTCTTGCGCTCCTCGGAGATCTCGCTGCGCCGCTCTTCGACCAACTGGTCCAGCAGGCGGGCGCGCAACACCTTCAGAGCCTTGGCCTTGTTCTTGTGCTGCGATTTCTCATCTTGGCAAGTAACCACCATGCCCGTGGGAAGGTGGGTAATGCGTACCGCTGAATCCGTTGTGTTGACGCTCTGCCCCCCGGGGCCTGAGGATCGGTATACATCAATACGCAAATCATTGGGGTTAATTTCCACCTCCACCTCATCGGCTTCGGGTAAGACCGCCACGGTGACCGCCGATGTATGGATGCGTCCCGATGCCTCGGTCACGGGAACGCGCTGGACACGGTGGACACCGCTCTCGTATTTCAGCCGGCTGTATACTCCTTTGCCCTCGACCAGGGCGATGATCTCTTTGAACCCCCCCAGGCCGGTGGGGTTCTGGCTCATGACTTCCACCCGCCAGCGGTTCATCTCCGCGTATTTGGCGTACATCCGAAAGAGGGAAGCCGCAAAAAGGGCCGCTTCCTCCCCACCCGTTCCGGCTCGAATCTCTAAAAAAGTGTTCTTTTCGTCCCTCGGATCCTTGGGCAGAAGCAAGACCCGGACCTCTTGCTCCAGGGCGGTCTGGCGTTCTTTTAGAGCCTGCAGTTCAGCTTTGGCCAGCTCCCGCATCTCTTCATCCGACTCCAAAAGCAGGGCGCGGCTCTCTTGAATTTCCTCATCAACCTTCTTATAGAGCCGATAACTTTCTACCAGTTTAGAGATCTCCGCCCGCTCCCGCGCAAGTTTTTGCATCTCTCGGGGGTTGGCTAACACCCGAGGGTCGGCCAGGAGCCGCACCAATTCTTCGTGCCGCTTCTCAACCTCGTCTAATTTTTCGAACATGCTCAATTCAAAGGACCGCTTTCTGGCCGGATTCCAGCCTCAGGGCACCCTGAAGGGCCCGCAGGGCGACCTCGATCTGGTCGTCCATGGGTGGCCGGGTGGTGATGCGCTGGAGCCAAAGACCCGGCGCAATGATAACTCTGAGGACCGGGTGGTTCGGCTTTTTCCCGCTAAGTTTGATTACCTCATAAGCCAGGCCAGCGATGGGGAAGAGCAGGGGAAGCTTAATCCCAACGTAAATCAGGTTGGTCAAGCCTTTTCCCAAGGAAGGAAACCTGGGCAGAAAAGGAAAGATGACCGAGAAAAGAATGATGCTGATGACGAATACGACGAGCAGAAAAGCCGTTCCGCAGCGGGGATGGAGGGTGGAATACTTCCGGGCATTGCTGACGGTTAATTCCTCCCCGGCCTCGTAGGCATAGATGCACTTATGCTCTGCCCCATGATACTGGAAGATCCTCTGGATATTCTTCATAAGCGAGATGGCATAGATATATCCGATGAAGAAAAAGACCTTAATCAACCCATCGATGAGGTGGAAGAGGAGATTCTCCACGTCAAGGTCCCGGCCAAAAAATTGTCCCAGAAAGCCCGTAAGATAATGCGGCAGAACGACAAAGATTAGAATCCCAATCGCGAAGGCCGCGGACATGATGAGGCCGAGCCCCCAAGGACTCAGCTTCTTTTCCTCTTTGCCCGGACCCTTTTCTTCCTCCAGGGCCTGATTGGCTGAGAAAGAAAGGGCCTGAAATCCATTGATGAGGGCTTCGATGAACACGACCGAGCCCCGGATTAGCGGCCATTTTAAGAATTTTAGCCGCTTCGAAAGCGAGCGCCAGACATCCTCTTTGACCGCCACCTCGCCGTTGGGTTTGCGCACAGCGATGGCCAGAGCGTTGGGCGCCCTCATCATCACGCCCTCGATGACCGCCTGTCCTCCGACGGAAATTTTCTCCATGGATTCCTTATTTCAACCCATATTTTCTCTGGAAACGTTCCACCCGTCCGGCGGAATCGATCAGTTTCTGCTTGCCCGTGAAAAAGGGATGGCAGCGGGAACAAATTTCCACGGAGATCTCTTTCTTGACGGATTGGGTGCGGATCTCACTGCCGCAGGCACACTTGATGACCGCATCGACATATTGAGGATGAATACCCTTTTTCATTGCAACCCTCCTGATGGAAAGCTTTCAGCCTTCAGCGGTCAGCAAAAACCTAAATCTCTTTGCAAAGATTTGATCGGCATTCGCTGATGGCTGATCGCTGAACGCTGTCTTTTGTTGCCGCTATCGGCTCATAGAATCCAAGAATTCGGGGTTATCCTTGGTCCCCTTCATCTTGTCCTGGAGAAATTCCATCGCGTCGATGGAATTCAAGGGCTGGAGAAGCTTTCGCAAAATCCATACCCGGTTGAGTTCGTGGGGGGAAAGGAGGAGTTCTTCTTTCCGTGTACCGGATTTATTGATGTCGATGGCGGGAAAAATTCGCCGGTCGGCTAATTTCCGGTCCAGGACGATTTCCATGTTACCCGTACCCTTGAACTCTTCGAAGATCACCTCGTCCATCCGGCTCCCGCTATCGACGATGGCTGTGGCGATGATGGTCAGACTCCCCCCCTCTTCCACATTTCTCGCGGCTCCGAAAAACCGTTTCGGACGGTGCAGGGCGTTGGAATCCACCCCGCCGGAGAGGATCTTCCCGCTGGGCGGGACAACCGTATTATAGGCCCGGGCCAAGCGAGTAATGCTGTCGAGGAGGATGATTACGTCCTTCTGGTGTTCGATCAGGCGCTTGGCTTTTTCCAGGACCATCTCGGCCACCTGAACGTGACGCTGGGGCGGTTCATCGAAGGTCGAGCTGATCACCTCTCCTTTGACCGAGCGCTGCATGTCCGTAACTTCTTCCGGCCGCTCGTCGATCAGGAGGACAATCAAAACCATATCCTTGTGGTTGACCGTCACGCTGTTGGCGAGAGCTTGCAGGATCATGGTCTTGCCCGCCCGTGGAGGACTGACGATCAAGCCACGCTGCCCCATCCCGATGGGTGTCAAAAGGTCCATAACCCGCATGGACATGTTATTTTCCCCGGAGACTTCCAAGTGAATTCGGTTATTGGGATAGAGCGGGGTCAGGTTATCAAAGAGGATCTTCTCCCTGGCCAGGTCCGGTTCTTCATAATTCACGGCTTCCACTTTTAGCAGGGCGAAATAGCGCTCCCCTTCTTTTGGCGGCCGTATCTGCCCCGCAATCGTATCCCCGGTGCGCAGGTTGAACCGGCGAATCTGGGAGGGCGATACGTAAATGTCATCGGGGCCGGGCAGGTAATTGAAATCCGGGGACCTGAGAAACCCGAAGCCATCGGGCAGAGTTTCCAGAACCCCCTCTCCATAAATTAGCCCGTTTTTCTCGGTCTGGGCCTGAAGGATGGCGAAGATCAGGTCTTGTTTGCGCATCCCGCTTGCGCCCTCGACGTTGAGTTGTTTGGCTAATTTATTCAATTCGTTAATCTTCTTTTCTTTTAGGTCAATGATATTCATTTTTGCTCCTCAAAGATATTAGGATGCAACTATTCTTCGCTGATAGCTGCCCCATTTTAGGTATGGCAGCCATTTCCCCCGCTCCTGTTTCTGGAATGAATGGCCCCCCCAGCCCGGAACCAAGGGGAGGGAAAAGATCTTTTGGGCTTCACGGCCGAATCGCTATTTGCTCCACCGCTTTAAGAAAAAATCTTTTAAGAACCCGAAAGAACATGAGAACCTTATTCGGTTTCCCAGAAAGGACTTTTCCGGATTAGATTTCAAGGCAGATTCTTTGAATTTTTTCGGTAATCCCTGCGGAAGGATTCTGGTTTTATTTTAAGAACTCATTAAACCTTTGTCAAGGAATTTTTGCGGGCCCGTAATTCTGAAAACCCCTTTTCCCCTTTTTGGGAAATTTTCCTTGAACCTGCCTTGAAATCAGATCTTATCCCCCCTTCTCAGGGCAATGAAGTTCAGCTGCCGTCCAGAAGTTTTTCCCTCAGCCCGGTAAGAGTAAAGAGAATCCCTGTGGCAGGAAGTACAGAGTTCCAAATGATGGATATTTTCCTCTCGCATTCCCGCAATTTTTAGAAGGTAGGCATTGGCCCGGGGCAAATCTAAAGACCATCTCTTTCTTCCGCGAGGGTAGGAAAGCAGTTCCCAGGGGAGTCCAGCCTCTGCATAAACCTCCTTTACCGGCCCATCGACTTCATAACAACAGGGGCCGATACAGGGCCCCATCGCCGCAAGAATATTCTCACTTATACTATCGTAAGTTTCCGCCATTTCCTTAAGCGCCTTCTGGCAGATCGCCCTTGCCGTCCCCCGCCAACCGGTGTGCACAATGCCAGCCACCCCTTGGACCGGGTCAAAGAGAATAATCGGCAGACAATCGGCAGTGAAAACTCCTAAAGCGTAGCCGGGAACTCGGGTGACCAGCGCATCCCCCTCTCTCATCCAAATTTGTTCAGGCTCTCGAGGTTTTCCCTTGAAAACCACCACGCCATCTCCATGCACTTGGCGGGTAGAAAGTAGGGTAAAGATTTCTTCACCCACTGTTAAAGGCTGACCCCGCCAATCCTGTTTTAGCCTTTTTCCCCAAGTTTGGTCCCGCATCCCGAACCCATGGACGACCCTGTCTTTATCTCCCCACCCTTCCACCTCAAGAAAGCTCATTTCTCCGCTTCCTGCTCTGCCTCTCAATGGGACGCAGATTTCCGCAGAAAACCACAGATAAATATTTCTCAATTACTTTCTTTATATCCTGATCATCTGCGTTCATCTGCGTCCGAAAAAGAATTTTTCATACTGTCCATTTTTCCCAAGAGCCCGATGGCTTCCTCCATGTCTGCGGGTAGGGGCGATGAAAACTCCAAGTGCTCCTCCGTGGCCGGATGGATAAAGCCGAGCGAGGCCGCATGTAACGCCTGGCGCCGTAATTGCTGGAGCCCCTGCCGAAGAAGAGGCGGCGAGATGGAGGTCAATCCCCTTTGGCCGCCGTACAAAGGGTCACCCAGAAGGGGATGGCCGATAGAGGAAAGATGTACCCGGATCTGGTGGGTTCTACCCGTCTCCAGACGGAATTCAACCAGGCTGAATTGAGCGTATCGCTTTAGAACCTTCCAGTGCGTCCTGGCCTCCCTTCCTTTTCGGGGACGGGCGGACATCTTCTTCCGATTCAGCGGATGTCTCCCGACGGGGGCGTCGATCTTTCCTGCATCGGCAATGTGGCCGAAGACAATGCCGATATACTTTCTTGTCGCAGTGTGCCTCTTGAATTGCTCGGATAGGCCACGATGAGCCAAATCGTCTTTGGCCACCACCAGAGCTCCAGAGGTATCCTTATCCAGTCGGTGTACGATCCCCGGTCGAAGAACTCCACCGATTCCAGAAAGGTCAGGGCAATGGTGGAGAAGAGCATTGACCAGCGTCCCCGAAAAGTTTCCGGCCGCAGGATGCACCACCATTCCCGCGGGCTTATCCACCACAATGAGATGTCGGTCTTCATAAAGAATCGCCAGGGGAATCGGTTCAGCCTGAGTCGCCGGCTGTTGGGGCTCGGGAACGGTTAGGGTGATGACATCATTCTCTTTGAGACGCATCCCGGCCTTGGCTTTTTTCCCCCCGATTTGAACGTTCCCCTTCTCAATCAGGCGTTTGACCTGGGATCGGGATAATCCTTTTCCCTTTTGGGAGAGGAAGATATCCAGTCGCTTGGCTGAGTCTTGGACACTAACGCGGAAGGAAATGTTCGAGTTCATCCTTGAGCTATCGGAGAGAAAATAAACGACTGCGCAAGAGGCCGAAAATCTTTTTCAGTTTTTTCCTTTTCACCCGACTTTTAATTTCATCCAGTTTTTCCCGAGTGGCTTGTTCGCCAGCGGCCAGGCACTCATCCAGATGCCCGAAGTCGGACCAATGAATCCCGGAGACATCCGGGCAGATCACCACGTCTGCTTCTTTCAACTGCAGTCGGCCCAAGGCCAGACGAGTGATATCATTGGTCCGAAGGACGATGCCCAGGCCCGTGTTATAATCTTCCCGGTCGCTCAATCCTTCGGCGACATCAACCGCGATTACCAGGTCGGCTCCCATTTCTACGGCAGGGCCAATGGGAACACGGTCGATCCAGCCGCCGTCTACCAACTCCCGGTCTCCGATTTTTACGGGCGGTAGGATCCCTGGAATTGCGCAACTGGCCTTCACCGCCGTCCTCAAGGAACCCTCACGCATAACAACTTCCTGAGTAGATATCAGGTCCAGGGCCACGATGGCCAGAGGAATTTGCGCCTGCTGAATTTCCACGTCATCCACCAGGAAATTAATATTCTGGGAAAAAACCTCCTCGGAAATCGGGGCCTTTTTCGTCAGGGACTGGCTGTAAAAGATTCCCCTCTTGATGAAGCTGGCGAAGCGCTGGAATATTCCCTCGTATAGGGGCATTTCTTCGTGGTCGTGAAAGTGCAGGAATTCGGGGTTACTCCTTTTAAATTCTTTGCTCTCGAGGTAGCGGCGAAACCGCTCGATCACGAAATCGCATCGCGGCGAAAGGGCATAGACACTGGCAACCAAAGCGCCCATGGAGGTTCCGAGGAGCAGATCGATGGGAATCCCCTCTCGCTCCAGAGCGCACAGGACCCCCAGGTGGGCTAATCCTCTAGCCCCCCCACCACCCAGTGCCAAGCCAATTTTGCAGAACTTGCCCATGCCTTTTGGGGAAACTCAATCCCGAACGGCCTTCTCAGCAACCCGCGTCCTCACCCTGGCCCTTTCCAGGGCTTCCATCGCCTGGGGATAGGCCGGGTCGTCTTTGGAAAGAGTTTTTAATTTTTCTTCGGCTCGGGCTTTAGCAGACTTCGCCCGCTCTGTATCAATCCCCTCGGCTGGTTCTGCGGTATCCGCCAAAATGGTCGTCCGGGTGGGGGTAACCTCTGCGAAACCGCGGTTGATGGCAAGAAAGTGGATCTCTTTCTCCCGGCGGTAATGCAGTTCCCCGATTCGCAGAGAAGTCAAGAAGGGGGCATGACCCGGGAGTACCCCGAAATCCCCCTGCCCTCCGGGAATATAGGCCTCCTCGACTTTGGAGTTAACCACTAACCCGTAAGGTGTAACGATCTCTAATAGAAAGGTCTTATCCAACTTCCATCACCTCTCAGCCCATAGCCCCTAAGCGCTCGGCCTTAGCCATGGCATCCTCGATCGGGCCAACCATGTAGAAGGCCTGCTCGGGAAGATGGTCGTACTTCCCCTCCGTCAGCTCCTTAAATCCGCGAATCGTATCTTTGATCTTCACATAAGCCCCCGGCGTTCCGGTGAATTCCTGGGCAACGAAGAAAGGCTGCGAAAGAAATCGCTGAATCTTCCTGGCCCTTGAAACGATGAGCTTGTCTTCCTCGGAAAGCTCGTCCATTCCCAGGATCGCGATAATATCCTGAAGGTCTTTGTATTTCTGGAGGATAAATTGGACCCTGCGGGCCACCTGATAATGCTCTTCCCCGAGGATCAGCGGGTCGAGGATTCGCGAGGTGGAATCGAGGGGATCAACTGCCGGATAAATGCCCAGCTCGACAATCTGCCGGGAGAGAACCGTGGTGGCATCCAAATGGGCAAAGGTAGTTGCCGGAGCGGGGTCAGTCAGGTCATCCGCCGGAACGTAGATAGCCTGGACCGAAGTAATCGATCCTCGTTTCGTTGAAGTGATCCGCTCCTGCAGTTCGCCCATTTCTGTGGCCAGGGTAGGCTGGTAGCCCACGGCCGAAGGCATTCTGCCCAAGAGGGCAGACACCTCTGAGCCAGCCTGGGTGAAACGAAAAATATTGTCGATGAAGAGGAGGACATCCTGGCCCTCTTCATCGCGGAAGTATTCTGCGGCCGTCAAAGCTGAAAGTCCCACTCGCGCGCGCGCCCCGGGCGGTTCGGTCATCTGGCCGTATATCAAGGCCGTCTTTTCCAGGACTTTTGACTGCTTCATCTCCAACCAAAGGTCATTTCCCTCGCGGGTCCGCTCTCCCACGCCGGCAAAGACCGAAAATCCCCCATGTTCCATCGCTACGTTATGGATCAACTCCATGATGATTACCGTTTTACCAACCCCTGCACCCCCGAAGAGCCCAATCTTGCCCCCCTTCAGATAGGGCGCCAGTAGGTCAACGACTTTGATCCCTGTTTCAAAGGGTTCCATGGTTGTGGATTGATCCGCGAAAGATGGGGCCGGGCGGTGGATTGGGTACCTCAACTTTGTGACCACCGGGCCCAATTCGTCTACAGGATTTCCGATAACGTTCAGAATCCGGCCCAGGGTTTCGCGACCGACGGGAATAGTGATCTGTTCCCCGTAGTAGGTCGCCTTCATACCGCGAACCAATCCATCGCTTGTATCCATAGCCACACAGCGTACGATTTCATCGCCCAAGTGCTGGGCCACCTCGACGATTAAGTTCTCTTCCCGGTCATCGATGCGGGGGTTGGTAATTTTGAGTGCGCTATAAATGGGGGGCAGTTCCCCGCCGCTGAACTCAACGTCTACTACGGGTCCGATGACCTGAACAATCTTTCCGACTTGGATCACTTTTCTTCCTCCTAAAATTCCATTTAAATGGGACGCAGATTCTCGCAGATGCCCTCAGAAAAAAATTCAAATTCTCAGCCGCCTGGGTCCAATTTTCGGCTTACTGCCGGCATTGAATATTTGAATTACGTTACTATCCTGTCAATCTGCGTTCATCTGCGTCCAAATTATTTTTATTTCAATGCCTCGGCACCGCTGACGATCTCGATTAACTCCTTGGTGATGGACGCCTGCCGGGCTTTATTGTAGATCAGGGTCAGCTTTTCAATCATTTCGGCGGCATTATTCGTGGCATTCTCCATGGCCGTCATCCGCGCTCCATACTCGGAGGCCACAGATTCCAATAAGGCCTGATAAACCTGTACTTCGACGTACATGGGTAAAAGCTTTTCCAGGATCTCCCCTTCCGAGGGCTCGTAAATATATTCTACCGCCGCTCCCCCTTTTTCCAGAGGAGGGGCTGACAGGGCAGGCGGTTTTTCTCCTGCGTCGGGAACCTTGGGGGTCACAGGGAGGATCTTCTTTAGCACCACCGGTTGCTGAATCGCCGACCGAAACTCGCTGTAAAGTAGGTATATTCCATCCACTTGTTCTTGGCTGTAAGCCTGCACCAATTCTTGACCGATGCGCGAGGCCAGGGGATAATCAACCTTTCCGAAAAAATTTATGTATTCGCGCCGGATACTTACCTTCCGCTTCCGGAAGTAATCGCGCCCCTTCCGCCCGATTAAGGAAAGGGCGATCTCATCGGTGTTGGCCTTTTCTTCTCCCAGGAAACGTTCGGCCCTCTGAATGAGGTTCATGTTGAAAGCCCCGCAGAGGCCGCGGTCTGAGGTAAACACAACCACTTCTATCCTTTTGGGTTCTCGTCGGACTAACAGGGGATGCGCCTCTGCCGAGGTCCTTGCCGCGAGGCTGCTTAGAACTTCGAGCGTCTTTGTAGCGTACGGTCTTGTTGCCAGAATACTCTCTTGCGCCCGGCGGAGTCTGGCCGCCGCAACCATCTTCATGGCTTTGGTGATCTGCTGGGTGGAACGAATGCTGGCAATCCGTTTTCGAATATCCCGAAGGCTTGCTTTGGGCATGGCCGCCTACTCCACCTTAAACTGACCCTTGAATTTTTCCATGATGGCCTTGATCTTTTTCTCCAAATCCGCATCCAGGGTTTTTTTCTCGCGAATTTCCCGAAGGATTTCGGGTTGTTCTTCTTCTACCAAATTGTAAAGCCCCTCTTCGTATCGTTGCAGCACGCTCTCAGGATACATCTCCAGGTATCCATTCGTTCCGGCGAAGATGATCAAAATCTGTTTCTCCACCGGAAGCGGCCTGTATTGCCCCTGTTTGAGGATCTCCACCAGCCTGCTTCCACGGGCCAACTGCGCCTGTGTGGCCTTGTCCAAATCGCTGCCGAATTGGGCAAAAGCGGCCATCTCCCGATATTGCGCCAAATCCAGCCGCAGGCTTCCGGCCACCTGTTTCATGGCCTTAATCTGGGCGTTGCCCCCTACGCGGGAGACAGAAATACCAACATTAATTGCCGGGCGGACTCCGGAATAGAAAAGCTCCGACTCCAAGTAGATCTGCCCGTCTGTGATGGAGATGACATTCGTAGGGATGTAGGCGGATACGTCTCCGGCCTGGGTCTCAATGATTGGCAATGCGGTCAGAGATCCACCGCCCAATTGATCACTTAATTTTGCGGCTCTCTCCAGGAGACGAGAATGGAGGTAAAAGATGTCGCCGGGAAACGCCTCTCGTCCGGGGGGGCGACGAAGAAGGAGAGAGACCTGTCGGTAGGCCTGGGCATGCTTGGAAAGGTCATCATAGATGCAGAGGGCGTGCCTTCCGGAGTCCCGAAAATATTCTCCCATGGCGCATCCAGCATAAGGAGCGATATACTGCAAGGGCGCCGGTTCTGAGGCCGTAGCCGCCACGACCGTGGTGTACTCCATGGCTCCATTTTTTTTTAGGATGTCAACGACTCGGGCGACTGTGGAGCGTTTTTGGCCGATCGCGACGTAAAAACAAAAGACCCCCGCCCCCTTCTGGTTGATGATCGTATCCACAGCCAAGGCGGTTTTGCCCGTTCCCCGGTCCCCAATGATCAATTCGCGTTGGCCCCGACCGATGGGAATCATGGAATCGATAGCCTTCAAACCCGTTTGCAGCGGTTCTTTCACCGGCATGCGGGCAACGATCCCCGGAGCCTTTTGCTCGATGTTTCGGAAATTTTTGGCTGCTAAGGCTGGACCTTCGTCGATAGGCTGCCCCAACGCGTTTACCACCCGCCCGACGAGTTCTTCTCCCACGGGAACCTGAGAGATGCGATGCGTCCTTTTGACCGTATCTCCTTCCCGGATCAGAGTATCTTCGCCAAAAAGCACAGCCCCCACGTTATCCTGTTCTAAGTTCAAGACCATGCCATAGACCCCATGGGGAAACTCCACGAGTTCTCCAGCCATAACATTGTCCAGGCCATAAATCCGGGCGATGCCGTCTCCGACGGAAAGAATTACTCCCGTTTCGGCCACATCTAACTTTCGTTCAAACCCCTGGATTTGATTACGAATGATTGCGCTTATCTCGTCGGCTCTAATCCGTACCGTCATTTTCTTTCACTCCTTGTATAAATTCTCTTTGGCGAAAGCCAGCTGTGTCTTCAAGCTTCCGTCATAGACCACATTGCCGATCCTGGTTTGGGCTCCTCCAATCAAGGAAGGGTCTTGTTCCATGGAAAGAATGACTTCTTTTCCGGTCCTGGATTCCAGCTGCCCTTTGATGGCATTGACCCACTCCGGGGAAAGTGACATGGCCGTTACCAGGGTGGCTCGAATCCTCTTGGCCACCACGTCGCACAGACTCTCGTAGGACTTGGTAATCTCGCGAAAATGATCCATACGATCTCGTTCGATCAGAATATTAATAAAATCCACCGGAGATTTGGAAAGACCGAGGGATTCACCTATGGTCTTGGCGATCGCTTTGCGGGTGGCGACTGGGTAGGCGGCACTGGCTAGAACGGTCCTTAGCTCCTTATTCTCTTTGAGCACTTCGGCCATCTTCTCTAAATCTTTCCCCAAATCCTCATAATTGCCTTCCTGTAGTCCAATCTCCAGAAAGGCGCGGGCATATTTTCTCGCCAGGGTTAAGCTAATCACCTTAGTTCCCTCATCTTCCCTATATATTCCCGAACCAACCTCTCTTGGTCCTGAGGTTGAGTGGACTCCTTGAGGAGTTTCTCTGCCATCTCAACGGACAGGTCCACCATTTCTTTCCTGAGAGCGGAGCGCGCCTTTTTGACTTCCTGCTCAGCAACTAGTTGGGCCTGCTTCCGGATCCGGTCGCCTTCCTCAAGGGCTTTCTCGATAATTCTCTGGCGCTCCACCTCTCCCTCCTGGGAAATTTTCTGATGGAGCTCGGCGATCTCTTGGCTCAGCGAATTGAGTTTCCTTTCCCAACTTTCGGAATTCTTTCGTGATTCCTCCGCCTTTTTGGCAGACTGATCCAAATAATTTTTGATATCCTCCTGCCTTTTCATGAGGAAAACACGAACCGGCTTTTTCAGAACATAGGCGAGCAGGATGACCAGCAGAACAAAGCTGACGACCTGCCAGAAAACCTCCCCGCTGATCCCGCTGCCTCCTGCGGAAGCCCAAAGATCACTTACTGAAAGGGCTTGCGAAAAAATCCCGAGAACGGCGACCCGGAGGCAAAGGGAGATTCTATTCATTGAAGGCTCCTCCCCAGAATTTTTTTGGCAATCTCGCGGGAGAGATTTCGGGCCTGCAACTGAAGGCCGGCCCGTGCTCCCTCCATCTCGTCGCTAATCCTTTTTTTCATTTCCTGGATTGAACGATTGGCCTCTTCCACGGCCTTCTGCAGAATTTCCATCTCCTTCGCCAGGCTCTCTTTCCGGATTTTTTCTCGAATCGTCGCCCCTTGGGCGTGGGCTGACGAAATGGATTCCCGGTAACGTTCCATCAGCTCTTCCGAGCGATGCTGAAGGTCTCTCGCCTGCTCTTCGGCTCTCTTAACCCGGTCCTTTCTTTCCTGTAAGATGCCTAAGAACGGCTTGAAAACGATCTGGCTTAGAATAACCACCAAGCTTAGCACGATGAACAGTTGAATGATCATGGTAAGATTTAGGTCGATCATTCGGTTTTCTCCATGTTGAAAAAAGTTTTAAGATACTAAGGAGTCCATAATTGACCAGACATATTCTCCAAAATCTCCCCTGACCCCTCTTTTCCAAAGAGGGGAAATTCCTCCCTTTTGTAAAGGGAGGAAAGGAGGGATTTAGTCTTCGGTGTCTATACAATTATGGACTGACTAGTTCCGTGTCTCATAAATTCTGTCCGCGATTTTGGCAATTTATCTTTTTTCAATGTTCAAGGCATCTAAGCCGCCATGGCCAGAGGTGCTGCGTGGTTGATAACCGCTTCGAAAAACCGACTGTAAGCCTTGCGAGCCTTTTTCTGCCCTCGTGGCCTGCTGTCCGATTCGATGATGTTGCTAATGTAGTCGCCCTTCTCGGTAGCAAGATTGATGAGTTGAAACCAATCGGACGAGGGTATGAGCCCAAGATAATGCTCAGCGATGTTGCTCATAAGGAAAAGCTGACTTGTAAGGAACTTGCTGTCCATCTGATCGGTTTCAATAGAGAGCAGTCGGCAGAAACGGCGAACTGCCTTTTGGTGCAATCCCTCTCCAGTGTAGGACCAGCGAAATGGATGGGCATAGAACTCGTTCCAGGTTTCGATAAAGGTCATGATAGCTTCCCGGAGGCTTTTTACAGAGAAGAAATGACCGTTTCTCAGGCACTTCGCCTTGAGGATACCAAACCATATCTCAACCATGTTCAGCCAGGATGCGTGGAAGGGGACAAAATGAACCACAATGCGTTTGTGGGGGGATTGAAGCCATTGGCGGCGCTCGGCGCCGGTTCTGAGGGGTGAATAGGGGACCCCGCTGAGCTTGGCCACGGTAAGACAGAAATCGTCGTGGTAGTGCGCGCTGAGGTTGTCCATGAGGTAGTGGATCTCGGCATCAGGGGAATGGATTCGGACATGGGAAGAGAAGACCCTACAAAGGGTGTGCCGATCATGATTGGGGGTACACTGGCCGTAGACCTTTCCGGTGGCCGGATTCAGGAAGGCGAGTAGATCCGTTGTGCCATTTCGCCGATAGTCAAAGTCCTCAAGGGCAGGTTGATGAGGCGCTACGGGCAAGGTGGGCGTGAGACGGTTGAGGGCTTGAATGCACGTGCACTCGTCGAAACAATACAGATTCTCCGGGGGATCGGAATAACATTCGATGATATGTTCCATTTTGGGAAAGAAATCCGGATCGGTGATCTGGAGGTAGTACTTGCGGCGGTGGGGCCGAAGGGCATGTTCCAAGAGAATCCGATGGATGGTTGAGCGGCTCATAGGCTCAGGGTGTTCTTTGAAAGACCTCTCTGCGTCACGAAGAGACCACCGATGGACCCCAGGAAGTGGGGGAGTCTGCTGGCAGTAGACAGCAATGGCCATAAGCCGAGCGGCTTCGGAAAAGCGGCGGGGCCGACCGGAACGCTTCATATCGCTCAGGGGTTTGCCTTCTTCGATCCGGCACACCCAGCGGCGGACTGTTTTTGCCTGGGTCGAGGTGAAAATGGCAATACTCCGATGGTCGATGCCCCCCATGCTCAAGGCAAGGATGGTGGCCCGCTGTCGAAGTCTTTCCCCTATGAAGCGGAGGCTGGGAGGGGTGTTGAGAGGATCCTGGAGGGATAACAACCTGGGCTTCATGACCTGGAACCGTTGCTGGAATTTTTTTTTAGTGCGGCCACAAGCTGGGGCAAGGAGCGGGTGATTTCCCCCAGCCCCAACCGGGACAGATGATGGCGTACCGTGCGATCAGGGACGGCGATGCTGCACCGCTGCCGAAGCTCCTCCGATAGGGCGCTGCTGGAAGTCCGTCCGCGGGTGATGACATCCACGGCGAACTGTTGGATCAATTCTGCCTTCACCTTGGGGGTGACACGGTAGTCTTGCTTCTGCCCCTGCCTCTGATCCACCAGAGACAGCGCGCCGTTCTCATGGAGTCGGCGGGCAAGAGCGGCCGTATGGGATGGGGTCAACTTGAGGGCCTCCGAAACTTGCCGCGTTGACAGAAGACCGCTGTTCACCATCGAGAGCACGACCGTTTTAAGCTGCAAGGGGTCTTCGCGAGAAAGCGTGATAGATCGGTCCTGGATGCCAAAATCGACCACAACGTGGTCCTCCTCCTCTCTTAGTGTAATAGGAGGGGGTTGCGCAGGGGCCTGCGGCAGGAAGGCAGAGCAGCTTCGCCGCCGATCTTCGAAAGCCACCAGGCCCTCTTTGCTAACCATCTTGATGATGGATTTTGCCGTCTCCGACGGAATGCCCAAAGTTCGGCCAATGGCGCTACGGTTGAGGCCAAGCAGATATAAGGCATAGCATAAAATCCGTTGAAGGACTCCCAGGCCGAAGGCTTCCAGTGCCTGAGCCATTCGGTTCTCGGAGAGTTGAGGAGAAAAAATGAGACCCCGGCAATCTATCAATGGCATCTTTTGCATAGTATATCACCCACTATGAACGAGTTCTTTGTCTGCATATCATGCATTAATGGCACATTCATAAAGAACTCTAATGTAAAGTGGGTTAATTGTCAAGCCTGAAATCACAATTTTATGTTGCCAGTATCAGGGACAAAACTTTTAAGACGCGGAACTAATAAGTTAGCCCGTTTAGGGGTTCTCGGAGGATTCGATTCTTTCAATCTTTTCAGGTTCCCCAGACATGTGGGAAGTCCCCTCAAAGATTACTCCTTCTCCGAAGACCAGGATGGGGGAGTAAAGGTCACCATAAATCTTGGCAGGAGAGTACGCTTCAATCCGGCTTTGGGCGTAAATCGTCCCATGGGCTTCTCCACGCACCAAGACCACGGCGGCCTGAATGTCCGCTCGAACAATTGCTTTTTCCCCTATGATTAACATCCCGTTGCTATGGACTTCGCCCGTTAACTTGCCATCCACCCGGAGGGCTCCTTCAAAGGTCAGTTTACCCTCAAATTCAGTTCCCGGACCCAGAAGGGTGTTAATTTCTTCTTTTTGCTTCTTCTTATTACTCAGAGTTACCCCCCTTTCATACTCCTCATCTTTGCAGCAGTTCGATTATTCGATCCAGTTCTTCCTGAGAATAGAACGCGATCTCGATCTTTCCTCGCTTTCTTTTCCCCACGATCCTTACTTTTGTCCCTAGAGCTCGCTGGAGCTCTTCCACGATCGCATTCCATTCGTGACTGTTCTTTGCCGGCGTCGATGGGCCTCTGGAACGAAGCCTCTTAACCAAGCTTTCGGTTTGGCGAACAGAAAGGCCGGCTTGCAGCACTTTCTTCAACCCCAGCCTCTGCTTTTCCGGCCCATCCAGGCTCAGGAAGGCTCGAGCGTGACCCATGCTGATTACCCCGTCCGCCAAGCTTTGCCTGATTTCCGGCGGAAGTTTTAGAAGCCGGATTGTATTGGTAATAGTGGTTCGATCTTTGCCAACCTTCCGGGATACTTCTTCTTGGGTCAGATGAAACTGGTCTATCAATCTTTTAAAAGCCTCGCCCTCTTCGATCGGGTTTAGGTTTTCCCTTTGAATGTTCTCGATCAAGGAGAGCTCCAGGATCTCTGAATCGGGAACTTCTTTGATTACTATGGGGACCTCTTTGATACCAGCCTTCTGGGCTGCTCGCCATCTCCTCTCTCCGGCGATCAGTTCGTAACCTTCCCCTTTCCTTCGGACTACCAGCGGCTGAAGAATTCCCTTTTCCCGGATGGATTCCACTAACTCTTGGAGGTGTTCGTCGCCAAAAGCTTTTCTGGGTTGAAAGGGATTGGGCTGAACCTCCTCGATTCCGCAGAAATGGAAGACTCTTTTCCCTTCCAACTCTGGCGATGGCTTTTCCGGGATCAAAGCCCCTAGCCCTTTTCCCAACGCCTGGCGTGTAGTCAACCTTTTCAGTCCTTTTTCATTCTTTTCCAGGCTACTTCTGTCTTGAAAAAATGAATGACGATTCACTTTAATCCATTCGAAAGAAAAATGTCAAAAGAAAAATTTAAATTCTTTAAAAAATTAGAAAGGGTCTGGGAAAGGCAGCCACTAAATGTCTTAAATAGGGATATTTCCATGGCCTCAATTATTAGGTACGGCTTAAAACTTCTTTGGCCAAGTCCAAATAGCTTTCCGCGCCCCGGGAGTCGGCATCGTAGAGTATAATGGGCTTTCCAAAACTGGGGCATTCGCTCAAGCGGACATTGCGGGGAATAACCGTATTGAACACCATGGCCCCAAAATGCTTTCTCACTTCTTCTGTCACCTGATGGGAAATATTGTTCCGCTTATCAAACATGGTCAACAGAATCCCCTCGATTTTCAGGAAAGGATTCAGGTTATTTTTAATTAATTGAATAGTTTTCAATAGTTGTGATAATCCTTCCATGGGATAATACTCACATTGCAGCGGGATGATCACTGAATCTGAAGCCGTCAGGGAGTTCACTGTGATGAGGCCCAAAGAAGGGGGAGAATCGATGATCAAAAAATCGAATTCTCCCTTAACTTCTTGCAGAGCATTTTTCAGGCGTGTTTCCCTGTTCGGGAAAGGGACCAGCTCGATTTCCACTCCGATCAGGTCGATATTCGAAGGAATAATTTTCAAAAATTCGAGATCCGTATCTTGAAGTAAATCTTTGACGGGAACTTCATCGATCAAGGCATTGTAGATGCTCTTCGATACTTCTTCCCTTGGTACCCCCAGTCCACTGGTAGCATTTCCTTGTGGATCGATGTCGATTAGCAAGGTTTTTTTCTCCGCGACCGCGAGCGATGCCGAAAGATTGACCGCGGTGGTCGTCTTACCCACTCCTCCTTTTTGATTGGCGATGCTGATTACCCGGGCCATTGCACGAATTTCCCCCCAAAAACTTTAACCCTTATCCAATATGATTTTCAAGAAAAAGAAGAATGATCTTCTCGTAAAAAGTCTGAAAAGACGTATTTCCGTCATTCCGGCGAACCCCGGATCGGGTCCGGGGCAGGCGCCGGAATCCAGTAGGGGCACGGCATGCCGTGCCCCTACGACACCTTAAATATTCTCTGGACTCCGGTTTCCACCGGAGTGACGACCTTTTACGAGAACATCAACCGTTAGCTATTTGCTCTTGGCCATAAAACCATTGGGGCAAATCATAAATTGCCCTAAATCCTGCTTCCCCCTCAC
>Ga0315276_10000952_pt1 | contig 25611 bp, 31 predicted proteins | sample YL17G05_0_MG_FD_204542 | JGI IMG/M metagenome (GOLD analysis project Ga0315276, IMG submission 204542) | Sediment microbial communities from Yellowstone Lake, YNP, Wyoming, USA - YL17G05_0 | ecosystem: Environmental > Aquatic > Freshwater > Lake > Sediment | place: USA: Wyoming | collected... | reverse complement strand
GAGGCGGAGACCACGCGTCGCGGCAAGCCACAAGTGTCGGTGCTTCGCTCGGTCAACGGAGGCTAGCCGTGGATCGCTCCTTTACACTGGAAGAGCTTGTCGGCCCGCTGAGCGCTACAGAAGCTAAGGGAGCGCCTTCTCAGATCTGGCTGCGCGGTGACCCATCCGTGATCACCAAGGGGCTATGCGTGGCGATTGTGGGCTCTCGCGAGGCCAGCCCCGCAGGGCTCAAGCGGGCCGAGGTTGCCGCGCAGATCGCAGTGCAGTTGGGCTACAGCGTGATCAGCGGCCTTGCTGTGGGGATCGACAAGGCAGCGCATCGAGCCGCGATGATCGCGAAGGGTCGCACAGCCGCGGTGCTCGGCACGCCATTGAGCGATGTGTACCCGAAGGAACACGCTGAGCTGCATCGATACATAGGCCAGAAGCACCTGTTGATCTCGCAGTTCGCCGAAGGTACCAAGACCGATTCGGCGCACTTCCCAGCTCGCAATCGGTTGATGGCGCTTCTCAGTCACTGCTCGATCGTGGTCGAAGCGCAAGACGCATCAGGCACGCTATCGCATGCGAAAGAAGCCCTGCGGCTCAAGCGTCCGTTGTTTATCATGGCCTCTAATTTCGAAGACAAAAGCCTCAAGTGGCCCATGGAGTTCGAGAAAAAAGGAGCATTCAGAGTGAGCACAGCAGCAGAATTGAGAGCGCGCTTGGCGCTGATTGCGAAGGACTTAGAGAGCGTCTAAAACTTTCTCACCTTGCTCTTCTTGGGCTTTCGTTTTTTCTGGATAGGATGCTTCTGCAGCAACTCATCCCATTGCTGAGGGAGCATCCTCACTTTCACTCCTCTGCCCAAGAGCGGACGTCCTTCTGCAGCAGCTCTCCGCAGAAGGGAGTCTCTGCTAATGCGAAGCCGTTGAGCAGCATCTGTCGTCGACTCTGTCGCCAGGTACTCCGTCATAGCCTCGCGCGCCTCGTCGGGGCATACGTGGCGGCGCGCGGCGGTCCACGTAAGCCGGCCGTAACAGATGGGTGTTTTGACCTTAGCGATCGCGAGTACTCTCAACAGCATCGACTTATCAACGCCACAGATACGCGCAGCTTCCTTGATGGATACGCGTCCTTGAGGCACGCCAGCAGGCAGTCCAAGTTCCTCAGCTTTTTTCCTGATCGCAAGCCAGGTGTGCGGCTTGAGATCCTTAACAAGCTGCCTGGCTATCAAGTCTTGCCAGCCGTTTCTCAGCGTGAATAGCTGCTGTTGAGTCCATGGATAGCTTCCACGATTTTGGCCTATCTTTCTTTTTTCTTTCTTTCTGCGAAGAGATTTTTGGCCATGCATAGCGATGGCGCTCGGATTGCTTTGCGATTCGTCTGTCAACATTGTAGTCAACAGCCTATTAGCACGGACATCGTTTGCTCGTAAAAGAAAATGTCTTGCTAATTAACAGTTAGATGTCACTATGCTGATTGAAAGTGAGTGGCCATGCTGGAGAAGTATTTTGAAGCGCTAGAAAGAGAACGGCAACGAACTGCAGATCAGCAGAAAGACATGGAGCGTCGACTTGGAGAGGTAATTTCCGGAGAGAGGCAGACCGACCCTTATGCAGGCATGAGCTTCTGGGCTGCTCGCGAAGCATGGCGAGCCAGACAGCGCTATTGGCGCTTGCGCTTTTTGAGGGGGCAGTCTTGAAAGAGCTTCTCCTTGCGCTTTTGCTGCATCTTGTTCCGCGCGCCAGCTTGGCTCATCACGAGGCGTGGGCAGATGCGATCAGCAACGCATCGGATCATGGTCGACGGGCGAATCGCGCAGAGGCTACCGCGCTGCTTGTGATTGCGTACTACGAGAACTCGTTGCAACTGGGTCGCGGCGTTCCGTTTGGCGCGTGCGCTGCATTTTGCGTGACTGGCTGCAGCGAATGCCAGCTGGCCGAACCGCTCGTAGACTATGCAGACGCGTCGCTGCGTTCATGGCGATTATCAGCCCGAGTGTGCGGTGCAGACATTCGGCGACGTTTCGGTTTCTACAAGACGGGTCATCACTGTCACGACCGCAGTCAGCACTCGCGTCGTGAGGCCAGGATGCTTCGCCGGCTCCTGCGGAGGTCGCGATGACGACTGCAGCGCATTGGCTAGAGCATGTACTGGCGAAGCATCATCAGCCGGTTATCAAGCGTGCCGTCAAAAAGCGTCTTGGATACAGCGAGAAAACCAAGTGGAAAGATGTTGAGGGCGCGGATGGTTTTGAGCTGGCGGTTGAGCATGAGGTGAGGGACTGGTGGCATAGGCAGGCGAGTGCGACCATGATCCTATCCTTGGTCGGCCTGATGGCGATTTTTAAGAGCGAAAAGAAACGCATACTCGCTCTCATCTGCGCGCTTCTTGCTGAGTCTATGCATGGATTTCACTTAGACGACCCAGATTCAAGCAGAATTTTAGGTCTTGTACTTTCTTATGCGCGCGGAGATACCGAAGAAGCGGTATTGATTGCGGATGGGGCGCCGTGTGTGGATGGCGAGCTTGCCATCACCGATACCACAGTATTCAATAGCGCCACGCTGGCATCGAGAACCGCTGCAGAGCGTCTTGGTTGGTCTGTTGCGAGGAAAATGGCAGGAAATATTGCCGGACTCGGCAATACAACCGGGAGCGCGACATATGCAATGCTCGCACGGCCTTTGCGCGAGATCATCGCGGAGCCTTGGCACCTTGATCTTTCGCTGATGCTCTCTCGCTGGGATATCGCCGCAGCGGTCGCGCGCGCTTTGTTTGTGAAGTCGTGACCTCTTCCTAAACGCCACCAAGAGTCAACAGCGAGCCACTTTTGCCTGCAAAAACACTGTGTCGAATTTGTGTTGTTTTTCTTGCGCAGCCTCATAGGGTGTTCTCTCAACGTACGAATCACCCTCCCACAGAGAGACAAACACAAGTCATGGATAATCAGACATTCAGCCAAGCTGGCGTAGTTATGCAAGCCACCCACGCAGGCTTTATTGAAATCGGCCAAAACCCAGCAAGCACGACCTGTTCAGAGAACAAGAACGTCGGGCTGCTTCTTTCGGCAAACACCTCATTGCCACAGTGCGATGAGCTCTTCCGATCAATGACGCACGCAGAGAAGGTTGATCGTTATTCGACGGTCTACGTTCGCTGGACCGCAGGAGTCAACGCAGGCAGTGACTTGATCACCGCAGCATCGCCTGATTCAAGCGGCGCGGTAGCAGGCGCGACGAATGCGATCTACGAGTTCTTCAACAACGGCCTTCTTGGCAACAACGGCAACTCGAGCAGCCCGCACCTGTACTCGATCGCACCTGTGGCCGCCGGATTGCTTCCTGGCGAAGGCTCGCCATGGAAGTTGTCGGAAGCTGACACTGACGGCGTGGTCGCAGTGACCACAAACGGCTCCAATCAAGGAGCCAACCTGACCACGAACGAGTGGACCGACTTCTTCGCCTCCGCACTTCAGATCACCTTCACGGGCTACTACACAGCAGAGTCCGCAGCAGATGCTTTGGACGGCACCGTGGTTCGTCGTTCCCCTGCCTTCGTTACGCGCGAAGCAGGATCGTACGATCTGCGTATGATCCAGATGATGTTCCGTCACATTACGCTCCGTATCGAGCGCAACGTGAACGGCTTCGTTCAGAACAATGCTCAGTACCGTATGGGCTCTACAGGCGATTACCCTGGATTCAACGAGTTCTACGGCCAAGGCAGCACCAGCGCCGGCACCCCATTCCCATTCGCTTTCAAGCAACTTCCTTTGCCTTTGCTCACCGGTCGCGCGCCCAAGTTGGTGGCAGACAACCGATTCCGCTTTTTCCTCGACATCGACAGCCGTCTTGTTGTCGAAAACGACTCGACAAACGCAGTTCCAGGAGCGCTTTCAGTCAGCGTTTTCAACGCACAGAACCCGTTTGCCAACTCCATGTTCATGGGCGTCCGCCTGACTCTCATCGGCGGCATGATCTGTATCGACAAGGACGGAAATCCGACCAAGATCGTCGATCGTGGCGAGGGCGGCGATATGCCAGCATGGTTCAAGAACATGTCGTCTGCTGACCAAGCGGCTTACTGGGCTGACCAGCGACGTGGCGGAGCGGCCGCAAGCAACAGCACCGCTCGATAGGTCTGTGTCGAGCTGAAAAAGCTTGACTATTGACGATAATAAGGCGCTTGAGATTTTGCTATCTCGGCGCCTTTTGTGTTAGTGTCGGCCCATGGCATCTGTCGTTCAAAATCGAGTCGCAGCCGAATACACGATCTGTCTTCCTCCCAGTGGCTCGGATTGCGGGCCGCAGGTCAAGTACTTCAAGACGATTTGTGGAGCATCAGATCTCTACAAGCTGATCGACGGTAGGGTTCTGGTACCGGTACCTCCGACCACAGATAACAGCATTTTTATTCCTTTGCGTGCCTGGAAATTTCCAGACCCTGTGAGCGTCGTGACGATGTACATCTTGTTCAACGACATCAAGGCGATAATGGGGTTTGCCTTTCCGACCATGTACTGGAGGATTCTTGTCGGTATGGGAGGCACGACAGATCGGGTAGCTGAAGGTACTTACTTGCCTCCAGACAACTCCAGCTCATCGCTTGCTGAGCAAGGAATGCTTTTCCAGTACGGAGGGCGACTATTTGATACGATCGAGTTACACGTTCGCTTCGAAGATCCTAGCGAAGCCAATGCGCAGAAGGCTCGTCAGGTCAGCTTCATGCTCGCGATGTACGCTTATCTAACTGGCCATGCTGACTCGATCGTCCAGACTGGCCTGAACGGCAACGTGACGTACGTTGCCACGACGTTCAATGACTTCAAAGATCTGATCCCTTAACAAGATCTTGCTCTTGCAGCATAAGTCGTATAGCATTCAGCACATGTACTTTACGCGCGGCATTAGCGAAGACGAGTCTGGGCATGTGTCCGATCCGTCGCCTATCACTCCGACTGGCATGCTATCTGTCCGTCGGCCCGCTGGCCAAGTCGTGTCGCCTAACGCATCGTCTCCTGCAGAGACGCCTGCACAGCGGCTGGAGCGAGACAAGGAAGAGCGCAAGGATCATCTTGCGAATCTGGCCGCGCTTCTTATTGGTACTGCAGTTGCTTTTTGGGCGGAAGGACGTTGACGTGGAAGAGACTGTTGAAGAGATTGAGGCTCAAAATAAAGCTTTCAAGCGAGTGACAACCGCTGTACCATTCTTTCTGGTAGGCGCTACGCTTGGCGCTGTGCTTGCCAAGGTTCTGAAAAAGAGCGGCCCTAAACAACCGCCAACGCCCGCATCTAAGTAATAGGAGTTTTTACCATGGCTTTCGATCCAAAAAAAGGCACTCAACCAACAAACGCGCAGCACTTGGTCACCAGCGCTGTCATCACTGCGCCGAGCTCTCTTGTAGAGGGCACGTTCGTAACCAACCCCGACGGCACGCTCTCTCTGATCCGTCCAGACTTTGATGTTGTCGGGAATCCACTGACTGCGTTCCCCGTGGGCGGAAATGCTCGGGTCACGTCCGCCATAGGCCCAACGCTTAATATGACCTCGTCAGATGGCGTTGGCATTGTAGCCGCTCTTGGTCCGTTGATTGTGAATCTTCCTCCAATCGGCGAGTCTCTTGGGCGCAGCATTCAGATTATTCAAGTAGGAGGCGTCGCTACGATCACTCCTGCGGGCTTAGAGCTGATCAACGGATTTGGCATTCCCATCCCTACGAGCGGAGCGTTCCAACGCGCAACCGTGACAGGACTTCCTGGGACATGGGCGCTGACCATTGACGATCCGGCTCCCTAACGTTTAGCTGGACTGGGGGATCAAGATCGATTAGCGTAGGATCGATACACTAGGAGATATCCAAATGGCTTTCGATCCAGCTTCCGGCACTCAATCAACAAACGCTCAGCATTGCATCATTGCGGACGCTGGCTCTCCATCCGCTGTTCCTCCAGGCTCGCAATGCTTTGGCACCCTTATCACCGATCCGGACGACGGCGTGGTGTATTGCGTATCGCCAGACTTTGATACGACAAACAACGTGAGCAAGGCCTTCGCGATCGTGAACCATGTGCGCGTGGTCTCGTTTGTTGGTCCGGGAACACTGGTGATCACGCCGTCCGATAATATCGGGACAGTCTTTGCAAGCGGTGCGGCGGATATCCAGCTGCCTTTGGCCTCAAAGTCGAAGGGCAGAGTCATCCGAGTGATTCAGACGGATGCCAATGCGGTTGACGTGAAGGCAACCCTCCCCAACCAGATCAACAACGCCCCGAGCGTCACTGTCGGCGGTGGATTTGCGACCTTGACTGCAAGCTGCGACGGAATCCAATGGGCAGGATCGTCCGCCCCTGCTGCTACTCCTTGATCGGAAACGCAGAGTAGACATAGGGGTCACAATCATCTAATCTTGATCGATGATCCCAAGTATCTACGGCACGACGCCGCCCTCTGGCCAACTCATGATGGACGAGCGCACCGTGCAATTGGTCGGTCGTCTCACAGGCCAGCGAGAGACCGCAGAGGCCGACGCTGCGCGCAACCAGACGCTCGCGGTTGTTGGCTTCGGGGCCGCCGGGCTCCTTCTGCTTGCCGCATTGTCGCAACGGTCGAAGCTCCAGCGCTGCGAGGCGCGAGGCTCAGGCTACTGACGTTTGCGTTTCGCTAGACAGGAGGAGCTGGTCACCGTATCATCCGGGGATGATTCCATCGATTTACGGCAGCCAGGCTTCAGGCCAAGTCGCTCCACCAGCGCAGGACACGCAGACTGTTCAGCAGCTCGCGGACTTGAACGATCGCTTGAAAAGCGACAACTACGTTCTCAAGATTGCGGCCATCTTGGGCGCCGGCACTGCCACGATCCTCGGCATCGCTGTGTATGCGTTAACCAAAGAAGATGTCGGCACTGGCCGTTACAGAGAGGCCATGCTTCCGCCTGCGCGCTCGCCCGCATACCCGGATCCGCACGCATACGCACCGCAAGGCTATCCGCCCCCACAGGGTTATGCCCCTCGCGGGCACCGCTGATGGCAGCGCTGCCAGCACCCTACTATCGGGGCAAGACCTGCAGCAGAACGCCGAGCGTCCTTGAGGTTGCCGGAGGCGTTGGTGGTGCCGTCACGCCCGGCCCAGAAGGCCCGCGGCTGGTCGCCGGGATCATCCTGCTCGTGCTCGGACATAAAGAATGCATCCAGCCCCTGCGTGGCTTTGGAGTGGGCCTCGTGGTGGGCGCTGCTTTCGACTACCTGAAGGCGCCTGCGAAATAGTTTTATGAACAAGCCTCTTGTTGCGATCGCGTTGGGAGGAGTCGCGGCAGCCGGCCTGTACTCGCTGACGAGGCCGAAGAGCTACTCAAGCTCTGGTGCGATCACAATCGATGGCCCGATACCGACGATTGTGAGCCCTTCGAGCAGAGGCTGGAAGGCGCACTATGCCTTACAGGATGCCTGGAATCGACTGATCTGGTACTACAAGCCGAACCGTTTATTTGAGTCCCATTGGGATACTGACCGTGGAGGTCGAGAAGAGATGTGCGATGAGGTCGCGTCTCTTGGACTCGTGAACTGGCTGGTCGAAAAAGTTTACAACAAGGTACCTCCAGAGGCATGGACGAGAGAGACAAAAGCCCTTGTCGCGAAGCCTGGGAAGACGGCTCCCGCTCTTGCGCGTCAGTTGTACAGAAACCTTGCGACACTGAGCCTCGATGGTGTGATGAGCGATGAGCACCGTGTATTTGCCGCAGCAGAGATGGGAGGCATCATTCGTTCAGTTGCTAATCCGAGGCTGGTTTCGCCAGAATATCGTGAGTCGATTTTGGAGGAGATGGACAAGCTCGGATCTCTTGATTCGCGCGCTCGAATGTGGGTGATTCTCGATCAGTTGATCAATTCCTTAGGCGGAGACGACGTGATGGGGGGCAGCATTGAAGGGATATCGGCTCTTCGTGACGATATCGCCTCTGGCGTAGATCTGCCTCGCAGCAGCAATGGCGAAGTGAGTGAAGAATACTTGGACAAAGTCGATTATTCATGGTGGCGCTATGCTGAGCACAAAAGACGAGTAAGGCTTATTTTTAGCCGCGAGGCCTTCGCTTATCCGAATCAATCTCTCTGGAGCTGCGTAGAGGATGGATTGACCAAAGAGACCGGCCCGCAAGCCCTTGCGATCTATGTCTCAGAGTTGGTGGCGAGTCTTTTCCATCTTTGCGCCAGGAGTCTTCCGGACGAAAATAACGCGGCGTTTGCGCGGTGTCCGAGAAGAGCTTAGGACAGAGCATGGATCTCTCCACTTTGATCGCCGAAGCAGACAGTCGCGCAACGCCTGCCAACGACGCTGCTTTGCAGCTCGCCGTGCGTGTCCTTGCAAAGCTCGCGCTACTTGGGGCCATTCCTGATCGTCCGCTTGCGGACATGGATGGCGGGATCGCGCTCTACTTCTTCGACGGGCCGCGGTACTCGCTGCTGCTTTGTGACAATGACGGGGAGATCGGTGCACTCACGTTCGACAGGCAGAAACCGGACAGTATGTCTTGCTGGGATATCGACGCGGAGGAAATTCCAGAAGCAGATCTGCTGCGCGTTTTGGCTTTTGTTGGGCGTTGCCCGAGCCGATTGCCGTAGAAGCATTGCGCGTGCTGAGATATTCTCAGCGGCATGAGTTACGGCAAGCGTACATTTGGCCTTATAGTGAATCCGAAGAGCGGCGAACTCTACGTGGCCGAGCGAGACAAGACCGCGACGGTGGATATTTGGACGCTAGAAGATGCCTACGCGGGCGGCGGGTACTTTAATGTGAGCGACGATCCAGACTATATGCGATCTCAGGACATCACAGGCTATCCACGAGTACATACGGGGACAGGTGCGATCAAGGAAGGTATCGGTTCGGGGACTGCGCTGTATACCGCGCTGTGCCAAGGCGCGCATTTGGACTACACCGACGAGGTAAAATTCGCGACGCAAGTAGAGGGTGATGGGATTTCTTCCATGCCCGGACATCGTTCCGAAAAAGCAGAGCGTTGGTGGAAAAACGCGCGCCAGAAGTACGGACTCGCCGAGCGCGTTAGTGGGTCGACAGAGGAGGACTTCGAGGAAGAGGACGATCTCTCTGGCAGAGAAGCGAGAGAAGCGGCGCGGTGCATCAACGACGAGTACGGGGATGCGGAGATCAGTTATGCGTCCGTCAATTATTCGGTCAGAGGAACGCGGAGTGTTGACGCGAGCGCTGATGTATATCCCTATGCAAATGCGCTCGAAAAAAATCTAATAGCTGGCTTTTACGCGCTCGACGAGTCGGTGCTTTTCGCAGAAACGACACCTGCAGAATGGAGGGATGTAAACTTAGCAACGATCCTTGCGGCTAATGTCAGTATGTACAACATAAAAAAACCTGGGCCACTCTTCGTTCTCCGAGAGATAGCGAGTAGAGCAGGTGCCAAATCTTTGCAGTTGAACGCGCTCTTCACTCGGTTTCGTGAGAGCCTTGACGTGATTGCGGTGGACGAAAGTACGCTGGATCGACTTGAGCAAGTCGCGCGTCCGTCCTCGGGCATTTCGGGCGGCAGAGGGCATGGTAAAAGCGCGGGCTTTGTGCCGACCGTGCCGCTCGGACGGGTCAGGTACGGACGAAGCGACTGGAGGCTTCTTGCGCTCAAGGGAAAGCGCGTAGCGCCTGGGTGGTCTCTATCGAATCAGGACGGCAGATCTCTCCAGGCTCTTGCGGAATTACGACTGAGCCTTGGTTGGGGATCGTTCGAGGACTAAGGTGGACGCGCCGCCCGCTTTGAGGCATTCTCAGCGCATGGCACCACGGATTGATTTTAGCGACTTCCCCGATGCACCTCTCGCTCACGGCCCTGGCATGCACGGCTCTGAGCTTGACGCAGCCTTCGACGACATCAAGCAGTACCTGCCGCCGACACTCCGTGCTGAGTTCAAGTCGCAGCTCGGCACCACGTTTGAGCGCAACGCGGGAGAGGGCGTCTTTGTAGCCTCTGGCGAGGCGAGCGCAGGCGATTCCGCGGACGGCAAAGGCGATACGAAAGTACCCATGCGACTGCTTTACGAGGTCGCGATGATGGTGACGGGTCGCTGGGGAATCACGGCGCTGCCCAGCGTACATAAGAGGAACGATGGCGCAAACCTTCCTCGTGTTGAGGGGAGAAGTGATGGCGCAAACGCTACGGGCAAGGTGTTCCAAGAGAAAAGTTCTGTCAGTGTTTTTCGGCAGCAAGATCCTTTTCGGCCAGGACAATACATGCCGTTTTGGGAGCGCATGAAACAACTGCGAGAACTGCTTCTTGATCGACGAGCGATTGCAAAAAAAGCGTATGGCAAGCGCAAGACAGAAGGCAAGTGGGTACTCGTCATCGACGACATGCTTCATGCGGTAGACTACGTGCTTCAGCAAGAAGGCAGAGCCGCAAGTAAGCGCACAATATTCGACGGCGATGATAACAAGAAAAAGCCTTTTGGGATGAATGTTCCCGTACTGAAGTCCGAGGGAAATTCCAAGCTTCCGTTCATCGCGTACTCCGAGTTGCCGATGAGTACCTGCCCAGGCGCTGGAGACTGCGGAGTCTACAGCAAGAACGAGGAGTCAGGAACGATCTCCTCTACTGGCGGGACGGGTTATTGTTATTCGTTCAAGGCGTGGAGATACCCAGACGCGTTTAAGAGGCAGTTTTTAAACACGCTGGCCAACACAGCGGATCGAGAGTTCACGATCCTGCGCAACAATGACGGCAAGGATACGGACTCTAAGGCCATGTATTGGCCGAGAATCAGAGCGGCGATGAGGGAGAATGGCCCTCGACCGTGGATGCAATATGTAGCCGATCAGGTCCTTCGAGAAGCAGCGAATATCGTCAAGAATGATATCCGTTTAGGACGAAGAGCGAATGTTGAGAACGGCGGCCGAGTAGTGTTTTTCCGCCTATTTGTTGACGGCGACATCGGGCCGCCTGACTCGGTCCGATCTTGGATGGACGCGATCAAGCATATGGGTAGTCGATCAGCGATTGATGCTATTGCCAAAAAACAAAGGCTTAAAGAGACCGGCTCCATGGGGACCATTCAGGTTTACGGCTATAGCAAGTGCTGGGGCGAGTTCGTTGCTCTTGATGGCACGGGCTATTCATGGCCTGAAAATTACACGCTCAACATGAGCAACGCTTCAGAGTACGCAAGGGTGCCGGAGATCGTTAACGCGATCAAACGCTTGCCGATTACGCGCGGATATTTTGACGCGATTGACTTCGCGCAGCACCTGCAGAGCTTGAAGAATTTGAAGCCCGACGACATTGTGATGCCTGCGGTTCCGCCGATGCCTGGCGTGTCGGAAAAACAACTCCGCGGGATTGTGGCGATTGAGGAGATCGCCGGCGAGGGCATGACTGCGGTGGAAGAAGCGCGTAGGATTTTGTCTGATTACTTCGGCATTGAGATGTCGACCGATGGCCGAGAAGTTGTGGAGCTTCTCGTGGATCGCGCGGTCAAGCGACCGGAGTCGCTTGTTCCTCCAGAAGCGATTCCCGGCGAGATTGCAGAGGCGTACCACAATCGCAAAGAGGCGTATCGCAAACGCGAGGAGGAGTACCAGAGACAGTACGAAACAGGCCTCCGCAAAGAGGCGATCGATCTCGCGCTTCGAAGCATGCTCAAGGACAAAATAATCTCGGCGCACGTCAAGCAGGAGCTCGCGCGAGACGAGGGGTATGTCACATCGGCGGCCCTGAAGAAGGAGTTCAATATTCGCGTCGAAAAGGAGCTTGCGAAACGAGAGAAGCAGCTCAAAAACAACCCGAAAAAGTACAGGGGACGGAAACCCTACGAGCCTAAACCGCCAAAGTATGAGTCGATGGTGGCTCGTCAGAAGAAACTTGTTGCGCTGCTCGTTCACGCGATTTTCAAAGCGTCGCACAGCGCGCTTGTTACACGGGCCGGTGGCAAAGGACTGCCTGCGGGTGGATCGTGTCCCCTGGTCTGTGGCAACTGCTCAGATATCGCGGTGAAGGCAGACGATCCAGTTTATGCCACGCAAGAGAGTTTTCGAGACTTCCAGGCAATCACAGGAGCGGTTCATAGGTGCGCGTCGCGGCGCCCGACAAAGGACTGGACGCCAGAGCCCGGCAAGCGTCTGCCTGACGGCGTAGCGAAAGATGCGGAAGGCGTTGCAAAGAGCTATCAGAAGGTCAACGGCAAGGTGCGTCTGGGCTTTTACGGAGCCGACATTCACATCGGGCTTCACTGATCTTCGCTGGACAGGCATAAGGCTTTCGCGGTAGCCTTCTGGCAGTATGCCTATCTCAGCGCTCCCCGCTTCGAACTTCCGCTTAGCCGCGCCGATGTCCGCTCGGTTCCGATACACGCCAACCGGTGGACAGCCGATGGTGTGCGCAACGACTGGCCATGCATTCATTCGGGCCGCTTGGAACATATTGCACCGAACAAATTTTTCTGGCTTTAAACACGGTCCCGATCTCTGGCCGAGGGCTTACTTTCCTCCGCTCACGCAGATCGCTCAGTCCCTTGCGATGGGAGCCATCCCTGGGATCGGGGCCGCCATTTTGTGGACAGATTCGTTGAGCTTGAACGCGGGCAAGTACTTCAACACGTCTAGTGTTGGAGTAGGCGGCGTCCGAGGCACGCGATGGGACAACGACTTCAATCGAGCCCTGTGGTGCTGGGTGTGGATTCGCTGGCAAGTTCACGCGACCGCAGTAGGCGAGCCATCCGTGAGCGATCAGTACAACGGCCTTGCGTCAAGCGCTTCCAAAGCGGCCTGGATGAACGCGTTGCGCGTAGTCGAGGCATGCGAGCGAAACCAGAGCGTATCGCCTGAGGCGCTCACCATCGCCTGCGCGATGGTTGCTTACCAGCTTGGACTGGTCACTACGACGTATGCTCCGGCCGTGTCTCTTGAGCCGGGCACCGTCCCGATGCATTACAACCAAGACCCGCCGAATCCTGGAGCCGCCGCCGATGGCCCCGGCCATCAATTTTTTATCTGGCCCGTAACATCCGGACCGAAAGACGCGCGCCAGCTGAGCGATATCGGGGTCTTGCCCCCGCTCTCGATCACGCCGGGACTACCAGGAGCGCCAGTTTCGCCGGGAACCCCAGGGACTCCAGGGGCCCTAATGGCTCCGCCTGCGGCTCGCCCGACCGATTGGCTGATGGTGACAGGAGTCGCCCTTGGCGGGGTCATCGTGATCGGTGGCGTAGCAATGCTTGTCTCGTCTGTTGTCGAGAAGCGTCGGAGGAATGCCCAATGGACTATGTGATGGTATCGGCCGAGCACTGCTCGTCCTCGCCATGGTCTGCAGCTAACTTCAGCACGCTTGATTATGCGACGCTAGAGCGTGCGTTCCACTTGGCCAATCAGGGCGATATCAACGGCGTATTTTTGGGTCCAGGTCCGCGTGTCACGCGCGCTCCTGGCGACCCTTGCCTTGTGTCGACTCGGGTCTCGTGGCTGCTACATACTAGGCAATTTCCGCCAGGCACGACCGAAGGCGACAAGCTCCTCGCGTTGAGCCGCAACATCGTGAACCAGCTGACTCGCACGCTAGAGATCGCGCAGAATGTGGGCGGCCAATGGGCGCCGGCCACCGTCACAACGTACGATCCCGCAGTACACGGTTCCTTGGAATTTTGGACTTCTGGCGATGCCACGCACACGCGTACGCGCAATGGCGTGGACCTCGGCGCCGAAGAGAATCGCATGGGCCCTGATAATGCGCCAGGCTTCCGCACGCGCGTGACAGCTTCCGATTGGATAGCGCAACACAAGACCGCGCTGATCGGCGTGGGCGTCGTGGCGGGCGTAGGCGTGCTTGGCTATGCGATGTACCGCTTGGGACTTTTTGGAGGCTCAGCGCCCTATCAGGAGCCGCATGACGGATACCCTCAGCAGTATCTGCCGCAGCGACGCGAAGACGTGCTGCTTCCCTCCGGTCCACGCAGAGAAGCGCCTCGGACGAACTTGGACAGACCCGCAGGACCAGGACAGAGTTACAGGGGATCACCCGTTGGAAGAAGAGGATTTTAGACATGAAAGTTTTTGTTGCGACAACGCAAACGCAGGGTCGTCGACCCAATGATTTTTTCCACGCGAAGCCAGGCGAGATTCTCAAAAGAGGAATCCCTTGCGGCAAGGAGCGTGGCCATCCAGACGGCGACTGCGGCTGCCAGCGATCACTAGTCGGCACAGGCACGTTGAAGGCGACGACGACTTTTGTTGTAGCAGATCTGACAGGCACCAAAACCGAACTGCTCGAGCTTTTGAGAGACAGCGCTCGACAGAGCGGGATGATGAGCGCGTCTCCGACCGTGAAGGAGCTGCGCGAGGTCGAGGTTGAGTGCAACTGGATCATGCGGCACGCCAACAAGTATCCCGCCGGCACGTTTCTCGAGTATCGCTCGGGAATCCTCGGCGTAAGGTCGGATCAACCCTCAACGGACGGGGATTCTGCTCAAGAATCTGTCTAAAGATGAAGATCAAGATCGTCCCTCGCAAGTACGTTCCATCTGTGTTGCCTGACGGATGCACGACGCTCGCGGTGGACGACAAACAGTCCGCTATTGCTTGTTTTTCCAGCAAAGACTTGCAGGCGATTGTCGCAAGGAATAATCGAGTCGTAGGTCGTCGGCCCGGCCGCGAATCTCAGAGAGAGGCGGACAGTGGTCATGACGGCGACTTTCAATTTCAAGTGAAGTCTGCCCGAGGAGTCTCCACGATCGTCTTCGTGCAGGCCTCGAACGAGATGTGGGCAGAGTCTTCCATCTCTCGCCGCGGTCTCACCGACTTGTTCGCGAAAGCATTCGCCGCCACGATGAAGCATTGGGGATGGATGCCAAGCCATCTGCACGTGAGGATCGTTGCTCGGGCTTCTACCAAGTGGATGGGATTGTCCAGGATTCGCCGGCACAAAGGCATCTATCTGATGTGGCTCAATCCGCGGCTTCTCCGGGACTATTCGTCGCAATCCATCTGGCGCGTCATCATCCACGAGCTCGCCCATCAAAAGCGAAGCCGTGAGTCCGAGCAGCCTAAAGACGGCGAAGGCGATCACGACGATCGCTTCTGCGAGCTGCTTGGCATGATTGATAAGATCGCGGCGAAAAACCCAGACGACTGCAAGCACTTCAGGGATGACGCAGTCCAATGAAAATCAAGATAGTTCCGCGCTCGAGCATTGTTGGCAGGCTTCCAGAAGGATGCTCTGCTCTTCCATTGAACGCGAAGCAAGCGGCTGTTGCTTGCTTCTCTGAAGGCGATCTAAGAAGTTTCGGCCGTGGAGGCGAGGGGTCGGCAGGCGGAAGGCAAGAGCGATCCAGAGCGTCGAGGAATGTGTCCGCGCTAGGCGGAAGGCAAGATTTCGTTCTTTATGTCAAAGGGATTCGCGGCGCTTCTGTGCCAATTTATGTTCATGTGCGGAGAGACGTCTGGCTTGAGACGTCGATGACTGAGAGCACTCTCAAAAAGCTCTTCTCGAAGGTCTTTTCAGACACAATGAGGCGCTGGAAGTGGGCGCCTAACAATCTCCATGTTTTGATCGCCGCGAGACCTAGTTCGCGGTGGCTTGCTCGATCACGACTTCCTCGTCGCGAGGGAGTTCTTGCTGGAATCAATTCGATAGAAATCAACCCAAAGCTTCTCAAGAGCTATTCTCCCCACGCTCACTGGCGCTGTCTTGTCCACGAGTTCGCACACTTGAAACGCAACCTCGAGCCGGGGGTGATTATGAAGGGCCGCGCATGGCGTGGTGGCCACGACGATCGATTCTGCGATCTACTTGGCATGGTTGATCCGATTGTTGCCAACAGTCCCAAAGACTGCCGATATTACCGGGACGACGTGACTTAGCTCAAAGCCATGGCCAAGCTATCCCAAAAACAATGGATCATTTGCCAGAAAGACGGACAGTCGTTTTTCTTTCTATTCGCAAGGGAAGGTCGCGAGCTTTTCGATAGCGTTGTTTCTGTTAGGCCCCAAGCAGACGGATCTTTTTTGGCAAAGAGGGAAGATTCGAGCTCTCGGGCATTCGTCGACGATCTCAAGAAGAGCGGATGGTCGTTGGCGCGAATAACAAAAACCCAGCTAGACGGCGAGCAGAAAGCGATTGCAGCGTGGACAGAGAAGTCTTTCACGCAAGGGCTTCTTTGTCGTGGGTGCAGTCCGATCCGAAGCTTAGACAGCAAGGTGAAGGCGAAAGAGAAGTTTCTCTTTCAGATCCCTGTAATAGGCGCGTCAAAAAAGACGTCGGTCTCCGTATCTGTGTTTGTTTCAAGCAAAACGTGGGCAAAATCCAAGGTATCTCCCGATGCTTTGGCGTCTATCTTCGAGAGCGCTTTCGAGAGCACATATCGTCACTGGGGATGGGTGCCGGATTCCTTGACCGTCACCATAGACCCATCCATGACTCCAGCGAGAATGGGCATGGCTGCGAGCGGGGACTATGCCGCCTATCGCATATTCCTAAATTATAGATTGCTTGCAAGTTATACGGCTAAATCCATTTGGCGTGTGATTGTGCACGAGTTGGCGCATCTGAAGCGCGAGCGAGAGCCCGTCAGGTCCCCACAAGGATCGGGAGGTCATGACCATCGCTTTTGCGAGCTTCTCGGCCTGGTAGATGAGTTGGTGGCCAGCAACCCTGAAGATTGCATGCGATTTCGAGACGATCGCGTGATCGATGAGCCTGTGGCCGGCACGATTTTTCTGCAGTTCCATGCCGACATGACAAAGCCGTGGCTCATCGGAGAGCTTTGGTACTCTGTGGGAAGCGGGAAGCCGCAAGTGAACCGCTACAAGTTCCAGAGGACGAGCGACCTTCTCGAAGTTATCCAGAGGGTAGGCGGCTCGGGGAAGGACCTAAAAGCCTACGCGAGGCGCAGGGACGGATCGGGAGGATTTGTCACAAACGAGACGAGTTTTTACGACTTCTTCTTAGCTCTGGCCAACAATCAGAGACCGGCTGTCCAGGCCAGAATACTCGACGCTTTGAACGCTCCGTACTGATCTCCGACATGGCTTGTAGCATTCCCTGGAACGTTGTATTATCGAGCGCACTATGGCAAAAAAGCTTCTAGAGCTCACCGACCCTGACGTAAATGCAGGCATGGGGGAGGCCGATCACGACCGCGATAACAAGTCGCGCAAGCGCAAGAGCAAGGCCTCGGGCCATGCGGATCATCACGACGTGCACGGCTCGAAGGCGCTCGGCGTTCGCATGCACCAGTGGCACGGCGGTATGGGTGATCCGCTCTACGGCGTTGGCTCGGTATTTTACGCTGGCGGCAGCGTGTCTCCCGATCGTCTCGAGCAGGCAATTGACAGCCTATCCCGAGTTCGCACGTCATCTCCAAAGCAAGCTGCTGAGAAGGCGAAGCTGCTGCGCGACATGAAGCGATTGTTGACGAGTCCGAGCGGTGGCGCATGCTGCGACGACTGCAAAGACGGCAAAGAGTGCTGTGACGACAAGGATAAAAAAATGAAAAACAAAAGCAGCGGGCGACTGTTCGCGCGGCCTCCAGAGCCGACAGCAAAGAGATACTACCCCGTGATCAACGCCTATGGCCAAGAGATCATCGTTGGCTCTAACTCAGGCAGTGACGGTCGTGAGATCGCGATCATCGGTCGTCCGTTTTCGGCGAAGGGTGACCCAGAGTGGTTTCAGACCGTCCAGGCCGCGAAAGCGTCTGTGTACAAGCGTCTGAAAGCGAACGGCGATCCGAAGCCATCGCGCGCGCTGTTCCTCTTCGTCACGCACGTAGACCCAGCGGGCCACAACATGAGCGCGCGCGCACGGCAAGCGAGCAGCGGCGCTGCAAGCCCCGGCATGAAGACAGCTGGCTACGCGATGGCCGGCATTGGGGCCGCCGTGCTCGGCGTTGCGGCGTTCGCGCATTACCGCACACCTCGGACCGCATGACCTGGAACCCTCCCGCCAATGTGGTCGCCGCTGGCATTGCGGCCCAGAACCGCATTGCGTATGTGGGGGCCTCGCAGATCCTTGCGCGGGAATCCATTCAACTTCCAATATGGCCAGGCGCATCCGTGCTCGCCGCGTGGATCGTTCAGCACTTTGCGGGCGTATACTCGGTAGGCCTGCGACGCGGCAGCGCGATTCAACGTCCAGCCATGAACGCTGATGGATCATTGCGGCGCCGGGACGTTCACGAGGAAGGTCGAGCGCTCGACGCGATGATTCATTCCCTCGCCGCAGGAGAAGCAGTTGCCAATTGGCTCGTGCTTCATGCGCAGACGCTTGGCATTCAGCTTGTGATCTGGGATCACGTCGAGTGGTCATCGTCGAGCCGCGGCGCTGCGTGGCAGAATTACACAGGGGTCAGCCCGCATACGGATCACGTTCACGCGGAGGTGACCCCAGCATTCGCAGATTCGGCAGAGAAGATGCAGCTCGCCCTCGCTCAGATCGATGCGTCCAGCGCTCCACCATCAAGCGATTGGTCTGGCCTGGGGCTGCTCGCGCTTGCTATGGGCGCAGGCGTGGCCTTCGTATATCGCAACGAGATCAGAGATATGTGGCGCAGTCAGCGGCAGCGATCGACTGGCCGCCGTCTGGCCTATTGAGAGTCGTCTTCCTTGCCACGGGCCGAGATCAAGAGGTAACCACGCGGGCCTTGCGTAGCGTTGCCTGCTTGGACTACTCTTGCCGCATGAAACGCAAATCCTCCGGTTACCCTGGTCCGTCAAAAACGCCACAGATTCTTCAGCAACGCGACATCAAAGGTCACGGCGCGAGCGGTGCGGCGCGACGCAAGATGTTTACAATTCTGTCTTGGCCGTCCAGAATACCAGTTCCCAAGCTGTCTTTTCCAGAGTGTGTTGTCGAGCGCTTTCGAGATGGCCACTCTCTCAGGATTACGTGCCGGACACGCGAGGACCTGAGAGACGCAGCAACCGAGGCCATGGCGTATCGAGACGACCTTCGCGAGAAAGAAGAGCGGCACTCATTCCGTGGAGCGAGTGGGTCGGCAATTCCTTCCCTGCCTGATGATCATGACGACTCACGCTATGCGTTGGCTGACTGGGTGATGGAGCAGAAAGATGCTCGCTTGGCGCTTGAAGCGATTGCCGAGTGGAATCGAACACTCGGCGTCTGGTGCGCTTGCGCAATGGCAGAGACGTGTTTGCGTCTCGTTCCAAAAGGAAGGAAGGGTCCCCATCTTGAGATTGAAATGGCGAAGAGATGGGCGCAAGGCCACGCGACAGCAGAGCAGGTCAAGCGGATCGCCGAGAATGAGGACCCGCATGCTCTTCACGCAGGGTTTTCTTCCGCAATGCTCGCAGGCTCCGAAGCTATCGAAGCCGCATACACGGCGGCGAATCTGGTTTACGTGAATCGTAATCGTGTTGGCAGAAACGCCTATTCGCTAGCGGGCACTGTGGCTTCAGCATGGGCCTACGAACATGGCTATGAGCCAGACACGGCGAAGTGGGACGCCGAAGTGAAGTCCAGGCTTGCGGATCTTCGTGAAACCATTTTGCTGGCCATTCACTATTATCCAGGCAGATTGGTGGCCTCTTCAGGCGGCCTGGTCGAGCCGAGCACCATCATCGCTGGGATTATCGGCCTCACGATTGGCGCAGGCGTTGCGCACGCGATGAAGAAAACATGAACACCTTTGGTATCGATCCTCGCGTTTGGAAGGCCGTCGTTGGCAGTCAAGAGCCGACGCCGGATCTCGTGGCGCTCGCAGCGAGCATGTGCCCCGAAGTCGCGAACGATGGCATGAGCAGGAAGGAATGGGATGCGCTTTCAGCCAAAGAGCGAGACAAGCTCAAGGCAGAAATCTCCTTCACTTGGGAGCCGCATGCGTCGCTTTTCAGCACGGAATCGTCTGACATTGCGAGCCAATGCAATGTGCCGTCTGCGCAAGTTCGCAATGCATTGGCTCAGTGGACGATGGCTCAGCGCAACGCGAGTGACGCGCTGGAGTCATTGGGACAGTGGGATCGCAAACTCGGCGTATGGTGCGCGTGCGCGGTAGCTGAAACGGTACTCCAGTACGTGCCTGCCAAGGAAAATGCGCCAGGCATTGCGATCAAGACCGCTCGCGATTGGGTGGAAGGCTATGCGACGGACAAAGAATTGGAAAAGGCGGCCGATCGAGCGCAGCGCTTGTTTATCTCCCGGTATGAGAGGTTCGATGACAACGATGAGCCGTACGTTCCTGCGTTGGGTGCCATGGACGCAGCTCGGAGCGCTGCCCTCGGGGCTTCACCTTCACCCAGTCCTCAGCGCATCAGGATGCGGTTTCACTGGATAGAGTGGACAGCAGACGCCGCCTCTCGAACCCTTGCCCTCGTGGAAGTTGGAGATAGAGTCGATAGCAGGACTTTTGATCGGCACTTTCACCTAACGCAAATTCAGAAGAAAGAGAATCGCCGCCTTCGCGAGGTAGTTGCTGGCGCGATCATGGAGTACGCCGTTGGCGGGCCAGCGCGATCATCGCGCGGGCTGACGGCAAACCGCACGGTCGCTGCTGGTGTATTTGGAGTCGCCGTCGGCGCGGTCGCCATGCATCTTGCGAGGCGAACATGAACACATTTGGCATCGATCCTCGTGTTTGGATGGCTGTTGTAGGGAAGCAGGAGGCCACTCCAGCGCTTGTGGCGTTTGCGGCGAGTCTTTGTATCGATGGGCTGAGTGAGGGCGCTATGGATGCGCAAGGAAAGCCTAAGGGACCGCACGTAGTTGTGTGGCAGGAGCGCGTACCGAGCGCGTGGGACCCCCGTGTGATGACCTGGACGCCTCGCAAGTCGATCTCGAGCATGGATGAAGCTGACCGCGCGCTCGGGTGCGATGGCGCCTCGGTCGCGGTTGCGGTGCGGGCTTCCTTGGCCGAGTGGGTGCTAGCGCAAGGCAACGCCGAGATCGCGCTGAACGCCCTTGCAAAGTGGGACCGCAAGCTGGCTACTTGGTGCGCGGCGGCCATTGCTGAGAGCGTTGCTCATCACAGTCGTCCTGGCGAGAAAAGGCCGCTCCAGACTGCAAATACAGTCCGTGATTGGATCCGCGGCAAGGCGACGGCGAAGCAGGTGGACGAGGCGATTAGCGCCGCATCGCTTGCTGCCAATGATGCGCATAATGTTTATATAATGACCTCGTTGCCGCCACTCAAGTCGGCTGCAGTAGCCGCAACAGAGGCAGCTTACGCGGCCTACGATGCCGCTCTTTACGCGATCCATGGGCCTTCGCCCGTAGTCTTTCGAGCGGTGGCTCACGCAGCAGTGGCTGGAGTTAATGCGCGAGCGCCGGCCGTTTTTAACGAGCGGAGCTGGAAGAAGGCCATCGACGCCGAGTTCAAGCGCCTCCGCGAAGTTGTAGCCAAAGGGGTAGTCAGCTACCCGAACCGCGGGCTGATCGTTTCGTCGCAGGGCATCAGCACGCAGGCCGTGGTCGCCGGCGTGGTCGGCGCTGTGCTTGGGGCAGCTGTCATGCGGGCGGCGAGGAAAGCATGAATACGTACGGAATTGATAAGCGCGTGTGGAGTAAAGTTGTTGGCAAAAAGCCAGTCACCCCAGGACTCGTTGCTTTGGCCGCGAGCTTATGTCCTGAGCTGCTTGACGAGAAAACGTCAGTGTCACGCGTCGACAAAAACGGGAAGGTATCGCGACGTCCGTTCAAGTCACTCGCGGAAGCAGAGCAGTCGGATGTTGCGGCCGAGTGTCATGGCCGCAACGCGAGCGTTGTTATCCGCGACGCGCTTGCGAAGTGGGCCGCATCTAGCGTCTATATAGGGGATTCATTGGTAGATCTCTTTTTTTGGGATCCAAAGCTGACCGTCTGGTGCGTTAGCGCCGTGGCGGCGACGACGCTCAAGTATCTCCCCGCAGGCGAAAACAGACCACGCGTCGCGATTGAAACCGCTCGCCGTTGGGCAATGGGTCGTGCGACGCAGAGAGAAGTCAACGATGCGGTCACGAGCGCCTACGCGGCGACTTACGCCGCACGCAGTCGGGTCCCCGATGAGGACGGGTATGACAACCAAGCGTTCAATACTGCGGACTATTATGCCGCTTATTCCGCCATGGAGGCTATCGACGTGGCCAATGAAAAAAATATTGATGAAGAAACGATGGCAGCCATCGAGGGTGCTGTCGGAGGAGCCGCCAAAGCTGCCGTCTATGCTGCCAACGCGGCCTACGTTGCTGCTGCAGACGTCGTCGCCTTGCGCCGATCGCCAAATTGGGCGCCCTTACAGAAAACAGAATACCTGCGCCTTCGCGAGGTCGTTGCCGACGCGATCATCAACTATCCGACGGGAGATATGGTGAACGCATCCCGTGGGCTATCACGAAATACGCTCGCCGCTGGCGCGCTCGGCGCAGTGATCGGTGCAGGCGTTATGCATTTTGCGAGGCGACCATGAACAACACTGCCTGGACGAAAGAAGAGCTGAAGAGGCTGCGCGAAGCGAGAAGTGCCGGTGTTCATACGAAAGATTTGGCGAATCTTTTCCCAGGCAGAACATCTATCGCATGCAAAGATACCGCTGAGAGAAAAGGCTATCGACGCAAGTCCTCTGAGTACGCTCCTCTCGCCCGCTGGAGAAAAGACGGACTGTCCCTGAAGGCGCTGCACCATGCAATTGAGTACGCTGAGCTGGCCGGTACTCCGATCCGAACGATCGGTGTGAAACCGAAACTGCTGTATCACCAATGCGAGCTCACATCGGCCATCGAGGACGACATCGCGCGAATGTCCCTGCGTGAATACGCAGACCGAATCGATACGCCCTACACGACGCTGCAGTGGCGACTAAAGGCCTGCCAATTCGAGTGGGCCGAAGTAGTACCTCGCGGGCAGCGCCTGCTGACGGAAGAGCAGTGGCGTGAGATGCTTGAGGAGACATGCGTTGAGCAAGACGAAGCGCCATCTGGAGGCGCGACCCAAGCGGCTCGCTATCCGCTCAGAAGGCTCGGAGAAAGCGCCATGATCGGCCTGGTGGTGGGCGCAACCGCGATATACATTGCGAGGCGATCATGAAGACATATGGCATTGACAGGCGCGTGTGGGGCCAGATTATTGGCGAGCGAGAAGCCACGCCTGCGCTCGTGGCGTTTGCGGCGAGCGCGTGCCCCGAGGTGCTCGACGAGATACTCGATGAGCTCGGCAGGGTTCGCGAAGATCTAAATGAGTGGAGCCCGCTTCCCTCGCTGCATCTTACAGAGCAGTCGACGCTTGCGATTGAGTGTCACGACAGGTTTGCTAGCGTAGTGATTCGCAATGCGCTTGCTAGCTGGACGATGTCATCGAATGATGCAGCAGTTGCGATTTCAGCTCTCGCGAGATGGGACTACCGATTGGCTATGTGGTGCGCATGCGCTGTTGCCGAAACCACACTCAATCTCGTCCCTGCTGGCGAAAACAGACCACGCGTCGCAATTGAGGCTGCGCGATCATGGGTACTTGGACGAGGGGCTATCGATGATGTCAGGAGGCTTGCTGGAGATGCTGATATCGCCGCCTCGAGACTTTCCTACGCCGGAGACCAGGCTGCCTCCAACGCCGCATCGGCCGCCGCTCGCGCCGCCAACGAAGTGTACTTTGCCGCCTATGATGCCTCAGCAGCCCATGCCTTTGCCTATGCTGATTCTTTTTTCATTCGCTATGGCACGCCTAGGCATACTGCCGCAAGAGAGGATGAACTCAAGCGTCTGCGCGAAGTTGTTGCCGAAGCGATCATCAACTACCCGACAGGCGAGATGGTCGGCCCGTCGCGCGGCATCTCTCGCGGCACACTTGCTGCGGGCATCGCAGGCATAGCCTTGGGCGCGGGGGCCATACGTCTTGCGAGACGAGCATGAGCAAGTACGGCATCCACAAAGACGTTTGGAGGGTTGTTGTTTTTGGCAGGGAAGAAGCGCCGTACCGCATCGCGCTGGCCGCAAGCATGTGTCCTGCCATACTTGGTGAATTGACTGAGCAGTCCGAAGAAGACTCGGAGGGATTTGTTGTCTGGACGCCATACCGTTCGTTGCATGAAGCTGAAAACTCGATGGTCGCTCGCGAGTGTCACGACAGGTCTGCGAGCGTGGTCATTAGGAACGCGTTGGCGAAGTGGGCGATGGCACAAACAGACCCGGAGACTGCGATACAATCGCTCGCTAAGTGGGATCGCAAGCTTGGCGTGTGGTGCGCGGCCGCCGTAGCCGAGACAGTGCTCAAGTACGTGCTTGTCGGGTCTATCCGGCCACGCATTGCGATCGAGACCTCGCGAGCTTGGGTTCTGGGCCGCGCAACGGTGCAGCAGCTTCGTCTAGTCCAAGGCGACATTGCAGGTGGGTCCGCAGAAGCGGCAGCGTTCTGCGTGGCAGCAGGCACCTCTCTTGAGTTCACGGGATCTTCTAGCTTCCTTCCAGGATACGCGGCCTTCTGCGCTGCGAGCGCAGAGGAGAAAGCTATTGCCTTACGCAGTGCAGTATATCCTAGCGTGGAAGAGATGGCTAAGTCTCGAAACTTGGCGACCAGGCGCCTTCGCCCAGTGATCGCCGACGCGATCATCAATTACCCCACTGCGGAGGCGATTGCTGACTCAAAAGGCGTCGTCAGATCGATCGCGGCTCCTGCTGCCATCGGCGTCGTCTCCGGTGCGCTGGCCGTTTTTTTGAGCAGACATCGCTAGACATTTTGCCGACTCCATGGCCCAATACCGCCATGATTGAGATCGTAACCCGTGCAGACTGCAAGTACTGCGTTGACGCAAAAAACTGGCTAAAAAGCGAAGGCATCAGCTTCGCAGAGATCGATGCGACTCGCGCGAACATCAGCGGAGGGGTACCTCAGTTGCGTATCGACGGCAGCAAGGCTATGGAGGGCTGGAACCAGAGCATGTGGTCAGAGAAGATCGAGGCAGCTCAGCCCTCGCGTCGCAGCCCTCTCGCCGTGCGCGACTCAGGCTCAGCCTTGGGTGCAGTGGGCGATTTTTTTGCGACCTCTCCACCGCCCTCCGAGTTGCATCGCGTTGCGGCAACGGCTGCGGGCGCAGGCATCGGCTACGTAGCCTCGCCTATGCCGATCGTGAGCGTTGCCGCAGGTATCACTGCGGTGCTCGCAGGGCACTTTTTGCGCAACCAACTTGGCTCGGCAGCATGGGCAGTCAAGAGCCTTGGATACGGCGCGATCGGCGTCGGCGTGGCAGTTGAAGCAAAGTATCGCTGGCGCGAGATGCAAGAGCGCAAGAAGCTCCCTGCTGGCGCGAAGGTGATGAGCGAAGCAGACTTTTTGGCTGCAGTGACGTTCGACTTTCAGATGATGCCGTCTCTCTCTATGGTGAGCCAGGCGGATTATGTGGTACTTCCTACTGGCGAGATCATCGCAAGGGACGCGTACCGGCCCCGATTCTTTGAGAAGTTCAGCGCCGCGTCCGAAAGAGGAGCAGCGGCAAGACGAAAGGCGCTCGCGCTTAGGCCGATCCAGGAGCAGGGCTTTTACATGGGGGAACGCAACACGGACCCTGCTACTTGGGGCTTGCCCACGCAGCCGCCCACAACCACGGCTCCGCGGAAACAAGTGGCCACAGAGGACGCTTATCTCGCTTGGGTAAGATCCTCTGCATTTAACAACAGAATGGCCATCTCCGAGGCGATGGTTCC
>Ga0315276_10000950_pt1 | contig 25644 bp, 26 predicted proteins | sample YL17G05_0_MG_FD_204542 | JGI IMG/M metagenome (GOLD analysis project Ga0315276, IMG submission 204542) | Sediment microbial communities from Yellowstone Lake, YNP, Wyoming, USA - YL17G05_0 | ecosystem: Environmental > Aquatic > Freshwater > Lake > Sediment | place: USA: Wyoming | collected... | reverse complement strand
GAACGCAGAGCGGTGGAAGCCGCGGTCGCGGGTCAGGAGTCGGTCGGCCTGCTCGAGGGCATGGGCGCCGATCAGGTAGTCGGCGACCACCCGGTCCCGAGGACCGCCACCGCGCCGATATGCGCCCCAGGCAGCGCCGGCCCGGGAGGCCGCCCCGGCGTCGATCGCCGAGTACGTGACCGGGAAGCCGGCAAGCGCCCGGGCGGCGGCCTCGTCGTCTCCGAACACCGCCCGGACCTCGGCCCAGACGACGTCGCAGGCGACGACGGGCCCCGCGGCGAGGCACGCCCGGAGCGCCGCAAGTGACGGCGGGCGGAAGGCGGGCTCGTCGAAGAAGACGTCCAGGAGGACGCTGGTATCGACCGCGGTGATCACGATCCGGCGTCGTCCGGCCCGGGACCACGGAGCTCGCGGATCATCGCGTCGGTGCCACCCCGCGGCCGCGGCAGGATTCCGACCAGCTCGTCGAGGTGATCCGCGGGGACGAGCTTCCGTCCCACGAGGCGCCCGTTGGCCTCCTCGAAGTCGAGCACCGTCCCCGGCCGGAGCCCGAGTCGATCGCGCAGCCGCTTCGGGATCGTGATCTGGCCCTTCTCGCTCACTGTCGTCTTCATGCCAGAATGGTAGGAATTCCGTACCTCGGCGTCAAGGTGCCGGGTGAAGGTGCGCCGTGTCCGACGGTGAATCAGGCGCGGAGGATCTCGACGTCGTGGTCCTGGAGCGCGTCGTCGCGGGTCAGGAGCGTGCACCCCTCCGCCAGGGCCTGGGCGACGAGCATCCGGTCGAACGGATCCCGATGGTGGGGCGGGAGGCCGCCGGCGCGCTCGGCGTGGTCCGGGGTGATGTCGAGCGTCTCGAAGCCGGCGTCCTGGATCGCACCCACGACTGACTCGGACGCCTCGAGCTTGCCCAGCGCCCGCTTGACCGCGATCTCCCAGACCGAGGCCGCCGACACCAGGATGATCGACGCCGGGTCCTCGATGGCGTTTCGGGAGGCCGTCGACAACCGCTCCGGCTCCGAGAGGGCGAGGAGGAGCACGCTGGTGTCGAGCAACAGGCGCATCACCGACCCTCGAAAAGCTCGATGACCGTCTCGTCCTGGGCGTCGAAGTCCGGGGCCAGCCGGATCCGGCCGCGGAGCGCCCCGAGCATGCGGGGTCGTGCCGCCCGCAGCGGGACGAGCCGCGCCACCGGACGCCCTGCGCGCGCGATCGTGATCTCCTCGCCGGCCTCGACTCGCTCGACGAGCCGGCTCAGGTGCGTCTTCGCGTCGGCGCGTGCACGTCGCCAGGTCTTCGGCGGAGGATGCCCCGCCGTTTGGGCACCCGCGTGGGCGCGTCAGGCGGAATCTGGCCGGATCACCTGGACAGGCACGTCGAGAGGCGGCCAGCCCGGATCGGTTGTCAGCAGGCGGTGCGCCTGGAGCTCGATTGCGGTCGCGAGCACCAGCGAATCGGGGAGCCGGACTGCACGCCCGTGCCGCGCGCGGAGGGCCGCCGCCGCCCTGGCGAAGGAGCGCGTGACCGGCTCGACCCGCGCCGGCAGCGCGTCGATGAAGGCGTCGACGGTCGCCGCCGCTTCGGGGCCACGCCGCAGGGGCCCCACCAGGCACTCCGCGTAGGCCGACGCCGGGAGCACGAGGTCGTCGCCCCGATCAAGTGCCTCGCGGAGCGCCGCCCGGGCCGCCGAGTGGTGTGCATCGGTGGCATCGAGCACGGCGATGACGACGCCTGCGTCGAGGACGGTCAGCGCCATTCGTCGCGAAGATCGTCGAGCTCGCCGGGCCGATAGACGCCGGTGAGGGCGCCGGCGAACCGTTCGAGCGCGTCATCGACGCGCCGGAGAACGAGCTCGCCGGGTCCGCGGACCTCGACATCGAGCCGATCACCCGTGGCGAGACCCGCCCGCGCAAGCGCGTCGACGGGAAGCGTGACCTGGTTCTTGGAGCTGACGGTGGTCTGCCCCCGTCGCCTTCTCTTTACTGTGGTGCGCATAAGCAAAGGATACAACCGCGACGGCCCGCGTCAAGCGCTCCGCCGATCCCGGTCTGCATCCCGACGTCTGTGAGGAGCCCAACGCGGCCGACACCATGAAAGGTCCGGCGTCCCACCACGCTGCGTTCGGGAACCGGTTCGGGTCTCGGCGCCAATCCGGGCCTCGAACGGAGCGTACTCGTCCGGGATTCCTTGCATGGAGCTGCAGTCCGAGCGATCCGGTCCGCTCCCCGCCCGGACTACGCCCCGAAGACCCGCTGGACCTCCCGCATGCCGGTGGCGAGGGCGTCGATGTCGTCGGTCGTGGTGAAGACGGAGAAGCTGGCCCGGCCGGTCGCGGCAAGATCCAGCCGCTCGTGGAGCGGCATCGTGCAGTGGTGGCCGGCCCGGATGCAGATGCCCTCGCGGTCCAGGATCTGGGCCACGTCGTGGGGGTGGATGCCGGGCAGGTTGAAGGGCACCACGCCGCCGCGGACGTCGGCAGGCGGTCCGTACAGGGCGATCCCGGGGACCTCGCGGGCGAGGGTCTCCAGCGCGTACGCCACGAGCCGGCGCTCGTGCTCGCGTACCCGCTCCATGCCCAGCTGGCGCAGGTAGTCGGCGGCGACGCCCAGGCCGATGGCCGCGCTGATGTCCGGGGTGCCGGCCTCGAACTTCCAGGGGACGTCGTTGAACTCCGAGCGGCGCAGCTTGACCTCGCGGATCATGTCGCCGCCGGCCATGAATGGCGGCATCGCCTCGAGCAGCTCGCGGCGGCCCCACAGGACGCCCGATCCGGTCGGCCCCAGCATCTTGTGGCCGGAGAAGACGTAGAAGTCGGCGCCGATCTCCTGGACGTCCACCGGCAGGTGCGGCACGGCCTGCGCCCCATCGACGAGGACGAGGGCGCCGGCGGCGTGGGCCATCTCGACCATCTCGCGGACCGGGTTGATGGTGCCCAGGGTGTTCGAGACGTGGGTGAAGGCGACGAGCTTGGGGTGGAGCCGCAGGAGCACCTCGAAGACGTCGAGGCGGAGCAGCCCGTCATCCGTGATCGGGATGAACTCCAGGTCGCCGTCCACCTCCTGGGCCAGGATCTGCCACGGGACGAGGTTCGCGTGGTGCTCCATCTCGGTCAGCACGATCGCGTCGCCCGGGCCGAGGTGGCGGCGGCCCCATGAATACGCGACCAGGTTGATCGCCTCGGTCGCGTTGCGCGTCCAGACGATCTCCTGCGCCGACGGCGCGTTGATGAGGCGCGCGACCTGGGCGCGGGCACCCTCGTAGGCGGCCGTGGCCCTCTCGCTGATCTCGTAGATGCCGCGGTGGACGTTGGCGTTGTACTCGCGGTAGTAGCGGTCCATGGCCTCGATGACCGCGAGCGGCTTCTGGCTGGTGGCCGCCGAGTCGAGGTAGACGAGCGGCTTCCCGTGCGGACGCTCGGCGAGGATCGGGAAGTCGGCCCTGAGCGCGTGCGGGTCGAGCGCGGGCACCGCCGCGGCGAAGGGCGGGGCGGCGGCCGACGCGGCGGGCGCGGCCGGCACCGAAACGGGCGCGGGCGCGGCGAGGTCGGTCATGCGATCGCTCCGGCTGGCGCGGCCGTCAGCCGGCCTCCACCGTCTCGGGCACGCGGGTGGCGTAGGCGACGTCGGACTCGTCGGCGTCGAAGCCGGCGGCGCGGAGGATCGGCGCATAGCCGTGCTCCTCCAGCTCCAGGGCCAGCTCGCCGCCGCCGCTCGTGATGATCCGGCCCCGGGCCAGGACGTGGACGCGGTCCGGCTTGATGTAGTTGAGCAGGCGCTGGTAGTGGGTGATGAGCAGGACGCCGAGGTTCGGGCTGAGCATCGCGTTCACGCCTTCGGCCACGATCCGCAGGGCGTCGATGTCGAGGCCCGAGTCGGTCTCGTCGAGGATCGCCATCTCGGGCTCGAGGACGGCCATCTGGAGCATCTCCAGGCGCTTCTTCTCGCCGCCCGAGAAGCCCTCGTTCACGTATCGCGCCGCGAAGGCCTCGTCCATCTTGAGGAGGCTCATCTTCGCCCGCATGAGCCGGCGGAAGTCGCCCATGGAAATCCCGCCGCGGGTGGGATCGCTGGGATCGATGTCGGGGTTCTTTTCGAGGCCCTGGCGGCGGGCGTTCAGGGCCGTCCGAATGAAGCTGGCCACGCTGAGGCCGGGGATCGCGGTCGGGTACTGGAAGGCCAGGAACATCCCCAGGCGGGCCCGCTTGTCGGGCGACAGGGTCAGGATGTTCATGTCCTTCCAGATCACCTCGCCCTGGGTGACCACGTAGGCCGGGTGGCCCATGAGCGCGTAGGCGAGGGTCGTCTTGCCGGAGCCGTTGGGGCCCATGATCGCGTGGACCTCGCCCTTGCCGACGTCGAGGTCGATCCCCTGGAGGATGTGGCGCTCGGGATCGGCGACGGGGGCGACGTGGAGGTTCCGGATCTGGAGGTGCTGGTCGCTCACGGGTGGGTTCGGCTCCTGTGGTGGTGCCGGCAGCAGCGAGCCGGCCTGGTGACGGTCAGACGGGGACGGCGTCGCGGGGGCGCGCGTCGAGCGCGACGAGGTGGGGGCGGGGGCGGGGAGCGAGGTCGGCGAGGGTGACGGAGTCGAGCACCCCGCCGATGGCGTCGCGGACCTGGACCCAGAGGCCGTTCACGGAGCAGGCGCCCAGGCGGAGGCAGGCATCGGCGTGGGCAGGGTCCTCGCTGGCGCAGATCATCGGGGCCAGCGGGCCCTCGAGGGCACGAAGCGCCTCCGCCATCGTGATCTCGACCGGGGGGCGGGCCAGGGCGTAGCCGCCCCGCGCGCCGCGGGTCGACAGAACGATCCCGGCGTCCCGCAGGGGGATCACCAGCTGCTCGAGGTAGGCGCGCGGCAGGTCCTCGTCGGCGGCCACGTCCGCCAGGCTGATCGGCACGGTCGCGTCGCCGTCCCAGTGCTGGGCCAGCTGCACGAGCATCCGGACGCCGTACTCCCCCTTCGTGCTGAAGGAGATGGCGCCGGTGGCATGGAAGGTGCGAACGCTCAGGGCGGGTGTCCTCGGTGCGGGCCTGGTGCGGCTGCGGGTCCGGTGCGGCGGCGGAGGCCGGACGCTCGCGCGGGACGCGCGATCTCGCTAATTCCGACCTTTCCGCTCGGAAATCCTACACCCTCGCGCGCCGGGGGGCAACGCGGGTTCGACGCGCGTCGCCCTCGGCTCGCCCCGTTGGGGGCTCCGGGAGCACCTCGGATGCCCGACGCCTCCCGGAGCCGACACCCCATCCGTCGCCGGCCGCCGACGCCTGCCGGACCGCCGCGGCAGGTTGGGTCGCCGGCGTCAGCCGGCCCCGAGGTGCCGCAGGGCCACCGCCGCGTAGACCGCCGCCCCGACCGCCATCGCCGGCTCGTGGAAGACCACCCGGTTCGAATGGTTCTGCGGCGCGGTTGCGGGGTCTTCCTCGGGCGGGCGGGCGCCCACGAAGAACATCGCGCCGGGCACCCGCTGGAGGATGTACGAGAAATCCTCGGCGCCCATGATCGGCGCCGCCAGCTCGATCACCGCGTCGGCGCCGAGCGCCTCCGCGGCCACGCCCGCGGCGAACGCCGTAAACGCGGGATCGTTGATCGTCACGGGGTAGCCGGGGATGATCTCGAGCTCGGCGGTCGCGTCGTGGGCGGCGCAGATCCCCTCGACCACCCGCCGCACGCCGGCGTGGACCAGGGCCCGCGTGGCCTCCGAGGCCGTCCGGATCGTGCCCTCCACGAAGGCCGTCTCCGGGATGATGTTCGTGGTGGTCCCGGCGTCGATGTGGGCGATCGTGACGACCGCCGGGTCGAAGACGTCGACGCGCCGCGTCACCATGGCCTGGAGCGCGAGCACGATCTCGGCGGCCACCGGGATCGGGTCGATCGTCTGATGGGGCGCCGAGGCGTGGCCGCCCCGCCCGCGGATCGTCAGGCGGATGAAGTCGGCGGCCACCAGCATCGGGCCCGGTCGGTAGTCGATCGTCCCACTGGCGTAGCGGGTGGAGATGTGGAGCGCGAAGGCGCCCGTCACCTCCTGGCCGGCGGGCAGGTCCAGCAGCCCCTCGTCGAGCATCACGCGCGCGCCGTGAAACCCTTCCTCGCCGGGCTGGAACATGAGCAGGGCGCGTCCGGCGATCGCCGCCCGCCGGGCCACCAGCAGGCGCGCCGCCCCGAGCAGCATCGCCATGTGGGTGTCATGGCCGCAGGCGTGCATGGCGCCGGCGCGCTCGGACGCGAACTCGAGCCCGGTCTCCTCCGTCAGCGGGAGGCCGTCCATGTCGGCGCGGAGGAGGATCGTCGGACCGGGCCGGGCGCCCTCGATCACCGCAGTCACCGAGGTCGTGGCCGAGCCGAGCCGGGGCGCCAGCCCCAGCGCGTGGAGCTCCTCGACGACGAGCGCCTGCGTCGCCGGCAGGTCGAGACCCACCTCCGGGGTGCGGTGGAGGCGCCGCCGGGTCGCGCCGATGGACGGGAGCCCGGTGCGGGCCTCGGCAAGAAGGTCGGCGATGGGTGCGGTGGTCGGGATGTTCATGGTGGGAGTATCGCCGGGCCGTCCGGTCGCCGGGGTGGGTCGGGCACAATGGCGCCATGCCCGCGCTCCCCGGCCCCATCTCGACCCTGCCCGGCGCGACCTGGCGCCCGCTCACCCTCGATGACATCGCCGCCTACGTCCGGCTGCAGGAGGATGCCCGCCTGGCCGATGCCGGCGCGGAGGTGATGACCGAGGAGGTCGCCCGCCACGAGCTGACCGACCCGAACTGCCCCTTGACCACGAACACCCTGGCGCTGGCTCTGCGGGACGGGTCGCTGGGGGCCTCGATCATGGTCCACGAGCGGCTCCACGGGATCGAGTCCAGGAGGGTCTTCCTGTGGGGCTCCGCTCATCCCGCCCACCGCGGGCTGGGGATCGGGACCGCCATCCTGGCCTGGGCGGTCGCCCGCGCCGACGAGATCCTGGCCGATCAGCCCGCCGCGCTCCTGCGGGTCGTCGAGGCCTTCAAGGAGGTTCGCCTGGCCGACGCCGTGGCGCTCCATGAGGCCGCCGGCTTCCGGCCGGCCCGCTGGTACTTCGACATGCGGCGCGACCTCCGCGAGCCGCTCCCCGAGTTGCCCGACCTGGGCCGCCTCCGGCTCGAGCCGTACGTGGCGGCCATGGCCGAGCCTGTCCGGCTGATCTCCAACGAGGCGTTCGCCGACCACTGGGGGTCGGAGCCGCTGACCCCGGAGATCTGGGCCCGCGACTTCATCGGCGACCCGTTCTTCCGCGGCGACCTGTCGTTCGTCGTCCTCGACGACGAGGAGATCGCCGGCTACAGCGCCAACTACGTGGCCGAATCCGACTGGGAGGCGACCGGGGTGCGCGAGGGCTGGGTCGGCCAGCTCGGCGTTCGTCGCCGGTGGCGCAGGCGTGGCCTGGCGACGGCGCTCCTCGTCCGGTCGATGGAGGCGTTCCGCGCGGCAGACCTGGAGGCGGCCACGCTTGGCGTCGACGCGGAGAACCCGACCGGTGCCCTCGGCGTCTACGAGCGGGTCGGCTTCCGCCCTATCCGCCGCTCGGTCCGGCTGCAGCGCCCGTACGGGGGGTAGGGCCGGGCGCGCGGCGGCGCCGCGGGGCTGGCCTGTCGGGCTGTTCGCAGCCGGCTTTCGCGTCGGAACATCCACGCCACGATCAGCAGGCAGGGTTGGGAGCCGCCCGTGGCAGCCCGAACGAAGCCCACCGGCACCGAGGCTCGCTCGTACGCGTTTCGGGCGTCGGGCAGACCGCCTCGGACCCTGGATCGTGCTTGACGAGCATCGCGCCCGAACGCTGGGAAGATGCCCTGGATTCCCGGCCGGCCGGGTGGACGCGGCGCCGACCTCCCGCCCCGCTCCACGCGTCTCGTAATCATCAGGGTGATGCGCCGACGGGCGGATCATCGGAGCTCCTGGCGCCACCGGGCGTCAGACGCCGCCAGCCCGCCGTCCGGCCGGCCGACACCTCACGCCAGGTCCAGCACGAACCCCATGAGCAGGAAGTCCGGGAAGACCCAGTCGCGCTCCGGCGCGCGGCGGAATCCGAGCCGCTCGTAGATCCGCTGCGCGCCCGTCATGACCGGCAGGGAGTGCAGGAAGACCGCCCGTCGCCCGTCGGCGCGGGCCCGGGCGAGACAAGCCTCGGCGAGCGCCGTCCCAACGCCGCGGCCCTGGGCCGCCGGATCCACGGCCAGCATCCGGATCGAGGCTTCACCGTCGCGCAGGTGCTCGGCCCAGGCGTTGTCCGGGCCCGGCACGTAGGTCACGCAGCCGAGCGGCGCCCCGTCGGCCTGGTCCAGCGCGGCGAAGACGACCGCCTCGCGAACGCGGCGGGAGACGTCGCGCAGCTCGGGCACATACTCGTCGTCGCCCTCGAGCGCGCCGACGGCGGCATAGGCAGCGACGACGATCTCGCCGAGCCGCTCGAGCACGGCGGCCGGAAGGGCGCCCGGCTCGACCGCGACGATCCTGGTTCCCACGCCGCCATTCTGGGGGAACCGCGACAGGCGCCATCGCGACGGGCGCCGCCGACGCCGGCCGCGCGCTCCACCGGGCGGACCGCGCCGGAGCCGCCGCCTGACGAGGGGGACGACTCGGTCCGTCGTGCGATCGGACCGTCGTCGTTCGCTGCTGGTCGGCGACCCCCGGCCGCCCGCGCGCCTACCGGCTATTGCCGAAGAGGCGGAGGAGCATGAAGAACAGGTTGATGAAGTCGAGGTAGAGCTTGAATGCGCCCATGACGGCGCCCTTCTCCATCGACCCGGCCCACGCGGCGACGTCGCCCCGCTGGATCTTCTGGACGTCGTAGGCGGTGAGGGCCGTGAAGATCACGACGCCGGCCGCGGAGATCCCGAACGAGAGCCAGTCCCAACCGATGAACAGGTTCACGATCATCGCGACCATGAGGCCGATCAGGCCCATGAACAGGTAGGGGCCAAGGCCCGACAGGTCGCGCTTCGTGACGGTGCCGTAGATCGCGGCGGCGCCGAAGACGGCCGCGGCCGAGGAGCCGGCGGCCACGACGCTGCCGAGATCGTAGGTGACGAGGATGAACCCGAGCGTCACGCCCGTGATCGCGGCATAGACGAAGAAGAGGAGCAGCCCGACCGTCGCCGAGATCCTGCGGATGGCGAGGCTCAGGACGAACGCCACCACGAGCTGCACGATGATGAGGGGCAGGGCGAGCCCCGCGTACTTGACGAGCGTCTCCTGCGGCAGCGACGCGATGAGGAAGCCGACCCCCGTCGTGACCAGGAGGCCGAGGAACATCCAGAAGAACGACTGGGTGAGGAACGCCTGGGCGAGCCGGGCATCGGGGCGGACGCCAACCTGGCTCGGTACGGCGTACTGCCCGGAGGGGTTCTGGATCATTGTTGGTGCGTCTCCATCGTGAGGTCGGGAGCTCGGCCCCCGGTGCCAGAGATTATGCCGAAGATCGGCACGGAGTGCGGTCGGCCGCTTCCGACTGTCCTTCGATCAGGCGGCTCCGCCGGATGGCGGGCCACCCGTTCGCGCCGCGGTCGCGAGACGCCCCTCCGCCTGCTCGGCGGCGCGAGCCAGGACCCACAGGAGGTCGGCCAGGCGGTTGAGGTACGGCAGGAGGTGCGCGCCCGGGACGAGGTCGGCGCGCTCCAGGGTCACGGCGCGCCGCTCCGCCCGGCGGAGGATGGTGCGCGCCAGCTCGAGCGCGGCGCTGGTCCTCGTCTCGCCGGGTACGACGAACTCGGTCGGGAACGAGATCCGCGCCTCGTAGTCGGCCAGGACGGCGTCGATCCCGGCGACCATCGCGACCGATACCTTCGTGGCGCCGTCGCGGAGCCGCTCCCAGGCGGCCGGGTTGGCGGCCAGCTCGGCGCCGGCCACGAAGAGCTCCCGCTGGATCCGCAGGATGAGCGTCGCGATCTCGTCGAGGACCGGGGGGAGGGCGTCCAGCTGGCGCTTCTGCTCCAGCTCTGCCCGCGCCAGCCCCAGGGCGGCCACCGTCTCGTCGAGCGTGCCGCAGGCCTCGGTGCGCAGGTCGTCCTTGGGGATCCGGTCGCCCCCGAAGAGGAGGCCCGTGGTGCCGTCGTCGCCGCGGCCGGTGGCGACCGCGGAGGCGCGCGGGGCGCGGTCGGGTTCCTCGCTCACCACATGAGGCCCGCGTCGCGCGGGTCCCAGCGCTCGGCGAGGAGGGTCACCTTGACCGGGTGGTCGAGCGCCGACTCCGCCTGCTCCTTGACCTGGGCGATCATCGATCCGGCGTACGGGCAGAACGGGGTCGTGAGGATCATCTTGACCTCGGACTCCGTCTCGCCGAGCAGGATCTGCTTGATGAGCGCGAGCTCCACCACGTTCATCCCGATCTCGGGATCGACGACATTCCGGAGCGCGTCGAGGACCGCGAGCTCACGGGCGCGGCGCACGGGATCGAAGGCCGACACGGCGTCGGCGGTCGGGCTGGTGGTCGGCTGGTCGGTCATGCGGAGGAGGGTCCGTCGGCGGGTTGGTTCAGGAGGAAGCGTACCATCGTCGATGGAATGTCGAGCGCGTTACTCGGAATTGAATCGCGGGCCTGGGCGCTCGGACCGGGGCGGGCCGGGCACGGGCGGGCCGAGGCGAGTCAGGGCGGCGGCGGCGCTCCCGCGACGACCACGCCCGGCCGCCGGTACTGCTCGGGGAGGGTTGCGGCCTCTTCGTCTGTGTAGCCGGGGCCGGCCAGGGTGCCGTCCGGCGCGAAGAACTCGGCGTAGCGCTCGGCCTGGTCGGCCGCATAGCAGTACGCGGCCGCGACGCCGAGCCGGCGGAGCTCCGGGTGGTCGGTCAGGATCCGGGTGAGGTCGTACCCTCCGGCGCGCATCTCCAGGAGCTGGCGCACGGTGACCCGGCTGCCGTAGCAGAACGGCTCGCCGTTCATCACGAGGGGGTCCGCCTGGACCCACTTGATCGTCATTGCGCCGACCTCGCTCAGCCGCCCTTGTAGAGCGCCGTCATGATCCGATTGCGCTTCCGGGCGTCGCCCGCGATCCGCCGGTAGCGGCGGAACGTCGCGATCGCCTCGTCGAGCGCCGCATCTGCCGCGGCCTGCTCCTCGGGGGAGAGGACGGCGGCGAGCGCGCCCCGGAGCCCTTCGCAGAGGGTCACGAGGTCGTCCATCGGGACCTTGCGGCGCCGGTAGACGGGAGCCACCCAGTCGGCCCACTCGCGCACCTGGCCGGGATCCCCGGACGCCAGGGCGCGGGCGATCCGCTCGACGAAGATCTCGGTGTCCCGCAGGAGGCGGCGGAGACCCGTCTCGCCGGCGCGCTCCCGGAGCGTCGCGTCGCTCCCGAGGGCGACCTCGAGGGCCCGGGCGCCGAGGCGTGCCTGCGCGGCGCGGACCCGCTCGGCGGCGGCCGGGAAGCCGGCGTGCATGTCGGGATCGGGCAGGCCGAGGGCGTAGTGGCTCACGACGTCGAAGGATACCCGCTCCGCCGCTGGGGATGCGCACGGTCACAGAGCGGCTACGATCCCGGCCATGACCCCGCCGACTGCCGAGACCCCCGGAGAGCGGCCGCCGCGGCGCCTGCTCGAGCAGGCGCCCTCGGAGCGGCCGGCGGCGCAGGCCGGTGCCGCGGCGGAGGTCGGTGCCGAAGCGCCGCCGGCCGCCGCGGCGGGTTCGGCGGCGGAGGTCGGTGCCGCGGCGGGTTCGGCGGCGCGGTCTCTCGCCTTCGGACTGGCGGCGGGCGCCATCGGCGCGGCCGTCCACGTGGCGGCGGCGACGCTGTTCCTGTGGACCGGCGCGCTGCTCGTCGTCGCGGTGGTGCTGGGGATCGTGGTGGGTCGGGCCGTGGCCGTGGGGGCTGGACGGTCGCTGCGGCCGGCTGCCCGCCGGAGGCTCGCCGTCGCCCTGGCGCTGACCGCCCTGACCGTCGCGTTCGGGGTCAACTGGACGCTTTCCGGAATGTACCTGGGCCCCCTTGATTATCTCTTCCAGGTCTACGGCCTCCTCGTGCCGCTCCAGGCCGTCCTTGCCGTGGCCGGCGCCGTCGCCGGGTCGCGCTGATGCCCGACTTCCCCAACCTCGACCACTGGTTCCCGCCGGTCGAGCCCACCCCGCGGCGGCCGGCGCCGCCGTACGACGTCCGCCATCCGACCGAGGCCGACCTGGCCGGCCTGGACGCCCGCCTCCGGGACTGGCGGGAAGAGCGGCCCGGCCGCGGCGGCCCGGGACGGGCCTGGTTCCGTCATCTCGGCGGCACCGCGTGGCTGGCCGAGGCGTCGGCCGATCACCGGCCCCTGGGGTTGCTCCTGGGGCTCCGCTCGGCCGACCGGCCCGCAGAAGCCGTGATCCACCTCGTCGCCGTCGACCCGGCATTCCGCCGCCGGGGGATCGGGCGGGACCTGCTGGAGCGCTTCGCCGCACCGCTCGCCGCCGCGGGCGTCACCACCCTGGAGGCGACCTGCCGCCCCGACGACCGGATCGCGCTCGTCTTCTTCGCGGCCCTCGGCTTCGCGCCGCGGGCCGGCCCGGGGAGCTCGCGGATCTACGGCGTGCCGGCGTTCGCCGACTGGGACGGAGCAGGCGAGGACCGCGTCCTCCTGGTCCGGGCCGCCGGGGGCTGACCAGGGGCCGACCAAGGCCGACCGGGGCCGACCGGGGCCCTCCGGGGCCGACCGGGTCGCGGAACTCCGGCTCACCCCGCGCCGGGCTACCCCGCGCCGATCTCCTCGACGATCGCCGAGGGCGTCAGCTGCTCGTCCAGGAGCCGCCGGAAGCGGGCCGGCTGCTCGTCCGGCGGGACCATCTCGAGCCAGCGGCGAAGCAGCCGCTCGCCCTCGAAGTAGACGAAGACGTAGGTTCGCCAGAGAGGATGCGAGATGAACTCGAGGCGCTTCGCCGCGCGCTCGGCGGTCGAGAGGAGGCGTCGCTCCAGGTACGCGAGGACCTCCTCGCGGGGGGCGCCGTCGGCGTGGAGCATGAGGGCGGCATTGCCGGCGACCCCGCGGACCGCGGTGAGCGCCCGGGAGATTGCCACCTGGCGCTCGGCCGTCTCCCGGACGCGCGCGGCGTCGCCCAGGTCCGGGAGGCCGGCCAGCCGGTAGACCTCGGCGAGGAGGCTCGCCTCTTCGTCCACCGGGACCGCGAAGCGCCTCCCGAGGTCGGCGAGACCCTCCGACAGCAGGCACTCGGGCGCATTGATGCAGAGGACGCTCGCCTCCATCCGGCCGAGGCCGTCGACGAGGCGAGCCTCGTGCCACGCGTGCTCGAGGTGGTGCCCCGGGTAGGTTTCGTGGGGGAGAACCGAGAGCAGGTCGGCCGCCCGGACCGGGAGGTCCATGTTGAGGTCCACCCGGCTCCGCCGGCCGCCGTCGTACCAGTTGTAGCCGCTCCACGGCTGGTCGCGGACGAGCGAGACGGCCAGGCCCTCGCCGTCGGGGAGGTCGAAGAGGGCCTTCGCGCGGCGACGGAAGCCCGGCAGGAGCGCGTCGACGACGCGCCTGACGCGATCGGCCGGGATCGTGAAACGGTCGTCCCACGAGGCGATCCGGCCGGCGAGGGGTCCATCTCCGGGAAGGAGCGCGTCGAGCTCGGCGGCTGCCGCGTCGAAGACCGCCTCCGGGGTGCGTGTCGGCCGATAGTCGAAGCAGGCCGTGACGTGCTCGAGGTACGGCAGCCCGTTGCCCGCGAGGGCGCGCGCCTGCGCCTCGAGCGCGATCAGCTGCACGTCGAGCCAGCGGCGCCGGTCGGCTTCCTCCACCTCGGACGGGAGGCGTGCGCGCAGCGCCGCAGCGTCGTCCACGAGGCGGGCCGGCGACCGGAGCTGCTCGACGGCGACGAGCGCCTGCAGGTCGGCCGGGCCGAAGTAGCCGTCGACGAGGCCCGCGATCCGCTGGTCGAGGCGAAGGGCGAGGAGGAGGTAGTCGCGGGCAACCGGGTCGGGGACGGGAACCTCCCGCTCGTCGCCGACCGCCGGGGTGTGGGGCCGGGTCATCGGGGTGCGCCCGCCGCGGGCGGCTCGCTCGCCGTCATCGCTGCATCCGCTCCGGCCGGGGGGCACGCGTCCGGTGCTCGGCCATGTCGTGGCGGGCCGCCTCCTCGCGCGCCTGCCGAACCCGTGCCGCTAGCTCGTCGGCCTCGCGCGGGGCGTCGAAGCGGGCCCGGCCGGACTCGCCGCGGAATGGCATTCCCTGCCGCTCCACCGCGTCGAGGCTCATCCTGAGCGCGGCCGTCTTCTGGCTGGCCACCTCGCGGACGTAGGCCGCCTCCTCGTCCGGCGTCATCGGGCGACCACGGACGATCTCCTTCGGCCTGCCGACCGACAGCCAGGCGAGGTGGTACCGGTCCATGCTTCCCCAGGCGTCGGCGAGCGAGTCGTCGGAGAGCTGGAGCCAGAAACGGAGGGCGCCCATCGAGGGGGCGCCGGCCAGGCGCTCGCCCTCGGCGATGAGGCGCTTCGTCTGCTCGATGAGCTCGTCGCGGGTCACCGGGGGAGTGTAGCGGGCCCTCCTCCCGCCGCTAGCCGCCCGAGGCGGCCACGATCCACGCCTCCCGTGCCGCGCGCAGGCGCGCTGCCCACGGACCCGGCACGCCCCCGGCAATGGGGGCACCGTCAAGGGCGACCAGCGCCAGGAATCCAGCCACCGACGAGCACAACAGGACCTCGTCGGCCGCGAGGAGGTCCTCGCGGGTGATCCACGTTTCGGACGCGGTCAGGCCGAGCGCAGCCGCCCCCTCGGGACGGAAGAGCCAGTCGCGCGTCGTGCCGGCAAGGATTCCGGCAGCAAGCGGCGGCGTCAGCACTCGCTTACCGACGATCAGCGCCACGTTCGCGGTCGTCGCCTCCGCGACGTGCCCATCGATCGTGAGCGTGATCGCGTCGTCGGCGCCGGCCCGCTCCGCCTCGAGCTTCGCGTGGACGTGGTCGGCCCGCGAGATCGTCTTCACGGACGCCAGCGGGTGTGCCGGGTCGCGCCGTCCCGTCGCGATCACGGCGCGCACGCCCCCGGCAAGGACCCCCGCAGCCACCGGCACGTGCGGCCAGGCCTGGATGACCAGCGTCGGGGCTTCTTCCCGCCACCCGACTGGCAGCAGTCCCCGGCCAAGCGGTGCGCCACGACTTACCGTGATGCGCGCGGCGGCGTCGGCGGGCGCGTTGGCTGCGACCACGGCGGCGATCCCCGCCCCCAACTCCCCGTCGGAAAGCGGCATCGGGATCGTGAGGATGCCCAGGCCTTCGCGCAGACGGGCGAGGTGCAGCGTGATCTCGATGGCGACGCCGCGGCGGACCCGGAGCGTCTCGAAGAGGCCGTCGCCCAGCTGGAAGCCGCGGTCGCCCACGCGCAGGGCCGGCTCGTCGGCCGCGACCAGGCGCCCGTCGACCCAGGCGCTCGGGCGTGCCGCCGGGTCGCCTGCTTCGGCTCCGCTCACAGTGCCTCCTCGCCTTCGACCACCGCTCCGATCGCCCGCAGCGGACCGCGCGCCTTCGTTCGCGTCTCCTCCCACTCGGCTGCCGGGTCGCTCCGCCAGGTGATCCCGCCGCCGACGTGGAGGGTCAGCCGCCGGCCGTCGGCGACGAACGTCCGGATGAGGATCGACGAGCCCATTGCCCCGCCGGCGTCGAGCCAGAGCGCCGCGCCGCAGTATGGACCGCGGCGGACCGGCTCGAGCGATTCGATCAGCTCCATCGCCCGGATCTTGGGCGCGCCGGTGATCGAGCCGCCGGGGAAGGTCGCCGCCACCAGGTCGAAGGCGTCGCGGCCGCGCGCCAGCCTCCCCGTCACCGTCGACACGAGGTGCTGCACCGACGGGGTGCGCTCCAGGCGCCTGAGGCGTGGGACGCGGACGCTCCCCGGCCGGCAGACGCGCCCGAGGTCGTTGCGCAAGACGTCGACGATCATCGTGTTCTCGGCGCGGTCCTTTCCCGACGCGAGCAGCTCCGCGGCAAGGGCGCGGTCCTCCGCGCGGGTGCCGCCCCGCCGCCGGGTGCCCTTGATGGGATCGGTCCGGACCCGGCCGGCAGCGTCGAGGGCGAGGAAGGGCTCCGGCGAGGCCGAGACGATCGCGCGACGGGGGCCCTCGGCGACGGCGCAGCCGAGGTCGAGGTACGCCGTGAAGGCAGCCGGCTCCCCCGCCCGAAGGCGCCGAAAGACCGCCCACGGCTCGCCGTCGAAAGGGGCCACCAGTCGCCGGGTCAGGTTCGCCTGGTAGAGCTCGCCGGCCGCGATCGCCGTTCGGACCGCCTCGACCCGCGCCATCCAGGTCGCCCGATCGACCTCCGAGCGGAACGCAAGCCGGGGGAGGGCCGGCTCCCCGCGCAGGGGCACACGCACCGCCGCCTCGGCGCGCGCCCGGACGCCGGCCAGCGCACGCTCCAGGCCCGCGGGGTCGCCGTCGACCGCCCGACCCGCCAGCCACGACCGTCCATCGCGCCCGTCCCAGGCGATCACCCAGGCGTGCAGGCTCAGGCGCAGGTCCGGCAGCCCCTGGTCGTCGACCGCCCGAGCCGGGAGGTGCTCCAGGCGGCGGCCGAGGTCGTATCCGAGGTGCCCGACGAGCCCCCCGGCGAACGGCGGCGCCCCAGATGGGAGGGGCGTGGCGTCGAGCCTGGCGAGCCCGGCGCGCGCCTCTGCGAAGGGATCGTCGCCCGGCGCCGACCCTTCCAGCACCGCAACCGGCTCGGCGACCAGGAACGACCAGCGCCCCGCGCGCCCGGGCCGGGCGCTCTCCAGCAACCCCAGCCCCGGCAGGTCCCGGAAGGCGTCCGCGGCGTCGGTCGGCGCCATCCCGTCGAGCGCGGGGAGGCGCTCCACGGCAAACGGGGCGATGGTGCCGGGCACGGGCATGGGCGGATTATCCGCGCCCGCGAGACGCGACCGGTATGTCGTCCGGTGAGCGCACAGTTCGCCCTCCGGCGAGTGCCGGTACGTTCATAGCCGATAGACTCCTCCCGAGAAGCCGCCGAGGGGAGCCAGGTGCGCGCACGGGATCATGGAATCGTCCTGGGCCGGCTCCGGCCGGGCCCGCTCAACGCGATCACGGACGTGGCCGGCGTTCGCGTGGGGCATACGACGCTCATCCGCGGCGAGGGGCCTCGCGTCGTCGGCGTGGGGCCGGTGCGGACCGGGGTGACGGTGGTCGTCCCCCACGACGGCAACGCCTTCATCGAGCCGCTCTTCGCCGGCTGCCACCGCCTCAACGGCAACGGCGAGCTGACCGGCCTCGAGTGGGTCCGCGAGTCCGGCTTCCTGACGAGCCCGGTCGCGATCACGAACACCCATTCCGTCGGCGTCGTCCACGACGCGCTCCTCGCCCACGCCGTGCGCGCCCACGGGCCCCACGCGGACTTCTGGTCGCTGCCCGTGGTGGGCGAGACGTTCGACGGCGTGCTCAGCGACATGAACGGCTTCCACGTCCGCCCGGAGCACCTCGATTCGGCGCTGGAGACGGCGGCGGGCGGCCCGGTCGCCGAGGGCGCGGTCGGCGGGGGGACCGGGATGATCTGCCACGAGTTCAAGGGCGGGATCGGCACGGCGTCGCGCGTCGTCCCGGCCGACGCCGGCGGCTTCACCGTGGGCGCACTGGTCCAGGCGAACTACGGATCGCGCGAACTCCTGCGAATCGACGGTGTCCCGATCGGCGAGGCAATCCCCACGAGCGAGGTCCCGAGCCCCTGGGACGCCGCCGACGCCCTGGCGCGCGCGCGAACCGGCGGACGCGAAGGAACCCTCGAGCCCGGATCCGGCTCGATCATCGTCGTCCTGGCCACCGACGCCCCGCTCCTGCCTCACCAGTGCGAACGGCTCGCCCAGCGGGCCGGCCTGGGGATCGCCCGGATGGGCGGAATCGCCTCGACCGGCTCGGGCGACATCTTCATCGCCTTCGCCACCGGGAACCGCGGGCTCCCCGGGCCGGCGCTCGTGCCGGCGGCCCGGATCGTCCACGACGTGCGGATGCTGGACGACGCCCGGATCACGCCGCTCTTCCAGGCCGCGGTGGAGGCGGTGGAGGAGGCCATCGTCAACGCCCTGCTGGTGGCCGAAACGATGACGGGCGCGGACGGGATCACCGCGCACGGCCTCGACGGCGAGCGGGTGGTCGAGATCATGGCCCGCTACGGGCGGGGCCCGAAGGCGCCTTCGGCCTGAGCGCGGACGAGCGGGACGTCAGGATGTTCACGCGATCGCGCCGGAACCGAGGAGCCCGTCCCGGGCCGGCGTCAGCCGAGTTGGTTCGTGCCGTCGCGACGGGCGAACTCGACGAGCCGCTCGCGGCAGGCGGCGTCCTCGCGCAGCGCCTGGCGGACGATCCAGGGGTCCACCCGGGGCGAGTCCTCGAGGGTGAGCGTCGGGCCGTACGGGCCGTCCTCGAGAACGATCCCCGACGCGTTCCGATAGTCGGCCATCCAGTTCGCCTGCAGGGCGACGAGCGCGTCGAGGACGGCCGCGCGGTCGAAGAGCCAGTCGAGGTGGCGGGCGTTGAGCGCGGCGACCAGGTCGTCGAGCCGGACCGGATGCCCGCGCTCCAGGCGGGCGACCAGGTCGATCACGCGGACGGCCGTGAACGGGTCGCCGGCCTCCGCCACGACGGGCGGCGCGAGGCGCGGGTCGGGGAGGCCGTCGGGGGCGGTCCGCAGCCGCAGGTCGCCTGGAGCGGCGGCGCGTCGGTCGATCACGGTCGAGTCCCCCGTCATTAGCCCGGGATGGGGAGCGGACAGTAGCACGGGCCGCGGCCACGTTGGGCGCGGCCGCCGGGCGAGCCGGGGAGCTGGGCACGCCGACGGCGATCCCGGCCCGGTGAAGGAATCCTGATCGTCTCTCCACCCGTTCTTCGGGCGGATAGTGCATCGTTTCCGGACCATGAATGATGACCGCTCCCGCGTGCCCGGCATGCCCGACCCCGCCCCACCTGCCTGGCCGCCGTCCGGCTGGACGCCGCCACCGCCCGCCGGAGGGCGCCCGGCCCTGCTGCTCGCCGCGCTCGTCCTCGCCGTCTTCGTCACCTTCTCGCTCGGCGTCTCCGTCGGGCGGGGCGGCTGGCTGCCGGGCCCCGGACCGGAGGCCACGCCGGCGTACTCCCCCTCGGCCGATCGACCGGACTGGCGCATTCTCGACGAGGCCTACGACCTCCTCGACCAGCACTACGTCGACCCCGCGGCGCTCGACCCCCTCGATCTGGAGCGAGGTGCGATCGTCGGCCTGACCAAGAGCCTGGACGACCGGGGGCACACGGGCTACCTGACGCCCGAAGAGGTCAAGGCGCGCGACGATTCGCTCTCCGGAACGTTCGTCGGCGTCGGTGCCGTGCTGAACCAGGTGGACGGACGGCTCCTCATCGACCGCGTCATCCGCGACAGCCCCGCGGAGCGGGCCGGCGTGATCGCGGGCGACGAGATCCTGACCGTGGACGGGGTCAGCGTGGCCGGCATGACCGTGGACGAGGTCGTCCCGAAGGTGCGCGGGCCGGAAGGCTCGAATGTGACCCTGCAGCTGAAGGGGACGGACGGCGCCACGCGCTCGGTCACGATCACCCGCGCCAAGCTGGACCTGCCCCTCGTCTCGTGGGCGTTCTCCCCCGGCACCCGGGACGCGGTGATCCGCCTGGAGTCGTTCTCGGCGGGCGCGGCGAAGGCGGTGGCGACCGCGCTTCGGGAGGCCCTCGACCAGGGCGCCGAGGGCGCCGTCCTCGACCTGCGCGGCAACCCCGGTGGCTACGTGAACGAGCCGGTCGAGACAGCGGCTCTGTTCCTCGAGGACGGGCTCGTCTACCGCTCGGTCGACCGGACCGGGAAGGAGACGCCGCACCCGGTCGAGGGGGCCGCGATGGCGCCCGACCTGCCGCTTGTCGTGCTCGTGGACGACCAGACCGCGAGCTCTGCGGAGATCCTGACCGGGGCCCTCCAGGACGCCGGCCGTGCCCGCGTCGTCGGCGTGAAGACCTACGGCACCGGCACGGTCGTCAACACGTACCCGCTCAAGGACGACGGGGCGCTCACCATCGGCACCGAGCGCTGGCTCACGCCGAAGGGCCGGGCCATCTGGCGGGAGGGCCTCGTGCCCGACGAGGTCGTCGAGCTGCCCGCCGGGGCCGCCATCGTCGTCCCGGACGACTTCGCGACACTGGGCAGCGGCGGCCTCGCGGCCACGGTCGACGCGCAGCTCAAGGCAGCCCTCGCCGCGCTCGACCGGGAGAAGGCCGGAACCCGGCGGCCGCTCGATCGCGCGGCCTGAGCAGCGTCGCCCGCCCCGGCGGTTCGGGAGCGTCAGCGGCCGGAGCCGGGTCGCCGGATCGAGCGGAGCACGCGCCACAGGAGGTGCCGCACGCTGCGCGTGTCCGCGCGCAGGGCCGCGAGCTGCGCAGCGCGATCGATGCCGTAGAGGGCCCGGAGGGCGGCAGCGAAACCCTGCCCGACCCGGCGGTCGTAGGGATGCCACCAGGCGGGCCAGTACCAGCTCGACGCGACCCCGAGCGACTTGGGGCGGGTCACCTCCCAGAGCCCGAAACGTGACCGCCCGACGCCGAATCCCGACGCCTTCCGGCCGGTCCACCCGACCTGGCTGATGCCGTAGGTCGAGAGGTGGTCGTTGACCAGCACCGAGCCGACGTCGAGCCGCTCGGCGATCCGGCGCGCCCGGCCGGCGTCGCGGCTCCAGACCGACGCCGAGAGCCCGAAGCGCGAGCCGTCGACGAGGGCCGGGATCTCGGCCTCGTCGTCGAACGCGGCGAGGACGATCACCGGCCCGAAGAGCTCCTCGTGCCAGAGCCGCGCGTCCGCCGGGACGTCGGCGAGGATCGTGGCGGGGAGGTGGCCCACCGCGTCTGGCTCGGCTCCGGCGAGCCGGATCGGGTCGGGACCGCCGGAGACCAACCGGGCGCCGCGCACCAGGGCGTCGTTCACCAGGTCCACCACGACGTCCCGGCTCTCGGCGTTGGCGACGGCGCCGAGCTGTGTCCGCGGGTCGAGGGGGTCGCCGGGCACGAGGTCGCGCGCCCGGGCCGCCAGGCGACGCTCGAGGCCGGCCGCGGCCCGCCGGTCGACGTAGATCCGCTTCACCGACCCGCACGTCTGCCCGGCGTGGCCGAACCCGGCCCAGGCGGCCCCGGCGGCGGCCCGGTCCAGGTCCGCGTCGCGCAGGACCACCATCGCGTCCTTGCCGCCGAGCTCCAGGACGACGGGCTTCGGGTAGTCCGGGGCATGCGCCGCGAGCGCCATGACCCGGCGGCCGACCGGCTCCGAGCCGGTGAAGAAGATCTTCTCGACGCCGCGCGACCCGATGAGCGCCTCGCCCACGGCGGCGCCCCCCTGCACGATGCCGACGAGGTCGGCCGGGATCCCGGCGTCGACGAGGAGGTCCCGGAAGGCCCGGCCGAGGAGCGGGGTGTGGGAGCTCGGCTTGTAGACGATCGCGTTGCCGGCGGCCAGGCCGAACAGGATCGGCCCCGAGGCAACGGAGAGGGGGTAGTTCCACGGGGCGATGACGGCGAGGACGCCGTACGGATCGAGGTGGATCCGGTGGCTCCGCCCGAAGAGCATGATCTTCTGGGGCGTGCCCGGATCGATCGTCCGAAGGTGGCGCTCGGCGTGGCCCTCCAGCCAGGCGCAGGTGTCGACGACGACTGCCATCTCCATCGGGACGGCCTCGACGATCGTCTTGCCGGTTTCGAGCGACGCCAGCCGGGCCAGCTCCTCGATCCGCTCCAGGACCAGCCCGCGGACGCGCCCGATACGGGCGAGCCGCTCGGCCAACGGAGTAGCGGCCCACGCCGGCCAGGCCGCTGCGGCGCGGTCCACGACGGCCTGGACCCCTTCCGGGGGCGTGGCGTCCACGCGTCCGATGATCCGGCCGAAGGCCTTGTCGCGACTGACGACCACGTGGCCCGTCGGCTCCAGGCCGCCGTCGGCGGGGCCGAGGGCGAGGTCGACGGGCGCGGCGGGCACGGCGCCGGCAGCGCGGCGGCGGCGGGCGGTGGTGGTCATGGCGCGGAAGGCTACCCGAACTCGGCCACGCCCGGACCGCATCGCCTCGGCGGGCCGGCGCCGTCCCATGACCGACAAGCGGCAGGGAACCGCCGGCCACATGCACGCAGAAGCCGACGACCGGCGAACCATCGCGATGCCGGCGACCTCGACCGAAGCGCCGGACCGGCGCCCGCGCTCAATGCGTCCAGCCCTCGCGCCCGGGCGCCACCCGCTGTCGGTGTCAGACCAGCGCCGCGGCCGGGGCACGGCGGCTGGCGCTCATGGGACGGCGCCGCGGTGGCCGACCGTGCGCTCGGACGGTGCCGCTACCTGTGCGTGGCCCGCGGCAGGTGCGGCGTGACGCGCGGTCGTGACGCGGGCCGCGCCGCGCCCTACAGCAGCTCGTGATTGGCGGTGGCGGTCGGCTTCCCCTCGGCCGGGCGCGGCTCTTCGCCGGGCCCATACGCCGACGCCCCGCTCGGCGGCCCAGCCGCCGCCCCGCCCGCATCGCCGCCGGCGGCGCCCGACTGAAGCACGGGCAGCGGTTGTCCCGCCTGGCCCTCGAGCGCCCCGACCCCGTACGGCACCCACTTGGAGGGGTCCTGGAGGCGGTGCGCCTCCTCGTTGCCGCGGGCGTGCGTCTCGACGAACCCGGCCGGCTCGATCCACATCTTCTTGCCATCGAGCAGCCCCGTGATCCCCTCCTGGCCCGGCTCCGGCCGCGGGTTCTGGCACCAGCGGCAGGTCGCCCGATCGTGGGGCGTGTACGTCGTCGGCTCCTCGTAGGTCGTGATGTAGCCCTCGTAGTTGCGGAGCACGACCTTGTGGTCCGAGTAGCTGATGAGGTAGTTCGGCATGACCGGGATCTTCCCGCCGCCGCCGGGCGCGTCGACGATGTACTGCGGGACCGCATAGCCGGAGGTGTGGCCGCGAAGCCCTTCGATGATCTCCAGCCCCTTCCCGATCGGCGTCCGGAAGTGGCCGGCGCCCTCGACGAGGTCGCACTGGTAGATGTAGTAGGGGCGCACCCGGATCTCGACGAGCTTCTGGACGAGGTCGCGCTGGATGTGCACGCAGTCGTTCACGCCGGCGAGGAGCACCGACTGGTTGCCGAGGGGGATCCCCGCGCGGCTGAGCCTGTCACATGCCCGGGCGAGCTCCGGCGTCATCTCGTTGGGGTGGTTGACGTGGATGTTCAGCCACATCGGGTGGTACTTCTGCAGCATGTCGCAGAGCTCGTCGTCGATCCGCTGGGGCATGAAGACCGGGACCCGGGAGCCGATCCGGATGATCTCGACGTGGGGGATCTCGCGCAGCCCCCGCAGGGCGGATTCCAGGAGCTTCGGCGCCAGCGTGAGGCCGTCGCCGCCGGAGATGAGGACGTCGCGGACCTGCGGCGTGCGGCGGATGTAGTCGAGCTGCGCCTCGAGCTCGCGGCGGTTGAAGTTCTGGGTGGGGTCGCCGACGATCCGGCTACGGGTGCAGTAGCGGCAGTAGCTGGCGCACTGGGTCGTGATGAGCAGAAGGACCCGGTCCGGGTAGCGGTGGACGAGCCCCGGAACGGGGGAGTGCCGGTCCTCGGCCAGCGAGTCCTCCATCATCCCGGTGAAGGCCCGCAGCTCGGATCCGACGGGGATCACCTGGCGCCGGATCGCGTCATCGGGGTCGTCGGGGTCGATGAGCGAGACGAAGTAGGGCGTGATGTCGACCCGGAACTTGTCCGGCGCGGAGAGCCCCTCGCGCTCGTCGTCGGTCAGGTTGAGGACCTGCTCGAGGTCCTCGAGCGTGTTGAGGCGCTTCGAGAGCTGCCAGCGCCAGTCGTTCCACTTCTCGTCCGGGACGTCCTCCCAGATCCGGGCCCGGTGGCTGACCGCAGGCTTCCCGTCCGGGCCAACGCGCTTCGCGGGGTCGCGCAGGTTGACGAACGGCGCCTCGTCGGCCCCCCGGGCGGCGATCGCCGTCGTGATCTCCGTCGCGTCCATCCCGTCGTGGTCCCCCTCAGCGGCTCCGGCGACTGCATAGATCCTATGCAGAGTGCATGGTGCGGGGATGATACCGGTCCCGGCCGCGGGGGTCCACCCCCAGCGTGGCCATCCGGGACTCACCATGGCCCGATCGGGGGATGTCGTCGCGGCGTGGGACGGGGTCTACAATCTGCGTGCCATCCGGCGCGGAATGATCCTGGGAGAACCACATGACCGTCGATCGCAGGGCGCTCGCGGGCGCGCTCGCCGCTCTCCTCCTCGTCGCCGCGTGCGGCGGCTCGGCCACGCAGGCGCCCGGCGCCACCCAGGCCGCAGGAGCGACGCAGGCTCCGGCGGCCACGCAGGCGCCCGAGGTGACCCAGGCGCCCGAAGTGACCCAGCCGCCCCAGGCAACCCCGGGGTCGAGCTTCGAAGCGTCCTTCGTGCCCGGTGCCGCGGGTGACCTCGAGGCACGGCTGCCCTCGGACGTCAACGGCGTCAAGTTCACGAAGACCAGCTTCGATGCGAACGCGTTTCCGGCCAGCGTCCCGGTCGATGACGCGCAGCTCGGGCAGCTTCTGAAGGTCACCGGGAAGAGCGTCCAGGACGTGCGAGTCGCGATCGCCCAGGCCGCGGGCGGCTCCGCCGCGACGGCCGGCAACCTCGCGATGGCGATCCAGGTCAGAGGGGCGGACTCCGGCAAGCTCCTCGCATGGGCGACGAGCCAGTTCAGCGACGCCAATGCCACCCAGCAGACCGTGGGCGGCAAGAACGTCCTGGCCCAGGTGGCTCCAGGGGCGGGCGGGACCTACCTGTACGTCAAGGACGATGTCATCTACTTCGTCGCCTCGTTCGGCACGACCAGCCTCGCCGAGGGGATCCTCAAGCAGCTCCCCTGACGTTCGGGGCCTCGGGCCCTCGACGATTCGAGCGACAGGCCCGGCCCGCGCCGGGCCTGTCCGTGTCCGGCCTGCGCTATCGTGACGCGATGAGTGACTACCACGCGCCGACGGACGCCGAGCCGCCCGACCACGCGCTTCCCGACCACGTCGTCGCCAACCGCGCCTACTGGACGATCGAAGCCGCCGCCTACGTGGAGCCGGGGCGGCGCGCCTGGGCGGACCCCGAGCCGACCTGGGGGATCTGGGGCGTGCCCGAGTCGGAGGCGGGGATCCTGCCCGATGTCGCCGGCCTCGACACGATCGAGCTCGGCTGCGGGACCGCGTACGTGTCTGCCTGGCTCGCCCGCCGGGGCGCCCGACCGGTCGGCGTCGACATCACCCCGGCCCAGCTCGAGACCGCCCGAGCGCTGCAACGGGAGCACGGCCTGGTCTTCCCGCTCCTCGAGGCAAACGCGGAGGCAGTCCCTCTCCCGGACGCCTCGTTCGATCTCGCCATCAGCGAGTACGGCGCCGCGATCTGGTGCGACCCCTACCGCTGGATCCCCGAGGCCGCGCGCCTGCTGCGCCCCGGCGGCCGGCTGATCTTCCTCGGGAACTCGACGCTCTTCATGCTCTGCTCGCCGGACGAGGACGCGCCCGCGGGGGACCGCCTGGTGCGGCCGCACTTTGGCGGGCTGGGACGAGTCGAATGGGCCGACGACGCGTCGGTCGAGTTCAACCTGGGCCACGGCGACATGATCCGGCTCCTCCGCGCCAGCGGCTTCGACGTGGAGAACCTGGTGGAGCTGCGGGCGCCGGAGGGCGCGACGACCCGCTCCCCGTATGTCACCCCGGCGTGGGCCCGGCGGTGGCCGTCCGAAGAGGT
>Ga0315276_10000945_pt1 | contig 25701 bp, 24 predicted proteins | sample YL17G05_0_MG_FD_204542 | JGI IMG/M metagenome (GOLD analysis project Ga0315276, IMG submission 204542) | Sediment microbial communities from Yellowstone Lake, YNP, Wyoming, USA - YL17G05_0 | ecosystem: Environmental > Aquatic > Freshwater > Lake > Sediment | place: USA: Wyoming | collected... | reverse complement strand
TCGGCCGTACTAAAGAGGCAAATCCGAGAAAAACTCCGGAAAGTAAGAGTAATTTAAAATAATTTTTTCTTAAGGCCAATACATATGCCAACAGAGCGGAATAAAATAATAAAATGAAAGGAACTTCTGTATTAGGATTTTTTATAAACCATAAATTAAAAGGATAAGTGGCCCATAAAAATACGGATATTAGGGCTATTTTTTTATTAAAAATAAATTCAATTAAAAGGAATAAAAAGCAACAAACAATGGCTGTTATAATAACATTAAAGATAACAACCATTTCTAGCCTATCAATCCCCGCTAATTGAGATAACCAAAAAACAGATGACAAAATGATTGGATAACCTGGCGGATATCTGATAGCAAACGATTCTTGAACTCGGATGCCCTTTCCCTGAAGAATATCGTTGGCAACTGGCTCATAAAAAGAAAGATAGTCAGTACCTGGAATACTATGTTCAGATGGACCTATGTTTTTAAATAAGAATAGAAAGATTAAGGAAAATAAAATAGAAATAATAAAAATAAATATTAATAATTTTGTTTTATTATTATAAATTCCGGAGAAAGAGACTAAAATTGATTTTATATAATCCATAGAAAATTTTAATCAACGAACTTGTTTTTAATTAAAATCCAAGCGGCTTCTATCCCATCTCCCCATTTTATTTTTTTACCTTCTTTCTTGTGCCGGGGAAAATAGCTTATTGGTACTTCGTAAATTTTAATTTTTCTCTTTGCGATTTTTGCCGTAACCTCAGGACAAAACTCAAATCTTTTACATTTTAAAGGAATGGCTTTAATGGTTTCTGTTTTAAATAATTTATAACAAGTTGATTCATCTGTAATTTCTATCCCGTACAAAATTTTGGTCAACCAAGTAAGCAGAAGACCTCCCAAATAAAAAGAGAGGTGTGAGTATTTGTTTTGAGGCCTGAGCTTCCGAGAACCATAAACAACTTCTGCGTTGTTTTTTAATGCAGCTTCCAGAAGTTTTTTATAATCTTTCGGATCATACTCTAGGTCAGCATCCTGAATAATGACATAGTCTCCGGAAACATAATGAAGACCGGTTAGGATGGCAGCTCCTTTACCCTGGTTTTTAGAGTGATAAATAATTTTGTATTTATTTTCTAGCCCTTTCAAAATTTCACGGGTACCATCAACAGAACCATCATCTACAATAATAATTTCTTTTTTAAATGAAATATCATTTAAATCTACTGCTTCAATTCTTTTTAAAATTTCTAAAATCGTAGCTTTTTCATTATAAGAAGGAATAATAATGGATAAGGTCATATTTTATATATAATTATCCAGAAGATAATTGAAAAGATTTTTTCAATAAAATTTAAGGTTTCAACAGAAAAATACCTAAAATTATTACAGCAATGCCTAAAATCTGAATTGGAAGCAATTGTTCTTTAAAAAACAGCCACGAAAAAAAGGCTATTAAGCTGAGGCTAAGACTGGTTGAAATTGGATAAGCCATATTGAGTTTGATTCTGGAAATAATGAAAATCCAGAGAAAAAAACCAATTCCAAACAAAAATAATCCCGCCATAAGCCAAATATTTTGGAAAATACGGGGAAATAAATTCAAAAGATTATTAACGGAAAAATCCAAGGTTCCCAAACTTAAAACGCCTTTTTTAAGACAAAGCTGAGCGCTCACTGTAAAGAAAATAGAAATTACTAAAATTAAAAAAGGTTGATACATTTATTAATAGTTATGGTTATGTTGTTAATATATGATGAGAATAATTATAGCATTTATTTGAATTATGCATAAGAAATAAATTTGTAAAAATCAAGGCTGGAAATGACTATTAAAGATATAAAAGCTATTAAATAAAAAACTTCGGAATACCAATTTTTATACTTTTTTAAAAAATCGGCTATTCGGTCTATCCCTAAAACAGCTAAAGGATAAATTACCGGGAAAAGCCAAAAACCGTAGCGCGGAGAATAAACATTCATAATAAAAATTAATAATAAAAAAGAAATAACGAAAATAAAACAAAAGAATTTTCCATTTTTAAAGGTTATTTTTTTAAAGCCGAGTGCGGCAAAAATCACCGGCAGTAATAAAAAACCGTAAATTACTATGCTTATAAAATTCGGCAAAACGACAATAAGAGCTTCTAGGGTTTTATACCAGGGCCAGCGGAAAATATTAAACAACCAGATGCCCACACCATAATCCGTTACTTCGTTAATAAAATAAGGTATTCTAAGCAATTTTGTAACTAATAAGTACCAAGCAACCAAAGGAATTAAATGAATTATTAAAAAAATGATCCCCTCTTTATAGCGCCTGAAATAAAAAGCGCTGATGAGAATAAAAATGGATAAGGCAAAAAGCATTTTCCCCAACATAAATGTTCCGACGATCAAAGAGAAAATAATAAGTTTAAAGCGTGAAGGATTACTAATATAGTTCTCTAATAAAAATAAAGTGGCAATGATTATAAAAATCGTAAACATTTCCGGCATGACCTGAACCAACCAGAGATGAAAACCAGGAGAAAAAATTAACAATAAAGAAGACAAAAGCGCTGTCCGGGAATTGATTAATTTTTCACAAAGAGAGTAAAATAATACGACAGAGAAAAAACCCAAGATGAAATTAAGAAAAATCGCTGAGGCAAAGATTGTTGCATAAGAGTTAAAAAACAAACGGGGTAAAAAAGCAACAACAGCAATTAAAAAAGAGTAAAGTGGTCTGCCTAAAATGACAGACTGGTCCTCAAGATAATGTTTTGGAAAATTATTAGCTAAAAGTATATACTGTCCCGCGTCAGCATTAACGTAATATTTGTTCAAAATCCCGTAGGCCCTGGTAATTAATGAACCCTCTGAAGCATTAAGTGGTGATTTTCGATGAGAAATAAGTTCGGGCAGCGACAGCCAAGCTTTATTAGTTATACTATTTGTGCCGTGAGTAGGATAAAGAAAACTGTAAAACAATTGAAATGACAAGAGGAAAAACAAAATCAGGAGTAAAGCCTTTTTGTTATTGAATAAATTTTTCATTTGTATAAAAAACTCTGCCATATTTTTTATTAAAAGATTATTTTTTACGTGCTAAAAGAAAAAAATTATCTCGCGGACTAAGCGGAATAATCAATCTGCCCAAAAAATTATTTCCGAAAGATTTTGCCATCCAGTTAAAAACAAGGGATTTTTGTTTATTAGCTAATATTTGGGCTACATACTGTAAGGTAAATCTTTTCCCGATTTTACCGACAAATAATATTTCAAAACCGATTTCTTTCAATAATTTACTGAGGTTTTTTTGGTTAAATAAAAATAAATGTTCAGGTGGAACCATAGAATGCCATCCCCTGTTAAGAAGTTTAGCGATAAAGCTTCCTGCATCCGGAGTGTTAATAGCTATCACTCCATCTTTTTTTAAGATTCTGTAAGCCGACGAAAGCGTTAATTTGGGATTTGATAAATGCTCAACAACGTCCCAAAAAGTAATCAGATCAAAAGAACCGTCATTAAAATCAGCGTTTTCCAATATTCCAGTTGTGACGCTTAATCCTTTCTCTCTGGCTTTTTGGGCAGCATACTCGGAAAATTCTATTCCCTGAACCCTCCAGCCTCTTTTTTTTGCTAATTCCATAAAAAACCCCGTAGCAGTACCTACATCTAATAAATTGCCTTTATTTGGTACAAATTTTTCTATTTTGTCCAAATAAGAATTAAGAGTTGAAGACATTGCTTTCTTATCAACTTCATAGTCAACATATCCGAAACCTTCTTTAGCGCCGCTAAAATAATCCGGAGAATATACCCTCAAATGATTTTCTGGCACGGGAAAAAGAAAAATTAAACCGCAATTACTGCACTTGTAAAAATTATAAGAATTTTTTTGGGTAAAAAAATTGGCGGTTTTTTTGTTACATAAAGGACATTCTTTGTTTATTTTTTTAAAAAGCATTTTCCAGGGAGTTAAAATTCCTTCATTGATGATATGGCCTGAAATCTTCGATTCTCCGCCACGACGGTTTTTTAACAGTATGGGAATTTCTTTTAAGGAAGCGCCTTCTTTCCATAATGAACACTTAAGTTCTATTAAAAAAGCGTATCCCGAAATATCAATTTTTGAAAAATCAACTTTTCTTAAAAAATCAGTGCTGATTACGTTAAAACCGGAGGTGTAATCAAAAATTGGCATGCGGATTACAAATCTACAATAAAGATTGGCTCCTTTGCTTAAAATTCTCCTCCATAACTCCCAACCTTCTGTTTTGCCCCCTTTTATGTGCCGTGAGCCGATAACAACATCGAAATTATCAGCCGCTTTCAGCATTTCCGGCAAATATTCGGGATTATGAGTAAAATCAGCATCCATCATGACAATTTTTTTGACATCTTTATCTTTCAATGTTTCTTCGAATGCGTTTATATAGGCCCTGCCTAAGCCTTCTTTTTTATTTCTTAATAACAGCGATAAATGGGGAAATTCTTTTTGCAGATCTTTTATAATATTGGCCGTGCCGTCAGGAGAATTATCATCCACAACTAAAATAAAAACTCCTGGCAATAATTTGAAAGTTTCTGAAATAATTTGGGCGATATTCTCTCTTTCATTATAGGTTGGAATAATAACTACATCTTTCATAAATCTTTCTTGCTGATAATTTTGAATTGTGGCAAAGGAACAATGAATTTTCCTCCCGCTTTAAGATAGTCTTTTTCACGTTGAATAAATTCTTTTAAAAAGTGCCAAGGGAGAATTAAAAAATAATCCGGGCATTCCTTTCGCGCTTGTTCTTCGGAAATAATAGGGATGTAAGTTCCTATTGTTTTTTTTCCCCATTTGTCGGGATTCCTCTCGGCCGCGGCTTTTATCAGCCGGTTGTTTAAATTAAAAAATTGAAGTAAAATATTTCCTTTAGTTGAAGCGCCGTAAACATAGACTTTTTTGCCTTTTTTGTTCTCATTCTTAATAAAATTGTAAAGTTTTTTTCTTAAAGCCAGTGTTCTGGAAGCAAAAGCTTTATAAGTTTTCCCGCTCGATAATTTTAATTTCTTTTCTAGTTTTTCTAATTTGCGGACTCGTTCGCTTATTGGTCTGTATCCTACATGTTGGATGTAAACTCGGAAACTTCCACCGTTGACATCGTTCAATTCTACGTCAAAAATTTCCAAATTATGCCTTTTCAAAAGGTTACCCAGGGATTTAAGCGAATAATATTCCAGATGTTCATGGCAAATATTATCAAAAGCGTTTTGCTGGAGCATTGACGGCAAATAGCTCATCTGGATAACAAATACTCCATTTTTATCCAAACATTTAGCTACGTTTGAAACAAAATCATTGGGATTATCCAAATCATAAAACATGGCGATGGCCGTTATGATTTTTGCTTTTTTCCCGTCAAATTTTTTCTGCCAGGCATTAAAACCGAAAAAATCATTAATAAATGAACACGAGGGACAATTCTTCTTCGCATAGGGTATAAGATTTTTGGCCGGCTCAAAACCCACACGATTAAGATTTTTAGTTTTATAAAAACGGAATAAAGTTGCGTCATTGGAACCGATATCAATGACATAATCACCGCTTTTTGGTTTTGCTATTTTCTCAGCTTTTTGTGCAATATCCGAAAGCGCCTCAGACATACTTCTATTAATGCCGGAACGATACCAATAATTTCTGTAAAGCAGCTCGGGAGAAAAAGTATGTTTTAGCTGGACCAGTCCGCACCCCCCGGAATCAGGATCACAAATTACCAATTCAAGAGGCTGTCTTCCTACTCTATTTATTTCAGAATTATTTTCTTTATCATTAATAAAATCAGAAATATAAAGATTTCCTAAAGAGATAAGGGGAATTATCTTTTTTAAACCACAGACTCGGCAAGTTTTCACTATCTTGGAAATTTTATTTTTCATAGAAAACTGAATTAATATTATTAATAATGTTTATTTTGAATTTTTTAAATGCCAATCAAGTGTTTGTTTTAGTCCTTCCTCGAGCGGAATGACGGCGCTAAAATTAAATTCTTTTTTAGCTCTGGAAACATCTATCGCCCTTTCCAGCTGTCCGTCTAGTCTGTCTGTTTCCCAGCGTATTTCTCCTTTAAAATTCATTAATTTACAAATTAAATCCACTAAATCCTTAATGGAAATTTCCTTACCAGAACCTATGTTTACCGGTTCTGGTTTATCATATTTTTCGGCCGCCGAAACGATCCCTTCGGCCGCGTCTTCAACAAAAAGAAAATCTCTGATTGGTTTTCCCGTCCCCCAGACTTCTATAAAATCTTTGCCCTCTTTTTGGGCTTTTTTAATTCTATCAATGATTGAAGAAATAACATAACCGCTTTGAGGATTGGTTCCCGGCCCGTAAACACTGGTTAATAATAAATTAATTGCGTTAAAACCATATTCCTCTCTGTACGCCTGACCCTGAACCAATAACATTTTTTTGGCAAAGCCATAAGGAGCATGAATCTTTACTGGATACCCGTCCCATAATTGCCCCTCTTTAAGCGGTGAATCAGCTTTTTCCGGATAAGCGGTAACGCTGCCTATTCCTATAAATTTTTCAACCCCTGCAATCCTTGCCGCCTCCATAAGTTGAACGCCCATCATAATATTGTCGTAAAAAATTTTACCTGGATACAGTTTGTGCAATTCAATGTCTCCGGTTAAAGCAGCTAAATGTATGATAATATCCCGATTTTCAACCGCTTTCTTGCAATTTTCCATTTCTCTCAAATCGTATTCTTCAAAAACAGGAACGAAAATATTCTCTTGGGGCACGTTTCTTTTTTCAATGAGATTATTAACAACGTGTTTTCCGATAAAACCCGTTCCGCCAGTGACTAAAATTTTCTTTTCCTGAAGATTAATCATTGTTTTTAAGCCGAAAATTCTTCATACCATTGAATGGTTTTTTTAAGACCTTCCTGAAAATCGGTTTTTGCTTTAAAACCAAACTCTTTTTCCGCTTTAGAAGTATCCAGGCTGCGCCTTGGCTGACCGTCCGGCCTGGATATATCCCAACGGATTTCCCCTTTGAAATTCATCAATTTGCAAATTAATTCCGCCAAATCTTTAATAGAAATTTCCATCCCCGAACCAATATTAATCGGGTCCTGTTTATCGTATTTTTCGGTTGCTGAAATTATCCCTTCCGCTCCATCCTCTACATACAGAAATTCCCTAGTTGCCTTACCGGTACCCCAAAGCTCTATATAATTATTGCCCTCTTTCTTTGCATCGTAAACTTTTTTAATCAAAGCTGCGATAACATGGGATTTCTTAGGGTCAAAGGTATCAAAAGGACCGTACATATTAACCGGCAAAAGATAAATAGCATTAAAACCATATTGCTCCCGGTAAGCCTGAGCCTGGACCAAAAGCATTTTTTTTGCCAGACCGTAAGGAGCGTTGGTTTCTTCCGGATAGCCCGACCAAAGATCTTCTTCTTTGAAAGGAACGGGGGTAAATTTGGGATAAGCACAAACAGTTCCTACCGCCACAAATTTTTCAACTTTAGCGATTCTGGCAGCTTCCATTAATTGTGCGCCCATAACAATGTTATCGTAAAACATTTCCCCCGGCATTGCCTGATTAAAACAAATACCGCCAACCTTTGCCGCCAAATGAATGACTATATCTTTTCCTTCAACTACTTTTTTGCAACTTTCATACTTTCTCAAATCTGCTTCTTCAAAAGTGGGCAGGAAAAGATTCTCTTTGGGAACCTTTCTTTTTTCCAGCAAATTCTTTACCAAATGCTTTCCTAAAAATCCATGGGCGCCAGTGATTAAAATTTTCTTCTTAGTAAGGTCTATCATAGAATTATTTAAATTTTGCTAATTTTAGAAATTTTTTAACGTAAGAAATAGTCTTGGCAGGAATTCTTTGAAACCATCTATAATTTAAATGGTTTTTCATATCCAAATTAATGTTTTTTGCGCTTAAATCGTCTATTTCTGTCAGGAAAGTAATATTAATTGTATGAGAAGGAAAATTAAAATATCCTTTTTTAAATTTGGTTTCTCCTATGGCTAAAAATTTAATCGTTTTTACTTTTTTAATTCCCAATTCTTCTTTCAGCTTCCTTTTTAAGCACGCCTTTAAACTTTCATTAAATACTAATCTTCCACCCGGAAACCACCACTTATTTTTAAGAGGTTCAACCCTTCTCTGGACCAATAAGAACCTGTTTTTATTCGTGACTAATATATCCACGCAGCATATTGGCATGTTTTCTGTAATTTTCTTATATAATGTTTCAGGAATAAAAATTTTGTTCATTTTAAATTTTTTAAGATAATAATTGTCTTTTTAAGGCCAGAATCAATCTCCAGGGATAAAATAAAGAAATCGTAGAAAAAATCCTGCGAGGAAAATTGGGCTTTTCCAGTCCTTTTTTAGTTAACATCCAGTCGGCATCCATCATCGTCATCATTTTAGCAAATCCCCCAGCTAATTTAATATTCCTCTCGTATTCCGGACCAACTACTTTTTTCTTTCTTCCCCAAGGTGAATGAGAATAATCGTGATTCTGATGTATAATCGTAATTACTTCTGTGGCATTTATCACCGGTATTTTTAAAAACCGAGTGCGGTAAATCAACCAATTATCCCAGCCGGGACGACCAACGGCAAGCGCGGGCATTTGAATGACGCTTGGAAAATTACGAGGAAAAATGCAATAATCCATACCTGTTGGTCCATGCAGCTTACCTGTTTCTTTGATTTGTTCCCTTATTTTTTTCTCCCAATCGGAATCATTAAAATCAATTTCTTTATTTACATCAACATCCCATCGTTGGCCGCTAATTAAAAATAGGGGGTTTTTCACCTTTTGAACAGCCGGAATTAAATCGCTTGTTAAAATGATATCGGCATTAATAAAAAGTAAAATTTCATTCTTCGCTATTTTTTGGGCCGAATCAATGGCAGAACTTAAAAGAGGCGTCCCTAACTCGGTTTTTTCAATCTTTGGAATGTGTACAATATTGAATTCTTTGGCTGCCTCCGCCACACCCTCATCATCTCCAAATAAAATCACCTCGCACTTTGGATAAAGCCGAAGCCAACTTTTAATCGCATTTCTCTGAATAACATCTATATTTCCCCTAAAGGGCTTGGGGATGGTGAAAATTGTTAGCATATTAACAAAAATGAAAGATAATTTTATGATATTTATTTTTAAATTTTCTTCAAAATTTCCTGATATTGTTTCAGGGTACTAACTATAATATCTGGTTTTCCCATTTTCAGATTTTCTTTTGTTTCTGTTCCTGTAGCAACGGCGACTGTAATCGTTCTTTCTGCCTTACCAGCCTTAATATCTTCCCTGGTATCTCCAATAACTATAATTTTTTTAAACCGGCAGCCTTTTTCTTTTGCCTTCTTAATTATATTTCGTAAAATTTCTTTTCTTTCATTAAATCCTTCATTATAACCGAACAAAGAAAAATAGTTATAAAGGCCTGCTTTTTTAAGAATCGTTTCTCCCTTATGTCTCGGTCCTCCGTGGACAATGCCGATATAATCGCCGTGTTTTTTCAAATAATCCAAAAAGTTCACTACCCCGGGAAGCGGCTTCACTTTCACTAAATTAAGATCATCAAGAAATAGTTTTTCGTAAGCTTTCATTATCCTCGCCATCCTTCCTTTATCAGAAAGATTATGTTTTTCAAAAATCTGTTTATGCTGAGCGCGATCTGCCATTCCAAATGTGGCAATGATTTCTTCTCTTTTAATTCCTTTTGCCTCTGCACCAAGGACCTTTCGGTAGGCTGTTATATATGCCTCGGCATGAACGCTAGTCAAATTTACCAAGGTTCCATCGATATCGAAAAAATAAAGATTAGCCATAATTTATTTCAGTAATTTTTTAATCACATTACAAACCTCATTAATTTGCCAATCTTTTAATCCTAAACCGCTCGGCAGATATAATCCTTGTTTGGCGATTCTTTCAGCGACCGGATATTTTCCACTGGCTTTAATGAATTTTTTTAATACTGGCTGCAAATGTAAGGGATAAAAAAACGGTCTGGTAACTATACCCCCTTTAATTAATTTCATCGCAAAATCTTCAGCATTAAATCCAGTGGATTCATTTAAAACAATTCCGTACATCCAATAAACATTTTTTGCCCATTCTTTTTCCGCGGGAAGCTGCAAACCTTTAATTCCCTTCAATTTTTCCGTATATTTTTGGGCATTTCTTTTCTTTATTGTTATTAATTTTTTAATATTTTTAAGTTGAGCAACTCCTATTGCAGCCTGAAGATTAGTCATTCTATAGTTTCTGGCTAAAATTTGATGATAAAACCTCTTCCTTTTTTCAAATCCGAGATTTCTTAATATCTCTGCCCTTTCTTTATACTTTTTATTATCAGTTAAAACCATTCCTCCCTCACCGCAGCTTATAATTTTATTTGCGTAAAAACTGAAGCAAGAAATGTCTCCGAAGCTGCCACATTTTCTTCCTTTATATTCGGCACCGTGAACCTCGGCTGCATCTTCTATTATTTTTAAATTATACTTCTTGGCAATTTTCATTATCGGGTCCATATCACAGGGGTGACCGTAAATATGGACAACTATGATTGCTTTTGTTTTTTTAGTAATCTTTTCTTCAATTTTATTAACATTAATGTTCCATGTTTCTGGTTCCGAATCCACAAAAACAGGAGTGCCACCGTATGCTAATACCGCCGTAGCGCAACTAATAATAGTGAAAGTTGGAATAATAACTTCGTCTCCGGGTTTAATTCCCAAAGCTCCAATTGCCACTTCCAAAGCCGCTGTTCCGTTTGAAACGGCTATTCCATATTTCTTGCCAATGTAAGAACTGAATTTTTCTTCAAATTCTTTTATAAACGGGCCCTCTGAAGAAATCCAGCCGCTGTCAATACATTTGGCTAAATATTTTTTTTCGTTACTTATAAATAATGGTTCATTTACTGGAATCATGTTTTTGTTTTTTTATATCTTGAAATCTTATTTTATCGTCTTTCCCTAAATAAGGACCTTGTTTTACTTCAATCATCTCCACGTCTTCTATGACTTCATACCCATGCCCGCCGCCGGTTACCAAAATAACATCGCCTTTCCTCAAAATCCTGTGGCCGAGATGTTTTCTTTTATAATCATAAAAATCCACCTTGATTTTTCCTTTCTTTATAATTAGTACTTCTTGGGTTAAAAAAATCTCTCTTTTCATAACTTTATGGGTGTGAGGCTCGATGATTTTGCCAGTTTTGTGCGACAAAAAGCCAAGTTGCTGCGGAAAATCCTCCGGGGTAAAAAAAGTATTTCCGGCGACATGATAGCCGTCATAAATAATTATAGCCGAAATTTTTCCCTTATTTTTAATGATTTCTATGTTTTTATTTTTCATATGATTCTATTTGCTTAAGAACTTTTTTAAAATATTTTGAAAATTCCAAATCGTTTTCATAGCATATTTTTGTATTGGCGGAAAATTCGGAGTAATTATCCAATATGGTTTTTATAGCATATCCCAAATTTTTTGCCGATTCCACACATATCCCGCATTTGTACTTTTGGATAAGGTCCATTACTGAGGGAATTTCATTTGTAATAATAGGAACTCCCTGGGAAAGATAAAAACTTACTTTTCCCGCAGGACCCAATGCAAAACTTTTGTTTACTGGCCGGTAAAAACTGATTCCTATATCTGCTTTTTTTATTAAACAGCACAACTCTTCAAAAGATACCTGCTTTGTAGAAATGACTACCCTTTTTTCTATATTTTTTTTCTTAATAAGCTGTCTTATTTCCTCAAGATAAGCAGTTTTATAGGGGGCGTGCAATATTAAAAATGTATTTTCCGGCCATAAATCCATTGAGTTTATTATCTCCTCAATTGCCATCTCTGGTATTATCGAACCGGTATAAATAATAATTTTTTTATCGGCCGGGATTTGAATATTAAAAGTATTCTGATCACAGATATTTTTAATTGTAAAATAATAAGAATTGGGAACAATAAAAACCCTTTCTTTTTTGATATTATTGTCTTCAACCAAGACATCTGTTCTGTAATTATCTTGAGTAATTGCGATTTGGGCGTTTTTACTGAAATAATTTTCTAATGACTTCCTAACTTTAAGAACGAATCTCCTGATGCCTTTTTCTTTCAAAACATCTTCCTTGGTTATTATTTCCAAAGAATAATAAATATAAGGAACTTTTTTAATTTTTCCCAATAATCCGGCGACTATTATTCCTTCCTGGTCGACTCCGATAAAAAAACTGTATTTGTTTTTAATGGCATTCATGATAGATGCAATAAAAAACAATATTAAGGTCAGCCATTTTTTCTTTCCCGACTTAACTGCTATTGAATTCACTTTATTTGATTCGGGTTTAAAAATATCAATCGTATCGTCGTATAAATGAAACACATCGACATAATAACCGTTTTCAACTAAAAAACGGATCGTGCTTATAAGCGACGAAGAAACTGACAGCCATTCATAATATATGAATATTCCTGCTCTTTTTCTCATCTTTTTATACAATACAGGTTGGTTTTTACACTATCATCACAAATTGTTTTCAGATCGTGTACCTCTTTCAGCTCACCTCCTTCTATGTTGCATATTTTAAATCCTAAGTCAGATAAGATTTTTAATGCTTCTAACGGATCTGAACCCATTTCCTTAATGTCTGCCGGCCTGAATTCCATTACCAAACTTATCGGCTTACTCCTCTTTAAGATGTTTATCATCCCCTTGATTGCCCTGCCCTCGCAACCCTCAACGTCCATCTTTATAAAATTAAACTCCTTGTCTTTAAATACGGAATCAAGATCTGTCATTTCTATCTCGACATAATCGTTTCCTTCGTTATCCCATAATCTCCTGCTCACTCCGTCTCCCCTTAAATACAATTTCGTCACGCCGGCCATATCTGATACCGCCTTTCTTATTGCCGTCGTATTTGTATAATTATTGGCTTTAATGTTCTTTTCAAGCAATTTGAAATTGTTAGGGTCTGGCTCAAAAGCATAGACTCTGCCTTCTTTTCCCGCTTTCTTTGCCATAATCATCGTGTAGTAACCGATGTGGGCCCCTAAGTCCATAATTGAATCACCTGGTTTTATTGCCGTTTCTATGAGGTTTTTTTCAAATTGCTCGTGCTCTGGCGTTATCAGTAATCCCAGTCCGTCTTTTCGGCTGATGTACATTTTACTTCCGTTTATTGTTATTGGATTAAATAATTCTATTACCAAACCATACAGGGTCTTTACGAACGGAAATCTGCCTATACCTTGTATATTTAAAAGAGGCTTAACGGACTTTCTGAATTGTTTAAGGATTGCATCCTTCATGTTTTTATTTTTTATTTTTTAAAGCATTTACATCTGCTTCGACCATAATTTTGACCAAATCTTTAAATCTAACCTTTGGCTCAAACCCGAAGGCATTTTTTGCTTTTGTGATGTCTCCTATAAGCACGCTCGTGCTTGCCGGACGGATAAGACTTTTGTCGAATTTTAAATATTTTTCTACTTTTAAGTTAAGAAGTCCAAAAGCCTCTTCAACAAATTCGCGGACAGAATGAACCTCACCATTAGCAATAATAAAATCATCTGGTTTGGGCTGCTGTAAAACATTCCAAGCCGCTTCCATATATTCTCTGGCATATCCCCAATCTATTTTGGCCTCTATGTCACCCAGTACCAGTTCATTTTGTAAGCCGGCGGCAATCATGGCGGCGGCTTTTGTTATCTTTCGGGTAACGTATTCTTCCGTTCTTCTCGGCGATTCATGATTGTAGAAAATTATATTAGATACGAACATACCGTACGCCTCGCGATAATATCTCGCTAACATGAAAGCAAAAACCTTGGAACAACCATAAGGACTTTGAGGATGAAACGGCGTATTTTCATTCTGGGGCGTTTCGACAGCTTTTCCGAACATATTGGAAGAACAGGGTTGGAAAAATTTTATTTTTGGATCAATTTGCCTAACGATTTCAAGAACTCTGCCTACAGCCGCACCAGTTATGTCGTATGAATAATCAGGAATGGAAAAACTCCAGCCAACATGGTCCTGATCAGCTTCGTTGTATATCTCTTGGGGCCGAACCTCATTAATAATTCTGTAAAGGGAGGTTGCGTCGGCTAAATCTCCACGATGGATAAAGAATCTTTTTTCAAATATTTCTTTATCCTGTAGAAGATGCTCTATGTTTTTGGTATTGCCGATGGCCGAACGCCTCAGCATTCCATGAACCTCATATCCCTTTTCCAAAAGAATTTCTGTCAGATAAGAACCGTCTTGGCCGTTTGTTCCTAAAATAAGCGCTTTTTTGCCGTTAGGCGATGAAAGTTTCATATGTTTTAATAAAAGTTATTATTTTAATTTTTTACCTACAACTCGAAAAGAAGGAAGAGGAACAATAAATTTTCCGCCTTTTTTAAGCCAATCTTTTTCTCTTTTATAAAACGTATCGAAGAATGCCCAAGGGAGCACTAAAAAATAATCAGCTTTTTTTCTTGCTTCTTCTTCGCTCACCACGGGTATCAAAGTCCCCACCGTATATTTTCCCCATTTTTCCGGACTCTTGTCTGCCGCCCCTTCAATCAATTTATTGTTCAAACCGTAATACTGCAGTATGGTATTACCCTTTGTCGAAGCGCCGTAAACATATACTTTCTTTCCTTTCTTTGTTTCCTGTTTGATAAAATCAATGCAGAGTTTTTTATTTTTTTCAATTCTTCCGTAAAAATCTTTGTAATCTTTTTTTGTAAAATTCTCTTTAAATTTAACGCTTCCTTTTTTGTAGTGCCTGGCAAAAATCCTGTAACTTCCTCCGTTAATATCGTTTTCTTCAACTTTAAAGATTTCCAATCCGTTTTTTTCGAATAAAAACTTTAAGGAATCATAAGAATAATATTCAAGATGCTCGTGGCATATGTTTCCCAAATCGTTTTTCTCGAGCATGGGTCTCAAACACATGAGCTGCGCAATAAATATTCCTTTTTCATCCAATGCTTTAGCCGCATCTCTTATAAATTGATTGGGGTCTTCCATGTCATAAAACATTCCTATGGCAGTGATAATTTTTGCTTTTTTGTCCTTAAACTTCTTTTGCCAAGCTTCATAGCTCCAAAAATCATGGATAACATAAGGAGTAACTTTTTTAAGTTCCGGTATGAGATTGTTGGCCGGTTCGCAGCCAACTCTTATCAATCTACTCGGATAATATTTAAGCATTGTGCCGTCATTTGCCCCTATATCAAGAACAATATCTCCTTTTTTTAGTTTCGCCATTTTTTGAGCTACCTGGGTTATCTCTTTTAAATCATTAATAATTACGGGATTAAGGCCGGAACAATACCAATAATGCTGGGAATAAAGCAGTTCCTGGGGCGCGGTATGTTTTAATTGCAGAAGCTTGCAATTTTCGCAGAAAACTAACGACAGAGGAGCTCTAACCACCCTATCTTTCTTGCTTTTCACAAAAGTGGAAACGTAAAGATTCCCTAAAGATAAAATAGGGGTTAATTTTTTAAATCCGCAAAGGCGGCAATTTTTTCTGGTTGTGTATTTCATAAGTCTTAAAAAGATTATTTAATAAGTTCCATGCATACAACCGCTCTTGCGCCTGCGGCAAAATCATCATTTGGGCCCTGGGCATATTCGATATCCTTACATGATTTTTCGTCACTTATATTCCAGCCCTCTTTTGTATATTTATAATAATTAATTTTATTTTTTTGGGGCTCAAAAATCTTTAATATCCGGCTGATGCGATCGGAATCAAACTGTTGAAAATTGCCGAAATTTTGGTACTTTCCAAACGGAACGGTAATAAAAAGCCTGCCTCCTTTTTTTAAAACCCTCTTTAATTCTAAAATTGCTTTTTCAAAATCAAAAACTTTATCCTCTTTATGTTTTTGGTCTTTTGTGTGAATGGTATTATCCATGCCGATATGTTCAAGGGTCGACATGCAGTCGATATAATCAAAATAGCTGTCTTTAAACGGCATTTCCCTGATGTCGCCGAAAACGTAAGAGATTTCTTTCTGCCAAAAACAATCAGATTCCGGATTCAAATTAATGATAATGGTCTTTTTATTCTTTAAACCTTTAAATTCTATGATTTGTCTGTAATTTAAAGTAGAACCAGCATCAAGAAGATAACCTGCAGGCGCTTCTGCTATTCTTGATAAAACCCAGGGATATTCAACAACCCTTTCATCCAAAGCATATCCGTACCCTTCAGGAAGCGATTTTGAATTTTTAAATCTTTCCATTGTCCTTTGGTTATTTATCGCTTCTTTTATGTATTCAAACTTAAAAACAAAGTACCCCCTACTCCAGGGCCGTCTTTCGCCAATCTTATAATAAATAATCTTTATTCGGTCCGGTATTAATTTGTAAATAAATTTCATCATGTATTTTTTTTACTCATATAAATTATATCCTGCTTCTTTTGCTTCTTTACCGCAAACAAATGCAAATATTTTTAACTCTAATTTAGAAAAATTATTTTTATAATCTCCGACTATTCCTTTTCTAAATAATGAATTTTTGCTGTCTTCCTGTCCCTTTTCCCGTCCTGACATCTTTTCAAAAGAGAACTTTTGAATTGCTTCTTTAATTAAAGTTTCGGACACTTCTACTCCCAAATAATTCAGTATTCCTTTTAATGTTTTTTCCGTATTGAAAGACAATTTTTCATAGCTTGTCTGATAAAAACGAATGTCTTTTCTTTCATGCCACATCAAATAATGTTTTTTCCATTTATGAGCGGTCATAATGAAACTTGTAAATTTAAAGTGGTGTATCATATAGTATAGTCTATCTTTCAGCGATATGTTCTTTTCGTCTTCTTCTCTAAGTTTGGATCTTTTATATGCCGAAACCGCAATATCTTTCGGGTCGCGCGAAAAGAAAATAACTTTATCCGTTAGGTTAAAATCCTTGGCTGGATATTCGTGCGTTTTTATAACCATTGAATACTGCGTTTTTTCTCTATTGGGTAGTTTCCCATTTGTTAAATCCCGTACTCCTTTAGGAGCATAAAGCGTTCCTCTTAAAAAATCATAAGTTTCAATATATTGGGCGTTAAGTATGTAGCAAAGCATATAGCTCAGCCAACCCTGTCCAGATCTGCCGTAATCAGCTATTAATATTACTTTTTCCTCTTTATTTACCATGAAATTAAAATATTATTATTCTTCTTAATTAAGGCCTTTATCTTTCTTAAAGATTCTTCGATATTGTCTTTAGAAGTATCAATCATCAAGTTTGGCTTTTTGGGAATCTCATAAGGATTTTGGTCTGAAAAACCGATTAGATTCTTTACTTCTCCGGCTAGTGCCCTTTTATATAACTTCTTAGGATCCCTTTTAAGCAATTCTTCTATGGGGCAGTATAAAAATATCTCTAAATAATCTTTTTTGAATATTTCTTTGGCTCTTTGTCTAGTTTCCTGAAGCGGAGAAATTACCGAAACTATAATGAAATCGTATTTTTTTTGCAACGATTGGCAATAAGATATTATATTATAATTATTCTCTAAAATCTCTTTTCTGGAAAAAGTATTTTTAATTTTCTTTTTTTTCCGAAAAGTATCTCCGTCCACCTGAAAAACAGAAAAACCCGCTTTTTCTAATTTTCCTTTTAAACGATGGGAAAGCGTAGTTTTTCCCGAACCTGATAAACCTGTGAACCAAATAATCATCTTTTATTAATTACATTTATTATTTCTATCCTTCAAAAACGCGCGAAGGCGAAGATTTATAAGTGTCATGAAGCATTTTCGCTACGTCTTTTCGCATTAAATATTCCGGTATTTTTTTATTGTCTAATATTTTTTTTCTGGCCATAGTTCCGCTTATTTCAATCCTATGTTCTTGATTATGACTGCATTTGTCTGTCACTTTATTGCATTTCTTGCAAAAATAGGCCGAATTAAACATCAAGGGGATTATTCCGATATCTCCGATTTTATTGAAAATTTTATAAGAAGCGTTGGGAGAATAATAATTGCCAACACCCGTATGATCTCTTCCTACGACAAAATGACTACAGCCAAAATTTTTCCTGCACAAAGCCGTAAAAACTGCTTCCCTTGGTCCGCTATATCTTGAAAAGGTATTAAAAGTACCTAAAAGCGCCGGAAAAGGATTATAATAATCATTCTTCAGCATAATTTCGTAAGATTTCAATATAGTTTCTCCCGAAAAATCCGTGGACTTTTTTGGCCCCACCACCGGGCTTATAAACAGAGCATCGGCATTTATTTTTTCAAGCGCTTTTTTTTGTATAAATTCATGACCGCGATGGATAACATTTCTTGTGTGAAAGCCGACTATTTTTGTCCATCCCCTTTCTTTAAAAATCTGCCTTGTCTGTTGGGGAGTTAAAGTATGAGAATATAAACCATCGGTAGGCTGACGTAAAAGGAAAACTTCGCCCGAAACTATATAATTTCCTTTTTTAGTAAAATAAGCGACTCCCGGATGTTTCAAATCATTAGTTCCAAACCATTTGTTTGCAATAATATCTGTATCAATTTTTTGAATATTAGATACATTCATAACGGCATATATCTTTTTATCTTTTTCTCTTTTGAATGCTATAGTGCTTTTTTTCGTAAAAGAGATGTCTTTTTTATCCAACTGAAGAATAATCGGCAACGTCCAAACAAATCCGTTGGTTAACTTATAATTATCAAGAACAGAAATAAGCTCGTTTCGGTCCATAAATCCTCTTATGGGAGAATAGGTTCCTACAGCAATTTGAACAATATCTGATAGTATTTTTTCATCCACCTCTATTTGAGGAAAACGCTTCAAATTCTTAATCTTGCTGGGGTCAATGAAATTCTGCACCAAAAATCCTCCATGGGGCGGAATTAAAGAATAATCATCCATATATTTGAAGTGTTTTCTTCCATTGGCATTGTAATTTTCCACCTCTTTTTTAATTTCAACCGCCATTTTCACGCTTTCAATCGGATATTTGCCAATGGCAGTTTCAGCTGCCAATACTAACCCCTTTCCACCATCAAGCAAAGTACTTGTGATATCGTTTATTTCCCCTCTTGTAGGTTTAAAATTATTTATCATGCTTTCTAATAAATTTGTGGCAATGTAAACAGGTGTTTTTATTTTATTGGCGATTTTAATAATGTCTTTTTGAACGAGAGCTATTTTAGTTAAAGGTACTTCGCGCGACAAATCTCCCCTATCAATAAGTATCGCTTCGCTCCCCCTGCAAATATCTTCAAGATTTTTAATCCCCAATTTACTCTCTATTTTGCTGACGATAAAAACGGGGTAGGGGAAAAATTTTCTCAAAAAATTAATGTCTTTTTTCTGCGCCGCAAAAGAAAAAGCGAAACATGATATCTTGTTCTTTTTAGCTATCTTGAGTGCCTCCAAATCCTTGTTGGTAAACGGGGAAAGAAGGATTTCCCTATCCAAACTTACTCCCTTATTTGAGCCAATCTTTCCCCCGGAAATAACCCTTCCATAAACTTTACCGCCTTTTATTTCTATAACTTGAATAATTACAGAATTAAAGTCTATAAATAATACGTCCCCGGGTTTTAATGTTTTTTCGGGATTTATAGGATATAAAGGAATGCGCAGTTCGTTTCCTAATGAATTTGATGCTGTTAACAAAACCCTGGAGTTTTCCTTTATTTCAACTTGGCCGTTTTTAAATTTAGCGGTTCTGATTTGAGCACCCTCGGTATCAAGACAAAGAGTTTTACTTGTCCAATCACTAACCTTCTTAATAATGCTTTCTAAATCTGAAATTTTTGTGTGCGAAAGATTAACCCTGAAAACATCAACGCCAAATTCATCCATTTTATGGACTACGGGTTTTTTTAGAGACGAAGGACCAAGTGTTGCTAAAATTCTTATATTTTCTTTATTATGCAACTTTCGCATATTTGTTGTGTTTTTTATTGAATAAACATTCTAACATATCAATGGCATTTGAAAACTCATTGGATTTTGTCATCGGCTTCTTATTATATTTTTTACTATATTTATCATCTTTAATCATTTCTAAGGCACCTATGAGTTTTTTTTCGCTGTCTACATACTCTATCCCTTCAAAATTTTTATAAGCATCCCCTAAAAATTCACGCTTTAAATCTATCGAAAGTATTGTTTTTTCCGGACATTGAAGTGAGGCCGTAAAAAGAACGTTGCTGGCGGGCGGAATACCCATAATAACATCACTCATTTCAATATATTTATCAGCTGACTCTAAAGGACTAATAACCTTAATTTGTTTGGAAATTGATTCAAATGTTTGGGTTGTTTTTTGCAATAATTCCGGAAGTTCTGCCATTAAAGGGTGAGGTTTTATAAAGATTTTCCAATTTTTAAGAATTCCTGCAGTTAAACTAACTATTCTTATTTTGTTTTTCAGTATTTCTTCTTTGGGAATTAAATGAAAATCGGCTCCTCTAAAACCCACCTCTTCCGTAGGGAACATTAAAGTCAAAACCTTTTTATTTTTTTCTTGCTTAACTGACAAATTGCTGGTGGTTTTTGTCTTTAAAAAATTCTTCATTATATTTCTTGCCAAAGGATGGGATAAAATATATAGTTTCTCGGGCGATGTTCCTTCTTTAATGCAAATATCATATTCTCTTTTTGAAAAAACAATATAATAATCACCATCTCTCATCCCCGGAGTGCCTTTTAAATGTATAAAACTTGATTTTCCGAAAAACGGCAATTCACCGACCGTCAACGGTAAAAACCAGTAATAAAGAATATATCCTAATAATTTCTTAAGTTTTACAAAAAATAATTTGATATTAAGTGGTAAAAAAGAAGGCATTTTGACATACGCGTTATTCATACTGGAAAACAATGCTAAATTTTTTAATTCTTTCGCTCTCATTCCTGCCTGCGTGACTATATTAACAGCTCCTACTCTTCGGGCGCATCTCATTAAGTATAACTCGGCCGGATTCATGTCATTGGGCGCCATTACAATATCCGGCTTATAGCGAAGAACTGTATTTTTAATTGTTTTATACATTTTCCTGTTTTTACCAACAATTTTTCCGTAAAATGGCGAATCAATCCTGATAATTTCTATTATATTAGGAAATAAATTTTTATCTTTAATAATCTCCATTGTTTCCGAATCCAGCTCTTCAGAAAGTACTATTGTCGGATAAACCCGAGCGATTTCGTAAAGATGTCCTATGAGAGTAGTGCGAAAAAGCCGAGAAATACTCGTATAAAAAAGCACCTTATATTTTTTTTCTTTTTTGCTATTTTTTTTCATAATGCCTTGATCCCCTAAAATTAGTTTTCCCTTTGAAATATAATTCATAGAAATCATTTATTAACCTGTCTGCTTCTTCCATGTTTTTTGTGGTGTGCATATAATGGTCCGTTATCAGGTCCTTATTAGCGGCAAAAAGCAATTCGTAGCATTTATTCAATGGCATATCGGTAAAATTTACCGTAATTAAATCTGAATTTTTAAATTTGTTGAAAAAATCTTCCGGACCAGACAAAAAACCTTTTCTAATGGCTTCGTAATATAAATCGCAGCCGGGATAGGGCGTTACAGGCCTGATTGTTCTTAACTGATCATAAGTATTATATTTTTTAATCAACTCTACGTTCCTTCTTAAAGATTCTTCGCTGTCTCCCTTGTTCCCCCAGATAAAATTTAAACCTACTCCAATTCCTACTTTTTGAGCTATTTCCAGTGCTCGCAGATTCTGTTCAACGGTAGTGTTTTTTCCTATTAAATTTAAAACCTTCTGGTCAGCTGATTCAAAGCCGAAATTAAGAAAATTACAACCACTTTCCTTTAGCCATAGGGCCAATTCTTCATCAAAAATATCTACCCGCGCATTACAGCTGAACTTTATTTTGAGGTTGCTTTTTTTAACCGCCTGATAGAATTCAAAAATTCTCTTTTTGGGATAATTAAACAACTCATCATGCATTTGAAAATAAGTTACTCCGTATTTTTTATTTAAAATATTTATTTCCTCAATTATATTATCCATACTTCTAAACCTTATTCCTCCCTCCATCCTGTAGCAAAAATTACACCTATTAATACATCCTCTGCTTGTCAGTATTCCCAATACTTTATCATTTTTTTCGGCATTAAAAATTTGCAGACAATTGGTGTATATTTCCATCGGGAATAAAGACCATTCCGGAAATGGAATTAAATCCAAATTAACAATCATTTTTCTTCTTTCGTTAATTACAACCCTATCGCCGTCTTTATATGCAATCCCTTTTATTTTAGAGAGGTCGCCATTCTCAAGTTTACATTTCAATAATTCAATTATTGTTTCTTCGGCCTCTCCTATTGTTATTACGTCGGCATTAGTTTTTTTAATTACATATTCCGGAACAGGAGCAGGACCATGCCCTCCCAAAACCAACCAAGCATCTTTTTTGTGTTTATTAATTGTCTCGCATAATCCCAAGACGGTTTCTTTAAATCTGGCTGCTAAAAAACCAAAGCCGATTAGGTCATAATTTTCCTTCTCTAAAAAGCGTTGGGCTAATTCTTCGTTGGAATAATGAAAAACGTCTTGGCAACAAACCCTTACATCAACCCCTTCTTTTTTTAATACCGCAGCTAAATACCCTATACCCAAGGGAAAATCATTGTCTTCCTGATATACGTCGTGAATAATAAATAATACTTTTCCTTTTTTTTTCATTTTAAGTCTTGAAATTGTTTTTGAATTAGTATCTTCCAAATTTTTTCATTAGTTATAATCTCATAAAATTTTTGACTACTATTTCCACTGCCAAAGTAACCAACGGGCTTTATTTTTACATTCTCAATATTGTTGATTGCTCCAAGAATATCCTTCTTGTTGTTATCTATATTTATAATGTCTCCATTTTTAACGCGGCTATTTTGTCTGCTACCAATATTTATAGTGGGCACACCATATATTTCTGCCTCTCTTACGCCAGCACTAGAGTTTCCGATTATAAATTTAGAATTTTTTAAGAACGTTAAAAAAAACTCAAATCTTATTGAAGGAAAAACCTTAAAATTCTTTTTCTTTTTAAACCTTGCGTATTCCTTTAATATTATATCTGAACCCTTATCATTATTTGGATAAATTACTATATAATTTTTATTGGATTCTATTAGCGCCGAAACTGTCTCTTCTATGTTCTTTTTTAAGGTTTTAATTTCTGTAGTTACTGGATGATAAATAAATATTGCATACTCGTTAAATTCATTGGGGGAAATTTTATATCTTCTTTTTGCCGCCTTAAGCGTCGAGAGTCTATTTGACATCATAATATCGATATCTGGAGAACCTATTACAAAAATACTGTTTTCTATTTCGCCCATTTGAATTAACCTTTTTTTTGCTTCTTTATTTGAGACAAAATGGATATGCGATAATTTTGTAATTGAATGCCTTAATGACTCATCAACAGTACCAGAAAGCTCGCCACCTTCGACGTGAGACACTAAAATATTGTTAAGAGAGCCTACGATTGCACCTGCCAAAGATTCTATTCTGTCGCCATGAATAATAATCATATCTGGAGTAATCTCTTTTATAAAATTACTAAACCCCACTACGGTATTAGCCAAAATAGTATCCATGTCAGTAGTAGTTGCTTGGTTCATATATATATAAATATTTTTGTACCCATGTTTTTTAACTTCATTACACGTAAAGCCGTATTTTGATAAAGTATGCATTCCGGTTACAAAAATATAATATTCGAACAAATTAGAATTCTTAACCTTATCTATCAAGGGTTTCATCTTGCCAAAATCAGCCCTGGTTCCAGTCATAAATACAATTTTTTTTCTATTTTTATTTTTTTTCATAATCAATCATTCCCCATTTTAATTGGTTATCTTTTTTAATATTTCTTCCGGCTTTTTTATTAATAACCCTATAATAATCCTTAGCTTTTATTTCTCCGGTTCCCGGTCTTTTTACCCAAATATTGTCTTTAGTAAAATAGCTTCCCTTTTTTATATTTTTAATTGTTACAACACAGGCATAAGCAAAATCTATGGTGGGTTTTTCTTCCTTTAAAATAACTTTTTTACCTCCTAGGGCATCATGTATCGCCTTACTTCCCGTTATTAATTCTTTTAACTCGGGAGGGGTGACGGAAATAGGAACATCGGGACCGGGCCAGCTTTTATTTGAGGTAAAATGTTTCTCTAAAATCGATGCTCCAAGGGTAACTGCAGCAAAACAGGTATAATTACCCAAAGAATGATCGCTAAGTCCTAAAACGGTATTTGGAAAACGTTTCTTTAGCTCGTTTAATGCGCCTAATCTAACCTTATTATAAGGAGTAGGATAAAGAGAAGTACAATGCATTAATGCATAATCTACTTTTGCCCTTTCTAAAATATCGACGCTTCTGGAAATACTTTTTAAATCATTCATTCCTGTGCTTAAGATAATCGGCTTTCCGAAGGAAGCAATGTGTTCAATCAGGGGATAATTATTACATTCTCCCGAACCAATCTTATAGGCAATTACCCCCATTTTCTCCAGTCTGTCTGCTGCAGCTCTGGAAAAAGGCGTACTTAAATATATCATTCCTAGTTTTTCAACGTATTCTTTTAATTTTATATCCTCTTCCTCTGTTAATGCACATCTTTTCATTATGTTCCAAATGGATTCTTTCGCATTACCAGGAATAACGTCATTTTTTATCATTTCATCATTAATTACATGGCATTGAAATTTTACACATTCAGCTCCTTGTTTATGGGCGTCTTCTACCATTTTCTTGGCTTTTTTGAAGTCTCCTTCATGATTTATACCAATTTCAACCACAACAAACGGCGTATAGTTTTCCCCTATTAATCTCTTGCCAATTTTTATTGTTGGTTTTTTGTTTTTTTTAATCATAATGTATAAAAAGTTTCGGAACACATTTTACATACTGGAGAAAAAGCAAAATTGTTCCTTAATAATTCTTTTCTTATTTTTTTCATTTTTTGACCATGCCAAATTTCATATATTGAAGAGTTTTTAATATTTCCCAATATCAACCCGCCCCCATAAAAAGAACAGCAGGGTAAAACATCTCCATTTGGCCTTATTACCACTTGTTCCCAGGGATTATTACAAATAAAAGTATTGTCTATTTTTGCTCCTGGTGGCAATAAATTTTCGGTATGCCCTTTTAAAACTTGGAGGTTCTGGAATTCAACTATATCCACTCTTTTTTGCCAAAAATTCCGAAATTTTTCCATATCTTTATATGTAAATTTAGTTAAAACACAGGTCGCCCTGGTAATCGGTAGCTTTAAATTCATTCTTTTTTTCTCTTTTAAAAAATATTCTATGTTTTTCAAAACTATATCAAATTTTCCTCCTTTTCTTATTTTTTCATAATCTTCTTTATTCCAAGAATCTAAGCTAAAGCTTAATTTTGTTATTCCCGAGCCCAATAATTGACGCGTTCTTTCCGGAGTTAATAAATTAGCATTAGTGGTTATAATAATATCTAAAAATCCTGCATCCTTGGCCATCCTGATTCTTTCGGCAAGATCTTTTAGTAAAAGGGGTTCATCATTATTGTGGAAAGCTATTGAAGGACAATTATATTTTTTAGCTTCGTTTAAAATCTTCTTATAAAGCTTTATATTTAAAGGCTTGGTAATTCCTTTGGTATAATTTTCTCTAAGAACA
>Ga0315276_10000944_pt1 | contig 25716 bp, 13 predicted proteins | sample YL17G05_0_MG_FD_204542 | JGI IMG/M metagenome (GOLD analysis project Ga0315276, IMG submission 204542) | Sediment microbial communities from Yellowstone Lake, YNP, Wyoming, USA - YL17G05_0 | ecosystem: Environmental > Aquatic > Freshwater > Lake > Sediment | place: USA: Wyoming | collected... | reverse complement strand
ATGACGCCGTTCTGCACTTCAGGGTCCGGCGCGTTGGACGGGTTCACGAACCGCCCCGCGAACAGGCGCTCCGTGCCCCGCTCGCCGGCCTTGGCGGTCGAATACCGGGTGTTCTGCGCATCGACGAGGTAGTCCCACACGATCTCGTGGTTGCCGATGCCCTCGTAGATCGGCATCACGTGCGCCACCGGGTCGTTCAGCAACCGGAAGCTGTCGAGCATCATCGAGAGGTTCTCGGAACTCGACGTGCCCCCGTTCTGGAGGTCGCCGCCGTAGAGCGTGAAGTCCGCCCCGCGCCGGTAACCGTCGGCGATCAGCCGGGGCGTGATGGTGCCGCTCGCGCCGTTGACGTTCACGATGCCGCCGCCCGCCGGCGGCCTGCCGTCCGAGAGGAACGAGAACGAGAACGCGCCGCCGACGATGGGAGCGGTGCGGAACGTGTAGAAGCGGCCGGTGTGCGTCACGGGGCCGTCGGCGCGATCCCGAACCAGGACGCGGTACTTGTACGTCTGCCGCGCCCGAAGACCGGTGACCTTCACGATGTGGCGCGTCGCCGCCTCGTCGCCGGACGAAAACTCCCCGACCTTCACGCTGCCGTCGGCGGACCACACCTCGACCTTGCCCATGGTGGGGCGTTCCATGTCCCACGACACGGTGGCCGCCGACGTGGTCACCAGGTCCAGCGCCGGGCCGTAGAGCATCGTCGGCCGTGCGTCGTACCTACCCCCCGCGAGCGCGTAATGGACTCTGCGCTCGAAGTAGCGCACGGCGCTGGTGCGCGGATCGAACGCTTCGATGCGCAGGTAGGCCTCACCCTCGCGCGGGGCGTCGCCGGCCGCGGCGGGCAGCCACCCGTCGAGGCGCTTCAGATCCACGGTGATCGTATGCGTCGTGGACGCCGTGGCACCTGCCGCCAGCGTTTCGCGGATGGTCACGGGATAGAACGTCGTATCCAGCATCGTGAACGCGTTCAGCGTGCCCAGATACACCCGGCACGCCGGCGTCGGTACCAGCGTGGTGAAGGTCAGCTTCGACGCGCCGTCGGCGCCCACCTCGAACTCCGGCGGCGCCGCGATTAACCGATCGTCCGTCTCTGTGGGCTTCAGATCGGCCCGGCTCGCGGGCAGGGCGGGGGCCGGGGCCTGCGCCTGCGCGGCCGCCGCCTGTGCCGTGGTGGCTTGTACCGCGGGCGGCGCTGTCTGCACCGCCTGCGCTGAGAGCCAGATGGATGTTGCCGCCCACAGGACAGCGATGCCGAAGCCGATTCGAGTCCATGTCCGCATGCCTCCTATCATACCCGCTTGCGGCCGTCGGGCCGCCGGCGCCACAATCACTCCATGGCCGGCGTCGTCGTCCTGGCGGACGAGAACATCCCCTTCGCGCGCGAAGCCTTCGGCACGCTCGGCGAGGTCCGCCTGAAGCACGGGCGCGCGATCACGGCCGCCGACCTCCGGGACGTCGACCTGCTCGTGGTGCGCTCGATCACGAAGGTGGATGCCGGCCTGGTCGCCGGCACGCGCGTGCGCTTCGTCGGCACCGCGACGTCCGGGTCGGATCACGTGACCGTTGCCGACCTTGAGCGGCTCGGCATCGAGTGTTCCGTGGCGCTCGGCTGCAACGCCAACGCGGTCGCGGAGTACATGACGGCCGCGTGGCTGACCGTGGCCCAGCGAACCGGCCGCCGGCTTCGCGGCCTCCGCGTGGGCGTGGTCGGCGTCGGCCACGTCGGGTCGCTGGTGGTGGAGAAGGCGTGCGCGCTCGGCATGGAGCCGGTGCTGAACGATCCCCCGAAGGGCCGCGAGTCCGGCAGCGACCGCTATCGGCCGCTTGCGGAGCTCGTCGACTGCGACATCGTCACGCTGCACACGCCGCTGACGTACGACGGTCCGGACCCGACGTATCGGCTGATCGGCGGCCGGTTCCTCTCGCGCCTCAAGCCCGGCGCGTGGCTGTGCAGCGCTGGCCGCGGGGAAGTGGTGGACGAAGCCGCGCTGCACCGGGCGCTCGACGCGCGGCGCCTGGGCGCGTGCATTCTCGACGTGTGGGAGCACGAACCCGCCATCGACGGCCGGCTGCTCGCGCGCGTCGACATCGGCACGCCGCACATCGCCGGCTACTCGCTGGAAGGGAAGCTCAACGGCACCGGGATGGTCTACGCCGCCGCCTGCCGATTCCTCGGTGTGGCGCCGTCGTGGAGCGTCGAGGCCGCCGCGCCACCGACCAACGTGCCGAGCGTGACCGAGATCGCCGGCGGTCGACACGATGAAGACGTGCTCGCCGACGTGGTGCTGGCCGTCTATCCGATTCTGCGAGACGACGAGGCGCTCCGGGCCACAGCGGCCTTCGAGACCGCCGCGCGCGACGCCACCGCGCGCGGCCGCACGTTCGACGATCTACGCAAGACCTACCCGACGCGCCGCGAGTTCCGGCACACCACCGTCAGCGTGCCAGGCGCCTCAGCGGCGCTTCTCGGTTCGCTCCGCACGCTGCAGTTCCGCGTCTCTTCACAGGCGTAGCGTCACCGCTCCGCCTTCGCGATCCAATCCCACGTGTCCGCCATGCGCTGGCGTGCGGCCGCGACATCCCCGGGCAGCAGGAATCGCTCGTGCACCAGCGCCTGCGCCGCCCCGTCCACCCGCTGCAGAAACGCCTCGCGGCTCGCGTAGAGGCGCTCGATGCTCGGGCGCGCGTCGCCGCTGGCGGCGCGCTCGGCCTCGGTGCGCGGGAAGGGGATAAAGGTCCCGGTGAAGCTCATCAGGCGATCCGTGCCAGCCGGCGCGGCCGTGCGCAGGTGCCACGGCAGATAGGTGGCCAGCGGCACGCGAAGCTCGAGGCTACGAATGCCCGCGGCGTCGTTGCCATGCTCGTCGGTGCGGGACACGAGCACCACGTACGGCGCGCCCAGCGCCGGCGGCTCGATCTCGATGATGCCGTCCTTCCACCGCGGTCCGAAGTCCATGCGGTACGGCTGCGCCGGAATGCGCGCCTGGGCCACGCCGGGGATGGCCGGCATGCTCACGGACGCCGGAGCGACCAGTTGCGACGCCGTTAGGGTCGGATAGATGGAGGCCGGCGGCAGCACGCCCTTCGCGACCCAGTCTGACAGTGCGACAAACAGCGCGCGCAGGGCGAGCCGCTGGTCCATCACATTGCCGCGGTACGACGGCGCGCCCGCGTCGCGTGCGGTGGGCGCCGGCGGAAACGCCGCCGGACTCGAATGCTGCGCCGACGCGATCACGTACCGCCGTTCGCCGGGCGTGAACGGCAGGTCCCGCCGGCCGTCCACCGTCGTGTGCGTGAGCGACGCCGCGCGGCCCCAGTACTCGTACCCGCCATCGACGTAGAACACCTTTGGCATATGCGCCCGCGTGTCGGGATTTGAGAGGAGGCCTCCGCGCGCACCGGTACCCGGGTCGGTCTGGTCGACGCTGGTGAACGGAAAGACGTCGGTCGGATAGAAGAACGTCGTGTACGGCTGCGCGTCGCGCGACGGCTGCGCAAACCGGTGGTTGAAGCTGCCGCGCCCCGCACCGGCCGTGTGCGCGAAGATGCCGTCATAAGCCTGCCGGCCCTGCTCGTCGGTGTTGAAACCCTGGTAGAGGAAGTGCCGCAGGAACCGGCCTGTCTGGGACACGCCGTACGCGAGGCCGAACTTCGTGGGAGCCGGGCTGGCGGGATCGTGCTTCAGATACGACATGACGTCCCGCACGGCCGCCATGCCGGTGCCGGTGACGACGGCGCCGGTGGCGCGATAGACCGCCTCGTAGATCCTGCCGGGCTCGAACCCGTCGGCCATGTAGATCGAGCGCGGGTCGTCAACGATCGTGCCGTCGGCGTCCGTCCGCGCGAAACGCCACGCCGCGCGCGGGACGAGGCGGCGCTCGCCGGTGGGGCTGTCGCGCACGGTGAGCACGTTCGCGGGATCGGCCGGATCCGCGACGGGATATGCCACGGCCCGTGCAACGCCCACCGTGTGGCCGAGCGACATCGTCTTGGTCGCCGCATCGATCGTCACGTCGCTGCGCACCAGGCCGGTGATCGGGTGCGCCGCGTCGCCGGCAGGCGGCGGCGTAAAGTGCAGCGAGGTGGCGCCGGGCGGCACGTCCCATTGCCAGCCGACGGCCACGATGGTGACGCCGCGCTGGAACAGGAAGCCGTCGCCGTAGTACTCCGCCGCGTCGGGCCCCAGGTCGCGGCGCGCGCCCAGGTGGAAGACGAACGTCGTCTGGCCGCCGCGGTTGGTCACATCCATCAGCGTGAGGCCGCTCGCCTTCGCCGGATCGGCGGGGCGCAGGATGACGATGTCTCCCCAGGCCTCGACCTCGCCCGCCGCGTTGCGCGGCGCCAGCGCCAGGTCGACGATCTGCCGGTCGTGCGGATTCTTCGGATCGAACGCGTAGAACGCGCGCCCGACGAGGCGTTCGTAGGCGCCCGCATCCCCGAAGATGCGTCCGCCCGCGAGCGGCTGACGGGAGTCGATCACGATGCGAACGACCCGGGCCTCGAGGGTGACGGGCAGGAGCGCCAGGAGCGACAACGCCAGCCAGGCAGCGCCGGCGATCAGGCGATACGCCGGGCGCCGGACGAGCGCGATGGACGGATTGAGCATGATAGGAAGACTCCGGGTGTGCGGCGGAGTATAACATCCGCATGCGGATGAACTCGATGACGGGCAAACAGGTACTCGCGCTGGCGCGCGGGGGCGACTACGCGCATCCTGGCGAAGAGGAGGCCATCGAGCTGGTCATGGCCCACGTCGCGAAGCGGCCGGACCAGGTGGTGCTCGACGTCGGCTGTGGGCGCGGCGGCACCGCGCACTACCTTGCGGATCACGGATGGGGCGTGGTGACCGGCGTGGACATCGACGCCGAGAACATCACGTCCGCCCGGGCCGCGTACCCCCCGCAGACGTTCGTCTGCGCGGATGCGGGCGACCTCACCACCGCGTGGCACGGTCGTGCGGACGTCATCTGCCTGTTCACCGCGTTCTACGCGTTTCCCGATCAGGCACGCGCGCTGGCCCAGATGCGGGCCGTCGCGGCCGACGACGCCACGCTCGTGATGTTCGACTACACGTGTCCGGCCTTCGACGCGCGGGTGGAGACGTTGAGGGCCAAGCGGACGGGATCGTGGCAGCCGCTCCGTCTGGATCGCGCGTCCGCCATGCTCGCCGATGCCGGCTGGCGCGTGGAGACGATGGTCGATCTGACGCCGCAGTTCGACCGCTGGTACGGCGACCTGGTCCGCCGCATCGTCTCCGCCGAGGACGCCATCGTCGCGCATGCCGGGCGGCCGTGGTTCGAGTTCGCGGCCGCGTGGTACCGGGAACTGGCGGATGCGGTACACGAGGGCGTGGTCGGAGGCGCGACCATCTCCGCGTGTGCGGCGCCTTCCCCCCGCCCGGGGACCCTGTAAGATAGACAGACGAAGGAGATCAGGAACTCATGCCCATCGTGACTTGCTGCACCGTCGCCCGCCGCCTGTTCGTCGCCGTTCTGCTGGGTCTGTTCGTGCTGCCGGCCGGGCTGGCCGCCCAGGATCGTCTCAAGACGATGCCCGGCTACGAGCAATTCGTGAAGATGTCGAAGGAGATCCAGGGCGCGGTGAAGACCGGGGCCTTGAGCGTCACCTGGAAGGACGGCGGCAAGGCCTTCGAGTACGCGAAGGACGGGAAGACGTACCGCTACGACGTGGCCACGAAACAGACGACCGAGACTGGTGTCGTCGCCGCTCCGGCAGCGGGCGCGGGCGGGCGCGGCGGCCGCGGCCAGGGGGGCGGCCCCGCGCGCGGGCGGCAAGTGGCATCGGTCGAATCGCCCGACAAGGCCCTGAAGGCGTTCTACAAGGACCGCAACCTCTTCGTCAGCGAGACGGCCGGCGCCAACGAAGTGCCGCTGACCACCGACGGCAGCGAAAAGGATCGGATCAAGTACGGCACGGCGAGCTGGGTCTACGGCGAAGAGCTGTCGCAAACCACGGCGATGTGGTGGTCGCCCGACTCGAAAAAGCTGGCCTACTACCGCTTCGACGAGAAGAAGGTGCCCGACTACGTCCTGCAGATGGATCAGACCAAGCTCTACAGCGCGGTCGACACCGAGGCCTACCCGAAGTCCGGCGAACCCAACCCGATCGTCGACCTGTTCGTCTATGACCTCGCGACAAAGAAGACCACGACCATCGACGTGCGCGGCGGCAAGCCGTTCGACAACGATGTGGTCGGTCACTACGTGTACCGCATCGCGTGGTCGCAGGACGGGAAGGAGCTGCTGTTCACCCGCGCGAACCGCCGGCAGAACGTCCAGGAGCTGGTCGCGGCCGATCCGTCGACCGGCGCGTGCCGGGTCATTCTTCGCGAAGAGTGGCCCACCGGCTGGGTGGACGAGAATCCGACCCGCATCTTCCTGAAGGACGGCCGACGCTTCATCTGGGCGTCCGAGCGCACGGGCTGGCGCAACTACTATCTGTACGATCTGTCGGGCACGCTCATCGCGCCGCTCACGAAGTACGCGATGTTCGAAGCCGCGGCCATCGTCAAGATCGACGAGGACGCGAAGGTCATCTTTCTGATGGCGCGCGACGGCGACAACTACCTGAAGCAGCAGTTGCACCGCGTGAGCCTGGACGGCAAGACCGACGTGCGGCTCACCGACCCCGCGTTCCACCACGTGATCGGCAGCTGCATGACGCCCGAGCGCGGCGGCGGTGGGCCCCCGGCGGGAGGCCCTGGCGGCGGGCCGGCGGCGTGCGGGATCTCGCCGGACAACCGGTTCGTCGTGGACGTGTACCAGACGCACAACACCGCGCCGGCGACGCGCCTTGTAGACGCTGTGACGGGCAAGCCGGCGGCGGAGCTTGCGGCGAGCGACCTGACGAAGTTCAACGAGCTCGGCCTGAAGAAGGCCGAGATGTTCACCTACACCGCCGCCGACGGCAAGACGCCCCTGCGCGGGATCGTCAGCTTCCCGTCGAACTTTGACCCGGCGAAAAAGTGGCCCACGATCGTGGCCGTCTACGGCGGGCCGGCGTCGGCCGGCAGCACCGCGCGCGAGACCTTCGTACAACCGACGGCGATGACCGAGTACGGGTTCCTTGTCGTCAATCTCGATTCGCGCGCGGCGCCGGGCATGGGGAAGCGCACGCTGGACGCGATCTATCTGAAGCTCGGCCAGACCGAGATGGACGACATGGCTGAGGGCATCAAGGCCCTGTGGAGCCGGCCGTACTTCGACAAGGACCGCGTCGGCATCCAGGGCACGTCGTACGGCGGCTACTCGTCGGTCATGACGCTGCTGCGCCATCCCGAGGCATTCCGCGTCGCGTCGGCCTCGTCCGCGGTCACCGCGTGGATCCACTACGACACCATCTACACCGAGCGCTACATGTGGATCCCGCAGGAGAACAAGGACGGCTACGACCTCGGCAGCGCGATGAAGTACGCGGACAAGCTGGATGGGCGGCTGCTCGTCTACTACGGCACCGCCGACAACAACGTGCACCCGACCAACGCGATGCAGCTCATCCAGGCGCTGCAGCGCGCCGGGAAGAGCTTCGAGGTGCAGGTCGGGCCCGACGCGGGCCACTCCGGCGTGAATCAGCAGCGGATGATGGAGTTCTTCATCCAGAATCTCGTCATCGATCCGCCGAAGCCGGCGGCGATGTCCGCAAAGTAGTCTTCCAGCCGCGCACCGGAACGCAGGACCGCCCGCATTGCATCGCCGGCGCGGCAGCGAACACCGCGGCTGAGACCAGCGCTGCGCAGAGCACAGCCGCGCACGGCCGCGCAACGCACGAATGACGGACCAGGTGGCTGGGCATCGACGTGGATCCGCCGCCAGTCTACTCGAAGACCGGGCGGGAGAGTTGCGCCTACGACGGCGCCAGCAGGCTGATGAGATCGAAGGAGTACTGGGACGGATCCAGCGCCACCACCACCGACACGCCGTCACCGTACTCGTCCCGGGGCTCTTCCCAGAGCACGCGCCGCTGCGGGTCGGCGATGCGCTCGCCGTCGCGGTCGATGATGACCTGCACGGTAGGCCGGTCCGGCTCGGGCCCGTCGTTCTCGACGACCACCGCCACTTCGCCGGTGGTCAGGCGGACGATCGTCGCTGGCGGGAACACGCCCATGAGGCTGATGAACCGGCGCACCAGGTCCTGGTCGAACTGCTTGCCGTCGTTGCGCCGCATGACCTCGAGGACGCGGTCCGTCGGGAACGCCTCCTGGTAGCTGCGCTTCGATCGCATCGCATCGTAGACGTCCGCGATACCGCACAGCGCCGTCGCCACGTTGAGCGCCGGGCGCGATAGCCCGACGGGGTAGCCCGCGCCGTCCCGGCGCAGGTGGTGCTCGAAGGCCACAATCGCCGCCAGGTGCGGCATCTCCTGGGTGCCGCGCAGGATGGCCGCGCCGTCGATGGGGTGCCGCTTCATCACCTCGAACTCGCGCGGCGTCAGCGCCGACGGTTTCTGGAGAATGTCGGTCGGCGTGCGCACCTTGCCGATGTCGTGCAGCAGCGCCGCCAGCCCGATCTCCCGCAGCCGCGCGCCCTCGATGCCGAGCGATCGCGCCTGCGCCATTGTCAGGATCGCGACGTTGATCATGTGCGTGAACGTGTACTCGTCGTAGTCGAGCATGCCCGTCAGGCCGATCATCAGGCCGCCGGCGCCGTCGGCCGCCCCAGCCAGCTGTTCGACCGTCTCGCGCGCAATCGGCACGTCGGGCTGCCCGTCTTTCTGGGCGCTTTCCCACACCGTACGGGCCGTGTCCACCGAGTTGCCGTACAGCTTGCGCACGGTGACGGCGCCGCTGCCCCACTGGCCGGCGGAGCCGTCCACCTGGATGCGGCCGGCCCGGATGTGGGGCAGGGCGACGACCTGCACGTCGGTCGCGGCCGACTCGTCCCGCTGGCCGGACGTGTGCAGCGCCACCAGCTTCGCCGCGATCGCCTGGACGAACGCGAGAACCTCGTCGACGGTGACGCCGCGATCGAACACGATGCGGTTCACGTCGATCGCCTGCATCTGGCCGGTGAATTCCCGGCGCACGGCGCTCGCGCGCAGCAGCGGCCGGTCGGCCGCGATGAGCTCGCCGCCGACGAAGCCGATGATGATCGACGGGTCCAGCTGGTGCAGGTCGGTCAGCCCCGCGTGCAGGGCGTGGGTATACTCGGTGACCGTTGGATGCTTGGCGGTGTAGAGCTGGGCCGATCGAAGCGCGGCGCTGAGGCGCTGGACAACATCTTCGTACCGGCTCATGCGTTCGCTCGGGTTCATGAACGGCGGCCTCCAACCAGCGAGACGCCGCGCAGCGCGTCGGCGGCGGGTTCACCCATGACGGTCAGCGCGCGCCGGGCCGCCGACCGGATGCGCAGGGTCTTCACGGGCGATCGCCACAGCGGCGTCTCGAACAGGCGGGCCAACCCGTCCGCGCCCGGCGCGCGGCGGCCGCGCTTCAGACCGTCGATGACCGCGTGCCAGATCGGCAGCGGGACCCGGCCGGGATCGAGCATCCGTACGAGGTGGCACAGCACGGGGATCGCGCGATCCGGTCCGAGCGAGTTCAGCAGTTCCACGAGGGATCCCATCTGTGTCGCGTCGGCCCGGCTGATGCCGCGGGCCGCCAGTTCATGGCCCTGTTCGGATTGCGCGGCCGCCAGCGCCGACAGCGCCTCGCGCTGGATGCGCACGGAGGGGTTGGCCAGCAGCCTCTCCATCGCCGGGAAGTGTTCGTGTCCGCTCGCCCGCCCGAGCAGCTGGATCGTGGCGCACTGCACATCCGCATCACCCGCGGAGAGCAGGCGGAGCAGGGCGTCGCGCCCGGGCTGGCCCAAGGCCACCACAACCGATTCGACACGCTGCCGGGCCGGCTCGTGGCTGTCGCCCGACCAGCGGCGCACCAGGCCGGGAATGCAGGCGGGGCCCAGCGCACCCAGCAGCCGCGCGCACGGCTCGACGTGCGCGACATCGCCTTCGACCAGCCGTGCCAGCGCCTCCTCCCCGATCCAGTTGCGTGCGCATTCCTGCAGCACGTCCAGCGCCGGTGGACTGCGCAGCGCATCGCTCGCATCGCCCGCCACGCGCGCGACCGCGTCGGCCGCGACCCGGGCGCTCTCCCAATCGCCGTCCTCGGCCGCGTCGATGATGTGCGCGCGCAGGATCGCGAGCACTTCCCGCCACCGGAACGCGTCGTTCTCGAGTCGGGACAGGTCCGTGAGCAGGCTCAGGTCCAGGCCGCGGATCGCCCCGTCGTCGACCGAGTCGACCCACGCCGCGATCCGGTCGTCCGGGTCGTCGAACGTGCGCCGCGCGCTGGCGCTGCGGCGCCGCGCCGACTGCAGCTCGCCGGCGTACACGTCCGGCACGAACTGGCGATCGGCGTAAGACTCCAGCTGCTGCTCGATCTCCGTCCAGCGCTCGAGGAAGCCCACCTCGACGGCGTTCTGCGACAGCGTCCGGTAGGCGGACTGCGTGACCGCTTTCCGGCGCACCGGGTCGGGAACGATGTGAATCAGCGCGTCGGTCAGCGGCGCCGAGGCGTGGCCGGCCGTGAGGAGCGCGCCGGCCAGGAATTCCGCCGCCGATTCGTCGGAGATGCGCTCGAGGAAGGCGGCCACCACGTCGAGCGGGCCGAGCATCGCCGGAGTGGTGCCGCGTGCGGCGAGCAGGCCGGCCATCACTCCTTCGGTCAGCCGGGCGGCCACCGTGGCCGCCTGCTTGAACGCCTCGTCGAACTGTTCGGGCTGCAAGACACGCACCAGGTGCGCCGCGGTGCGCAGCTCGCCAATGAGCGCCTCCACTGCCTGCTCGTCGTCGGGCGCCCGGTCGAGGGCGCGCGTGAGGTTGGTGACGACGTCGCTGGCGAGCGACCGACCCACGCTCGCCGTTTCCAGGTAGTGCCCGATGACGGCGGCCAACTCCGAGAAGTCGCCACCGACGCGGCCGAGCAGCAGTTCCTTGAAGTCGACCTCGAGCACGCCGGGGCCAGACTGGCGCAGCGTCTTCCACTGGCGCTGGACGCCGCCCGCGACCCGGACCGCGTCGGGCGACTGCGCGAGCAGGGTGAAGAGCGCGCGCCACGAGTCCGGCGTCGCGCGCCCGTTGAGCAGCAAGGCGCCGACGCCGTGGCGGTGCAGAATCCCGGCGAACTCTGCGACGAGGCGGTCGGCGCCGTCCATGGGCACGCCTCCGGCGAGGAACCGGTCGGGGAGAATCGTCAGACAGAGCGCGCCCTGGTCCGTCAGCGCCCGCTCCGCACGATGCACGGCCTCGAGCGTCCCGCCGATGGCCGGGTGCCCGGGCGGGTAGAACCCGCCCGCGCGCGCCGCCGCTTTGAAGGCGCGGGCGAAGTCCAGGATGCCTGGCACCTGAATCGCCGATGGCTGCTCGGTCTTTCGTGGCATGACCTCGGGACGTCTCCCCGGGCAGATTGGTGGTTCACTGCCCCTGATCACTCAGGTGTATCGGCGGAATGGCCCGCGAACCTGAGGGTTTCCAGACGAAAGCGCAGCAAAACTGCACGGATGTGGGTACCGCCCCCCGAAATGCGCCTCTTCGGGGTCAGGCCCAGAAAGGCCCAAAACGCGCCGTTCTAGGCCTGACCCCAACAAGGCGCGTCTATTCGTAGTGCAGGGCGTAGACGGGGTCGAGGCTGGCGGCGCGCACCGCGGGGTAGACGCCGAAGACAATGCCGACCGAGACGGAGACGAAGAAGGCGAGGGCGATGGACGAGACCGTGACAATCGTCGACCAGCCGGCGAGTACGCCGACCAGTTGCGACAGGACCACCCCGAGGACGATGCCGACCAGGCCACCCGTCGTGGTGATGATCATCGTCTCGATGAGGAACTGCCGGATGATGTCTTTGCGGCGGGCGCCGACGGCCCGGCGGACGCCGATCTCGCGCGTGCGCTCGAGCACGCTCGCCAGCATGATGTTCATGATCCCGATCCCGCCGACCAGCAGCGAGATGGACGCGATGGCAACCATGACGATCTGGAAGATCCGCCGCGTGCGCTGCTGCTCGGCCAGCAGTTCGGCGGGCACGATCACGCTGAAGTCGCCCGCGCCGCGGTGGGCCGCCTCCAGCAGGCCGCGCACGGCGGCTCCGCCGAGCGCAATGTCGCCCTCGGCCACCATCGTCAGGTAGATTCCGTCGATCTCGTCCTTCCGGAAGCTCTGCGGGTCCTCGACACGGAGCATCGCCGCCATCAGCGGCACGTAGATCACGTTGTTGCGATCCTGCGCCGGCAGGCCGCCCATGTCGGTCTGCGCGGCCAACTGCGGGCCCGCGACGCCGATTACTCGGAACCATTGCTGGTTCACTTTCACGTGGCGCCCGATGGGGTCCTCGGTCCCGAACAGCGAGGCGGCCGCGGCCTGGCCGAGCACCGCGACCGCGCTCGCGTCGCCGTCGCCGGCGTCGAAGAACCGCCCGGCGGAGACGTGCAATCCGGCGATGCCCGCATACGCGGGCGAGACGCCGTAGACCACCGGCATCTCGCTCTGCGGCTTGGGCAGCATCTTCACGGCCATCACGCGCTTGCGCGCACTGGTGGCCGCCAGCTTCTCGACGTTGGTCCTGATGGCGCGCACGTCCTGGAGCGTCAGGCCGGTCGAGAGCTTCCGGACCTGCTCGAGCGTCGGCCCGTCGGGCGCCTCGCGCGCCTCCACGATGATGTTGCGCACGCCGAGTTGCTCGATGAACGCGATCACTTCCTGCTGCGCGCCGGCGCCGATCGACATCATGGCGACCACTGCCGCCACACCGAAAATCATGCCGAGCATGGTGAGAAGCGATCGCAGCTTGCGCGAGCGCAGGTTGTCGATGCCCTGGGCGAACTCGGGCGCGATGTCCTGGAACTGGCGCTTCCAGAAGACGACCGGCGCCGGGGCTTTCGCCGCGCTCATCGCCGTCCTCCCCCCGCGGGCGCGGGCGCTGGTGAGGGCGCCTGGGTCGCGGCCCCGGGCTTGTTCTCGGCAGCCGACGTCTGCGCGGAGGCGATCGGGTTGATAAGCGCGATCTCGGCGCCTTCCTCGACACCCTCGACCGCCGTCCGGCTTTCGGACTGGCCGACCACCTTGACGGTGAGCGGTTCGAAGCCGTCGCCCCTGCGAAGATAGACCACGGATCGGCCGTCCTGCTGGAACACGGCCTGCCGCGGTACGGTGAGCGACCTGGCCAGCTCGCGGCCCTGAATCGTGAGGCTGACCGTCGTGCCCGGCCTGAGCCGCGTGTCGGGTGTGTCGAGGCGCAGCGTGAGTTCGAACTGGCGCAGCGGCCCGGCTTGTTCCCGCGAGCGGATCGCGACGCCAGACAGCGCCGTGATCTTCGCGGTCAGCGGCTGACCGGGGAGCGCGTTCGCGCGCACAAGAGCGGGCTGTCCGACGACCAGCGTGGTGCGCTCCTGCTCGTTCACGCGCGCAGTGATTTCCATGTTGGCCGTGTCCGACACGTCGACAATCGGTCGCCCGGACGGGATGGTATCGCCGAGCCGGTACTCGGGCAGCGACATGCCCGAGAAGAACACGCCCCCGGTCGCGTCGCGGTTCTCGCGCACCAGCACCAGGCCGTCGATGGGGGCGCGCACGACGAGGCTCTCGATGATCGACTGCGCGCGACCCGCGTTGATCCTCGATCGGTTTCGGCCCTCCTCGACGACGTTGAGGGTGGCTTCGCGCGTGACGCGCCTCGAGACGACGTCGCGTTCGGTCTGCGTGAGCCGGCGCTTGACCTCTTCCAGCGTCAGCAGGCGTTTCTTGTAGTCGTTGGCCGGGATCAGCCGCTCGGGGGTCTTCGCGTCCAGCTCCGCGCGGCGGACGGCGTAGCGGGCGTTGAGCAGGAGAACCCCGTCTGCCGCCGTCTGGGTCTTGATGGCGGCCTGGGTGATGATGACGCTCTGTTCGGCTTCCGCCAGTTCGGTCATCGCCTGCTCGAGCGCATACTGCTGCTCGGCCGGGTCGAACTCCATCACCACGTCGCCCGCCTTCACGGCCGTCCCGGTGTCGGCCAGCTGAATCAGCCGCAGCCCGCCGCCGGTGGACGGCGCGGAAAGCGACACGACGCGGGTCGCCTTGAACTCGCCCGTTGTCCACACGTCCAGCCTCAGCGGCCCGCGCATCACGCGGGCGGTCGGGGCCCGGCGCGAGGGCGCCGCGCCGGCCGCTTCGCACGCGATCGAACCGGCGGCCGCGAGCGCGGCAGCCGCGAGCGCGCAGACGATTCGGCGGGCGGGCGTCATTTCCGCGCTCCCGTCGGCGCCGTCGGATTCCCGAGCGCAATCCGGTCGCCGGCCTCCACGCCCGACTTCAGCGCAATCTGATCGCGGCCCCGCCTCGCGATGACGACGGGCTGCGGCGTGAGCGCCGACCCGCGCTGGACGAACACCGTGGGCTGGCCGTTCACCAGCGTCACCGCCTTGGCCGGCACGATCAGCGCGTTCGGATGTCTGGCGACGGCGATGCGCAGCGTCGCCGTCATGCCCGGCTTCAGCCGCACGTCGGGATCGGCCATGCTCAGCTCGAGGTCGAAGTCGCGAGCCGGCGGCCAGCTGGTGGCGAAGTCGACGCGGGCCAGCAGCGAGATCTTCGACACCGTCGAGTGATAGGGGCGCTCGGGAACCGCGTCCAGGTGCACGGTCGCCGTCTGATCCACGACGACGCGTCCGCGATCGGCTTCGTCCAGGCGCGCCGTCAGGTGCACCGAGGACAGATCTGGCAGCTCCACAATCGACGCGCCCGGCCACGCGCGGTCGCCCTCGCGGAAGTCCTGGCTGTTGCGCGACTGCCCGCCGCCGCCCCCACCGCCCGACCGCGGATTGGGCATGAGGCTGGCCGTGCCGTCCGACGGCGCCCGGATCACCAGGCTCTCGATGGCGGCAGTAATCCGGTCGAGCTCGTCCTGGTTGCGTTGCTGCCGGCGCTGCCGCCGGGCGACTTCCGTGCCGGCGGCGGCCACGTCCGCCACCTGCCGTTTTTCGGCTTCCTTGAGACGCTGTTCGGCGTCCGAGAGCGCCAGCTTCGCCCGTTCGTACTCGATTCGCGCCACGAAGTCGCGGTCCACCACGTCCAGCTTCGCGCGGTTGACGTCGAACCGCGCGCGCATCAGGTTGGTGGCGCTGGCTTCCTCCGCGATGCGAGCCTCCGCCTGGGTCCGCTCGGTCTCGGCCTGGGACTGCTTCAACTCGGCGCGCCGATCGGTCTGCTGCCGCTGCATCGAGGTGGCGTCGAACTCGATGACGATGTCGCCCTTTCGGACCGGCGTCCCGTTCTTCACGAGGCGGACGATCTGCAGATCGCCGGATTGCGTCGGCGCGCCCAGGACGACCGATCGGACCGGCCGGATGTCGCCGCGCAGCTCCACCACGTCCACGAACTCGCCGCGCGTCACCACGGTCGTCGGCACGCTGGCCTGCGAGCGGCCGACGCCCGCGCAGTACGCGCCCAGCGCCAGGCCCGCGATCGCGCCTGTTGCCAGCAGCGCGCGCCACCTGGAGGTGAGAGATGCCCAGCGCGTCGCCATCTCAGTTCACCCCCGCGGCGCGCCGGGCCACCACCGCGCCCTCGGCCACGCCCGAGGCGATGACCGCCTGCAGATCGCTCACGCCGCCGAGCGTCACCTTCTGGCGCATGAACGATCCGCCCTGCCTGAGCTGCACCCACACGCCCGCCGCATCGATGATCACCGCGTCGCGCGGCACCACCAGGACGTGCTCGCGCCGATCGACGACGATGTCGGCGGCGGCCGAGAGATCGGGCATCAGCGTGGCGTCGGAACCGGCGACCGTCACCAGCGTGACGAAGGCGCGAACCACCGGCGTCACCGAGCTGGTGATGGCCAGCGGTGCGACCTGCTTCACCGTGCCGTCGAAACTCGAGCCCGGGTAGGCGTCGAGAAAGATGCGCGCGCGCTGCCCGGCCTTTACCAGCCCGGCGTCGATCTGGCTCACGCGCGCCCGGACCTGCATCGACGAGGGGTCGACAATCTGGGCGATCGGCACGCCGGCGCGGACCTCGTCGCCTTCCTGGATTTCGGTCAGCGCGGATCCTCTGAAGATCGGCTGCATCACGATGAGCCCGTCAAACGGCGCCCGCACCACCATGTTCTGCGTGTTCTGTTCGGCGTGCGTCATGGCGCGCTCCGAGCGCCCGCGCTGGATGTGGAGCCGCTTCAACGAGGCCTCGGCGGTCTGGCGCCGGAGCATGCGCGCTTCGCGCACCTCTTTCTCCCGCGCCTCGGCCTCTTCGAGGGCCAGCGTGTTCTTCTCGGACTCGATGGCTGGCAGGACCTTGTTGGTTCGCACCACGAGGCGGGCGCGCGCCACGTCGTTGGCGGCCTGCGTCATCGCCGTCTCGTCGCCGGCCCAGGCCGCCGCCTGTTCGGCTTCGACCCGGCGGATCTGCTGCTCGAGATCCTGGAAGTCCGTCCGCCGGTCGAAGGCCGCGCGGATCTGCTCCTGCTGATCAAACTCCACCAGCACGTCATCCGCCTTCACGCGCGTGCCGCCCTTGACCAGTTTCGTGATGACCAGCGTGGGCGAGGACTGGCCCGCGAGGCGGGGTGCGATGGCGGCCGACGCGCGGATCGCTTCCGTGATGCCCGCCACTCGGACCGTGCGCTCGAAGATGCCGCGGGCGACGGTCACGGTGGCCGACGCGCCGTCGTCCCCGGACGAGGACCCCGACCGCGCCGCGCAGGCGATCCACGCCGCCGACGCCGCTGCGACCGCTGCCACCGCCACGACACGCACGACGCCTGGTTTTCCCATGAGCTCCTGTCCGAGCGCACGCAGGCGCGTGCAACGCGCCATTATAGTCGGGGAAAGAGAGAGCTTCGCAGACCTGCGGCGGGAACGGCCGCCTGTACCCGCACTACGCCTCCCAGCGGCGTCATGTTTACCCTGCGCCCCCAACGCACGCGTCTCGCCTGACCGCCGCCCGTCTCCGTCGCCCGTCTCGGCCGCCGATCATTCGCTGGACAATGCTGCCCGAGGGTTAATAATCAGCCCTGTGTCTGGGCCGTCGGGCACGCCGGGCATCCGGCTACGGGCTGTCCGGTAACGGGTCCTATGACTACCTGCGAGCGGCAGGCGAGCGGAGACCGCTCTCATGCTATCGTCCCGACGTGGGGGAAGGGGAAGACGATGGGTGGAAGGAGCGACACCGTGACGACCATCGCTGCAGCACCGGCCACAGGCACGCCCCCGCGGCGACGTGCGCGCCGGGTTCTTGCGGGGCTCGGCATCCTGCTGACGCTCCTGCTCGTCGTCGCAGGTGCCACGGGCGCGTGGGCACGCTGGGAACTCGGGCGTAGCCTTCCTGACATCGACGGCGAACGGCCGCTGGCGGGGCTGTTTGCGCCGGTCACCGTCGAGCGCGACGCGCTGGGTGTTCCCACGATCACCGGCGTGTCGCGCGTCGATGTGGCCCGGGCGCTCGGATTCGTGCACGCGCAGGAGCGCTTCTTCCAGATGGATCTGTCACGTCGCCGTGCCGCAGGCGAACTCGCGGAACTTCTCGGGCCGGGCGCGTTGCCGACCGACCGCGCAAGCCGCCTCCACCGGTTCCGGGCCCGCGCGGCACGTGTTGTCGCGGTGGCGGACGAGGCAGACCGCGCGATCGTGGATGCCTACACGGGAGGCGTCAACGCGGGGCTGGCCGCGATGGCGGCGGCGCCGTTCGAGTACGTCCTGCTCAGGGGGACGCCGGCGCCGTGGCGCCCCGAAGACACCGTCCTCGTGCTGGTGTCGATGTTCTTCAGCCTGCAGGACGCGAACGGCAACGTCGAGGCGCGGGCTGCGCTGCTTCGCGACGTGTTCCCGGCGCCGCTCGCCGACTTTCTCTCCGCGACCGCGAGCGACTGGGACACGCCCCTCGAAGGCGACCGCCTGCCCGCGGCTGTGCCGCCGCCTGCCTCGGTGTTCGACCTGCGCGCCATGCCGCGGCCGCGCGCGGCCGCACGGCCGCCGTCGCCAGCCCCCACGTCGCCGTCGCGCGACAGCGTCGGGCCTGAGACCCTCGCCGCCCTGTTCGCGCCGGACGACGACGGCGAGTTCGTGCGAGGGAGCAACAACTGGGCCGTGGCCGGCTCGGTGACCGCCGATGGTCGCGCCATCCTCTCCAACGACATGCACCTCGGGATCGCCGTGCCCAACACGTGGTTCCGCGCGTCGCTGGCGTGGAAGGCTGCGGACGGACCGCACCGCGTGACCGGCGTGACGCTGCCCGGCGTCCCGTCCATCGTGGTCGGGAGCAACGGCGCCGTCGCGTGGGGCTTCACCAACACCACGGCCGACTGGAACGACCGCGTCCTGGTCGAACCTCTCGACCAAGATGCGACGCGCTATCGCACGCCGGAGGGTCCGCGTGCCTTCGAGGTCGTCCCCGAGAAGATCCGAGTGAAGGGCCGGACCGACGAGGTGCTGCAGGTTCGGGAAACGATCTGGGGCCCTGTGGCTGCGCCGGATCACCGGGGCCGCCTCTTCGCGATCGCCTGGGTCGCACATCGACCCGAGGCGCTCAACCTCCGTCTGTCGCACATGGAAAAGGTCCGCACGGTTGAGGATGCCTTCGAGGTCGCCAACACATCGGGCATCCCGGGTCAGAACTGCGTGATCGCCGACGCGGCCGGCAACATCGGGTGGACGGTGGCGGGCCGCATCCCGCGCCGGGTCGGCTTCGACGGCCGGCTCCCCACGTCGTGGGCCGACGGCAGCCGGTCGTGGAACGGCTGGTACGCGCCCGCCGAGTACCCGCGCATCCTGAATCCGCCCAGCGGACGCATCGTCACGGCCAACAACCGACTGGTGGGCGGGCGGATGCTGGAGATGCTGGGTGACGGCGGGTACGACCCGGGCGCCCGCGCCCGGCAGATCCGCGATGACCTCCTCGCGATCGACCGGGCGCGCGTCCGCGACATGCTGCGCGTGCATCTGGACGATCGCGCCATCATGATGGATCGCTGGCGCGGCCTCGCGCTCGGCGTGCTCAGCCCGGAGGCGATCGCGGCCTCGGCGCCGAGGCGCGAATTCCGCCGGCTGCTGCTCGATGGATGGACAGGACGCGCCTCGGTGGATTCGGTCGGGTACCGCCTCGCCCGACAGTTCCGCGTCAAGGCCGGCGAGCTGGCCTTCGCGCCGTTCGTCGCCCGGGCGCGAGCGCTGGACGGCGACTTCCCGGCCACCCCTGGCCGTGCCCTGGAAGGTCCCGTGTGGGCCCTCCTCACCGAGCAACCGCGGCACCTGCTCGATCCGACGTACCCACACTGGAATGCGCTGCTGCTCGACGCGATCGACCAGACCGTCACCGCGCTCACGCAGGATGGACAACGGCTCGACCAGCGGACCTGGGGCGAGGCCAACACGTCGCTCGTCCAGCATCCCCTGTCGCGCTCGCTCCCCTGGCTCTCGCGGTGGCTCGACATGCCGAGGCACCAACTGCCCGGCGACGGGCACATGCCGCGGGTCCAGGGCACGGGCTCGGGGGCGTCCGAACGCCTTGCGGTGTCGCCGGGACACGAGGACGAAGGCTACTTCCACATGCCGGGAGGACAGAGCGGGAATCCACTGTCGCCGCACTACGGCGACGGGCACGATGCCTGGGTGAGGGGCGAGCCCACGCCATTTCTACCAGGACCAGCCGTGTCGCGGCTGGTTCTGCGCCAGTGAACAGGCGTGTTATGAACCTGCGAGCGGCAGGCGAGCGGAGACCGCGCTCATGACCGAATCGCGCGCTACTGATGCGCTGGCCCGGACGTTGTGGGACTACATGCTCCTGGGCCACGAGCTGGTGCAAAGCGACCTCATCCTGGTGCTGGGCAGCAACGACGTGCGCGTGGCCGAGCACGCCGCCGGCCTGTTCGTGCGCGGGCTGGCGCCCTTGATGGTCTGCTCGGGCCACGTCGGCCGCCTCACCGCGACCCGGTTCGCCCGGTCCGAGGCCGAGACCTTTGCTGACGTCGCCGTCGCGAAGGGCGTCCCGCGCGACGCCATCCTGCTCGAACGTCGTGCCACCAATTCCGGCGAGAACCTCGCGTTCACCCGGGAGCTGCTCGAGGCGCGCGCCATCCATCCGCGCCGCATCATCCTGGTCCAGAAGCCCTACATGGAGCGCCGGGCGTACGCCACCTTCCTGCGGCAGTGGCCCGGGCCGGAGGCCCGCGTCACCTCGCCGCCGATCCCGTTCGACGGCTACTTCACGCCCGACCTGCCCCGCGAGCTCGTGATCAACGTCCTGGTCGGCGACGTGCAGCGGATGAAGGTGTATGCCGAGCGCGGGTTCCAGGTGCCTCAGCCGATGCCAGACGACGTGTGGGCGGCGTTCAGCGAGCTGGTCGCTCGCGGCTACACGTCTGACCTCGCCGGGGATTGACCGCACGCCGGACGCGCACGGGCTCGGCCGGCGCAGGCGAGGCTCTTGCCTGGGAGGACTGCCGCCATGAAGAGGTCAGCGGGCGGCCAGAATGGAAGGAGAAGAGGGCGCGGTGCTTGCGGCCAACCTAGTCGAGCGTGATCGTGCGCCGTCCTGCGTCGAACCGCGCACGGCGGCCCGTCTCGTACGACATCGTGGCCATGATGCTGGCGATGGCGTGCTGATAGCCGGTGTCGAGCGAGGCGTTCGGCGTCTTGCCGTCGCGCATGCAGCGATACCAGTTCACCCAATGGTCGGTCTGCTCGATCGGCTCGACCGTGTTCTCGCCGCGAATGGAGCCGTCGCGATGGATGCCGCCCTCGGCGGTGTACGTCGCCTTCGACCAGTCGAGCTTGAGCAGGCCCTTGTCGCCCGCGAATCGTGTCGCGTTGCCGGCGCTGTTTCCGAAGTTCGTCGCGTAGCTGACCATCACGCCCTCGGGATAGTGCCAGAGCGCCTGCACCTGGTCGGGCGCGGTGAAATGGTGTTCGTCCTTCCACGAGTAGACGCCGCCCAGGCACACGCACGTCTCGGGAATGCCGAGGCCTGTAATGAAGTGCATGAGGTCGAGGAAGTGCACGCCCCACTGCGGGACCGGGCCCTGTGAGAACTCCCAGTACCCGTACCAGCCTGAATACAGCATCGGGTCGAACGGCCGCTTCGTGCGGCCCTTGGTGAAGGCCTTCCAGTCGAGATCGGCGGCGCGAACATCGGGCTTGAGATAGCCGTACCAGTACGGCTTGTCGCCGTTGCGCACCTGATCGATCCGGGAGATCTTGCCGAGTTTGCCCGACGTCACCAGCTCGCGGCATCCCATTGCGACGCCCGTACTGCGAAGCTGCGTGCCGACCTGAATGACGACGCCCGACGCCTTCGCGGCCTTGTAGGCACGATTCAGCTCGCCGATCTCAATCGCCATCGGCTTCTCGACGTAGACGTGCTTGCCCGCCTTCACGGCGGCCTCGAGTTGCGCCGCGTGCCAGTGATCGCACGACGAGATGAACACCGCGTCGACGGCGGCGATGTCGAGCAGTTCGTCACAGGTCCGGCACTGCTTCGCGTCGGTGCCGAACCACTCCTTCGCCTTGGCCGCCGCTTCCGCGCGTGCCGGGCTCCAGGGATCGTAGACAGCGATGACTTCCAGGTTTTCGGCCTTGGCGTGCTTGCTCACGCTGTCCATCTCGGTCCCGATACCGCGACTGCCGCAGCCGATGATGCCGATGCGGATGCGGTCGTTGGCCCCGATGCTGCGCCGCTGCGTCGTGGCATCGCTGCCGCGCGTCGTCGCCGCGTCGCTGCCGCGCGGCGTCACCAGCGACACCGCCCCCGCCGCCGTGACGGCCTTCAAGAAGTCCCGGCGTGTCTGTTCCGGCGTGTTCATGGTCTGACTCCCGTTCGAATCGCCTGTGGGTCGCGGCGTGTCTGTCGTCCTGCGCCGAACGCAGACTAGCAGCAGTCCGCCCCTTCAGCAAGGGCACGCCGACCCCCCCGCCCGTCTCTTTGACACCGGCATGACACCGGCGTATTATCCGCCCACACAATCCCCGGCCTTCACGAAAGGACAACACCGTGCCTGCAGCCCCTCGCAGATCGATCGGATGGATCGTTCTTCTGGCCGCGCTATGGTCAGCACCGGCATTCGCCCAGGGCGTGGGTGGCACCACGTCCTTGAACGGCGTCGTCGTGGACGCGCAGGGCAGTGTCGTCCCCGGCGCCACCATTGAGGTCAAGAACACCGCGACGGGCGTGACGGAAACCGTGGTGTCGAACACGGCCGGCGCGTTCTCGATTCCCGCGCTGAGTCCGGGCCTCTATGTCGTGACCGTGTCCCTCAGTGGTTTCAAGACCCTGGTCATCACCGACCTGCGGCTGGTCGCCGCCACACCGGCCCAGATCAAGCCGTTGCTGGAGATGGGTGCGTTGAGCGAGACGGTCGAAGTGAAGGGCGGTGCGGGACTCGTGCAGATGAGCAGTGCCAAGGTGCAATCCTCGATGCTCGCCGAGCAGATCACGAAGCTGCCGCTCAGCTCGCGCAACGGATTGAGCTCGACGATGTTCCTGCCGGGTGTGCAGCAGACCGGCGCGTCAGGATACCGGGGCGCGACCATCAACGGCCTGCCGCAGAACACGATCAGCCTCACGCTGGACGGCATTGGCATCGGCAACAACCGGCAGTCCGGCGACGGGTTCTACACGCAGGTGTTTCCGCGCCTCGACGCGATCGAGGAAGTCACCGTCACCGGCGCCACGCCAGACGCGGCCGGTGGCGCGCAGGGGTCCGTGCAAGTGGCGTTTGTCACCCGCTCGGGCACCAACAAGTTCAACACCAGCGTGTATGACTACTACCGATCGCCGACGTTGAACACGAACTACTACTTCAACGAGATCAACAACCTGCCGGTCAACAACGTCACCGTGCACCAGTTCGGCGGGCGGATCGGCGGGCCGATCGTGCGCAACAAGGCGTTCTTCTTCTTCAACTACGAGCAGTTCTATCTGCCCAACGAGTCGACGCGAACCAGGACGGCCATCAATGCGACGGCGCAGCAGGGGCTCTTCCGGTACGACGTCGCCGGACAGGTGCGCGAAGTCAACGTGCTCGATCTGGCGCGCGCGAACAACCAGTTGTCGTCGGTCGATCCGATCGTCGCGTCGCTGCTCGCGCAGATCCGAACGGCGACGGGCACGACGGGCACGCTCACGCCGCGGACCGATTTCAATACCGACTCCTACGCGTACCAGGCGGCCTCGCAACGCAACGAATACGCGCCGACCGCGCGCGTCGATCTGAACGTGACGGCGAAGCACCGGGTCTCGGCGACGTATCTCTGGCAGCGGATCATTTCGGCTCCCGACTTCCTGAACTCCGGCGAGCCGGCGTTTCCGGGCTTTCCGACCTTCACCGTGCAGTCGTCGTACCGAGTGACCGGTTCGCTGGCTCTGCGTTCGACGTTCTCGTCGAACATGTTCAACGAGTTCAAGGTGGGGTTCCAGCGGTCGCCGGTGGATTTCTACAGCGATCAGCAGAAGGACACCTTCGACAACCAGGGCGGCCGCGCGGTGCAGTTCGGGTTCGGGCTGACCAACCCGACGGTTGGCAACGCGCCAAACCTGGTCAACACGCCGAGCCTGAACGTGGTGGACAGCCTGACACGGCTGCGCGGCAATCACAGTTTCACCTTCGGCGGATCGTTCACGCGCATTACGAATTCGACCGAATCGTGGAACATCGTCCCCACCGTCACGCTGGGCTTCACGGAAGCCAACGATCCGGCGGCGTCCCTGTTCGCCACCACGAATTTCCCGGGGGCATCGACGGCCCAGTTGACCAACGCCCGCGCGCTCTACGCGCTGCTGACGGGGCGCGTGTCGGGCGTCAACGGCACGTCGCGTGTCGATGCCACCACCGGACAGTACGTCTACCTTGGCGGGACACAGCAGCGGCTGCGGCAGCACGTGTTCGGCGCCTACGTGCAGGACCAGTGGCGCATGACGCCCGGTCTCACGTTGAACCTCGGCCTGCGCTGGGAAGTGGCGCTGCCGTTCCAGCCGACCACCCCGACCTACTCGGCGACGACCCTGGCTGACCTGTGCGGCGTCTCGGGCATCGGCTCCGGTCCTGAGGGACGCGAATGCAACATCTTCAAACCGGGCCTGCTGGGGGCGCCCACCGCCACGCCGCAGTACACGCTCTACGTCGATCAGACGCGGGCCTTCAAGACCGAGTGGCACAACCTGGCGCCCAACGTGGGAGTGGCCTGGCGCCCGCTGGTCAAAGACGGCTGGCTGCGGTCGATCCTCGGCGATCCCGAGCAGGCCACCATTCGCGGCGGCTACTCGGTGAGCTTCAACCGCGAGCGGATCGACCGGTTCACCGGCAACTACGGCGCGAATCCCGGCGGCACGACGGCGGCCAACCGCAACGTCGCCAACGGCAACCTCGTCTACGCCGGCGAGTCGTGGCCGATCCTGCTTCGCGAGGAGCCGCGTCTGGGTCCGCCGGCGACCTGCCCGGCGGGCGCCGTGACCGCCGCCTGCGTCCCGCTCGCGCCGGTGTATCCGATCCCGGCGACAACGGCCAACAGCCTGAGCATGTTCGACCCGAACATCACGCTGCCCTTCACCCGCTCGTGGTCGGTCGGGATTCAGCGGGCGCTGACCAATGACTCGGCCATCGAGGTGATGTACCTCGGCAACAGGAACACGAACGCGTGGACGTCCGAGAACTGGAACGAGCGGAACATGGTCGAGAACGGCTTCATCGACGAGTTCCAGCGGGCGCGGGTCAACCTGACGGCGAATCTGGCGGCCGGCCGCGGCAGCTCGTTTGCGTACTTCGGGCCCGGTACCGGCACCGCGCCGCTGCCGATCTATCTCGCCTACCTGACCGGTTCGTCGGCGGCCACCGATCCGGCTCGCTATTCGAGTCTGTTCGCCAGCTCCACCTGGACGCAGCACTTGAGCTATTTCAACCCATTTCCGCTGACGGCGGCCACCAACCTTGAGAACGATGCCACGCGCCGCGCCAACGCACTGGCCGCGGGCCAGCCGGCGAACCTCTTCGTGATGAACCCCGCGGTGTCCAGCGCGAACATCATGCGGTCGGTCGCCGGCAGCCACTATCACGCCATGCAGCTGCAATATCGCCGTCGTCTGTCGCGTGGGCTGCTTGTCAACGCCAGCTACGTGTTCTCGCGCCGTACCGGGTCGTCGCTGCAGACGATTCACCAGCCCCGCTTCTATCTGGAAGACGCGGGCGTGCCGCACGCATGGAAGCTGAACGCGACGTACGCCCTGCCCTTTGGCAACGGCCACCGGTTCGGATCGAGCTGGAACGGGATCACCAACGCGGTGCTCGGCGGCTGGGAGCTCTCGGGCACGGGTCGCGTGCAGATTGAGCAATATGCGACCGAGGGCGTCAAGCTGGTCGGCATGACGAAACGGGATCTGCAGGACGCGTTCAAGATCCGCATCGTGAAGAGCGAGACGACGGGCGTGACGACGGTCTACAGCATGACGCAGGACATCATCGACAACACGCGCAAGGCGTTCAGCGTCGATCCCATTTCGGCGACCGGCTACAGTGCACTGGGCGTCCCGACCGGCCGGTACATTGCGCCGGCCAGCGACCCGTCATGCATCGCGCTCTACCCTGGGGATTGCGGCGCCCCGCAGCGGATCCTGCTGAACGGTCCGGCGTTCGTCCGGTTCGACATCCGCGGCACCAAGCGGTTCCTGCTGCCCGGGCGGCGGGTCTCGATCGACGTGAGCTTCGAGCTGATGAACCTGTTCGACAACATCAACTTCAACCCG